>Ga0065705_10104391_pt1 | contig 17026 bp, 14 predicted proteins | sample SwibulcommuniRL2_FD_59092 | JGI IMG/M metagenome (GOLD analysis project Ga0065705, IMG submission 59092) | Bulk soil microbial communities from switchgrass field near Rose Lake, East Lansing, Michigan, USA - RL2 Bulk Soil v2 (version 2) | ecosystem: Environmental > Terrestrial > Soil >...
CGCAGGGAGTTCTTGACAAGGTCACGAATGGTTACCTGCCCCTCCCCGTTGTAATCTGGCGGACGGGCTTCGAGGGAAATCTTATGGGTCTGCATCATCTGCAACTCAACCGAATCTTCGATGGTCACAATTCTTTCATGGTCAGGAATGGCACGTGCCAGGATATTGAGAAATGTTGTTTTTCCCGAACTAGTGTTCCCCGCCACAATGACATTCAACCGTGCAGCCACACAGACTGCAACAAAATCTGCCATGCCCTGGGTGAGCGCATTTTTATCGATAAGATCTTGAACAGCGAGCTTATCCTTCAAAAAGCGGCGGATGGATAGACAGGTACCCTGTTGCGCCACCGGTGGGATCACAGCATTGATACGAGAACCATCCTTAAGGTGAGCGTCCACGGTCGGATGCTTGTAGTTCACGTATCGTCCAAATGGATTAATGATGTGGTTAAGAGCCAGGCGCAGTTGCAGCTCACTTTCATATTTTGCTGCAGTTAGCAGCAACTTTCCATGCCGTTCGATAAAGATCTGGTTGGGTCCATTGACCATAATCTCACTGATCTGAGCGTCTTCAAAAAATTCATCAATCGCTCCCGTGCTGGTGGCATACTCATAGATCTCATTCAGGAATGCCTGCTCATTTGGCCCAAGATCGCCATTGGCGACCTCATAAGCCTGAAAGACCAGGCCTCGCAATAATTCCTCGTAGCGTTCGCCGAGAGGTGGAGTTTCATCCATCAATTCGATCAGATATTTAAGGACCCTGGGCCTCAAGAGCTCAGCATCTGTGATCCCTGGAACGTTTGGTGCGCCTAGTTTTTTCATCGTAGTACGTGCTCCCATTTTAAGATTTGACATTACAACAAAAAGAGGGCAAACATAGAGAATCTCTATGTTTGCCCTCGCTATAGAATTTACTTCATGAGACCAACTTTGCGTTTCGTCTTGGCATTCGCATCTGAATCATAGTTGAAGCTCATGGTGCTGGAACCATTGAGTTTGACCTCGTAAGCGATGATTTGACCATTATAGGCAGTAGCGTCCGCAGTTCCATTGATCGTGAGATTGCAATAAGGAGCGTAAATGGTCCCGGTATACTCGTCATGGGAATTACCATCGATTATGCACGTATCTGGAGAACCGCTGAAATCGGAGGCCACAATAATCAAATAACCTTCGTACTCGCCGCTCTTCGAAGCAAAGAGGTGGAATTCACCGTTTTGAATGCTGAAGTCATAGCCGGGTCGGATATAAATTGTCACTCCATCTGTAGAGTCGCTGGTCAGAATCAGATGCTGGTCAGTCAGTTTGACCACATTATTCACGCAATAGATGCCGGGATACATATACATCTTATCCCGCACAGTAACCCCACCACCCGATTTCGGCGGAAACTCGTTCCATCGGCCTGGGTGTAAATAGGTCGTCGTGGCATCGCTGTTAAACCAACCCGGCATAGAGACGTCACACTCTGCGGGTTCATCCGGGATTTCAAGGTCGGTCGGAAATACGATCTGGTCGGAGCCATAGCTCGGCGTACTTGGAGTCCCTGAGTAGCAGGCATCAAAATCAACATTATCCGTTCCTGAAGAAGTGATCCCGCCGCCATTGATGAATTCGAGGTTCATGCTGCAGCCTTGTTGTTCGAACGCACAGTCTGCACTATCCGAATTGACCAGGATGCCGCCGCCATCCAGGATGATGTTACCGCTGCCACCCACGCGGAGGCTGCCCGGGCAACTGCTATGGGGATTTAGCGCCACAATGGAGTTCCCTTCGTAGAGCGGGCCGCCTCTTTTTGCAAGAGCAATCGCCTGTACTGTATTTTGAGTCTGATTGAGGCCGATCACACGAGCAAAATAAGTCTTGACATATGAAGTAATAATAACTTGTACATACTGAGTGCTACCAGCATAGCCCGGCCCACAGCTTGCATCGTGTTCACTACACAGATATACCTTAACTTCACTTCTGACATGATTGCCATTATAGCCATTGTCATCCGCAATATTCAAAGCATCAACTTTCCAGTCGATGGGAGTGACGAGATTTCCATTTGCATCGTACACCGGATCCGCTGTCAGGTTGCCATAAGCCAGCGCGCCTGCCAGGGATGCGGCGTCCGCGGCGTTTTGGGCATGGCGGCGGTCCGAGAATCTCGCGCTGCCATCAATTGCCAGGCCCGTGACCCCAAACAGACCGATGGCTGCCAGAGCAATAAGAATAAGTGCTTGACCACGTTCTACTAAAAATTTCGGTTTCATTTGATTTCTCCTTCCTAAAAATTGACTCGACTAAGGCTTATGAATTGGATAACTCTCACATCCGATAGTTGAGAGGTTGATAGTGATCGATTCATTATTATTTTTATTTTGATAGTTCGCGTCGAAGGTAAATGTGATCGTTGAGGTCAGGTTGTTTCCTGGAATGGTTACTGTAGTAGGTGGTGTGGTCGTGACGCTTCCCGTGCTGTTATTTACTATCCAGGTTACGCCTGCCAGACTAACACTTTGCAGGACCAAAGCTTTACTTCCAGGTCCTCCAGTGAGAGAGTTCCAGGTGGCTTGGACATTGAGAACCGTCACTGAATCGTGTGGGTTGGTGATCGTCATGCTCATCGTACGCACACCACCGGGGATGCTGATCGCACTGGTTGTAATCATGTTACAGCCCGGAACCGGCGTCGCGGTAGCTGTCGGGGTGAAGGTCATGGTAGGTGTGAACGTGATCGTCGGCGTTAACGAGGGCGTCGGTGTATTAGATGGAGGAATCGGTGTGAATGTAGACACTCCAGGCGGAAGGGTCGCGGTAGGCACTGCTGTGTTGGTCGCAAAGAGAACGGTAGCCGTTGGCGTGTTGACAGGCACAGTTGCCGTAAACGTGAGCGAGGGAACCGCGGTGTTTGGAGCAGTAGTGGAGGTCGGAACGGATCCAACAGGTGCGCCTCCCGAGCCCGAAAATGTTCCTGAGTTCACATCGAGATAGCCAAGGATCGTCCGGGCGCTGACCGATGTAATATCGCGTTCAGGGACCGGAATCAGATTTATTAGGGGCTTGTAATGCGCGGTAACACTGACCTGGACGCGATCAGGACTCGTTCCGGTATTTACTTGCAGACCCGGATTATTTGGAGAAACATTGCAATTAGCAAAGCTGCCAGTCCCCGGACCATGATCATAGCTAATCGTAATCGTCAATGGCGTAAAGTACGCTGAACGCTTCGCCCTATCCCTAATCCCATCACAATATTGATATTTTAGATAGGCGCCGGTGTCATCAAAACCAATCGCTGAACCGTAGCGGGCTGCTTCACGGCTGGCATTGTTAACCGCCGCATAGGTATAGATCAAGCGCCCTACCTCCAGGATTCCCACTAACATCATCATCAGAATGGGCAATACGAGCGCAAATTCGACAATGGCTTGTGCGCGGTCTGCGCGAGATCCCGGCGTTTTTTGGTTTCGATAATGAACTTTCATGTGCTTTACTCTTCCATATAACAAAGGTTTAATAATTGAATAGTGTGATAACAAATGCAGACTCGCCCGAGCAAGTTGCTTGCGCTATTGCTCCCCAGAGACTACACATCGAAGGGTTTCACAAGCAAATTTCGTCTCCAAGTTCAGGCATCCCAATATAAAATTCCAAATTTATAATGTCTAATTAAATAATGATCTGATCATTACTTAATCACAGGCAGGACGTGTCTATACGTTGAAAGTTACAGGAATATCTTCGACAACGATCCCCATATCTAGCCAAAATCACACAATAAGCAGATAAACCACTATATATCGGCAGGCGGCTGTAACTTTTTCATATTAATTCAATTGCAATTGGTGGAACATCTTTCATCCCTAAATTTTTGGCTGAAAGATCAGGGTTCCCAGGTTGCGCCTTTGCAAGGAGGGTTTGATGGTATGACCGAAAAGGCGCGGCGGTGCCCCTGTAACTTTTAACCCCTGAAACGGTCATGGAATCAGCACTGAGGGAGGTCCTCAGCAATCCATCTTTTTTTTATCGAAAGGAAGGTTCTCATGTTGTTTGCACCGAAGGAAAAAGGCCAGGGACTCGTCGAGTATGCTATTATTCTCGCACTCGTCGCCATCGTTGTCATTGCTGTCATGCGCTTGCTCGGACCCAAGATCGGCAACACATTCAGCACCATCAGCAGCTCCCTGCCGTAATATATTTCCGCTCATCAGAGCAAAAAAGCCCAGTCCAATTGGACTGGGCTTTTTGGTTGATAGACTACGGTATCGCTGTCAGTACCCACCTTTTTTCTGCATCGGGTTGAGTCAGAATCAAGAGCAGGCACGGAGAGTTGGAATCCAGGTTTTGCAATTCTTCAGGAGTTAGCTGCTGGACAGAATAAACCTGGTAGACGAATTTGTCATTGTTGCTCATCACGAGATCAATTGGGTCCTTCGGGTTTAGAGTCCGGACGACTGCCTCCAATTGGCGGCTCCACGGCAATGAGACCCAGCGGCAGACCTCTGTGCCTTGCAGCCATTCTGCCCCGCGCGGCTCCCATTTTCCATTCTGAAGTGTGCCTTTGCCTAGTTTAAAGCTCCAGCCACCCGGAAGACTTACTCCAGACGGATACGGCAGGTTTGACACCTCTTGGACAGGCTCCGGACGCGATCCTTGATACACCCTGAAAATAATCAAGGCTGCAAAGACTGCTATCACAACTCCCAACGTTGCCAAAGCAATGTTAATATAGAGTCGGTATGGTTTTAGCGCGTTTTCAAAGGCAGTGAAACGTTCCTCCCAGGGGTCAGGTGCTTTTCTATCGACTTCCACCAATACTTCTTCACCCCCCTCCAGGGCCATGGAACGAACATCCGTCAAAGGCTCCGGCTCGTCTCCCTCCGTGCGCGGCCCAAAAGCCTGTTTTTTCAGTTCCTCAAAATCAACTTCCGGTTCAGGCTCAGATGGAACTTCATCCTTAGGAGCAGCGGGTATTACAGCCACCTCTTTATTCTCGGCGACAAGCATATCGATCAAATCATCGATCTGATCAACATCCTTTTCAGATTCACTTTCCAGCGGCTGCTCTTCTACCGGTTCCATGGAAGCTGGCAATGGCGGCAGATCTATTTCCATCGGAACTTGAGGTTCCTGCGGTTCAGGTTTCTTGGCCTTCCTGCCAATTCGTCGCCACCATTTTGACTCTTTTTGATCTTTGTCGCCTTCCTCTTCAATCAAAGACCGTCGTACATCATCCAATAAATCTTCCGTAGATTCTTTTTCCGTCTCCTCTGGGTTTAAGGAATCCTCGTTGGACAACTCTCCACTATCGACCGATGATTCCAATACTTCTGGCAGACTCTCAGAGGAAGAAGTCGTTTCGTTCGGTACATCAGCTGGTATGAACTCCGTTGTCTCGGTAATGGCTTCATCCGATACGGGCGCATTCTCAGTGGAAGATTCTTCCTTCACGATAGATGTTTCAATAACTTCTTCTTGAGGATTCGTATCCGGAGGTGTCTCTTCACTCTGCGCATCAGCCGGAACGGATTCCATTGATTTGTCATTGACATCTGCTGATTCAATGGGAGCGTTCTCAAATATTTTCTTAATTCGTTTTTTCTTTGACATGGTCTATCTCACTAAGGAATAATCGTGGGTAAGGGAGGCTGTTCAAACATAAAGGTCACGGTCACCTCACCGTGCTGCGGTAGATCAAATCTCTGGTTGCGATACAACCCGGGCAGGCTGACGTTGATCCCAATGCCGGGTGTTAAGCCAGTCATATCGAAAATGGCAATCCCATTTTGCGTTCTCTGGGTGATCTGTTGATTTGTCGAGGTCTCAAGCAGCACTGTCATGGCGTCAATCCATTCTCCATCGTCGGGAGAATTATTTCCATTGCGATCCATAAATACCTGGACCTTTACAGTCGCGTCAGAAATATAAACGGTCGGCGTCGGAATGGCCGTCCGCGTGGGGATGATAGTCGGCGCGCCAATTACAGCGTTCTGATCGGTGGTATCCAGAAGATAAAAATCAAAGGATGCCAGATTATTCATAAATCCATCTACATAATCTTCTGCGCCCCTACACTTAAGTCTTTTTGCGACATTTTCCCAATTGATAGGTTGCTTGGCTTTTTTGGTAGCAAATACTGCCTGCTGAAAACAACTCAGCCCACTATGATAGGAAAGGAATGTAAATCGCCAGAGATCCTCGTAACTTGTACTATCCGTGTTGCCACCCGCAGCAATCGTAGCTACCGCAGCCGTCGCCGTGGCTGCATCCGCGTCTCGATCGGGAGGAATTGCCTGATTCAAAATGAAATCTACCTGCTGACAATTTGCTTTCATCAACCTGGCAAAGAGGGCAACGCTTTCCTTGGCCTTATCCAGGTCTATTCCATACTGACAATCCGCGCAGCTTGCATCCGCCTGGCGCACCACCGCTCCGCGAATCATGGCCTGCTGTTCTGGATTCAGGCTGAGATAGGAGGTCGCGCAATCCGAGAGTACTCCCGGGCAAACGCTCTGGAATAAGGTTGGATCTCTACGGAGCAAAACATCCACACCCAATTGATTGAGCTGACCCAACCCAAACTCGTCGAGATAAAAGCGCGCATTCCCGGGCCAAAATTGGGATTCAATTTCGAACAGGGTCTTCAATATTTTGGGAGGGATTCCCTGGTTTCGGCTAGCAAGCCAGATATGGTCGTCGAACTGGTTTTCCCACTCGATCATCTTGCTGGAAGCGCGTTCGAGACCACAGGCCGTGGGCCAATCCAGGCCCACACTCAAGCCGCCAGCCGGACAATCATGTGCATCTACAATCCCGTTAATGAGCAATTGAGTAACAAGCGTATGCAACGTCTTCTTGGTGTGAAGCTGATAAGGAAACTGTACAAAATCATCCCAGGTTACATTCGCTTCGTCGGATTGACCCCAGGCAATTGAACAGGCATTGCTGAACAGACTAAACTGACTTACTGTGTCAATGGTTACCAAATATCCGTCTGTTTCCTGAGTCACCGATACAGAAGCTATGACTGTCTCACTGCTTTCGCCTGTATCAGCATAGGCAGCAAATACCAACCGCGAACTTGTCTGCAAATCGATGGCACAGGGAACTTGAGTACAAACAAATTCATCAGAATTGATGAATCCTCTGATCGTAACGGAAACGGTTCGTGGAAGACCTGAAAATGCGCTCAAGATTACATAAGGCTTGGGGACGAGTCCCTTGGGAGCCTCGATAAAGGCATATAAACCCGAGGGCAAAAGGCTTGAGGAGGTAGGAAGACTCGCTGACCCGGTTGAAGTCAGAAACGGAAGTGTTGAAGTGGTCTGGGGAGGAGTTGGCGTAGAAGTGGATGGAGATCCGGTCTGCAAAGCCGATTTAGCCATACCTGCCTGGTTGGCAACAGCTTTGGCTTGAACGACCAGGATTCCAATCAGGCCTGGAAGCGCTATTCCAAGTGCGAGAATGAAGCGGTAAAGAGAATGGCGTTTTCTGGCCCGCATGGCTTTTACTTGTTAGACAGTTGACTGGTAACTCGTTTCCATGTCGCCGATGGCACAGCCGGCGGAAGAGCCTTATGGGCATCATCGCTCATCGCATACGCCATCCTTTCCAATACAAGGCAGATCGGCAAGTCAGGATTGTTCAAAATAAAGGGTTGACCGAAGTTGAGAGCCCGGTTTACCTCGCCAGCCTCGAAGGGCAATACAAAATCGATCGGATGCTTTAATACCTTTTCCAATTGCGCCTGCTTGATCGCCGGGTTGGAAGAATTATTATTCAAGACGACCTTCACCTTATCGAGAGGAATCGCCAGCCTGTCATATATTTCAAGGGCACTCATCGTTGTCCGAAGAGACGCCAGCTCTGGAGCCATGACCAATAATATTGTATTGGACATATTCAACATATGAATCGTCATATCGGAAAAATCATGAGAAGTATCCGCAATGATAAAATCGTTTTGGCTTTTTAATCTTTCCAAAAACACTTTTAATGTATCGTGTGTAAATGTATCTGCAGCGATGGGATAGCGCGGCGAAGCAATGTAGCGAATTCCGCTCTTATGGGGACCCATCATTTCACCGACAACCGCATCATCGATGTTTTCTGTTTCAACGCCTACCAGGTTTTCCCAGGTCGCTGTGGGTTTTGCATCCAGCATCAGGGCCACTTGTCCAGCGGTTAAGACGCCATCCATCAGAAGTGTCTGCTGCCCCCAGAGTTTATGAAATGCCAATCCCAGATTAACCACAATACTGGAACATCCCAGGCCGCCCCGCAAACTGTGGATGGTAATCATGGTGGCTGATTTTGCGCCCGGTGTTTCCTTCTGAGCCAGACGCATCGCCCGGCCACGACGAGCCAATATTCCCATACGAGCAACCAACTCTTCCGGCTGGAAAGGTTTAACCACGTAATCATCAGCCCCCAATTCAAAAGCCCTTAACTTCTCACTTAATTCATCTCGGGATGTAATCACGATCACCGGCATATAGCTGAATTTGGGATCGCGGCGTAAACGTTCAAGGATTTCAAATCCATCCATCTCTGGGAGCTTCAAATCGACGATAAGCATCTCCGGCTCAAAGGATGGGATTTTGGAGAGTCCTTCACTCGCGGATTTTGCGTACTCAAGATTGTATTCCGCCTCCGGGAGCGTCTTTTTTAACAACTTAAAATAAAATTGCTCATCATCAATTAGCAACACCCGCATGTAATCCTCCAGGCAGAAACAATTTTCTACAATGATCCGGCGTTGATCTTTTTGTCGGCAAGAAAATTGTTCGAAGTTTCTAGCAATTTGCTACCTATAAGCTGAATTTCCCGCAGCAAATCATCCATGGGTTCAGTATAACCGTCAATGCTTTGCCTATCAAGCTTTCTTGCATATTCAGACAATTGCGAAGCGCCCAGGCTGGCCGCAATCCCATTCAGATTATGTGCCGCTCTGGAGAGTCCCACCCAATCCATCTTTGCGAAGGAATGCTGCATAACCTGCAATCTTTCAGGAAGCCCGTTGATAAAGTCCCCCAGCAATTCCTTATAAGTTTCCAGGTCTCCTCCGACCTGTTCAATTCCCTTCTGAATATCAAGGACCTCTTGCGAGGTCTCCTGAGCAGAGATCGCTGACTGTTTCGCAATCGGAACCCGAGGAGTCAAGCTATATTTCAACAAGCGTTGGATATGCTCCAGCTCGAATGGTTTGGAAATATAATTATCTATACCCGCCTCGAACAGTATATGTCCTTCCTCCGGCAGATAACTGGCTGTCAAGGCTACAATAAAGGTATGTTTGCCCCCATTCTCCCACTCGCGAATACGGCGACTTGCCTCGATTCCATCCATCACTGGCATTTGCAGATCCATAAACACAACATCATAGTGCTGAAATTTAATCGCATCGAAGGCCTCCAAGCCATTGGATGCCAGATCCACCTGATAACCCTCGCGTGTCAATAGAACCTTCATCATACGCTGGTTCAATACATCATCATCCACGACAAGGATTTTCGGCTGTGCGATTCTTTCCGTAGCAGCAGATTGATTATCCGCAACAAAATCCATAACGAAACTATCTCCAGATCTACTTTATTTTATAACAATCTGTCATGAGATTTGTGTCTGTGAGCAATATTTAGAGAATACCCCACCCAATTTTCAGGTAAGGAAATCATCAATAACGTGTCCGATTGTCAAATCCATGACGACATCTGACGTCAAAAGTTACCCCAACCAGATGCCTAGACCAATATGCAATGATGTTACAACAAAAAGGCCCGCTCGTGCTGCGCACAGGCGGGCGTTTCTTGAGGTCCACTAAGCCGGTTTAAAGGATGATTCACGCTTCAAGAACAACAAATATCCATAACCCAATCCAAAAATGAGATACACGAGCATCACAGCCCATCCATTTGTGCGGATGACAGCATGGGAGGCGAACGTTCCGAGCATGGTCACGATCAATCCCGTGACAGCCCCAACGAGCAAAGCGATCCCCATCCCTTTTTGCATGCTCACGTCGGTGACATCTTTCGCAAACCACAGGACCAGCCCGAGTCCGAGCATGGCCGTTCCGAAAAGCCGTGAGACCAAGACTGTAGAGACGAATGTCTCTGTTCCCAACAGGCCCAGTGCTCGGCTGGGAAGAAACAAAAATCCCAGACCAAATAAGAGGGCAACGACAGAATTGAGAGCAAACATAATTCGGTAATTCATTTTATTCTCCTTTTGGACGTGATCAGGATTTTGATGCTAACTCAATATACAACACGTACTAAGGGATTGAAAGTAATAGAGGCACAGATTACCTTACACCCACCTTACACCAGACTTTCATCATTAAAAGGTCATTTGCTTATCGATCTGTTTTCAACAACACCTATCAAAGCCAAACGATAAAAGCAGGGGATCAATTTATGAATATCCACATGACTGGCGAGGCACAAGCTGCCGTTGCGCGTTCTCCCGGCCGTTCGAGCGTAATGAATTGTTCATTACAATCCTAAAAATCCGGCCGAATCTGCACTTGAAAGATAAGTCTGTGCTATAATGCCGCCATTATGCAATACCAACTTCGCTTCGCCAATAATAATAACAATGACGATAATCCCCCTATCGTTGGGCGAAGCTTTGCTGGTTAAAAAGTAAGTTCTGAAAGAAAACCAATCGCCCAACGCAATAGCGAAGGGCGATTTATTTTATCTAAATAAGGACTCCAAAGTCTTCCCTGGCACTGCCCGTGATTTGCCTAGCAAATCAGGCAGGTGAGCCGCACCAAGGCAGGTGTGCGAAACACCTGTGGGGCTTGGCTTTGGATACCCAAAATCTGGAGATTTTGGACTCCAGTAAATCATCGGAGGCGAACAATGTACAAAACTCATACCTGTGGCGAACTAAGAGCCACCCATGCAAACCAAAAAGTCACCCTCGCGGGCTGGGTCCACCGCCGCCGCGACCATGGGGCTGTCATCTTTCTTGATCTGCGCGACCGTTATGGTCTGGTCCAGGTAACCATCAATCCCAACCTCTCGAAGGAAACTCTTGACGCGGTATCAAACGTCCGCATGGAATGGGTCCTGCAAATCACAGGTACAGTCCAGCGGCGACCGGCAGGGATGGAAAACCCTAAAATGCAGACAGGTGAGATCGAAGTGATTGCCGAGTCTATCGAGGTATTGAACCCGGCCAAGACTCTGCCGTTCATGGTCAGTGGCGAGAATGACCTGCCAGATGAGAACACGCGCCTCAAATACCGTTATCTCGACTTGCGACGCGAACGAATGAGTCGCAACCTGGTTTTGCGTCATAAAGTCGTTAAATTTATGCGCGATTTTCTGGATAAGCAAAATTTTATTGAAATCGAAACTCCGATTTTATTCAAGGCAACGCCGGAAGGCGCGCGTGATTATCTCGTTCCCTCACGTATTTATCCCGGACAATTTTATGCCTTGCCGCAATCACCCCAGCAACTTAAGCAGTTGTTAATGGTCGCAGGCATCGACCGCTACTTTCAGATCGCGCGCTGCTTCCGCGATGAAGACCTGCGCGGTGACCGTCAGCCCGAGTTCACACAACTTGACCTGGAAATGTCCTTCGTTCAGCGCGACGATGTGCTGGCTCTGGTCGAACAGCTTTATACGGAAATGATCCCGGCGGTGACGCCGCACAAGAAGCTGCTCTCTTCCCCATGGCCCAAGTTTTCGTATCGTGAAGTAGTCGAGCGGTACGGTTCGGATAAGCCTGACCTGCGCTTTGGCATGGAACTGATCGATGTGCGTGACATCTTTGCCAGGAGCGATTTCCGTGTATTCCAATCTGCGATTGAAACCGGGGGCGTAATCAAATGTATTGTCGCGCCCGGATGTGCGGAGTATTCGCGCAAGGAAGTGGACGCATTGACCGAGTCTGCGAAGGCGCTGGGAGCGAAGGGACTGGCTACTTTAGCGGTAACCGCTGAAGGCTTGAAAGGGACCGCCGCGAAATTCATAAAACCGGAAGAAGTGGAAGCGGTCAAATCAAAAGTCAACGCGCAGGAAGGCGACCTCATCCTGTTCGCCGCAGACCAACGCGCGGTCGTCAACAAAGTACTCGGTGGATTGCGTCTGATCTTCCGCGATAAGTTAAATCTGGCAAACCCGAACTTGATGGCGTTCGCCTGGGTCGTGGATTTCCCGATGTTCGCGTGGAACGAAGAGGAACAGAAATGGGATGCGGAGCATCATCCGTTCACGATGCCGCAGGTGGACGATCTGCCAAAGTTCGAGACCAACCCGGGTGACATCCTTTCGGACGCCTACGATATGGTCTGCAACGGCTATGAAATGGCTTCGGGTTCGATCCGTATCCATCGCAGTGACGTTCAATTGAAGGTCTTCCAGTTGCTGGGCTTGAGCGGCGACCAGATCGAACAGAAATTTGGTCATATGCTCGAGGCGTTCGAATATGGCGCACCGCCGCATGGAGGCGTGGCGCCCGGCATTGACCGCCTGATCATGCTGCTAGCGGACGAACCGAATATCCGTGAAGTGATCGCGTTCCCCAAGAATCAAACGGGACGCGACGTGATGGCAGATGCGCCGTCCGAAGTTGAGCCGAAGCAGTTAAAGGAACTGCATATCAAGATTGGATAGAGTAATCCGCTCGACAGAAAGGTATATGATGAACCTAAAAGAGCTGGTGATTAACAAAATTGCGAAATTCGCCTACTGTACAGATGGAGCGTTATGGTACGAGGTGGATGGTTTCCGTTTTCCTGTCCCGTTTGCAGAAACAGTCGGCGCATGTTTTATGCCTGAACATAAGGCAATAAATCTTATGCGCTGGATCAGAAAACAATTGGAAGAAAATGCTGCTCAACAGCGCGCCCAACTCTCTGCCAGCAGCAGACCGCTTACCAATCAAAATAAGGAAAACAATAACTAAGCAGGCTCGCAAAATTGCGAGCAGTCATGCTGAATCAATTAACAGACCGATTGTTGCCTTTCTTCACAGAAATCCAAGACGATTGAAGCCTAGGAAATTTCTTATGAGCAAAAAAACAAAAATTCAGATTGACGAGAAATTGGTGAAAGAGATCGCGTCTCTGGCGCGGTTGGCTCTATCCAAAGATGAGACGGAATTGTTCGTCCCCCAGTTCAATGACATTCTGAATTACGTCAGCATCCTGAACGAAGTGGATACGGACAATGTTCCGCCCGCATATTTGTCTTCTGCCAATCAAAGTGTGACTCGAGAAGATCTCATCGAAGAGTCTGTACCAACCGATGAGTTTCTTTCAAACGCGCCACAAGCAAAGGATGATTATGTGGTCATCCCGCGCGTCCACATCGAACAATAACCATGGACTTACATGAGCTAAGCCTCCAGCAGGCACAGGAACTACTGAGGAGCCGTAAGATTTCTTCGGAAGAGCTCACGCGCGCCTATCTGGACCGCGTCCAACGACTTGACCCGCAGATCAAATCGTATGTGACCGTTTCAGGGGAACTTGCACTGGAACAAGCCCGCGAGGCGGATCAGCGTATCAGGACAGGCGAAGGCTCGACTCCTCTCACTGGCATCCCCTACTCTGCCAAGGATTCCCTATCGACACGGGGTATCAATACAACCTGCTCCTCCAAAATCCTTGCGAACTACAAACCGTTCTACGACTCAACTGCTATTCGTAAGTTGAAGTTAACCAACTCTGTTCTGCTCGGCAAAAACAACATGGACGAGTTCGGCATGGGCTCATCCACCGAAAACTCAGGATTCTTCACCACGCGCAACCCGTGGAATTTTGATTATGTCCCTGGCGGCTCGAGTGGCGGATCTGCCGCGGCGGTCGCGGCCGGGTTGGCAGCCTTCTCGCTCGGCGAAGATACAGGTGGATCAGTGCGCATGCCCGCGGGATTTTGTGGGGTTACAGGCCTCAAAACAACCTATGGGCGCGTTTCACGCTATGGCTTGATTCCCCTGGTTTCATCCTTTGACACGATCGGTCCAATGGCAAGAAGCGCTTACGATGTTTCGCTGGTCCTTGAAGCCATCGCTGGGCACGATCCCAAAGACAGCACATCACGAATAGAACCGGTCCAAATCTATTCTGAAACCTTGAAGAAATCCGAAAACCTGCGCGGGCTCCGCGTTGGCATTCCAAAGGAATATTTTGTTGAAGGTCTTGATTCAGAAGTCGATGCTTCCCTGCGGACTGCGATCAAACAGATCGAATCTCTGGGTGCCGAAGCTGTGGAAGTTTCGCTTCCGCACACACAGTATGCAATCCCTGTCTATTACTTAATTCTGTTTGCAGAAGCCAGTTCCAATCTTGCGAAATATGATGGTATCCGTTTTGGGTTGTCAGAGCGCGATGGTGATGGCTTGCTGGATGTCTATTTGAAGACGCGCGAAACCGGTTTCGGTGCAGAGACCAAACGACGAATCATGCTCGGCACGTTTGCATTATCTGCTGGCTATTATGATGCCTATTATTTGAAGGCACAAAAAGTCCGCACGCTGATCAGACAGGATTTTCAAAAAGCATTCGAGACTTGCGATGCGCTCATCACACCGGTCGCGCCAACGACAGCGTTCCGCATTGGTGAGAAGATCACCAACCCGCTCGACATGTATTTATCTGACGTGCATGTGGTCGCGGTGAATTTGGCGGGTATTCCTGCGCTGTCCGTCCCGTGCGGCCTCTCAAACGGATTGCCCATCGGAATGCAGATCATGGGGCCGCACCTTTCGGAAGAAACGCTCCTGCGCATCGGTCATATGTATCAGAGTCAGACTGATTGGCATATGAAACATCCATCCTGCTGGAATGATTGACCATGAAATATGAACCCGTCATCGGACTCGAAGTCCACGCCGAATTGTTGACAAAGTCAAAAATGTTTTGCGGTTGCCAAGTTGTCGATTCGATCACTGCGAAACCGAACCACTATATCTGTCCCGTTTGTACGGGTCAACCGGGCGCACTGCCGGTGCTCAACAAAAAAGCGGTTGAGCTAGCAATCCGTGTGGGACTTGCGCTTGGCTGCGAAATCCACACAGAAAGCATTTTCGCCCGCAAGAATTATTTCTATCCTGATCTGCCCAAGGGATATCAGATCTCGCAATACGACCAGCCGCTTGCCACAGATGGGAACATCCAGATCGAAACAGAAGCAGGGATAAAGGATGTGCGGATCCGCCGCGTCCATTTGGAAGAGGATACCGGCAAGCTGTCTCACGCAGACGGCAATTCGTTCATTGACTACAACCGCAGCGGGGTCCCGTTATTGGAAATTGTCACCGAGCCTGACATGCGCTCATCTGAAGAAGTCAAAGCCTACGCGACCAAACTGCACGCCATCCTTCGATATCTTGGAGTGAATTCCGGCAATATGGAAAAAGGCGTCATCCGCTTTGAGGCGAATGTGTCGGTGCGTGAGGCAGGCAGCGACCAGCTCAACACGCGGACTGAGATCAAGAATCTCAACTCTTTCCGCGCCCTGACACAGGGAACGGATTACGAGATCTGGCGTCAGTCTGAAATTTATGCCAGCGGCGGCATGGTGGAACAGGAAACATTAGGTTTCAACGAAGCCACCGGCAAGACCTATTCCCAGCGCGGCAAGGAAAGCGCCCATGATTATCGTTACTTTCCTGAGCCTGATCTGCCGCCTCTTGTCTTGGATCGAAGCTGGATTGATTCAATTCGCGAGTCTTTACCTGAATTGCCTGAAACGAAGACGAGTCGCTTTATTGAACAATATGAATTAAAGCCTCAGGAAGCGCGTTTGTTAACCTCGGAAAAAGCGCTGGCTGATTATTTCGAAGCCGTAGTTGCAAAATCGAAGAGTCAAGCAAAGCCGGTCAGTTCATGGATGGCGGGCGAATTCATGCGCTACTTGAATGACTCAGGCAAGAACATGGAAGATGTCACGCTTTCCTCTGAATCGTTTGCCCGATTGATCGATATGGTCACAGATAAGACCATCAGCGGCAACGCGGGGAAAACCGTTCTGGCTGAACTCCTCAAAAACGGCGGCGACCCCGCCCAGATCATCAAAGAAAAGGGACTCGCCCAGGTCTCTGACGAGAGTTTTATTCAGGAAGCCGTGATGAAAGTTCTGAACGATAATTCATCCGAAGTGGAAAAATATCTCGCTGGCAAAGAAACCCTCCTGCAATGGTTCATAGGACAAGTTGCCCGCGCCACCAAAGGCAAGGCCGACCCGAATGTGACGAAGGAGTTGATGATCAAGGCATTGGAAGAGAGAAGAAATTAACTACACACGTGAAATCAAAATGTAACAGAAAGAGTCTCCCAGATTTTTTTCAAGAGACTCTTTTTTTTATTCGGTATAATCCGCAGGCTTTCACGCTATTGCCCAAAGGATTAACCATGACTTCTCCCACCGAACGCCGCAAGGCGATCCTGTTTCTCATTCTTGCAGCCCTGCTCTGGAGCACCGCCGGTGTTTTCGTCAAAACGCTCGATTGGCAGCCCTTATCTCTTCTTGCAGGACGCGGCATTTTCACGAGCATCCTGTTTCTGCTCTATATGCGCCGCCTGCCCCAAAAGGTCACGCGCTGGACGTTACTCGCGGCGGGTGGCTCGATCGCAACCCAATTCCTATTTGTCACTTCCACCAAGCTGACCACCGCTGCCAATTCCATCTTCCTGCAATACACTGCACCGATTTACGTGGTCCTGTTGGCGTACTGGGTCTTGCGCGAAAAACCCTCCCGCAGCGACTGGATCGCGATGAGCATCATCTTTCTGGGTTTGTTCCTCTTCTTTGGCGACCAACTCAGTCCAGACGGTTTCTACGGCAACATCCTTGCCGTGCTCAGCGGCGTGACATCTGCAGTGATGATGGTCTCGTTCCGTGCACAAAAGGATGCTACGCCAGAAGACAGCATCCTGATTGCCAGCCTGGCTATTGCCGTCTTCGGGTTTCCATCCATTCTGAAGGAAACCCAGACGATCACGAACTGGTTATCGATTGCCTATCTCGGTATCTTCCAGATCGGGTTGGCGTTCATCTTTTTTACCA
>Ga0065705_10002180_pt1 | contig 17020 bp, 17 predicted proteins | sample SwibulcommuniRL2_FD_59092 | JGI IMG/M metagenome (GOLD analysis project Ga0065705, IMG submission 59092) | Bulk soil microbial communities from switchgrass field near Rose Lake, East Lansing, Michigan, USA - RL2 Bulk Soil v2 (version 2) | ecosystem: Environmental > Terrestrial > Soil >...
CCGGCTGCGAGATCGCCGAGATCCGCGGCGAGATGAATCCCGGTTTTGGCAGCGTGCATCCCGAACCGATTGCAAAATATCTCGGCGCGCTGGCGTCGGCGGTCAGCTCGGGGATGGGCAATTTCGGCGTCGTGACCGATGGCGACGCGGATCGCATCGGCGCAATGGATGAGCGCGGCACGTTCGTCGACCCGCATAAGATCATGGCACTGTCCCTAAAATATCTGGTCGAAAAACGCGGCTGGACCGGCGCAGTTGTGCGGACCGTTTCCACGACGCGCATGATCGACCGACTGGCAAAGCGCTACGGGCTGAACTTGTATGAAACCCCAGTGGGCTTCAACCACATCGCGGATTACATGATGAGCCAGGACGTCTTGATCGGCGGCGAAGAATCCGGAGGCATTTCCTTCAAGGGACACATCCCCGAAGGCGATGGTCCGATCATGGGCTTGCTGCTCGTGGAGATGGTCGCCGCGTCGGGAAAGACACTCAATCGCCTGGTCGAAGATCTGCTCGTCGACGTAGGTCCTGCCTTCTACGAGCGAACCGACCTGCGCCTGAGCCATCCGGTTGCCAAGGCCGAGATGACGGAATTTTTGACGAAAAAAGCTCCGGTCGAGATTGGAACCGAAAAGGTGTCCGAGGTCAGCCAGCGCGATGGCGTCAAATACATCATGTCCGATGATTCGTGGCTGCTCATCCGCCCCTCGGGAACGGAACCCGTCCTGCGCGTCTACGCTGAGGGCAGGTCACAGGAAATGGTGAAGGCGCTGCTGGGATACGGCGAACAGGTGGCGAAGAGCGTCGTGTAAAACGAAATGAGATGCATTCATTTATCGGTAACAGAAGACAGTTCGTTCAACGATTCGTCCTTGGTTTGTTCATCCTCCCCCTTGGCATTGGTAGTCGAAAGACGTGTATGCGACAACAGTTCGTATCACACCCCCAAATTTGGAGCTTAAGCGAAGTAACTTCGCTTAAGCTATACTTGGGCGGCAACCGTGAATCGTGAATGGAGGATGGAGATATAAACGAGCCGCTGGCTGGGAAGCCAAAGGAATAGAATTTCGTGTACCGCAGATAAACAGGATGACGCCTCTTTGGCATCATCCTGTTTCGTCGCTGGTTGATATAATCAACTTTGAATGGATTTAGTGTCCGGCCGCGATCATGGAACCTGCAATCACATCGGACTTTTGCGCGCTAAATGCATCCAAGACTTCTTGCTTTTCCTGCTTCGGCACATTGAAGTAGTCGAGCGCGCTGGCAAGTTCAGCAGCCACCTCGTCGAATACTTCTGGGGTGATTTGTAATTCCAAATGAGCGTCGTGAAGATCCTTGGCTGTGTATTCATAGGGCCCACCGGTGATCGCTGCTACCCAGAGTGTTCGATTGAATTTAAGTCCCGGCAACCGCGTCTTGTATTTCTTCGTGTGCCATTCCTTCAATTGTGGATTTGCACTGACAATCTTCGGGTTTTTCAAGAGCTGGTCACTGAAGCGGTCTATCACCGCAGCGATGGCGTAGACGCCACCGAGACGTTCATAAAGACTTTTTTCGGCTGACATGGGTTACTCCTTTGTGAGATGGGCGCGCATTGTAGCAAAACGCACCTCAGATTAATAGACATCAACGTAAGAGTTCAGGGTTTTTGTCAGACAAGTTGTGTTCGAATTTTCTGACCATTATTCTCCCAAAACGCTCCCTGAATATATATACGGAAGATTCCATTTGCCGTTATGAATGGATTGCAATTACCAGGCCAAGTAGCGATTGGTTCAAAGAACATATCGATGAGCCATCAGACCGAGCTGCAATCTTGTTTGTCTGACAATCATTGGAGAGATATTCCATGTCAATTGATGTTTCAATACTATGGGATTTCAACAAACCTGAATTAAGTGAAGAACGTTTCCGCTCTGCGCTTTCCACCGCGTCCGCCGATGATGCGTTGATACTTCACACACAGATCGCTCGAACGTATGGGCTCCGTCGAAACTTTTCACAAGCCCAGATAATTCTCGCAACCATTGAGCCACAGATTGAGAGCACCAGCATTGAAGCCAAGACGCGTTACTATCTTGAATTAGGACGAACGTACTCATCTGCCACTCATCCACCAGAGTCACAGACCGCCGAAGTTCAAGACCTGGCTCGCGCTGCTTATTTACGAGCTATTGAACTTGCGCAAGCGGGAAAACTCGACAGCTTGGCTATTGACGGGCTTCACATGATGACATTCGTAGATACAGGACCTGAAGATCAGGTTGATTGGAATCGCAAAGCTATGGCTCTCATGCAATCCTCATCGCAACTAGAGGCAAAGAAGTGGGCAGGCACTCTCCACAACAACACAGGATACGCGCTTCACCTGCTGGGACGCTATGATGAGGCACTTACAGAATTCAAACTGGCACTTGCCGCGCATCAACGGGGCGGAAATCCGCAGACCATCCGAATTGCTCATTGGATGATCGCCTGGACATTACGCGCGCTTGGTCAGCTGAATGAAGCTATCGAGATTCAGCTTCGTCTTGAAAAAGAGTGCGACGAATCAGGCGAACCCGATCCGTATGTCTTTGAAGAACTTGAACTTCTGTATCAAGCACTTAACAATAAGGAAAGAGCTGAATACTATGCAACTCGCCGAAAGGCAACAATGTGATTTCCATGAAATGACGGCTACCATCGCCCGCCAAGCGGCACTGCCATCGACAGGGACGGCAGGCTCGCAATGATGGTACCGCCCTGGTTTTGGGCACTCCGCACGTTCATACCTGTATCTTTCATAGAATATGGCATGATATACTGCAATTTGAAAATCGTACCGCCCGTAGCGGACAACACAACTCTTGACCACAATGAATGAACAGACCGACATTGATCCATCCCCGATCAGTGACCAAATCGTAAACAAAAGCATCCATATCAACGCACCAACGTCAGCAGTGTGGAACGCATTGACGAATCCGGAATTAATGAAGAAATGGATGTCTGAAACAGAGATCCACATCCTCACAGACTGGAAAGTGGGAAACCCGTTCCTCATTCGCGGCCGATTACACGGGATCAATTTTGAAAATACAGGCAGAGTCCTGCAATTTGAACCCGAAACGATTCTTCAATACAGCCATCTGAGTTCGTTGTCGAGGCTTGCTGACGAACCCGAAAACTATTCCATCTTGGAATTTAGACTGGAGCCTATGCAGAATCAGACAGCCCTGACATTGACAGTGAGCAATTTCCCGACAGAGTCAATCTATAAACACTTAGCCTTTTATTGGAACGTTACGCTCGAAATATTGAAGAGGATGATAGAGCAGCAAGGGTAGGTTTCGAAGTCGAGGCGCCTCTGACAAGATGAGTGATCTTCAAGGAAGGAAAATGAAATCGATCGGTCTACTTGGAGGAATGAGTTGGGAATCTTCCATTGAGTATTACCGTCTCACCAATGGGGGGATCAAGGCAAAACTCGGCTGGCTGCATTCGGCGAAAAGCGTGATGGTCTCGGTGGATTTCGCCGAGGTGGAGATTCTCCAGCATGAAGGCAAATGGGCAGAGGCTGCAGGCATGCTTTTTGAGGCGGCGAAAAACCTGGAAAACGGCGGTGCGGATTTTATCGTCCTGTGCACAAATACCATGCACAAAGTGGCGGATGATATCCAAGCCAATATCGAAATTCCATTTCTGCATATTGCCGATGCAACAGCCCAACGGGTCCGGGATTCTGGCATCCAAAAGATAGGATTGTTGGGCACGCGCTTTACGATGGGGGAGGAATTCTACAAAGGCAGGCTCTCGCAAGAATATGGTTTAGACGTGCGTGTCCCGGATATCCAGGAACGTGAGTTGATCCATCGGGTTATTTACGATGAGTTAGTGCTGGGCAGGATCGAACCCCGCTCCAGAGCACAGTACCTTGAGATTATTGAGCAGATGGTCAGCCAGGGTGCCGAAGGTGTAATTCTGGGCTGCACCGAAATCGGATCGCTTGTCCACCAGGAAGACAGTCCGGTTCCCCTATTTGATACGACAAGGATCCACGCGGAAGCAGCAGTCGAATCCGCATTGATGGATTATCCTAGTTGGTTGGCGCAGGCTAACAGTCCTAGAAATGAAATCGTGATGGAGAGAAGTGACAGGATCATTTTTATCTTTCCTAAGGAGGAATCATGGATCGACAAGACTGGCTCAACGAACGGAGACGCGAAGCGGAGGAACGATATAGCACGTTGTGGGCGCCGCTTTATGATACGGTGGGCGGCATCTATCCAAACGCCTCGCACCAGGAGTACATGAAGAAATTCCTGAGCCTGATTATGGAACCTGGGACAATCCTGGATGCCGCCTGTGGCGCGGGCAGATATATGCCGATGCTGTTGGCAGAAGGCCATAGCGTTGTAGGAATCGATCAAGCCCAGGGAATGCTTGACCAGGCAAAGGCGAAGTTTCCATCTGTCCAGGTCGAGAAGACGGGGTTACAGGAAATGAGCTATTCGGAGGCGTTCGACGGTGCCATCTGCATGGACGCTTTGGAGCACGTTCCTCCCGAAGACTGGCCCCCGATCTTCCAGAACTTCCATCGGGCGCTGAAACCTAATAGATATTTATATTTCACCGTGGAAGTCGCCGATGAGCAAGACGTTGCACAGGCTTTCCAGCAGGGGAAAGAAATGGGACTTCCAATTGTTTATGGAGAGTGGCCAAATAATTCTGACGTGTATCATTATTATCCGACTATGCCACAGGTTAGGGAGTGGCTTCTGGAATCCGGATTTAAGCTGATGGAAGAGGATGAGGCAGACGGCTATCACCATTTTGTGGTGCGTAAAGCATGAGAAACACCACTTTCAGGGTTGCAGCGTAATGGATATTCAAAATGCACGCCTCAACACCGCAGGTGCCTATGTCTGCGTCAATGGTTTATATGTGTTCGCCATGGGAGCACGCCCGCATAACGGAAATATCCCGGTTGTCCGACTGGGCGGTCGGCGGGAGGGAAACGAAACGGGCTGGCCGTGTGCCTGGCGCGAGGCGCAGGAGGAGTCGGAGCTCGATATCAGGCCGCTCATCCCTACGAAAACCTTTCTTGCAGATGGAGATTCTCTTGATGCTGATTTACGAGAGATTCAGTGGGACCATCCACTCGATGAATGTGATCCTCTCTTAATCGTCGCCTATCGCCGTGCAGGCGGAGTGTTATTGTCTCTCATGTATCTTGCACAGGCGGATGGATATCCCAGACCGTCATCAGAGGTGAAGGGCTTGCTCTTATTAAGAGAGGCAGAGGTCCATTGGCTGTGCAATGAGTCTATAACACTCGAACAATATATTCGCAGCGGCGGCCAGGCGCTGTTGGATTATCAATTTGATCAAAACATGCTCCTGGAGCCATTTGCTCAGCTTCGCCTCTTTTCAAAGATCTTGAAAAAGCAGTCAGCGTGATTTATAGGGCATGATTTTTCATCTGGTCACGAGGTAGAACATGACAACTGCACAAATGCGTACCCGACAAGTTCAGTTGTGCATTCCAATAATGATCGTCTTAGCTCATCTAGGTGCTTTGATCGTCTGTATCGCCTATTTGTATCTCGCCTGGGATGGTGGACAGGTAATTCGGCAAGCCATGGCTTCGAAAACGGTATCCGTTTACAGCCCGGAAGTCTACCGTGCCGTTGATGAACATTACTTTTCGAACGTGGCTGAAGCCGGTTGGGCACCTCTGAGTCTATTGATTGGGATCAGCAACGTTATTCAGCTATATGTATTGGCTCCCGCGAGCTTGATGTTGACAACGTTTCTGCTCCCTCGACAGTCGGGCAGCCGCTGGCGATGGTTTGTAGTGGGATTAAGCCTGCTGGTTATCGTATTGTTATGGTGGCAAGCTCCCAGTTTGCGTTACCTCGCAGTTATCCTCGATTGATGTTTTGCCTGGTTCATTCCGATGTCAATCGTGTCCCAATGTCGACGGATTCGCATTCACACCATACAAGACTCTCATACTGCCGCGTGGTGAAAACTTTGTATCAAAGAAGAACTCAAGTATCTCCGCCAGAATCACTTTGATGCCGACCCACATCGAATGTCGCATGATCTGCAGATAGCGTTTATCTTTCGCAAATAACAATCGCTTCAAGGCTTTGGGACGAAGATGGAACAGGATCTCGGTCAATTTGACACCGAGGAACAATCCAATCGGCAGTAGATGGCGCGTGGCAAGCACCTGGTTGCGATAAGACCATTTATCCTGGTCGGTCTGGATGACATCATACGGTTCGGTTGCTTTACCTTGCGCCGTCCAAAAGTGTGGGGTGAGGTACATGGCATTGAGGATATCTGAATCCATTTCGAGCAAGCCTTTGAATTTCTCGAAGATCGTCTGCGGACTTTCCTCCTCCAAACCATAGATGATATTCGTCAGGCTGACAATGTTGTTCTCGCGTAAAAGTCGCACAGCCTCTTTTGAAATCTCGAACGGATTGTTCTTACGGATATTCGTGATCACGTTGTCCTTGAGCGATTCCACTCCCATGACAATGTAATCCACGCCNGCGCGTTTGTAGAGCGGGATGAGATCTGCATCGCGCACCACGTCGGCGGCGGTCATATTGAGGTTCAGGGAAAGTCCCAGGTCCGCTTCGACGATCAGTTCCAGGATATGTGCCGCGACTTCGCGATCAGCAGCGAAGTTTTCATCTGCGAACCAAACGATCTTGACACCATATTTCTCTGCCAGGATTCTCAATTGCTCGACTACATTTTCAGGGCTGTGATGCCGCCACTTTTTCCAAAACATCCATTGACCGCAGTAACTGCACGTGAGAGTACATCCACGGCTGAATTGCAGCCCTGCCGCGTTCCTGAATCCAAACATCGAGTAATGGGACCAATCCACAAGTTCCCAGCCCGGGCGATATTCATCTAAATCCTTGATCGGCGTGCGCGAACGGTTGACGATGACCTCCTCCCCGCTCCGCCAGGTGACTCCATCCACGTAGCTCAGGTCGTCGGTCTGCTCCCAGGTGCGGATCAAGCCCACGACCGTCTGCTCCCCTTCCCCGCGCACGATCGCATCGATCTCCTCACACTCCGCCATGACGACGCGGTCTGCGTACGAGGGATAGACTCCGCCATACACCACGCGCAAATGTGGAAGCTGTGTGTGAATCGTCCGAATCGTTTTGAGCGCCGTCTTGTGTGCGGCAGTGGAACCAGAATGTCCCAATAAAATGTAATCGGCTTTGAATTCAGCGATTTCCCTGATCAGTCTATCGAACGACCACCCATAGAGATCATGATCGATCAATTTGACAGTAAAGCCTGCATCGATCAACGCCCCCCCAACGCAAACGAGTCCAAGTGGAATGAGATAGCCCAGCCCATTTTTATTGGCTATGAAATGGCGTGCCGGATTGATCAGTACTACTCTCCCAGACATGACACCTCCTATATTGGACTATTTGGATAATCTTTATTGTGAATTTTATCACTATACAGAGATTTGTCAAGAGGAGAACAAAAAAGACCCTAAAGGTTTTGCGAAGCACCCCCGCAGTGAAACGGAGGGGCAGAAACCTTTAGGGTGTAGCAAACAAAAACCTTGCGAAGGTTTGTAACCTTCACAAGGTTTATCAGGTCTTCTTTAGGATTTGTTTAGCGTGTCGGTGCGGCTCGCAACCTTCTCACGAGGAAGATCAGGACTACCAGGGCAACGGCTGCTATCATCAAGCCGGGTGCGCCAATGTCATCCGCGAAGCCAGTGTTTGGCAAAGCGGTGGATGTGACGATCACCGTCCCGGTGGAAGCGGCAATTTGCGTGAACGCGGCAGCGACAGTCATCGTGGCAGGATCCGGTGTCGGTGAAGAGGTCGACGTCGCCTGGGCAATGACCGGTGTAGTCGTGGGAGGAACTGTATTCGTCACGGCAGCGGTCAGAGCCGCCGCACGGACCACCGAAGTTTGTGTCAGGCCCGCCTGGATCGTGGCAGCCTGTTGCGTGGCAAGAAACTGGGCTGTTGCCTCTGACTGTTGATTTGTGGTTCTGGAAAAGATGAGGTATGCGGCAACAGCACACAAACCGAGTAATACAAGTCCACCCAGAACTCCAGCGATGAGCAGAAATGTTCGATTACTTGATTCTTCCGGCGGAGTCTCATCGTCAAAAGTTGGTTCTTCATCGAAATTCGACATGCTGCACTCTCCTCGTTATTCGTTATGTTGGATTCTGCCGCTCAGGGCAGAACGTATAGAATGTTGTGAAACAAATTCAGGGCAAAGAAACTTCCAACTCAAGTCCTCATGCGGCAATTCAAATTATCCCACAACTTCAAGATTTACCAAAGGCGCGATCACGCTTTCGCCATTTTCAAGCTTCACATCCGCCGCGGAGGCGCGCAGACCGCTGGGCAACAGACTGAGTCCGGGACGTATGGTGGATATCGTTCCGATCATGCCAGCGTTGGGCGGACGCCGCATACGGACCTGTTGTCCCACCGAGAAGGGTTCATAATTTATGGGTTCAGGTGGTTCGCTTGAAATCGGTAGAGGAATAATGACTTCAGGACGATTGCCGGAATAACGGTCAAAGTGTTCAGCATTGACCGTTGCTTCCCGTTTGTTATTGGTTGTCAGCAATTTGAATGCCGCCGAATTCATCGGCATCGCGCCAAATCCCTCCGTCACCATGATCGGGAAACGCATCTGATACGCGTTTGTGATCAATGAGGACGGCAGGCTCGACAGGATCAATCCGCGCACCGGCAGTTCCCCTGCGACCTTCAGCGTTTCCAAATCACGGACCTGACCGCCGAGGATGACGGAGCCGCGCAAACTCACATCGAGGCGGTCCGCTGACAGGATGTCGTCAGGCTTTTCCAATAGGTTCACCATTAAGCCATTGTCAATGCGTCCGTTCCCCCACACACCCTGCACCAGGGCACCAGAAGTGCGGATGATGACTCCGCGTTCGGAGATGACCTGAGTCACGACCCCGGGCAGACCGGCGCGCAGTTCAACGCGTGTATCGCCCACTTCCATCAATACTTGACCGCTTCCGGCGACCATGACACGTCCCGGACGCGGCGCTTTGATGGATCGAGGGATGAGCCCGCCGCTTTCGGCAACCAAAGCACCTTGAATCAACCGGTCCCCTTCTTTTACCTTGAGCAATTTATCGGCGGCATTGGCAGAGATTCCGAACGTGCGCGCCACATCCAGCAGGGCATGCTCACGGGCGAAGGTGGCTTCGGCGATCACATCTGTCGGGTTAACGCGCTGATTGACGTGGGCGTTGACCTTGCCCGCCACAGGCAGGGTCCGTTCGCGCACGATCGTTGTCAGAGGCAGGATATGAAGTTTCGGAGCGAGCATTTTAACCTCCCACCGTGTACGACCAGCGCTTCATTAACTCGCGTCGGCGGACGGGATCGGCTGGGAGATTTAAGGGGCGCCCACGCGCGTCGATGACAACGCCGAGCGCACCACCGGTCACGGTTGTGGTACCGCTCCTACCGGGACCGAGGCCCGCGTCGGCACGATGGAGAGGCTGCAGGGTGAGACGGGCTGTATGTCCTGATGGTAAAGGCAGGACTTCCAAAATGCCAGATTTGACCTCCGCCCGCGCCTCCGTTCCATCGGCATAGGTCAGTTTTGCTCGCAGAACCTGCTCCCCATAACTTGCCGAAGCGATCACCGAGATGACCGTTCCCAGGCCGATGAAGGCGCCCGATTCGATCACTTGAACAGGCAGATAATGATTGCGCGAGGCAGCCGCGCCAAGTAACGGCAGCAGGTTATTTTGATCCAGAAGGATCGGCAGGATTCCAACCGGTTGGATGGCATCCAGTAATAACAACAGGCTTTGCCCAAGGGATGTACCATCGCTGATTGCACCACCACCGCCGATGATCAGATCGAAGGGCGGCATCTGGTCCGTGCGCGCGGCACGAATATTCGTCGGGAAGTTCTTCTGTGCAAGCCGCACAGAGAGATACAGCGCCTGGCGCACGATGGCATGTGCGATCGCCTGTTCATCCTTCGTCGCCGGGATCGAGGAGGGATAGATCGATTTTTGGAATAAATACTCGCGCAGGGTGTTCGCGGAAATATCGAGTGGAAGCCAGCGCATGATGTCTTCCATCGAAGTGTACTGGAGGATGCCTGCAAGATTATCACCCAGACCAAACTGAGGGTAGACACCCAACGTTAGATCGCCATTGAACCCAGCCGCCACAGACATCGCTGATGCGCCCGCGTTCACACCCAGCAATCCGCGCGTAGACTGATACAACCGGCTCAGGAAGCGGATCATTCGGCCCTGGGCATAGGCGGTGGGAAGGATCGTACCACCGGACCAGAGATTCAATTCATCCACGCCCTTGATCTGGCGCTCACGGAGTTTCATCACCAGCGAGGCAAGCTCGTGGCTGGCAGGTGCAAGATCTTCCAACTCGAGCGAGGGACGCACATTGTGTGCCATCTGCAGCTTGCCTGCGTGTCCACCGAGCATTTCCTGCACATCATTGACAAGTGAATGGTTGCCTGCGTATAAAACCATCGGGCGTTTTTCCTGCGGCATCAGGTAACAGGCGAGTCCAACCGCCTCCAGCATTTTTTGGATGGAGCGCGATGCACCGCCATCGGTTCCACCGGTCAAGAGGACAAGGTCCGGGCGGGAACGAACGATACTATCCATTTGTTGATCCGCCCTGCGCCGATCGGAGAGATCCAGCGTTTCGACGACGCGACTGTACGTGGACTCAGCGAGTCGACGCGCGCTCTGCAGCGAAACATCCGAGAGCAGCCCCACGACTACAGTCTTCACCGCAGGTCCGGCAGAGACGGTCGCGACGACGGCATCCACGCCGGAACCATCCGGCTGGGAGGGTGCGATCAGGTTATTATCCTGCGCGCCGAGCAAGGCCGCACCGGTGATATTCTGCAGATTGGTGATCGCCTCGCGTACGCCGATGCCAATGTCCTTGAAAGGCGCGTCCGCAGTCGAGGGTGCCTGTCCCGAGGCGACGAAGCGATATTGTCCCTCGACCACGTCAAACAACACGGCGCGCGTCATGGTCGCACCGACGTCAATCGCTAAAATGGATTCGTTTTGGACCAGCGATGCAGGCATAAGTTATAGACCAATGAGTTGTCTGGTGAAATTGATCATCGAACTCAAGCGCTCGATCATAGCGGTAAGTGCCGCCATATAGACCCCGGCAAACAGAACGCCGAGCGTAATGCCGATAAAGATGCGACCAAACCAGGCGAAACCCTCAAAAATGGGATTGCGTTTTGGTGTTCCATCCGCGGCGCGTCCCGCGGTGAAATGGAAGGAAGCCAGAGTGAGGACCGTGCCGGTCAGCATCACTCCGCCTTCAAACAATCGAACAAAGGCATTGGAACCACTGCCCGCAGAACTGAGGTCGAAGGCGTCCATCGCAGCTTGCGCCTGGGGCAACAACGTACCGATCAGCGCGCCGCCGACGGCCGCCGCGGCGCCAACACCGACCAACACTGCCATCGCAAAATTCCCAAGCCACGAAATACGCGGTGAAAGTTTTGCCAGCAGTGAGAAACTGAGAATCAGTGGAAAGATGAGCAGGATCAACTGATTAATATCGCCGAGCCGGGAAAATAATCTCGGGACCAGCACAGAATGCCATACCACTGCTGCCGCGTAGCCAGAGGAAACGCCAATGAACAGATAGATGGCAAAGCGGAATAACGGACTGTCTCCGATCAAATAACTGAACACCATCAACGTGAGAATAAGACCGACGAGTGCAGAGATGACTTCCATGCTCATGGGTCTTATCCCTCTCCTGCACTGAGGCGGCGCGCCTGTATTCCCGTGACGAGACTCCATACACTGCCAAGCACGATCAACGCGATTGCTAGCCAGGTTCCTATACCGAAGGCATCCCAATAGGAACGCGCAATTCCGGGGCGACCATTGTTCCCGAACTCAAGCCTTGTCGCATTCGAAAGTCCATTGATCAAGCCGTCGACCTGTCCGGAAGAAACATAGGGTTGCAACATCGGTCCTGCCTGTGCACTCGACGCCAGGAGCAGCGGCTGATTTGCAAGAGTTGGATCCGCTTGTTTCAGAGACTCCAGCTGCTCCACCCAAACGCGCGCAGAATCGGCGTGATCGGTCAGGATCAGAACCGCCGCGTACTGTGAAAGTCCGCTCACGTTCGCAGCGGGATTCGCAGATTGCGGGGACTGCAGGAATGACAGCACACCCGCTTCGCCGCCGGGCAAGAACCCGAGGTTGAAGTATTGCTCGCCGAGACGATAATCCAGCCCTTCGGGTTTGTTGATATTCGTATTGGAAAGCAAACGCTCCGCAAGCCCAACGCTTGTCGGCGATGTGGCGATGAACGATAAGAGTGGGTGCCGCATCAATGCCAACTGATCCAGCAAGGGAGCGCTGACCGCTTCCATTTCGCCAGCCAGGGAGGGTTCATAATCGAGAACGACCAGCACATTGGAATTCTCAGGGATACCTGTGATCACGTTACTTACATTGCTCACTTCTGGCGGCAGCGCTGCAGAGACCGGCATCATCTGTGTTCGCAGGAAGATCACTGCGCTGAGCGCCACCCACAGGAGGACCGCGATCCCCTGCCGCAGCATGCGCTGGGACGCAGAGGTCGGTGCGGAGGGCAGTACGCGCGGCGAAGTTTCGGACACCAGGATCTGCTCCATGATCCCCGCGCTGGCCTGCTGTTCTTCACTTGCCTGCAATTTCAGAGGAATAGATTGTGGTCGACGTGAGGAACCGATCGGCGCCGCCGGGATGACTCCACGGAAACCCGCCAGAGGACCGATTCGTTCCGTTGGCAAATCTTCGATCGCGGATGTACCCGCGAGTCCGGCTTCCACCGGTCGCATTGCCTGTACCCAGGAGGGTAAATCCACAGGGGAGAGCGCTTCGCCTCCCTCGGCGTGGATGCCAATCTCCGGGGCGGCAGGTTCAGGAGCTTCGGGTTCGGCGCGGGAAAGCCAATCGGGCATGTCGACGGAAAACAGCGAATCGACATCCTGATTGGAAAGGGTGGTCGAATCGTTGCCGGTCGGGAAAAAACCTGCATCCGCGGGGGCGATTGCTGCTTCGTCATCTTTGGCTTCCGGTACAAAGTTCTTCCACGAGAACGGCTCTTCCGGTGCCGTGGGAATCTTGTAGTCTTCGCGGAACTGATCGAGCTGCTGGGAGCTGAGCGGCATGGATGGAGTTTCGGTCGCGCTCTTCAACCAGTCAGGAATATCTACAGGAGGTTCCGCGGGACTCAGCGGCTCGGTTCGACGCGGCGTGAACGGCGACACATGCGGAATCTCAGGTTGTTCGGCTTTACTTTTTGACTGTTCCTGCTCAGAGGAAAAATCGGCGAACGGAGTAGAAGATAGGGTTTCCGCACTTCCCTGCAAATTGGCGAGCCAACTCAAATCATCCTGAGCAGATGGCTGTTCTGTTGACGGTGCGCTCTCAGGTTGCGTGAGAGATTCCTGCTGTAAAAAGTCAATTGGCTGTTCCGATTGCGAGATGCCACCGAGGTCGTTCAACCAGCTCAAATCCTCCTGAGCGGCAGGCAGTGTTGCCGGCTTGGAAGTCTCCTGCCTTTCAGGGAAAGTATTCAACCAACTGAGATCTTCCTTTCGGGCAGACGGGGGCTGTGAAGGCTCCTCGGCAGGAGGGGTTCCGCCGAGCGCGTTTAGCCAGCTTAAGTCCTCCTGAGGCTGTGAAGGCGCTTGCGCCGGTCCATCCGTAGGGGGCAGAGCACCGAGATTATTGAGCCAGCTAAGGTCGCCCTGAGCGGAAGAGGTACCCGAGGCGCTCAGCTCGGTGAACCAATCTGCCTCCTGTTTTGGAGGTGAGAGATCATCGGTCTTCTTTGACTCCTCTTCGAGGTTGCGCAGCCAGGTTAGGTCCTCTTCTTCCCTGGGCGTCGCTTGCTCAGCAGGTTGCTCCGGTTTAAGACTCCATCCCGAATCGATTTGCGAAAGGTCTGGCTCTTCGGCAATTTCTTCAGCGGGCTGTTCCGATGCCCGGGCAAACCACTCCGATAGTTCATCGCGCTCGGGCGCCTGCTGCGGTTGCGCGCCGAAATTGCTCATCGAGGAGGATGTCTCTTCCTCCTGTGCCGGTTGTTCATCCGGTTTCGGGGCACTTTGGTTGAACTGAGCAAAGAAATCCGGTGCCGGGGCAGGAGGAGTGCTGGGAGGAATGGGTTTGCCTGGCTTATCCTTCGAACTGAGGCTCGCCAACCAATCTGGTACCTCCTCTTCATCCCCTTTGCCGGACTGAAAAGCGAGCCCTGCGAGAAGATCGAGAGGCTCTTCTTTCTGGGGTTTGGGCCTGGCTGCCTCTTCTGCTGCATTTTCCTCTGCCAGGTCGCGTGCCTGTTGACGTGCATCCTTCAGCCAATCCGGGAGGACGCCTTCCAATTCACCGGTATTTTTCTTCGTCGGCTTATCACCGGGGTGCATCATCGATTCCGACTTTAGCGGAGACTGACAGAACTGGCAGACATCCAGAAAGTCTGGATTCTGCTTCCCACAATGCGGGCAACGGATGTCAGCCATTAATTCCCCCCATACGGACGATCCACGCCGAAGATGACGCGCAAACCGGTCAGCAGTGCGCCGAGTGCAATTCCGAGCAGGAGACCACGCGCACCGCCATTTGAGAACATCGCAACAAACTGGCTCAGGCTTTGATTGAGCTGATCACCGCCGAGGACACCAAATGGCGTCGGCGCGATCAATATCAGGGAGATCACCGCAACAACGAGGAAGATCACCGACATCAAATCTGTGCGGCGACGGAACAAACGGATGCTGGCATAGATCAGCGTTACCGCCAGGATCGCCATTAGCGAGGCTTCCACGGGCACGATGATCGCGTCCATGGCGGTGCGCAGGAACACATCGTCAGCGCCGAATACGAATCCAAACCCAAATGTAACGATCAGGGATACGACGAGCACGCCACCATATGCGGCACCTTTTTGCTGTGTACGGATTCTTTCCATATGAACAGCAACAAGGTTATAGATTCCGATCAGCACCGCCATGGCGGCAATAATAATCGCCCAGTTGGTGAGCAGCAGTCTTAATTCAAGCAATATCGGGATGGGATAGAAATAGCCGAGGAGAACGATCAAACCGGAGGCCATGGCGAGGACCGTAGCAAAGAGACGCATTAGATCGCTCCCACGAGTTTCAACAGAGCACCGATAATCATCGCGACGATAAATAGCCAGCGCAAAATATCCTGGACGGTGAGGCTGGCTTCATGGGTAGCGCCTGCGCCAACATATGCACCCGCAGCAAACAGTTCCTCTCCAATCAGTGGATCCTGAGCAGAGGCATAAAAGACCGATTGTGCAGAAATATTATTGCTGGCGGCGATAATCGCGGAATTCTCGCGTTCTGCAGCCTCAGCCAATAATGCAGACTCTGCTCCGAAGTCACCGACAAATACATTGGTAGAGACATTCTCATCGCGTGACACGGGCACTGTTCCAGCCGCATAGGAAAATGGGGTAAGCCCGGTCAGGCGTCCCGTGCTGTACCGATATTGTTCCTCAGCGGCCGCGGCACGATAGCCCGATTGCAGTGTATCTTGTGAGAGGATCGCAAGCGAAGCATCTCCGGACGTGACTACCGGTGGACGGTCGCTGAGCGATGTACGTTCTGCCAACCTGCGCAGCATGGCGAGCCCCGCCAATGCCGATGCACCGCTCGCCGTAAACAGATTGCCGCGTCCCAGCGAGATGTGCAGTCGTGTGCCACTTTCCACAGCGAGTCCGACGGCGCGATTGAGTCGTTCATAGGCTTCAATCGGGCGGAATGCGCCAGGGAATCGACGCCGCAGAAACATTCCACCGATCAGGAGAACAGATGTCAAGATCAACAAACCCAGCGGGATCATGATGAGCTTTCTCCGCGTAGATAACGGGCAAACGCTTGTGTCTCTTCTTCTTCTTCGAGCATATGAGCCAGCGAGTCAAGTTTTTTTCCACCCAGAAAAGGCTGACCCAGATAAACTGCCTGCGCACCCAGAACGGTCAATGGTCCACCCGCTTCGAGGAGCCACGCGGCAACAACGTCTAGTTTGAAGCGACGCAATGATTCAGCCCACTCGGACCACTCAGATCGCGGTTGCATATACAAAGTATAGCATATTTTATTAATGACCCGACTCGCCTAAGAGTAGCGTAGATTTCAGGGTCATTGCGGATTTACGGAGTGCCGCATCACCGAATTTGCTTCCTATTTGTTTGAATTTCAAGTTAAAAATCGATCCAAAAAGTCAAGCTGCTAAACAGCCGGTACGTGACGAATTGCGTGATTTCCTCCCCTGTTTCCTCATGTATAATGACCATAGAAATTACCCCCGGAGGCACAATGACCGAGAAAAAAATCCGTGTACTCGTCGCAAAACCTGGCCTGGATGGGCATGATCGCGGCGCAAAAGTTGTCGCACGCGCCCTGCGCGACGCAGGCATGGAAGTGATTTACACTGGTTTGCGGCAGACCCCTGAAATGATCGCGGAAGCCGCGTTGCAGGAGGATGTAGACGTGGTGGGACTCTCGATTCTCTCAGGCGCGCACATGGCACTGGCGCCGCGAATTTTGGAATTGCTCAAAGCCAACGGACAGGAGGATGTCCGCGTCTTCATCGGAGGCATCATTCCCGATGAAGATATGCCCCGCCTGAAGGAGATGGGTATTACCGGCATCTACGGTCCCGGCGCATCCACCGAAGATATTATCAAGGAAGTCCGGGAGTCGGTGAAGTGAGGCAAATTACGTGGCGCTATAGCGCCACGTAATTTCATGAATTCGGAGTGCAGCATGGGCGCGCCTTGCACACACCCGGTCGGTTATGAGAGAAGCGGTAAAGGATTATGTCACTGACAGAATCGGTATTGGAAGGGAATCGATTGGCCCTCGCACGATTGTTGACACAGGTGGAAAATGACTCGTCCGAGGGCCGCACGGCACTTGC
>Ga0065705_10104392_pt1 | contig 17016 bp, 12 predicted proteins | sample SwibulcommuniRL2_FD_59092 | JGI IMG/M metagenome (GOLD analysis project Ga0065705, IMG submission 59092) | Bulk soil microbial communities from switchgrass field near Rose Lake, East Lansing, Michigan, USA - RL2 Bulk Soil v2 (version 2) | ecosystem: Environmental > Terrestrial > Soil >...
GGCCGGCCCGCCGCGCCCGGCCACGGCCCCGAAGGGCACGGCACGGCCGTGTTCGGCGCGCTGCGACTCGCCAGCGGCAATACGCTGATGGCCTGCGGCAACGGCAACCGAGTGATCGAGGTGACGCCGGCTGGCAAAACCGTTTGGAGCATGGAGCAGAAGGAGCTGCCCGGCATTACGCTCGCTTGGGTGACGACGCTGCAAGTCCTGCCCAGCGGCAATATCATCGTCGGTAACTGTCACGCCGGCGAATCGAACCCGCAGCTCATCGAAGTCACGCGCGACAAGAAGGTCGTCTGGACGTTCAAGGACTTCAAAACCTTTGGCAACAGCCTGGCCGTGGCCCAGGTGCTGGACTTGAAGGGCGTAGTTCGCTAGACGAGTTCCCGGATCGGTTTGACGGCCGGGTCAACGAGGTACTGTGGCCGGCCGCGGAAGTCGAACAATCGCGGGGCCGCGGCCAGGATGATGCCCAAGTTGCGATAGAGCGTGGCATGGACCTCCTCGAAGGTCACGGGCCGCTCGGCTGGTTCGCCGCCGAGGCGGTCGGTCGTGCCGATGGCCTGGCCGGTCTTCATGCCGCCGCCGGCCAGGAGAGCACACGAAACGCGCGGCCAGTGATCGCGGCCCGCATCTTTGTTGATCTTGGGCGTGCGGCCGAATTCGCCCCAGGCGATGACCGTGCAATCGTCGGCCAGGCCGCGCTCGTGCAGATCCTCGACCAGAGCGCTCACCGCGCGATCGAAGATCGGCAGCTCCTCGCGAGCGGTCTTGAAGTTCTGCCCGTGCCAGTCCCAGAAGCTGTAGTTGATGGTGACGACACGCACGCCCGCCTCGATCAGCCGCCGGGCAAGCAAGAGATTTTGCGGCACGCGCGGAGCACCGTCCCCCTTGGGCCGGCTGGGGTCGTAGTAGCCGTAGCGCTCGCGAGTCTTCTGGTCCTCCTTGCTCACATCCATGGCGCTAAAGAACTCGGACGACGTGAGGATGCCCATCGCCCGCTGTGTGAAGGTGTCGAGGCCGTCCATCGTCCGCGAGCCGTCCCACTCGCGGCGGAATTGATCAACTGACGAGAGGAGCTGCCGGCGATCGCCCAGCCGATCTGCCGTGATTCCCTGGAGCACCAGGTCGTCCTTTCCTTCGCCCATCGGCCGGAAGGCGTTGTGGCCCAGACCCAAGAAGCCCGCGCTCGGCTCGTTGTATGGCTTGTGCTGCGTGACGTAGCAAGCGCTGACAAATGGTGGCACGCCCGGCTGCACGGGCCCCTGCAAGCGCGACGAAGCGGAGCCGATGTGCGGCCAGCCGCCGGCGGGGGCGTTTTGGCTCAAGTGGCCCGTGAAGCACTGATAACCCGCGTGATCGTCCTTGCAGCCGACAATGGTGCGGATGGGGACCAGCTTGTCCATAATCCGGGCCATGTTCGGCAAAAGCTCGCAGATCTCGATCCCCGGCACGGACGTCGGAATGGGGGCGAACTCACCGCGGATTTCGCTGGGAGCGTCGGTCTTGATTTCGTACATGTCCTGATGCGGAGGACCTCCGCACAGGTAGATCATGATCAGGGACTTGTGACGCTTCTTCGCCGACTGGCTGGCGGCCTGTGACTGCTCAATTGCCAGAAGCTGCGGCAGCGTCAGGCCACCCAGACCCAGGCCCCCAATCCGCAAGAGGTCCCGGCGCGTGTAGCCGTCACAGTGGCGGCGGGCTGTTGTGGGGCCGAGGAGGGTGAGCATGGTAATAGGCACACTCCGTGTGCCGTTGGGCTTGCGGATCGGTTGGCAATTCGACGGCACACGGAGTGTGCCCATTACCTTCTTACGGCACACGGAGTGTGCCAACTACTTAAATCACTTCCTTCAGTGGCTCGACCCCTTGATCGACCAGGTACTGCGGCCTGCCGCGGAGGTCGAATTCGCGGATCGCCCGCAGGTTGAGGCCCAGGTTGTGATAGAGCGTCGCCCAGACTTCCTGGAACGTCACGGGCCGCTCGACCGCGTGCTCGCCCAGGCGGTTGGTCGCGCCAATCACCTGACCGGTTCGCATGCCGCCGCAAGCGAGCAACGCGCACGAAACCTGCGGCCAGTGATCGCGGCCCGCGCCATTGTTGATCTTAGGCGTGCGGCCAAATTCGCCCCACACGACCACCGACACGTCCTTGTCGAGGCCCCGCTCGTGCAGATCGCTGATCAGGGCCGCCGTCGCCCGGTCGAGCAGCGGGCCGTCCTGCCGCATCGCTTGGAAATTCTGCCCGTGCCAGTCCCAGCGGCTGAAGTTGAGCGACACGACCCGCGCCCCGGCTTCGACCAGGCGGCGGGCGATGAGGAAGTTCTCGGTCAGCTTCGGCGCGCCGTCGTCGCGGAACTTCGGGTCCCCCTTGCCATAGCGCTCGACTAGGGAGGGGTCTTCCTTGCTGATATCCAGGGCGTCGGCGAGCGCGGACGACGTCAGAATGCCGACCGCCTGCTGCGTGAAGCTGTCGAGGCCGGCCATTTTTCCGGTCGTGTCCACGTCGCGGCGGAAGCGGTCGAGCGAAGACTGCAAGTTCTTGCGGTCCGCCAGCCGATCGAGCGTGATCCCCTGGAGGACCATCGTGTCGGTCTTTGCAGTTTCATTGCGGCCGCCGACCAGCTTGAACGGCGAATGGGAGATTCCCAAAAATCCGCCGTCGCCGTCGTAGCCCCACGGCGTGTGGTCGGTCTTGTAGCACATCGAGAGGTGCGGGGGGATCGCGTTATTGACGGGCCCCTTGAGCTTGCTCACCCAGGCCCCAGCCGCCGGCCAGCCGCCGGCCGGCGCCGGATTGAGCGGCCGGCCCGTCATGCACTGGTATGCGTCGTGCCCGCCCGTCGCCCCAACCATCGTGCGGATGAAAACGCACTTGTCGGCGACCGCGGCGATTTTTGGAAAACACTCGCCGATTTCGATGCCGCTGACGCTGGTCTTGATCGGCTGGAACTCGCCGCGGATTTCTGCCGGGGCATCGACCTTGATGTCCCACATGTCCTGGTGCGGAGGTCCGCCCGGCAGGAAGACGTTGATGATCGCCTTGTGACTCTTGCCGATCCCCGCCCGGGCTTCTGCCGCCAAAAGTTGCGGCAGCGACAGACCCCCCATCACCATCCCGCCGATCTTGAGGAAGTCGCGGCGGCTAGCGCCATCGCAAAAGCGGCGCGAGCGCTCGGTCGGCCCTAGGATCGTGAGCATGGTGGGACTCCTGCGAGGCGGGATAGGCAAGGCGAGGATTCAGCGAGCTGCCGACCCATCTGGGGCGCAGTCCGCCAAACTAATGGCAATCGTATCAAACGCGGCTTATTGGTTCAAGCCTTACCCCGTTATCGGCTCTCCATTGGGGCTGCCTTGCAATTTGAGCCGCAATCGATCCATTCAATGTTGAACAAATTGTGTGCCTGCGGGGCTACGCCGGTCCCAAATCCTGCCCAAAGCACAGGCAATAGCCCGAGCTGTCGAGAATGTCGAAATCCAGACAGCCGTAGTGCGTCTTCTCGATCGCTCGTGAGATCGTCACGCCGCGGCTCTGGAACTCGTCGTACAGCGCCTGCGCGTCGCGGACCCAGAGATAGGCGTCCCAGCAACCCTCAGAATGAGGATCGACCGTGCGATTCGGCCGGACCAGGCCGCTCTTGCCAAAGCACCCGAGCATGATCGTGATGCCATCGCGGCGGACCATCACAAAGCACGGCGGTTCGCCCCAATAGCGATCGAACGTGAAGCCCAGCTTGTCGCGATAGAACTCGGCAGCCGGGACGACGTCATCGACCACAAAATAGGGAGCGACACTCAGTACTTGGCGATTCGCCATCGGCGGCCTCACTTCGCCAGCGACACGCACACGATCTCTTTGTTGTTTCGCACGAACGCACACTTGTTGGCGTAGGCCGGATGGCTCCACGCCACCGCCCGGCCGAAAGCCTCGTGCGTGGGCTCCAGGATATGAGCCCGGCCAATCTCCTCGTAGCCATCGGCCGAGAGCTTCGCAATGATCAGATCGCCCGTTTCGCTGAACAGGAAATAGCGGTCGCCGTTCTTCGTGAGGAACACCGTGCCGTGGCTGGCTCGCCGCTCGCCGCCGGTCGTGGGCTCGAACGATTCCCAGAGGCGTTTGCCGCTGGCCAGATCAACCGCGCGGAGATTTCCCACCTGGCAATCGTTGCCATAGATCACTCCGTCTTCGATCAGCGGCGTGCTCGCGGCGCAATAGACGGCCGTGTTGGGCTTGCCTTCCCATACGACCTCCACGCCGGGCTTGTCCTTGTTCAGCTTATACGCCACGCCGACCGACCCGATGCCGCAGGCGTAAAGCAACTCGCCCGCCTTCTGCGGGGCGGTAATCGACATGCCATATTGCGGCGCCAGCGGCTCGGTCCAATAGACCTCGCCCGTTTCGGGATTCAGGCTATTGAGCGTCTTCGGTGTCCAGATCAAGAGCTGCCGCGTGCCGCCGGCCTCGATGATCGACGGCGGGCAATATCCGGGGTCCTCGGCCGAGAGGGCTTTCCACAGCTCTTTGCCAGTGTCCTTGTCAAAAGCGACCACGACGCTCCCTTCGCCGCCGACCAGGCAGATCAGTTTCTTCCCATCGACGAGTGGATGGCCGCAGAAGCCCCACACCGGCGTCGTCGCCTTATAGTCGCGCTTGAAGTCCTTTTGCCAAACGACCGTCCCATACATCGTGTCGAAGCACAACAAGTTTCCTTCGGCGCCCAAGGTATAAACTTTGCCGCCGGAAACAGTGGGCGTTGCCCGCGGCCCCGCGGGATACGAAATCTTGTACGGACAATCGTAGGCGAATTTCCACAGCTCCTTGCCGGTCGCCGCATCAAAACAGAGAACACGTTCGCGCCCCTTAAGATCAGCCCGGGCGCCGGGATCGTTTTTGGCCTCGCCCGAGCTGAGCAAATAGTCGGTTACGAAGACCCGGCCTCCCGCGACCGCCGGCCCCGAGTAGCCGCCGACGATTGGCATGCGCCATTTGATCGTGGGGCCGCCGCTGGGGAACTTGTCCACAATTCCTGTTTCGTTCCAGCGATCGTTGCGACCTGGTCCTAACCACTGCGGCCAGTCGTCCGCGGCCACGTGGCGCGACAGCAGGGACAACTCCGCGATGGAAACGGCCACCAATAGGAACCAACGTTGACGCATGCGAAAAGCCTCGCGAACAGAGAATTCGACCGCACACAAGCGGCACGGACAGTGACGCACGATTCTACGAGTTCAGCTCGCCACGGGGTAGTTTACGAACTTGTTCTATTGATCAGATCTGCCCCATCTGAGCTGCTGCCGGCCGTCGCGGGAAATGGCTAGAAATCGCACCGCCGGCTTAGCGAAACTCAAACTCCGCCACGACGGGATAGTGGTCGCTCACGTCTCGCTCGTCCTGCGGGATCTTCCAGAAGATGTCCATGTGGTCGGCGTCTTGCTGCTTGCCGCGGACAACAAGGTCCTTGCGGATGGCAATCGACTTGAAGACCAGGTCGCTCTTTCCGGGCGCGTCGGCAACCAGCGACGGCGTCGTCAGAATGTGATCGAACTGCTTGTGCACGAGGTGGGTCTCTTTCGATTCGCCCTTGTAGTGCGCGAACAAATCGCCCAGGTCATCGTCGCTCGCGGGAGTGTCTAGCCCGCGGAGCGTCCCCAAGTCCCCGCCGTTGGTCGTTGTCTCGTACGTCTCGTCGGTGTTCATGTCGCCGATTACCACCACGTTATCGCCCGCCTTCACCGCCCCGTCGATCCAGCGGCGAATCAGCTTCCCTTGTTTCTTGCGAATTTCGGTCGCCTCCGGCTGAGCCCGCAGGTGGACGTTCAAGAGCGTCAGCCGTTCGGCGTCGGCGCCACTGCCCCACTCGAACTGGCAGAAAATGTGTTTATTGACGTTGTAGTAGTTCTTCGACGCGTGCATCTCCACCGTCTGCCGCTTGACGGAGTATTCAGTCAGACCTGAGAGCGCCAGCACGGCCACGTCCTGCTCAGTGAAGAAATCACCCCCCTCGATATAGGCCACGGTGTAATCCAGCCCGTGATCCTGCTTGAGCTTGCGGGTGAGATAGAACAGCACGCGCTGGTTCTCGATTTCCTGGAGACAGAGGATCGTCGGCTTGATCTTCTGAATCACGTCGGCCACGCCGGCCAATTTCCAATCCCAATCGGGCCGCGACGGGGCCGACTGCTGCTTGGCCAAGTCCGCGTAGTTGTCGCCGGCGTAATTGTCGAAGAACCACTCGAGATTCCACGTCGCAATTACAAGCTTCTCCGGCGGCGGATCGGCCGTGGCGAGTGTAGGCAAAAGGACTAATGTGGCGGACAGCAGCAATGCTCTCATGGTTGTTCACGGCAGGCTAAGAACCTGCCCACTTTAGGTCCCAGACGGCTCGGGTGTCGGGGCTTATAATAGCAATAGTCGCTGCCACTTGCTCGATCGCTCTTAGCGAGCCACTTGTGATCACGCTGGCCGAGATTAATGCGGAATTTGAGGAGCTGGACGATCCGACCGACCGGATGACGTATCTGGTCGAGATCGGCAAGACCTTGCCGCCGCTCGACGACCGCCTGCGGACCGAGGCCAACCGCGTGCTCGGCTGTCAGAGCATGGTCTGGCTCGTGGCCAGCGAGCGGCCCGGCACGCCACCGACGCTCACGTTTACGGCCGACAGCGACGCCCCGATGGTCCGCGGCCTGATTGCGATTCTGCTCGCGGTCTATTCCGGCAAAACGCCTGCCGAGATTCTCGCGTTTCCGATCGAGGAGCTGCTCTCGCGGTTCAAGTTGCGGTCGTTCATCACGCCGATGCGGAGCAACGGCCTCTCGTCGATGATCAAGCGGATTCGAGAAATCGGCGAGGAAGCGCTAGTCCGCTGGCCAACGAGTGTGGCGGCCGGCACTACGCTGCCGCTCATGCCGGCCAGGCCGCGGTCGAGCGGAGAGAGGACGACCGCCGCGCCCTCCTCCGGCAACGGTCGGCCAGCCGCGGCTAGGCCAGCGCACGACGTGTCGCTGCCGCTGGACGTCGAGAAGATCCGCCGCGACTTTCCGATCCTGGAAACGACTTTGGCCGAGGGCTATCCGCTGGCCTATCTCGACAACGGCGCTTCGACGCAGCGGCCCAAGCAGGTGATTGAGGCCGTCGTCGAGGCCTACGAACACTATTACAGCAACGTGCATCGCGGCGGACACGCGCTGGCGGCCGAGAGCACCGTGCGCTATGAGGCGGCCCGCGAGGCGGTGCGGGCCCTCATCAATGCCCGCAGCACGACGGAAATCGCCTTCTGCTTGGGTACGACCGCAGCGATCAATCTTGTCGCGCGGAGCTGGGGCGATGCGAACGTGCGGCGGGGTGATGAGATCCTGCTGACAGAGATGGAGCACCACAGCAACATCGTCCCCTGGCAGCAGCTCGCCGCACGAACCGGAGCGACGATCCGCTGGGTGCCGATTACCGACGGCTTCGAGCTGGACATGGCGGCGCTCGATCGGCTGCTGTCCAAGCGGACCAAGATCGTTGCCGTGGCTGCCGTTTCGAACGTGCTTGGCACGATCAACCCGGTCGCCGAGATCGTTCGTCGGGCACATGCCGTTGGCGCGGTTGTCCTGGTTGATGCGGCGCAGGCCGCGCCGCACGAGCCGCTCGACGTGCGCGCCTGGGATGCCGACTTCGTCGCCTTCAGCGGCCATAAAATGCTAGGCCCCTCGGGCGTGGGTGTGCTCTATGGTCGCGAGAGCCTGCTTGATGCGATGCCGCCGTTCCTTGGGGGCGGCAGCATGATCAAGACCGTCACGCTCGAAGGTTTCACACCGGCCGACCTGCCGTACAAGTTCGAGGCAGGCACGCCGATGATCGTTCCGGCGATTGGCCTGGGCAAAGCGATTCAATACCTCCAGACGATCGATATGGAGAGAATCCGACAGCACGAACTTGTGCTCGCGCGGCTGGCCCACGAACTGCTCGGCGAAGTTTCAGGGCTAAGGATTCTCGGTCCGGCGCCGGAAAAGAAGGGGGGCATTGTCAGCTTCGCCATCGATGGCGTGCATCCGGACGACATCTCCAAATTCCTCGACCTGCACGGCATTGCGATCCGCGCCGGCCACCACTGTGCGATGCCGCTGCATCATCGGCTGGGCATTTCCGCCAGCAGCCGGGCCAGCTTCTATTTCTACAACACTCCTGCCGAAGTCGAGCGTCTGGCCGCCGCGGTTCGCGACGCACAGCGCGTCCTGAAGCGGTAAATCAATCTTCTGTGGCCGCCTTTTGCTTTCCCTTCCCCTTTTTCTTCGCTTTGCCGTCACTCTCCGCGGCTGGCTGCTTGAGGCCAGGATGTCCCTCGGGACCCGGCAGATCGGCCAGTAGGCGGTGGAACTTAACACTCGCGGCAGCGACATCTGGATCGATTGAGTCGGTCACGTCCTTATATCCCACACCCGTCCGTGAATCACCGCAGTCATAGATCCGCTCATGCGAGCTCTGTGTGGGCAATTCCATCAGCCACCGCTCGTCGCGAATGATTCGGCCGGGCCCCAGGTAGCTGAAGAGCCATTCACGATGCTTCTTCCCGTCGCCGCGGAGCGTTGGCACGAGACTCTTGCCGTCAATCACGTGCCCGGAGGGCAGCTTTGCCTCGGCGATCTCGGCCAGTGTTGAAAAAATGTCGGCCACGCTGACCAGCTCGCGGCTCACAATGCCCGGCTTCACGACGCTTGGCCAGCGGACCATCAGCGGCACGCGTACACCCAGCTCGGTCACCGTCCCCTTACCCGTCCCCGCCGTCCCATTGTCGCCAACGAAGATGAACACTGTATTTTCCGCGAGGCCGGCGTCAGCAATCGCGTCGAGCAGCTTGCCTATCAAATAGTCGAGATACTCCACGTTGCTCTTGTAACCAGCCGGCAACCGCTGGCCGGGATGAGCCGGGTCGGGCGTCTCCTCGTGTGGCCCGTGGGTCAACGGCATCGTGTAATAAAAGCAGAACGGTTGGTCCTTGTGTTGGCGGATAAAGTCGATCGCGAAGGCATTGAACAGGTCGGGGCCGTAATCGGTCGGCTTTGTTTCCAGGTATTTGCCGTTTTCCACGATGCAGGGATGCCAGTAGCGGGCCGTGCGGCCCCCTTCGGCACCTTCGTAACGCCCCGTGTGCTTCACGCCCGCGGGCAGGTTGTGCTCGTAGGCCCACATCCGATACGTATCGAAGCCGCAGTCATGAATCAGCGTCGGATGTTCGCCCGAGAGCTGCCACTTGCCGGCCATCCCTGTTGCATAGCCCTTGGTCTTAAGCACGTCGGCAAATGTCAGTTTGTCCCCGTGTGCGTATTCGGGCGAGTCTGGCCGCGGCGACAAAGGACTGCCGAACATCTGGAAATAGCCCGTCCGAAAGCCGTACTGCCCGGTCATCAACATGACCCGCGTTGGCGTGCAGAGGGGCGTGGCCCAGCAGGTCTCGAAGCGCATCGCTTCCTTGGCCAGCCGATCAAGCCGCGGCGTTTGATGCCGCGGATTGCCATAGCAGGCCAGCTCCTTGGCCCCAATATCGTCGGCCAGCACCAGGACGAAATTCGGCGGTCGCCCGGCGGCCAGCAATATCGCGGGAATAGCAGCCAGGACGATTGCAGTCAGGACGCGCAACATGGAAAAAGCTCCCAGATACACTGCCGCCGGAGTACCCAGCGTAGCCGACGCAACGGAGCATTGCATCATGCGGCCAGCGCTACAGCGGATGCGCCAAACCCGTTAGAATGCGACGCATCCACCGAGTTAGGCTTTGCGGCAGAACGTACGCCGATGAGCACCAATCCCTATCAGCCCTCGGGCACCGTCGCCTCCGACCCTGCCGCGCCAGCACCGCGCGCATCGTCGTCCGGCTCAATGCTTTGGGCGATTGTCCGGAGCGTTCTGGGCGTGCTGGCGGGGGTGGTCGCGGGGGCATTCGTCGTATTCTTAATCGAGCTGCCAGGAATGGTGCTGTATCCATTGCCGCCGGGCGTCAACTTGTCGGACACGGAAGCGCTAAAGGCTCATTTTGCAAAGGCGCCATTTGTGGCCCTGCTAGGCGTTGCGATCGCCTGGACGATTGGTCCGCTGGTGGCCTCGTGGGTTGCCGCGTCGTTTGCCCGCTGGGGGTACTTTGGTCACGGCCTGGTCATCGCCTGCATCTTCGCGGCTCTTGACGTGATGAATATCCGCAGTTTTCCCCATCCCACCTGGCTGGTGGTCGTGGGGGTCTTCGCACCGTTCGCGATGGGCTGGCTGGGATCGTCGCTTGCCGAGCGGATGTTCGCACCCCGCCGGCCCGATCCCCGGCCCTACGATATGCGCAGAAAGAACATGGCGTGTTAAGCTTCAGGCGGCTGGATCGAAGACAATCAGGATTCCCTACTCCAAAAAAGGAATTTCCCGTGCCCACAACTTCCCGCGCAATCGCCGCTGCAATTCCCCTTGCCCATCCGTGGGCGTGGCTTCTGTCCGCCTTCGCCTCGGGTTTTCCTTCCGGCCAGGGCGGGGGCTTCGGCCAGCAACCCGGTGGCTATCAGTCGGGTTTTGGCGCTGGCGGCGCGAATCCCTATGCCAACCCACCCGGCGTGGGAGCTCCGCCACCGCGCAAATCGAACACCTGGATCTGGATCCTGGGGATCATCGGTGTGCTTGGGATCGGAATGGTGGTCTGCTGCGGCGTCGGCGGGTACTTCATGTTCAATGTTGGCATGAGTGTGGTCCAAAACGAACTCAAGAATGAGCTGGCGAGCGACCCGAACGTCGGACGTCATTTGGGAGAAATCAAGAGCCTGTCGGTGGACCTCATCGCCTCAGGCCAGGAAACCGAGAAGCGCGGCCACGGCGCTCAAGTTCTCGTGTTCAATGCCCAGGGGAGCGAGGGAAAAGAGGCCAAGATCATCGCCGAGCAGTCCCGCAATCCGCAGGCAGGCAACATGTTCAGCAAGATCGATATGCGCCTGCCAAGTGGCGAAGAAATATCGATCAAGTAGTGTGCGGATGCGCGCGTAGGATAGATTTTCAACCCATCCCATTCAGGGTGCGCCGGCCGCTTACGTAGGGGTTGCCGGCGACATAGTAGCGCAGCAGTCGGTGATGGGCCGACGTGACGCCGATCCGGCGTGAGCGGGCGATGCGAAGTGGCGAGCCGTTGCGATTGTTAATTTCGTTTGGCAGCTCGTCGGCAATCCACAGTTCGCGGCCCAGCGTCAGGTCCCAGCCGTCGTAGTGCTTCGTCACATCGAGTGCCTGGCAGAGCCGCGCCGGGCCACGCGCCAAATCGAGATGCTTTGGGGTCCCGCGGCGCTCACACATCAGCTCGATTCCGTGAAGCGGCTCGATCGCGCGGATCAAGACAGCGCTACCCTGTCCAACTTCTTCGGTCACCGCATTCAGACACCACCGGGCGTGGATCATATAGACGTAGGCGTGGCCGGCTGGGCCAAACATCGTCGCATTCTTTCGCGTCATCCCGCGATTGGCATGGCAGGCGCTGTCGCGGGTGCTGAGATAGCCTTCGGCTTCAACGATTCGCCCGGCCAAAATCGGGCCGTTTGCTGCCTGCCGAATCAGAAGCTTGCCCAATAGCTCGCGGGCGACGACGGTCGGGTGGCGGGCATAGAATTCTCGCGCGAGTGGCGAGTGCCTCGCTCCATTTGATTGTTTGATGACGTACCGCACGTCCGCACCTCGGAAATTCCTGCGTCCGGACAACAATGTCGCTCCGGCGAAGATTGCGTGAAAGGAATTCAAATTTTCTGGGAGGCGATCCGCCGCCGGCAGTGCGCGCGAGCGATTTTCCCGAAGTTCAAGTGGCCAAAGCACTTACGACTTCACAAGCTCCTCGTAAGGCCTCTGAAAAAATAGGCAATTTGCAGCGCAAAGGCTTGGCAGTTCGCTACTTGCGCGCTGACAACTGCCAACAGTTGACTCGTTTTTGTCACTCGGTAAACTGTCGCACCTACTACGGGTTGTAGTAGCAGATGCCGAACATACAATATATGGTATGTCGAGGGCTTTTCTGACTCCTCGGCGACGATCGCGAATATTGTGTGAAGGGAGGGGGATTTCCCAAAGGACGGCAGCTCCGCAACCCGACATTTGATCACTGTAATTCTGTTTCAGCAGGAAGCTTGGGCCCCTATTCCGGGATCCCCTTTTTGCAGCAAGGAGCTGTCTCATGGCGACTGTCAGCGCCCCGCGTTCTCGTCCCGATTCTAAAGCCCGCCTCTCCAAAATGGATGGCCTCCGCGAGTTGTCCAAAGGCTTGCGCGTCGAAGCCCAGTTCTGCCCGGCCGATCTGGCCGATCCGTTCGATTCCGTCGCTTGGGAGCTGCGATCCGCCCAGATCAAGGACGAGACCGGCAAGCTGATGTTCGAGCAAAAGGACGTTGAGATCCCCGCCGGCTGGACCCAACTCGCCACGAACGTCATTGTCAGCAAGTATTTCTACGGCGAGAACGGCACGCCCGAACGCGAACGCTCGGTCAAGCAGCTCATTCACCGCGTGACGCGGACCATCGCCGACTGGGGCCTGGCCGACGGCTATTTCGCCAGCCCAGCCGACGGCGAACAATTCTACCGCGAGCTGACTTGGCTGTGCCTCAACCAGCACGGGGCGTTCAATTCGCCTGTCTGGTTCAATGTCGGCCTGTTTCATCAATACGGTGTGGAAGGGGCCCGTTGCAACTGGCGCTGGAACGCCGAGACGATGGAAGTCGAGCAGCCAGATAACCCCTACGAATACCCGCAGGGCTCGGCCTGCTTCATCCAGTCGGTCGATGACAACATGGAGTCGATCATGGGCCTGGCCACCAGCGAGGCCATGCTCTTCAAGTTCGGCAGCGGCACCGGCACCGACCTTTCGACCCTCCGCTCGCATCGCGAGAAGCTCGCCGGCGGTGGCAAGCCGAGCGGGCCGCTCTCGTTCATGCGGGTCTATGACCAGGTGGCCGCGGTGGTCAAAAGCGGAGGCAAGACGCGCCGCGCAGCCAAGATGCAGTCGCTCAAGGTGTGGCACCCCGACATCCTGGAATTCATCGAATGCAAGTGGAAGGAAGAGAAAAAGGCCCACTGCCTGATTGAAAAGGGTGGCTACGAAGCCAATTTCAACGGCGAGGCCTACAGCTCGATCCTCTTCCAGAACGCGAATCTCTCGGTCCGCGTCACCGACGAGTTCATGGAAGCGGTGAAGAATAACCAGAAGTGGAACACGCACTGGATCACCGATCCGGGCAAGGAAGGTCCGTCATGGGACGCGAAATTCCTGCTCAACCGCATGGCCGAGTGTGCCTGGCAATGCGGCGATCCGGGCGTGCAATACGACACCACGATCAACCGCTGGCACACCTGCCCCAACAGCGGACGCATCAACGCCAGCAATCCGTGCAGCGAGTACATGTTCCTAGACAACACGGCATGCAACCTGGCCAGCATCAACCTGATGAAGTTCCGCCGGGCCGACGGCGCGTTCGACGTCGAGCGATTCAGAGCCGCCTGCCGCATCTTCTTCATCGCCCAGGAAATCCTGGTCGATCATGCCAGCTACCCGACCGCCGAAATCGCCAAGAACAGCCATCTGTTCCGCCCGCTCGGCCTGGGCTACTCGAACCTGGGCAGCCTGATCATGAGCAATGGCTTGCCTTACGACAGCGAGGCGGCCTATGGGCTGTGCGGCTCGGTCACGGCTCTGTTGCACGGGGCCGCGAACTTGACGAGCGCCGAAATGGCAGCGGTCGTCGGTCCGTTCGAGGGTTTCCATAAGAATCGCGAGCCGATGCTCCGCGTGATGCAAATGCATCGCGACGCCTGCGAGAAGATCAACGATGCCGGGCCCGGGTATCTCAAGGACGCGGCTCGCGACTTGTGGGACGAGGTGGTCGCTCTGGGCAAAAAGGTCGGCTATCGCAACGCGCAAGCCACCGTGCTCGCCCCGACCGGCACGATCAGCTTCATGATGGACTGCGACACAACCGGCATCGAGCCGGATATCGCCCTGGTGAAGTACAAGCAACTCGCCGGCGGCGGCATGCTGAAGATCGTCAATCAGACCGTGCCGCTGGCACTGGCCAAGCTCGGCTACGACGATCCGCAGATCAAGAGCATCACCAAGTACGTCGATGAGCACGACACGATTGAAGGGGCCCCCGACCTCAAGGTCGAGCATCTGGGCGTCTTCGATTGTGCCTTCAAGCCGGCCAACGGCATCCGCAGTATCCAGTGGCGGGCTCACGTGCGGATGATGGCCGCCGCTCAGCCGTTCCTTTCGGGCGCGATCAGCAAGACGGTCAACATGCCGTCCGACGTGACGCCCGACGACATTGCCGACTCCTACTTCTGGGGCTGGGAGCTGGGCCTCAAGGCCCTGGCCATTTATCGCGACGGCAGCAAGCAGAGCCAGCCGCTCAACACCAAAGCCGAGGGGGACAAGAAGGAGGCTGAAAAGGTTGTTATCGTCAGTAAGCCCAGGCGAGAGCGTCTGCCCGATACGCGGCAATCGGTCACCCACAAGTTCAACGTGGGGGGCCACGAGGGGTATATCAACGTCGGGATGTACGACGACGGCCGGCCGGGCGAGTTATTCATCACGATGGCCAAGGAAGGCTCGACCGTCGGCGGCCTGATGGACGCCTTCGGCACGGCCATATCGATGTCGCTCCAGTACGGCGTGCCGCTGTCGGACCTGGTCAATAAGTTCTCGCACATGCGGTTCGAGCCGATGGGTCACACGACCAATCCGGACATTCGCATCGCCAAGAGCGTGATCGACTACATCTTCCGCTGGATGGGCATTCGCTTCCTCGAGGGATATCGCGAGGCGAATAGCAGCCTGCCGAAGATGCCGCCCGGGATGGAGGACGACGACGCCTCAGCTCGCGTGCCCGCCGCCATGAAGGCGAGCGGGCAGGCCGCAGGTCAGGGAACGACAGCTCAAGGAACGACGGCTCAGCCGGCAAGCGCGGTGGGAGTCGCTCCAAAGGCCGAAGCCAGGCCCGCGACCAACGGCGCTACGCATGGGGCCAATGGTTCGACCAACGGCGCCGCCAAGAAGGTCGAAGTCGAGCCGACGCTGCGGATCGACGGCAACGGTGGCTCGGCCGGGACCAGTTCCGCCAGCCAGCGCGACCAGTTCGCCCGCTTCCAGCTCGACGCGCCGAGCTGCGACAACTGCGGCGCGATCACGGTCCGCAACGGCAACTGTTACCTCTGCCACAACTGCGGCAACAGCATGGGATGTTCGTAATGCTTCGCATGTGAGTGGTGAGTTGTGAGTGGTCATTAACCACGCGACCTGCACTACTCACTACTACCCACTCACTCTGTCACCAGGGTTGCCCGCCAAGGAATTAGCCGGGAAGGATGCCGCCGGGCAACCCGTTTTTCTGTTGCCGCCGAACGCCGTGGTGCATGAGGCGCCGCGGCGTCCGGCGGTGCTTGTCGTTTGCCTTGGCCCCCGCGCTACAGCTCGATCCGCTCGGTCAGCGCGTCCGGCTTGGCGAGACGCAGCGTCGTGTTGCCCGAGCCGAGGTGCTCGGCCACCGAAGTCAGCAGTGGCCTGGACATCGGCCGGCCGAAGTAATAGCCCTGCATCAGTTCAAAGCCGAGCCTGCGGCACGCTTCGGCCTCCTTGGCCGATTCGACCCCTTCGGCCAGGGTGATGATGCCCAGTTGGCGGCAGAGTTTGACGAGCGACTCCAGGAGCTGCCGGCGATCGTTGCTGGCCGTGTCGATGCCGGCGATGAGCTTGCGGTCGAATTTGAGGAAGTCGGGGTGGGCTTCGACCAACTCGTTCAGGCGGGCCTGGCCGGCGCCAAAATCGTCGTAGGCGAGCTGCATCCCCAGGTCGTCGAGCACCAGCCTTAGCATCTTGATCGTCGTGGGATCGACGGCGCACGTTTCGTGCACTTCGATCGCGATCGCCTGCTTCGGGTGCTCGTGGCGCAGTTCCTCGAGCGACACGATCAAGGGCTTGAGGTCGCGCAGTTCGGCTGGATGCGTGTTGAGAAACACGTGCTGTTTGGTGCGGAATCCCGAGCGGCCCAGGGCTTCGGTCCGGAGAATTCGGCTGAGCAGGGCTTCCTTCTGGAAGAACTCCGCCGCCTTGAACATCATCGCCGGGTTGTCGAGGCCGAACAGACGGCTGCGGGCGAGCGCTTCAAAGCCGACGACGTCGCTGCTCTGGGCGGAGACGATGGGCTGGAAATGCGGGACCACGACGCGGTCGTCGATCAGCTTGTCGAACTGGGCGATGGCCAGGGCCAGATCGCCCATGTCTTCCGACGCCGACGTGGGTGCGGCGCACGTCCGGCGTTCGTGATTCAGTCGGAACACCATGGCCCCGAACTGGAGCAGGTCGCCGACCACGACCACATGCGACCCCTTCAGCCGACGGCCGTTGATGAACGTGCCGTTGCGGCTCCGCAAATCCTTCAGCACGAGGTCTTCGCCCGACAGCCGCAATTCGGCATGCTGTAACGACACGGTGGTATGTCCGAGCCGGACGTGCACGCCGGGCTGGCGACCGATCTTGCAAGGGAAATCGCGCAGCGGGAGGACCTCGCCGTCGCCATGTGCGACGAGCGACCAGCCCCGCGCCTTGCGCGAGGGGTGTATCGCTTCGGTCGTCTTCCGCATCGGCACGAAAACACCTGACAAACTGGCCCCCGAAGCACGTGCGGCGATCCGCACGACTTTGGGCGCAAATTCCCCGCGCAAATCTAGCTTGGGGACGACCCGTTGGAGGTAGTTTCCGAGACTGTAACGAGGGTCCCAGGCGAGAAACGGCCCAGGTTCGGGAAGGGTAGGGCGGGTGGCGCCACGTATAGGGATTGCGACGGAAATTCGCTTGTCGTCGCGGTTTTAGACGAGCATTTTCGACACGACGTTGCCCGCCACGTCGGTCAATCGGAAATCGCGCCCCTGAAAGCGGAAAGTGAGTTTCAGGTGGTCGAGGCCGAGTAAATGCAGCAGCGTCGCGTGCAGGTCGTGCACGTGCACGACATCCTCCACGCCGTAGTAGCCGA
>Ga0065705_10104393_pt1 | contig 17012 bp, 12 predicted proteins | sample SwibulcommuniRL2_FD_59092 | JGI IMG/M metagenome (GOLD analysis project Ga0065705, IMG submission 59092) | Bulk soil microbial communities from switchgrass field near Rose Lake, East Lansing, Michigan, USA - RL2 Bulk Soil v2 (version 2) | ecosystem: Environmental > Terrestrial > Soil >...
GGCGAGGGGGAGAGCGGCGACGAGGGAGCATCCGATTTGTTGCAGGCGCCGAGGGCCATAACGGCCGTCAAAATCGTGACAATAGAAAGGTAACGCGGAGTCATGGGGCCGATGCTAGCGAACGTTGTACGGATTTCACATCGCCCGTACGGGTTAGTCCGATAGGGGGCTCATCCTCGCGCGCGTGACCTCTCCGAACCGCCTCCGAAACGCCCCGTCCCTGCCCTCGAGTTCCGATATTCCGGAGCCTCTTTCAAATGGTCGGAGACTCCCTGCTATATTTCAGACGCCGGCCGATGACTTCTGTCTTATCATCAAGCACTTACGAGCCATACCGGGTCGCACCGCGGCTGGCATGCGTGCTGCTCTATCTACACACCGCCAGGGGCCACGACTTGGCCGACGGCGTTGCTTGAGCATTGTTTGAGGAGGTCTCATGAGAGCTTTGAAGTTGTTGTCGGTGGCCCTGGTTGCGTTGATGACGGTATATCTGGCTGCCTGGGGCGCCGCCGCGGCCCAAGAAAAGCCGATCATCAAGATCCCACAGGCTGGCGTTCCCCAGATCATGACGATCGAGGGGACATGGGTTCGCGCGGCTTACAACAATGAGGGGTACGCCATCCTCGGATACCGCCTGGCCAACATGTCTGTTGGCGAAGAGTGGATGCTCCTGGAGTTCGGCACGACCTTGCGGGACGGGGTCAGCAACCAGAAGCTGGTGCGCGAATCGGTCTCGCTCGACACGCCGGACGGCAAGACCATCCCGATGGCGAATAACATGGATTACCGGGCCGCCAACCTGAGCGCGCTCCAGACTCGCGAGAAAGTGGCGCGCGACTCGATCAACTACTTCCCGCCGGGAGCCACTCGTGCCTGCCGCATCGGATTTTTCGCCGAGCTCAGCCAGCGCACGATGTCCTACGATGAAGTCGAGTTGAGCCCCCAGCGTGCATGCCTCGGCCGGCTGTTCTTCCAGGTTCCCGGCGGCATCAAGTACGGTCAGCACTTCCTCAACATCAAGTTCAAGGACAGCCTCGTGCGCGTGCCCTTCAGGATTCTCACGAAGGATGAAGAGAAGCTGCTGGACAAGAACTACGGGGATATCCGTAAACAGGTACAGGACGCGTTCAAGCCCCCAGCAAAGAAGAAGTAGGCGCGCGGCGACGCACGATCCCGTAGTGGGCTGGCGGCGGTGCTTCCTGCACCGCCGCCTTTTTTTCTTTCAGTTCGTCGAGGAGATGCCATGAACGCCGAACAGACTCGGCTGGACGAAGCCCGCACCGGAAGAACCGCGTGGAAGCGATGGGGACCCTACCTGAGCGAGCGTCAATGGGGGACCGTGCGCGAGGACTACAGCGAAGACGGCAACGCCTGGGACTACTTCAGCCACGACCACGCGCGTTCGCGCGCGTATCGCTGGGGAGAAGACGGCCTGGCCGGCGTCTCTGACGATCATCAGGAGCTCTGCTTCGCGCTGGCCTTGTGGAACGGCAAGGATCCCATCCTCAAGGAACGCCTGTTCGGCCTGACCAACAGCGAGGCGAACCACGGCGAAGACGTCAAGGAGTACTACTTCTACCTCGACTCGACGCCCACGCACTCGTACATGAAGTATCTCTACAAGTATCCGCAGCTGGCGTATCCGTACGACGAGCTCGTCAACACCAACAAGAGCCTGACGCGCCAGCAGCTCGAGTTCGAGCTGCTCGACACCGGCGTCTTCGACGAAAACCGCTACTTCGACGTGTTCGTGGAATATGCGAAAGCGTCGGCCGAAGACATCCTCATTCAAATCACCGTCTGCAACCGCGGGCCCGAGGCTGCCATGCTGCACGTGCTGCCGACGGTCTGGTTCCGCAATGTGTGGTCCTGGGGCGGCGACGTGCCGCGGCCGGAACTTCGCCGGCGGGCCGACGGCGTGATCGAGATTGCTCACCCCAGGTTGGGCGGCCGATTCCTCTACGCCGAGGGCGCCGAAGACCTGCTGTTTACCGAAAACGATACGAACGCCGAGCGCATCTTCAATCGTCCGAACGGTACGCCGTACGTGAAGGACGCCTTCAACAACTTTATCGTGCACGGTCGCACGGAGGCGGTGAACCCGGACAAGAAGGGGACCAAAGCTGCGGCGCACTATCTGGTGACCGTCGAGGCGGGCGCCTCGCAAGTCGTTCGGCTGCGCCTCAGCGATGTGGCGCCGGCCGCGTCGTCGGGACCGAAGGTGCAGGCGGGCCAGTTTGGCGGCGCGTTCGACAGCGCGATGACCGCGCGCAAGCGCGAGGCCGACGAATTCTACGAAGTGGTCATTCCCCACGCGCTCGATGCCGATCAGGCCAACGTCATGCGCCAGGCGCTGGCAGGCATGTTGTGGACCAAGCAGTTCTACCACTACGACGTCGACACGTGGCTCGAAGAGCGGGGCGCCACCCCGTACAAGACGAGCTCGAACCCTCCGAGAAATCACCAGTGGCATCACATGTACAACGCCGACATCGTGTCGATGCCTGACAAGTGGGAGTATCCGTGGTATGCCGCCTGGGATCTGGCCTTCCACGTCATCGCGCTGACGCTCGTCGACGAAGAGTTCGGCAAGCAGCAACTGGATCTGATGCTGCAGGGACAGTACCTGCATCCGAACGGCCAGCTTCCGGCGTACGAATGGAATTTCGGCGACGTCAACCCACCGGTGCACGCCTGGGCCACGATCTTCACGTATCGCATGGAACAGATGCGCCGGGGGAAAGGTGATGTGGAGTGGCTCGAGCACGCGTTTCAGAAGCTGCTCCTGAACTTTACCTGGTGGGTGAATCGCAAGGATCGCAGCGGACGGAACGTGTTCGAGGGAGGGTTTCTCGGTCTCGACAACATCGGCGTGTTCGATCGCAGCGCGCCGCTGCCCACGGGGGGCTGCCTCGAACAGGCCGACGGAACGGCGTGGATGGCGTTGTTCTGTCAGAACATGCTGGAGATTGCGTCGGCCCTTGCCCAGGAGCGGCCTTCGTACATCCCGATGTGCCGCAAGTTCGTCGAGCATTTCCTGTGGATTGCTTCGTCGATGGTGCACGCCGGCGAAGACGTGGGCATGTGGGACGAGGAGGACGGGTTTTTCTACGACGTGCTGCGGTTGCCGGATGGATCGGCGACGCGATTGAAAGTCAGATCCATGGTGGGACTGTTGCCGCTCTGCGCGGTCACGTCCTTCGAGCACGACACCACCATGTGGCAGGATCCGGACACACTGCGCGGATTCCGTAAGTTCCTCGAGACACGCTCCGAGCTGTGTGCCTACATTCACGATCCGAGGGCCGAAGGATACAAAGGCCGGAGACTTGCGGCGATTCTGAACGAGGACAAACTGCGCCGGGTGCTGAAGGTCATGCTCGACGAGAACGAGTTCCTGAGCCCGCACGGCATCAGGGCGCTCTCGCGCTACCACAACGATCACCCGTACGTGTTTTCCGCGGGAGGTCAGGAGTACCGGGTTGGCTATCTGCCTGCAGAGTCCGATAGCGGCATGTTCGGCGGCAACTCGAACTGGCGGGGGCCTATCTGGATGCCGGTGAACGGACTGATTGTCCGCTCGCTGCTTCAGTACTATGCCTTCTATGGTAATGCGTTCACGATCGAATGTCCGACCGGTTCGGGGCGGCAGATGACGCTGTATCAGGTTGCCGAGGAGATCTCGCGGCGGCTGTCATCGATTTTCCTGCGCGGCGCCGACGGAACGCGGCCGGTCTACGGAGGGACGCAAAAATTCCAGGAAGATCCGCACTGGCGCGATCTCATTCTCTTCTACGAATACTTCCACGGCGACAACGGCGCCGGACTCGGTGCGAGCCACCAGACTGGATGGACCGGACTCGTCGCGAGGGCGCTGCATCTGTTCGCAACGACGACGGCGGAACAGGTGCTGGAGCTTGGCAAGGTGGCGGCGATCACAGAAGTGGAGACCGCGCACGAAGCATCGGTCGCGCTAAAATGAATCCGATGCGTCCGTCCGCACGCCGAACGACGCTCTTGATCGTCTGGGTAGTATCGGTCGCGGGTGTCCTTGCCCAGACGGTGGTGAAACCGCCGAAGAACCGGTACACGCCGCAGCAGGACGTCGAGATCGGACGCGAAGGGGCGGCCGAGGTTCGCAAGCAGTATCCGATCATCGAGAATGAGCAGATTGCCCGCTATCTTACGGCTCTGGGCGATCGGCTCGTGGCCAACGCTCCGCCCGAGCTCAAGCAGCCGGTCTACGAATATTCCTTCACGCCGGTCAATCTGAAAGAGATCAACGCGTTTGCGCTTCCAGGCGGTCCGATGTTCGTGCACCGCGGCATGTTCGACGCCGCGGCCGAGGAGGGCGAGGTCGTGGGCGTCATGGCACACGAGTTGTCTCACGTGCTGCTTCGACATGGAACCGCGAATGCCTCGAAAGCACAGAACCCGTGGTTGCAGCTCGGTCAGCTCGCAGGCGCCGTTGGCGGCGCCGTGGCCGGCGGCGGAATCGGATCGATGATCGCGCAAGGCAGTCAGTTCGGACTGGGCACGCTGCTGCTGCGCTACAGCCGCGAGTTCGAGAAGCAGGCCGATCTGCTGGGCGTGCAGATCATGGCGCGCGCCGGCTACGACCCTCGCGCGCTCGCGCACATGTTCGAGACGATCGCCCGCGAGTCGCAAGCGAGCGGGGGCAGCGGGCCCCAGTGGATGAGCAGCCATCCGGATCCGGGCAACCGGACGGTCTACATCACGCAGGAGGCCGAGGCACTGACGCTGGGAAGCCCGGCCAACACGAGCCAGTTCACGCCGATCAAAGCCGCGTTCTCGTCGCTCCCACCGGCCAAATCGATGGGCGATCTGGCGCGCGGGAAGGACGACTCAACGGGCACCGCGGCGCCATCGGTGGGAACTCCCGGGCAGCCGGTGCCGCGACCATCGGCGCAATACAAAGACATCAACGGTGGAAAAGTGTTTCAAGCGTCGGTTCCGTCCGACTGGACCGCTCTCGCGTCGAAAACGGCCATCAAGGTCGTTCCGCAGAATGGCTACGGTCAGCTCAACGGACAGACGATCTTCAGCCATGGCATCGAGTTCGGCATCACGCAGGCGGGATCGCGCAACCTGCAGGACGCGACCAATACCTGGCTGAAAGCCGTCGCCGAGGACAATCCTCGGCTTCGCCTCGCCGGAAGCCAGCAGGCGACGCGCATTTCCCAGCGCTCGGCAATCGTGACGCCGCTCTCCAACCCCTCGCCGCTCGGAGGCCAGGAGCTGATCGGCGTCTACACGACCTTCCTGGCCGATGGAAGCCTCTTCTACTACCTCACGATCGTGCAGGAAAAGGACGCAGCGGCCTTTCAGAATGCCTTCCAGCGTGTCGGGGAATCGATACGTCTGATAGAAGCGCGTTGAGCCCGTTCTGACGGGCTCAGGGCATGGCGCAGGCTTCCTGAATCGCCGGAAGCAGATCGGTTGCGATGCGGTACTTGTACACGAACCCAAGCGCGCCGATTTCGAACGCCAGATCCTCGATCGCTCGATCATCGCTCGCCGTGAGGAACACGACTCTGACCTGAGCGATCCTCTGCTTGAGCTGGCGGCACGCCTCGAGGCCGTTCATGTCGGGCATGCTGACGTCGAGGACGACGACGTCCGGGAGAAGACGTGGCGCGGCTTCGAGCATCGCTGAACAGGTTGTAAAGCAGGCGAGAACCGCGCAATCGGGCTCCAGCAGCCGGCGCAGCGCGGTCAACACCGATTCGTTGTCGTCTGCCAGAATAATCCTGGGCTGCACCGCGCCATTCTATTCGACCGGCGCTTTTGAGGAGGTCATCCGCATGTCCTGGCTCGCGTATGCGCTCATATCGGCGGTTGCGGCGTCCGCGACGGCGATTCTGGCGAAGCTCGGTGTCGAGGGCGTGCCTTCCACGCTTGCCACGGCGATTCGCACCGTCGTGGTTCTCGTATTCGCGTGGGCAATCGTGTTCGGGCTCGGCGAGCACCGCGCTCTGCCGGCCTTATCGCGCCGGTCGCTCGTCTTTCTCGCGCTGTCCGGGGTCGCAACCGCCATATCGTGGCTGGCATATTTCCGCGCGCTGCAAATGGCACCGGCATCGTGGGTGGCACCGATCGACAAATTGAGTCTGGCGTTCACGGTGATGCTGGCGGCGGTCTGGTTGCGCGAGCCGTTGACCTGGCAGGCGTGGACCGGTGTGGCGTTGATGGTCATTGGCGCGCTCGTCACCCGAGCCTGAGACGGGCCTCCCGAGTATGATGGAGTTCAATGATTCCGATGACGTTGGCGATTGTCGACGACGATGACGATGTTCGCAGGGCCCTCTCGCGGCTCCTGCGCTCGATGGGACATGAGGTCAGGGTGTTTGCATCGGCGGAGGCCTTCCACGCCGATACGGTTGTCGCCGACTGTGTGATCGTCGACGTGCGTCTGCCCGGACAGAACGGGCTCGAGCTGCGCGAGCATCTGCTTAGCCGGATCGTGCCAACGCCCGTCGTCCTCATCACCGGTGACGGCGACCGGCTTGCAGTTGACACGCCTCGCGCCGTTGATACCCCTTTGGTGACCAAACCTTTTGACGATGCCGTGCTGGCGGCAGCGATCGCCTCTGCGATCTCGCTGGCGCGGCCTCGTGGTGAGCTTCATGAACCCTGACGATCGTTATCGCCGAGCCGCGGCGGCGGGAGGCGTCGGTGTATGGGACTGGAATCTCGCGACCGGCGAAATCTACGTCGATCCCATCCTCAAGGAACTACTCGGCTACCAGGATCACGAGATCCGCAATCACCTCGACGACTGGGGACGTCTCGTACATCCCGACGATGCCGCCGCCGTGTTCGAACAGGCGCAGGCGCATATCAGGGGTGAGGCGCCGTCCTACGAGATCGAACACCGCATGCTGCATCGCGACGGCAGCGTCCGATGGTTTCTCGCGCGCGGCTCGGTGTCACGAGACGAGCAGGGAGCGGCGGTGAGCATGGCCGGGACCGACACCGACATCACCGGCCGCAAGCGCAGTGACGCAGCCTTGCGCCAGGCGGAGGAGCTGAACCGGAGCATCGTGGACAGCACCGGCGATTGCATGAAGATCCTCGACCTCGAAGGACGGCTCCTCTACATGAATGCGGTCGGGCTCCGCATGCTCGAGCTCGCGGACTTCTCTGGGCTGTTGAATCGCTCGATGGCGGAGTTCTTCGACGGCGAGGCTCGACGGGCGGCGGAAGACGCGCTCGCGGTGGCGCGGCGTGGCGGCTCTGGGCGATTTCAGTACTTGATGCGGACCATGTCGGGCGTGGCGAAGTGGTGGGACGCCGTCGTCACGCCGATCACCGATGCCAGCGGCACGGTGGTTCAACTGCTGGTCATCTCGCGCGACATCACCGAACGGCGCCGGGACGAGGCGTTTCGCGCCGGGCAGCACCAGGTGCTCGAGATGATCGCGGCCGGCAGATCGCTGCTCGACGTGCTCGACAGCCTGGTGCATCTCGTCGAAAACCAGGCCGACGGCATGCTGTGTACCGTGCTGCTGCTCGACGAGGATGGCGTCAGTGTCCGCCACGGCGCGGCCCCGAGCCTTCCTGACTACGTGAAAGGGATCAGCGGCTTGTCCATCGGTCCGCGCGCGGGCTCCTGTGGAACGGCGATGTACCGGGGCACGCGCGTCATCGTGGCCGATATCCTGACCGATCCGCTGTGGGAGGACTACCGGGAGGCGGCGCTGCGATTCGGGCTGCGTGCCTGCTGGTCCACGCCGATCTTTTCGCCGAAGCGGAAGGTGCTGGGCTCCCTTGCCATGTATTATCGCCAGCCGCGCGAGCCGCGCGACGAGGAGCTGCGGCTGATCGAAACCGCCGCCGACATCGCCCGCATCGCCATCGAGCAGCAGCGCGCGTACCTGGAGCTCGACGCGCACCGGCGCGAGCTCGCGCATTTGAGCCGGGTCGCGATGCTCGGAGAGCTGTCCGGGGCGCTGGCACACGAGCTGAGCCAGCCACTCACGGCGGTGCTCAGCAACGCGCAGGCCGCACGCCACATGCTGGATCGCCAACCGCTGGATGTCGAGCTCTTGCGCGACACGCTCGACGACATCATCAGAAACGACAAGCGGGCCGGCGCGGTCATCGATCGACTGCGGGCGCTGCTGCGGAAGGACGACATCGCGCTGCAACCCGTCGATCTGAACGACGTGGCCCGCGAAGTGGTCGACCTCGCCTACGGCGAACTCGCGTCGCGCCGTGTCACGGTGAAGAGCACGCTGCCCTCTGCGATGCCGCCGGTCCTGGGCGATCGTGTGCAGCTTCAGCAGGTCGTCCTCAATCTCGTGCTGAACGCGTGTGATGCGATGAACGGCAACCACGCGACCGATCGGCACCTTGCGCTCTCGACGATGGCCAGCGAGGGCTTCGTCGAGCTCGTGGTGGCGGACCGCGGTCCCGGCATCCCGGACGGGCAGCTCGAGCGGGTGTTCGAGCCGTTCGTGACCTTCCGCGAAGAGGGCCTCGGCCTCGGTCTGGCGATCAGCCGTTCGATCGTGACCGCGCACGGCGGATCGATCCGGGCCGAGAACAACGCCGACGGTGGGGCGACGTTCCGATGCCTCTTGCCAGTCGCCCAGGTTGAGCAGGCGCTGCCATCGCGTGTGAACGCGTGATGATGCCGCGCGTCATGATCGCGGGCGAGGCTACAGAAAGTACGCGTTGAGGCCGTTCAGCACCATACCCACCGGATAGAGCCAGCGGCCCGTGCGGTCGGCGCGCTCGACGAGCGCCATCTTTTCCGGCCGAGCAGCCAGGACGATCGTCAGAATCGCCTTCATCAACCCCAGGAACACAAGGATCGCGGCGCCGACATAAAACCGGTCCGCCTTGGTCAAATACGAGATCCTCGGCAGGCCGCCGCTCAGCGCGAGCATGTACGCAATCAGGGTCAGCATGGACGTCATGCTGAGCCCGATCTGCTGCGCCACCGCGCTGGTGGGAATGAAGTACACGCCATACGCCATGAGCGTGATCAGCACGAGCGGAACGCCAAGCTTGCAGACGTAGTAGAACGACTCACGCGTGGTCTCGAGGGCGACGTCGAATCTGGCGTACCTGCCGAGACGTCCGCGCCGCTCTTCGAGGCTTGCATGTGGAACCGGAGCCCCTACGGTCCAGCCCTGGAGAGACATGCGCTCGTTGCGGCCGGTGAAGGGAAGCTCCGCGAAGACGACCTCTTCGGACGTCGATACGACGGGCCACACGGTGAAGCGCCATTCGTGACGATCGAAGGGAAAGGCTCGAAGGTCGAGCGGCTGCGCGATCTGGACCAGCAAGCGGCGCGCATAGGTAATCGTACCCCGGCCGTTCACAAGGAATCGGGGCTCGTAGTACTGCTGCCGCGAGCGCAGGTTGTCAGGTTCGATGACGGGTACCCAGAGATTCGTGCCCGGCACCGGGCAATCGGCAGATGCATCCCCACGCGTCTGGTCGGCCAGCCGCGTATCGCGCCAGCGCAGCATCACCGTGACATCGGCGGTAATCGTCTGGTCCCCGTCGTTGAGGTTGGACACGTCGTGGAAGAACATCGCGACACCCACGAGCGTGGGCGTTCCCGGGGGATCCGGTCGCGTCCGCGAATACACGTCAGGCGATGGACAGGCCAACGCGGACCGCGGATTGACGGGACTGACGAGATCGGCCCGGACGTCCTGAGCGGCGACAGGGGTCGCGCTCAGGGCGCTCAGGCCTGCGGCCAGCAATACGGCGGCACCGGCGGTGAACTTCGAAGTCGCAGCTAACACGGAGCCATCACGATACGAGTGGCAGCGTCAGCGAATCACGATCGCGGCGCCGACGGACCAGAAGTTGCCCATCACGTTCTCGGCGGTGCGCTCGCTGGTCACGAGATCGCCGAGCGCGGCCGCATGCTGCGCCCCGAAAACCTGCGCACCGAAGCGGCCACGCAAACGCCATTCCCAGCCGGCACCCAGGCCGAGGGCAAAGGCCTTCGATCGGATCGGCGGCGCGTTCTCTTCGACGGTGTCGAGCCAGTTCTGCAGGAACGCCATGCCGAGAGAGCCCTTGAGAAAGAATCCGTGACTGACCCATGGCCGCACCTGCACGGCCGCCATCAGAAACGTCAGACGCGTTCGATCGCCGGTGGCAAGCGTCTGCGGCGTCCAGAGGATTTCCACCCCGAAGTCGGTTCGTGGAGTGATCGACACGCCGGCGTTGGCGATAACGCTCGCGGAGTGAATATAGTTGTCCGCTTCGCAGTCGGTGCAATCGCCGAGGAGCGTCATTGATGCGCCCCCGACGACGATCCACGGATGCCTGGCGTCTTCGTTCGGGCTGCTGGCGGGTGGATTCTGTCCGGCCGCGAGCGCCGGTGTGAGACAGATCAGCACGAACGGGACCAGCGTGGACGCTCTCACAAGCCACTCCATGTCAATGCGACCCGGAATTGCGGGAAGTGAAACCGCGCGTCTTTGGGACCTGGTCCCTGGTAATAGGTTTTACGGTCGAAGAACTCGCCTGTGACGCCGGCGCCAAGCCGGCCGCGGAGCGGCACGTTCAGATCGGCTCTCACGCGTTGGATCAGGTGATTGGCCCTGACGCCATCGAGCACGTGCAGATGGTGGGCCTCATAGGCGAGCACGAAAAGCGGCCGATTGTCGCGCCGCACGCTGAGAAAGCCACCGAAATTTCCTCCGGGACCATAGTCGTAAAACCGCGGGCCGGTCGACACACCTTGTCCAGCGTCCTCATCGTCCTCCGGTACCGGAAGCGGAGCGCTCCCTGGAGGGGGGATCGAATCGATGGCGCCCAGGATGGTAAACCCGCCCCAGCCCGTTCCCCACATCGACGTGCGATCGCTGAGACGACGGTTGAAGCCAGTGGTCACGTGGAAGGATTGTGCGCCAAATTGGTACGCGGCGTTGTTGTTGTACTGGTATCCCTGTTCGATCGCCACGTGCAGACTGCCGTTTCGAAAAGACTGACCGAGAAGACGCCCGCGGACATACGCCTCGCTCAGCCCGCTGCCGCCGCCGAGCGTCAGGCGGACGCCGAACGCATCGTAAGGCGTGCGGCTGCGCCCGGCTTCCAGGTCGCCATATCGGAGATCCATTTCCACAAACGGGTTCGTGCTCGAGACCGTGTCGTCTGTTGTCGAGCGACGCCCTATGACGCCCGCCGATGCCAGTGCACCAAGTTGGGACGGAACGAGATCGGGCGGCGGGTCCGACACGCGAGACGCGTCGCCTGAACGAAAGCGGTTGTACCCCGTGATGGGGTCGAGCGCCGCCGCGCCGATTTCGCCCCAGAGACGAGAACGGCCTGTCGCGCGCGTATCGCGCACGAGCCAGGCGGCACGGTGGAACATCTCGCCGAGCGCGATACCGCCCATCGTCGTATTGATGAAGTCGTTGAGCGACGCCTGGTTCGTTTCGCCGAAGTACTCCCACGTGCCGCTGCCGAACGCCGTGATGGCCGACGATTCCCAGAAGTTCAGGCCATTGGCCCGGCCTGCTGTGAAGTAGTTGTTGCCCTGGTAGGGGTGGCCGATCTGATTGACGGCGAAGTCATCGAGATCCCACTCCCATCCGCGTTTCATGTTGGTCCACCACGTCTCGGGCGTAATCCGCGCGGTCGTCTGTCCTCGTATCAGATTCGCCAACTCGTAGAAGACGTTGACGTACGTGACTTGCAGGAACGCCGTCCCGAGCCGGCGCGGGGGACAGGCCGCGCACACGCCGGCTGGCGCATTGGCGCCGGCGCCTTGATTGAAATTGAGGTTGAGTGCCTTGGGATCGATCTCGAGCCGGACTGGCAGCTGTGCCGTGGTGGCCTCGACGGCAGCCGGTGCCAGATCTGGAAGTACTATTTGCGCGAAAGTACGTTGCCCCGATACGACGGCGAGCGCGAGCGCGACGAGTACGCGAGAAGGGAATCGCAATGTTATGGGTGTTAATGTCGCCGAGATGTGAATATACCCTATGCGGCCCGATTCGAGCGGGCCGACGGTTCGCCGATCAAGTGGAACCCGCCGGTGCCGCAGCGAAGAGTCGTTCGAGGACGTTCATCAACTGCGCGGTGTCGACCGGCTTCACGACGTGTGCATCAAAACCCGCAGCCTGAGATTTTTCGCGGTCGGAAACCTGGCCGTATCCGGTGACGGCCACCAGGATTGGCCGGCGGTGCTCGACAGCCGCGTCGGCGATCTGCCTGGCCAGTTCGTAGCCGTCCATCAGCGGAAGCCCGAGATCGAGCAGGGCCGCGTCTGGCCGGAACACTCGTGAGACATCCAGCGCGCCGGGTCCGTCGAATGCCATACGGGTTTCGTAGCCGACAACTTCGAGGGCATCGGCCAGAAGATGCGCGGCGTCGATGTTGTCGTCCACGACGAGGATGCGACGTCCGGCAGGAACCGATTGCTGTTTGCCCGACTCAGCGTCGACGGTGTGCTCGACGCCCATCGTTGCCGCGGCGGGCACGCGAAGGATGATTTCGCTGCCTTTTCCCACACCATCGCTGCGGGCCTCGATGGTTCCGTCGTGCAACTCGACGAGGTTCTTCACGATCGTCAACCCGAGCCCCAGCCCGCCGTGCGACCGGTCGAGCGCCTGACGCTCCTGGCTGAACATCTCGAAGATGTGCGGAAGCATCTCGGCGGAAATACCGATGCCCGAATCCTTCACGCGAAGCTCGATGTGCGCCTCGTCTCGATGCGCCTCGATGTGGATATCGCCTCTGGGCTCGGTGTACTTGGCCGCGTTGGTCAGCACGTTGCCCACGATCTGTGTCAGGCGCGTCGCGTCGCCGTATACCCACAGTGCGTGTGGAACGTCGACGGTCAGCTGGTGATGCCGCTGTTCGAGTAAGGGGCCCGTCGCCTCGATGGCGTTGGCGACGATGTCGGACAGGTCGACCCTCTGCCGGCGCAGCTCGATCTTGCCGCGCGCGATGCGCGAGACGTCGAGCAGGTCGTCGACGAGACGAACCAGATGTCGAACCTGACGGTCGATGACGGTGCGTTCCTTCTGGCTTGCGCCGCCGCCACGGAGGCTCATCAATTCGAGCGCGGTCAGGATCGGCGCCAGCGGATTTCGGAGCTCGTGTCCCAGGATCGCCAGGAATTGATCCTTCGTCCTGTTCGCCGCTTCCGCCAGCCCTCGCAACTGGCTCATCTCGTTGCGGGCCGTGACCTCGTCGGTCACGTCGAACGCAATCACGAGAACGCCTTCGATTTCGTCGTCGAGGCCGCGAAGCGGCGCATACACGAAGTTGAAATACACCGTGTCGAATGTGCCGTCGCCGCGGCGGTCGAGCCGCGCCGGCGTTTCTTTTCCGATGTGGGGCACGCCGGTCCGAAAGACACCATCCAGCGATGCCTGGAACGGCTGACCCCGCAACTCCGGCAGCGCGTCGAGGAGCGGCTTGTTCAGCACGTCGGCCTCGGAGCGGTCCCAGAGCGCGCACGTCATGGGATTGGCCAGCTCGATGACGTGGCTGAGACCTTTCAGCATCACGATGGGCGTCGGCGCCTGCATGAAGAGCGCGCGCAGGTGCTGCTTCTGCAGTTCCACCTCGCGCCGTGCTCTCGAGAGATTCAAGAGGGACGTCACACGTGCGATCAGCTCGCGGGCGCTGAACGGCTTGATGATGTAGTCATCGACGCCGGCGTCGAGCCCCGACACACGCGCTTCTTCACCGGCACGTGCCGACACCATCAGAACGGGAACAGCCTGGGTTCGAGTGTCACGCCGCAGCTCGCGGAGCAGGCCGAACCCGTCCAGCTCGGGCATCATCACGTCGGTGATGACGAGGTGCGGTGGGTTCGCCCGCGCCTGTTCGAGCGCTGTCGCGCCATTTGTGGCGGTCGTGACGTCCCAGTCGCGCAGCAGTTGGCACAAATAGTCGCGCATGTCCGCGTTGTCATCGACGATGAGCACGCGTTCCTTGCTGGATCGCGCAGCCGGTTCATCCTGCGGCGCCGCCAACGTCGGACGAAGGCCGCCGTCCATGAAGGGCGTTTGCAACCACCGGGCTGCTTCGTCGACGACGGTGGCGGTGTAGCCGGCCGAAGCCGTTATCAGCGTCGTGGCGAGGCGATCCTGAGGGAGGTGCGCGGACCCCAACGGTATCCGCAGAATGAACCGCGTGCCTGCGCCGATCTGGCTCTCGGCGCGAATCGAGCCGCCGTGCAGGCGAACGAGCTCGTGCGTCAACGCGAGGCCGATGCCCGTCCCTTCGTGCGTGCGCGATTTCGCGCCTTCGACGCGGTGGAACCGCTCGAAGATGCGGGGCAGCTCTGATTCGGGAATCCCGGTTCCGCTGTCGGCGACGGTCAACTCGACCGTGTCATCGACTTGGCGCAGCTCGACACGGATCGAACCGCTGAAGGTGAACTTCAACGCGTTCGACAGCAGGTTCAGGACGATCTTTTCCCACATGTCGCGGTCGAGAAATACCGGCTCCTCGATCGTGTCGCACGCGACGTCGAAGCGGATGCCGGCGTGCTCGATGGCCGAGCGAAACGCGCCGGCAATCTCGCGCGTGAGGCCGCTGATGTCGGTGGGGCTGTAGGTCGCCTGCGTGCGGCCGGCTTCGATTCGGGAGAAGTCGAGCAGCGCGTTCACCAGTTTCAGCAGGCGGCCGGCATTCCGTTGCAGGATGTCGACGTCGCTCCGCTGTTCGGGGTTCAGCGGCCCGTTGACATCGTTCTGCAGGTTTTCGATCGGACCGAGCATCAGTGTCAGCGGCGTTCTGAACTCGTGGCTGACGTTGCTGAAGAACACCGTCTTCGCGTGATCGATCGCGGCCAGCGCTTCGGCGCGCTGCCGTTCCTCCTCGTACGCACGGGCATTGGCGAGGGCTGTGGCCAGCTGATCGGCGACGAGGGCGACGAAGCTCCGATAGGGCTCGTCATAAGGCCGGCGCGGATTGAGACCGACGACGAGCCGGTCCGCGTGGCCCGCGGCGGACGAGACAATGGGAAGCGTCTTGACGAGATCGGGCGCCGTGCTGGCCAGCCGCCGCACTGCGTCCGGCGTACAGCCCTGCAGTTCATCGTCAACGTAAGCGAGGGCAAACGTGATGTCGTCTGGTCTTGCCGCAAGCGTGTCAACGGCAAGCACGCATGCCTGCCGCGTCGTTCTGGCTCTCGCGTTCCGTTCAGCCAGATCGCGCAGCAACGCCATCCGTCGCTGCCCGACGACGCGTTCGGTCGTCTCGGTCACGATGCAATAGACACCGCCGACGGCGCCCGACTCGACACGCACCGGGTCGTACGACACGTCGAAATAGGTTTCTTCGAGAAATCCGTAACGCTCGATCTCGAACAGCAGATCCCGGGCCCAGAATGCTTCGCCGGTGCGCACGACGCCCGCCAGCAGATCGTGCAGCTGACTATCCCAGATCTCGCTCCACGCCCGGCTCCCCGAGAGCCCCAGAGCACTCGGATGCTTCGCGCCGAACACCGGACGATACGCGTCGTTGTAGAGGACGATGAACTCTGGACCCCAGAACAGGACGATCTGCGCCTTGGAGGGCAGAAGCATGCCGAGCGTGCTGCGGAGACTCTGCGGCCACGTCTCAGGTGAGCCAAGCGACGTGCTCGACCAGTTCATCTCGCGCATGCGAGCGCCCATCTCGCCGCCGCCGGCGAGAAACGTGAGCGAGTGATCGGCAGGTCGATCCGTCATGTCCGACTGCACGACAACACGAGCACCGTCAGATCGTCACCCTGTCTTGTCCCCGATGAGAATTGCTGAACCGTCTCCAGAATCGATCTGACGAGCGCCGCCGGCGCCTGCTCGCGGTTAGCATCGACGCAGGACACGAGCCGCTCCTCTCCAAACTCAGCGTCCTCGGTGTTGCGTGCCTCGGTAATCCCGTCGCTGTAGACGACCAGCCGATCTCCCGCTTGCAGTTGCAGCGTCTCCTCCTCGAACTGCGCACGTTCGAAAACCCCGACGAACGTCCCACCGGTTCGGAGCCATTGCGCGCCGTTCCGCCCGACGAGCAATGGCGGATTGTGTCCGGCATTGCTGTACGTCAAGCGGCCGTCCTTCGAAAGGGTGGCAAACACCAGGGTCGCAAACTTTCCCGGCACTGCCCGGCGGAGCATCGCCCGGTTCGCCGCTTCGAGGGCCACGCCTGGATGCGCCGTGTGACCTCCAGTCGCGAGAATCGCCAGCACCGAGGACGCGAGAAGCGCTGCGGAGGGACCCTTACCAGTGATGTCGCCCAGCGTAAATGCGAATCCGCCGCCGGCAACCTCGAAGTAGTCGAAGAAGTCGCCGCCAATCGTTCGCGCGGGGATGGACGAGGCGGCGACTTCGAATCCGTCGCCTGTAAGGCCCCCGGGAGGAAGCAGCAATCGCTGAATTTCGGCCGCGTCATTGAGCTCACGCTCGACGCGCTGCAGGACAAAGCCGCTGAAATCCCAGAGCCGGTGCTCTTTGACGATCCGGCCGTTTTCGGTTGTCCACAACAGAACTGCCGGAAACCGAAGTGCCGTGCCCGGCCGCGTCAGGTTGCCGAGGATATCCGTTCCGGTCACCGTGGCGGTCACCACGAGTCGATTGTCGGCGACCATCAGTTCCGTGTCTTCGAAGCGGATGTCTTGAAAATTGGCGAAGAGCTTCCGCTCGGCTTCCTCGAGTGCCTGCCTGCCGTGGAGGGTGCCCATCGTTGGCGTCTCGACGATGCAGTCGTCCGCATACATGTCGATGAGGGCGGCGATGTCCCTGGCCGTCCACGCGCGGAGCCATCGGGTGAACAACTCGGTCAGTGATTCAGTTGGCACGGTTGCCAAGTTTTATCCAACGTCAGCTTTTACGCCACTGTCCCGAACAACCAGCCCACGCCGGCCGTAAGGCCCATCGCCAGGGCGCCCCAGAAGGCCACCCGCGCCGAAGCCCTGAGCACGCGTGCCCCGCCAGTCCGTGCCGAGAGCGCGCCGAGCGCTGTGAGACAGAGGAGCGACGCAGCCGCCACAACCTGGACCACATATGGCGGTGGCG
>Ga0065705_10104394_pt1 | contig 17009 bp, 11 predicted proteins | sample SwibulcommuniRL2_FD_59092 | JGI IMG/M metagenome (GOLD analysis project Ga0065705, IMG submission 59092) | Bulk soil microbial communities from switchgrass field near Rose Lake, East Lansing, Michigan, USA - RL2 Bulk Soil v2 (version 2) | ecosystem: Environmental > Terrestrial > Soil >...
GGCCGGCCTGCTCGGGGTGTCGTATAGCGGCTGGCTGCCGCGGCTGGCGATGGGAGCGGCCGATGCCGCCGCCAAGCAAGGCAAAGCGTGCATCCTCCTCTGGATGCAGGGCGGCCCGAGCCAAACCGATACATTCGACCTGAAGCCCGGCCATGCCAATGGTGGCCCATTCACCGAGATCGAAACGGCGGCGAAGGGGGTGCGGATCAGCCAGCACCTGCCCAAGCTCGCCAAGGAGTTCAAGGACCTGGCGATTATCCGCAGCCTGGTAACCACCGAAGGGGACCACGGCTTGGGCACACAGCTCATGATGACGGGCTACCAGCCGCAGAACGCCGCGGTCCGTTATCCGTGCCTCGGCTCGCTTTTGTCGAAAGAGCTCGGTCGCGACGACAACGACTTGCCCAACTATGTGAGCCTCTCGCCCATGCGTTTGGGCGACTCCGGATTCCTTGGGGCGAATTATTCGCCGCTGACCGTCTCCGGCCAGAGCGACGATCCCAACGCCCGCGCGAACCTGACGCTTGACGACCTGGTTCCGCCGCGCGACAAGGCGCCCGACTCGCTAAAGCGGCAATTCGACGTGCTTCGCTTCATGCAGAAGGGCTTTAGCGCCCAGTACAGCGGCGACTCGACCAAGGCCCACGCGGCCAGCTACGCCAAGGCCATGCGCATGGTCGAAACGCAAGGCCGCAAGGCCTTCCAGCTCGACGAAGAAAAACCCGAGCTGCGCGACGCCTACGGTCGCAATCGCTTCGGCCAGGGCTGCCTCTTGGCCCGCCGTCTCATCGAGCGGGGCGTGGCGTTTGTCGAGGTGACGTTGTCGAGCATTCCAACCGCCGGCGGCGGCTGGGACACCCACGGCGATAACTTCAATCAGGTCAAAGCGCTTTCGGAAGTGCTCGATCCAGCCTGGGCCTCGCTGATGAGCGACCTTCGCGACCGCGGCCTGCTCGACAAGACGCTCGTCGTCTGGATGGGCGAATTCGGCCGCACGCCCAAGATCAATCCACAAGCCGGCCGCGATCACTTCCCCTCGGCGTGGAGCGTCGTCCTCGGCGGGGCGGGCATCAAGGGTGGGCAAGTAATCGGCAAAACCGACGCGGGGGGCGACGCGGTCGCCGACCGGCCGGTCAAAGTTTCCGATTTCTACGCCACCATCACCGAATCACTCGGCGTGAAGCACAACAAAGAGAACATATCGCCCGAGGGCCGGCCGATTCCGCTGGTCGATCGGGCCGGCAAGCCGATCGCGGAACTGCTCGGCTAGATTGAGACGAATGTACGGAACGCCCTCCGTAGCGTTCCTCGTGGGTTAACGAACTCTCTCCCGTTGGGGAGAGAGTTGGGGTGAAGGTGGAGCGAACTGCGAACGATCGATGTTGCGCCAAACGACGACAACTCGACCTTGCTACGGCCGACTTCTCCGGCTTGCGGCGGGGGCATTATTGTCCTGGCTTTCCCTGGCCGCGCTGGTCTTCGCCCAAAACGGCATCCCGGTCTCCACCGAGCCCAAGCCCACGAGAGCGAGAGACCAAAGCGCCTCCGACCACCGCGATGTGGTGATTTTGCTCGATAGCGGTCCACTGGTGCTCCGGCTCAACGTTGGTTTGGGCGGCGTTTCGCTGGCCCAATCGCGGCGCGAGTACGTGGCGAAGATGATCGCTGCTCTCGACACCGACAAAGATGGAAAGCTGTCGCGCGGCGAAGCCGACCGTTCGCCGATCCTCCGCACGAAACAGCGGCCCGGTGCCAAGGCGTTTCTGGATTCATTGCGGTCTCAAACGGCACTTACGCCCCGTGACGTCGAGCAGAAGATCAATGTCATCGGGGGGGAGTTCGTGGCATACCGTGATGACATGACCTCTGCCAAGAACGACGTCGAGGTCTTCAAGTTATTCGACAAGAATGCAAACAACGTGCTCGACATGGACGAGATCGCCGCCGCGGCCGAGCTGATCATGTCGAAGGACGAGGACGGCGATCAATGCGTTGCATTCCAGGAGTTCTTCCCGCCGCCTCCGCCACCCGATCCGATGCAAGCCCTGCTACAAACGGCTCCCCCACCGCCGCTGGCGCGTGTTTCGCAACTTGTCCACAATATCAGCGAACCCGCGTTACCTGCTCGCCTGCTTCGGCTTTACGACAAAAACCGCGACCGTTTGCTCGGGGCGGCTGAACTGGGCTGGACGACCGATCGCCTTACGCCGCTCGACGTGGACGGCAACGGCGGCCTCGATGCGGCGGAATTGCGAAGTCTGGCCGCCGAACCCGACATCGATCTGTCGGTTGATATGCGGTCGGCCGAAACGGCCGGCGGCACAATCGGCGTTACCGGCTGCATCGGCCAGCGGCTCGACGATCAAGCGCGCCCCGACTATGCCAAGCTGGCGGTTGCCGGGGCGGTGGTCACGTTCTCACACCGCAACATCGACCCGGTGACGTCCTCGATTGAAACGGCGATGCGCGAGTTCAATGCGATGGACGCCGACGCCAACGGCTATTTGAGCCGTGACGAAGTGGCTCAGCGCATTCGCTTCGAGCGCGAGCTGTTCGAATTCATGGACACCGACGGCGACGACAAAGTGTTCGCCGACGAGATGAAGGAGTATGTCCGGGCCAAGGCCGAGCCCGTCGCTTCGACCTGCCGCATGAACCTGTACGACACGGGCAACGGCTTTTTCATGGCCCTCGACGCCAACGCCGACGGCCGCGTCTCCGAGCGCGAAAAACGTAACGCCGCCGCGTCACTGGCCAGCCTCGATCGCGACGGCCAGCCCGGCATCAAGCAGACCGAGCCGGTCCGGCACTTTCACATTGAATTCGTCCGCGGCAGTTACCAGCTCTTCGGCCCCAGCGAGCAGCTCCTGGCCGACACACCGGCCTTCCAGCAGCGCACGCCGAGCGGCCCGATCTGGTTCCAGCGAATGGACAAGAACAACGACGGTGACCTCGTGTGGAACGAGTTCTTTGGCCATATCGAACTATTTCACGAGCTCGACACCGATCACGACGGACTGCTCGATCCGCAGGAGGCGGCGAAAGTCCCCGCAACTCCTTACGTGGCTCAGTAAGAGGGTACGAGGGTGATCGAGTACTGCAGTAATAACCAACTTCCCACGTACTGCCCCCCGCAAACTCTCGTACCCTCGCACTCTCATACCGCCTCTGACTTCCGATTTCCGCTCCAATGACCGAAATGTCCACAGCCAGCTCTAAGCCTGTTCCGGCCTCCGCCGCCCCGCCGACAAGCTCCGAAGACCTCGCCGTAATCGCCCGCCTCCGCGAGGCCCGCGATCGCGTGAAATCGGAAATGGCCAAGGTCGTCGTCGGCCAGAACGAGATCATCGACTCGCTCCTCATCGGTCTCTTGTGCCGGGGGCATATCCTGATGCTCGGCGTCCCCGGCCTGGGCAAGACGCTGATGGCCCGCACGCTGGCCCGCACGCTCGACATGGAGTTTCGCCGCGTTCAGTTCACGCCCGACCTGATGCCGGCCGACATCACCGGCACCGACGTGATGGAAGAGGACCAGGTCACGGGCAAGCACCGCGTGTCGTTCATGCAGGGACCGGTCTTCACCAATTTTCTGCTGGCGGACGAAATCAACCGCACGCCCCCCAAGACCCAGGCCGCCCTGCTCCAGGCCATGCAAGAAGGCGAAGTTTCTGTCGGCCGCGAGACCTACAAGCTCAAACCGCCGTTTTACGTCGTCGCGACGCAGAACCCGATCGAAATGGAAGGGACCTATCCGCTCCCCGAGGCCCAGCTCGACCGGTTCATGTTCAACCTGAAGGTCCAGTACCCGTCGGTAGATGAGGAAGTGCAGATCATCAAGGGGACCACGAGCAAGCTCGCGGCCCAGGCCGACCGAGTGCTCGCTTCCGATGAAGTGCTCCGTCTCCAAGAGATCGTCCGCGGCGTGCCGATCGCCGACAGCGTCGTCCGCTATACAGCCCGCCTGGTCGCGGCGACGCGTCCCGGCGCCAGTGCTGCCGCAACTGGGGCCAAGTCACTCGAGTCGATTCACAAATATCTGGCCTATGGCGCCAGCCCGCGGGCCAGCCAGTACCTGGTGCTGGGGGCCAAGGGGCGGGCGATTCTCGCCGGCAAGTACCACGTCGACTTCGCCGACATTCAGGCGGTCGCCGCGCCGGTGCTCCGCCACCGGCTCGTGCTTAATTTCCACGCCCGCGCCGACAACGTCGATTCCGACGCGCTGGTCGAGCGGCTGCTCAAGTCGGTGTCGGTGGAGGAGAACAAGTGATGCCGGGCCGGAGCAACAGGAAGATGCGGGACAGGAAAACAGGAAGAGTCAACTTTTCTCTTCCTGTATTTTCCTGTCCCTTATTTTGCTGTTGCCTGTGCGTATGGCTCACGGCCGCAGCGGCCACCCTGTGTCCTCCACCCGCGAGTGCGGACGAATCAACCGATGCGGAAAAAGCCCTGCGCGTGAAATGGCAAGCGGTTTATTCCGAAATTGCCGGTTCGATCGAAATGCGCCGCGACGAGACGAAACTCTCGCTGGAACCCACGCCGCTGCTCTTCTATACCAATCCGGTCCGGGCCACGGACCAGCACGGTTCGATGTTTCTGTGGACCGACCAGGGCCGCCCGGCGGTCATCGGCAGCATCTGGTCGGCCTTAAACCGGACCGACACCAGCCTCCGGAATATCACTCACGAGTGGCATTCACTCGTGGAAGAGCCCGACGTGCAGGCCGTGCGCGGCGGCCAGACCGAATGGACCAGTGGCGAGCCGGGCATTGCCTGGCAAGCACTGGAACTGACCCCCGCGCCGGCCTCGTCGCGGCCCACGCGCCTCGTGCAAATGCGCGAAATCGCGCGCGGGCTTACCGCGACCATTACAGCCGAAGAAGAGAACGAGCTGCGACTGATGACGCAGCCGCTCTATCGCTATCCCGAGAAGACGTCCGGCGCAATCGACGGGGCGATCTTCGTCTATTCGCTGGCGACTGATCCGGAGCTGATTCTGCTCGTCGAAGCGACCGGGCCCAAGGACAAATTAACATATCGCGTCGCATTTGCCCGTTTCGGCAACCTGGCGATGGCCGTCAAGAGCGGCGAGCAGACGCTATGGACCTGTGACCGGGGCACGCCCGGCAGGTCCAACGGCAAGTACTACCTGCATTGGCGGATTGAGCAGCGTAAGGCCGATCTGGCCCCATGAAAACGACAAGCATCCAACTCGTGCTCCTCGCGATCACCTTCGTGGTCGGGAGCCTCGCTGCGCCCGTCGTAGGCGACGAGCAGACCGAGCAACGTCGGACGCAACTGCTCGCCGAGATGCAGTTGCTCGCCCAGCAGACGAAAGTCAGCTACCAAGGGAGCACGACCTCGCTCAAGCTGGGCGATAAGCCGGTATTCCGCTACGACGACCAGCCGCGGCGGTTCATCGACGCCACGATGTGGGTTTGGACCGCCCAGGGGCGTCCGATGGCTTTTCAGAAGATCGAGGCGGTGGATTACGGCGATCTGGCCGCTCCCAACGCGCTGTGGCAATTCTGTTTTGCATCCACTGCTCCCGATCTCCTCAACGTCCAGTGGCCCGAAAAACGCACCTTTCGCTCCTCGGAACCGGGGATCTCCTTCGCCCCGCTGGCAGCCGCGCCCGCCGTCGCCGAGGGAAACGCCCAGCGCAAGCGGCAGGCCCGCGACCTGGCTCGGAAGTTCACTGGCCGCATCGTTACTAGTCCCAAGGCCAACATTTCCCAAGAGATGCGGCTGCTCACGACGCCGATCTTTGAATACGCAGACCCGGAAACCAAGGAGTTTCGGGGTTCGGTATTCGGGCTCTCTACCAACGGGACCAATCCCGATGTCTTGATTGTGCTGGAAGTTCGTGGAGACGAGGTTCGTGGAGACAAGGATCACCAGGCGTGGCATTTCGCTCTGGCACGCATGACTTGTTGCGAAGTGACGGTGGCATTCGCAGATACCAAGGTGTGGCAAGTCGATTGGGTGAACGGGTCCGAGGCCCCGTTTGCAACCTGGACGTTTTTCTCGTCGCCTCGCCAGCCGCTGGTGGTGGAGGGCACGCCATGAGCCACCTGGCGTTTCCATTTGTCGCTTTGCTCCTCGGCCTACTGCTCGCGGCACCATGTGCGGGCGACGAAGCTGCTGAAGGACGGCGGGCAAAGTTGCTAGAGCAGATGCGCTCGCTGGCCGAGCAGACTGCCGTGAAATTAGCGAGCGGCACGAGCCAGCCAAAGCTGGTTGAGCAGCCCGTCTTCCGCTACGACGACCAGCCAAGGCGGTTCATCGATGCCACCATGTGGATCTGGACCGACGGCGGCAGGCCAGTGGCCTGTCAGAAAATCGAAGCCAAGCTGGAATTCAACACCGGCGAGCCGCTGTGGGGCTACTGCTTCACGTCGCTATCCGCCGAGAAGCTGAACGTCGTTTGGACCGATCGATCGTATCGCTCGACCGAACCTGGGATCGCCTTCACCCCACTAACCGATGCACCTGCGCCAGCCGCGGGCGCCGCGCAGCGCAGGCGTCAGATTCGCGAGCTGGCGCGCGGCTTTACCGGCCGCATCCTGCAAAACCCGCGCACCGGGGATTCGTCGGAAATGCGGCTGTTTTCGACGCCGATCTTCGAGTACACGGATCCAACCTCAAAGTTGTTGATGGGCGCGGTCGTCGGCTTCGAGACGAACGGCACGAATCCCGATGTGCTAGTCCTTGTCGAAGTCGGCGGCAGCCCCGAGAAGCCCGAGTGGCAATTTGCCCCCGCGCGGATGACCAATGGCGGCGTCACGTTGAACTATCGCAACCGCAAGGTCTGGGAGGCGCCCTTTGTAGAGCCGGGCCAAGGCCCTTTCTCCAATTGGCTGTTCTTCCAGACGCCGCGCACGCCTACGCCCTTTGAGACACTCCCCGCGGCACGACCAAAACCAAACCAACCTTGAGCCTCTAATCCGGTTCGGCAGCAGCCACGCCTCCCGATAGATCAAACACCATTCATGTACTTTCGCGTCCGCCAACTCGCCGACAGATTCACCTTGTTCGCGGTATTTATGCTGGCCGTTGCCCCGGCTTGCATCGCCAGCGGGCAAGTGCCCCGCAGCGATGACGCTTCGGCGAGGCAGGCGGCTGAGTTTCTCCAGTCGGCCGCGGAATCGCTGCACATCGAGGCAGACGAAGCCGATGCCAGTCGCCTGGCACTCCGCAAATCGCCAATTTTCAAGTACAGCGATCCGGCCCGGGGCTATTCGGCAGCAGGCATCTGGCGGCTCGGACAATCCGGCCGGCCCCAGGCGCTTGTGTCGCTCGAGTATTGGCTGCGGGGCGAGACCGACGAGCCGCGACTCTGTTACGAACTGGTGTCGCTGACCGATGCCCGATTTACCGTCAGCTCGGCCCGTGCCAAGTTGCCTGCCGATGGCGGCTCGCCCAAATTTACGGCACTCGACTCCGCCGAAAAGCCGGTAGCGAGCGAAAGGCAACGCCTCGTACAGCTTCGCGCCTTGGCTCGGCGGTTCACGGTTTCAGAAAAACACATGGGCGATTTTGCCGCCCTCCGACTCCTGCCGCAACCGATTGATCGCTACGACGACGCGGACCGCGACATCCTGGATGGCGGGCTATTTGTATTTGTCTATGGGACGAATCCCGAGGCCGCCCTCTGGCTGGAGGCAGGAAAGGAAGGCTGGCGATATTCGCTGTCCCGGATGTCCTGGGCAGAAGTAATCGTTGAGTTGGACGGCAAGGAAGCCGCCCGCTTTGATCAACTTTTCGGTTTTCCGGCCAGCGGACCGTACCGCAGCGCCGGCCACGTAACGCAGGTCTTGTCCCCATAGAAGGACGTTTTCGGCAAACGACCGACGCATGCGTGTAAACCTCGTACTTGCGAACCTCGCTGTGGCGATTTGCGTTGCGGCCGCTGGTGCGCAAAGCGCCGAACCGCTCGCCGACCAGGAAAAGGTCTGGTCCGATCAGGCGGCGCGCCTGGCCGCAGCCGAGGCGCAGAAATACGACATTCGCCTCGGCGGGGCCGACGGTCCAAAACTCAAGCTCGTAGAGCAGCCGGTCCTCAAATGGTCAAACACGGACGATGCGACGATTCATGGCAGTGTGCTGGTGTGGACGCACGAGGGCCGCCCCGAGGCCATCGCCAGCATCTTCAAATTCTTTACGGTCAAGGACGAATTCTCGGTCGAATTGCAGTCGCTGGCCGAGGGCCCGCTGGTGGCCAGCAAAGGGGGCCAGACCGTTTGGCAGCCGGATGAACCGGGCGTGAACTTCACGCCGCTCGCGGCGGTCGCGGCTCCGGCAAGGTCGGCCCCAGCTCGCCTCGCTCAGATGCGCGGGATCGCGCGTGACTTCACAGGAACGATGACGACGTTTGACCAAACGACCCACTCGCTCCGTCTGCTAACGCAGCCGTTGGCGCGCTATGCAGCCGACCAGCGAAAGCCCGTGGATGGGGCGATTTTTGCCCTTGCCCGGACTACTGACCCCGATGTGCTGTTGCTGCTTGAGGCCCGCGCCGAGGGCGAGAAGGTGCGTTGGCACTATGCCCTGGCCCGCATGCACTGCGGAGCGCTCACGATGAGCTACCAGGCGCGGCAGGTGTGGAGCAGGGAGCAAATGGATCATCCCTTTGCGCGGCCCAAGGGGGCGTACACCCTCATGCAAGGTTTACCCGAACCGAAGATCCTCGCCGAAAGCAACGCCGGACCCTGAACTCCCGTAAGCACATTCGAGGACGAAATCGAGTACGAGAACGACTGATTCCTGATTCGAGACACCTGCTCAATGACCTTCGACCCCCGCACCCTCGCCGACCCGGTATTCTTCTCGCGGCTCGATAACCTCGAGCTGCGGGCCCGCGGCATAGTCGAAGGATTCATGCACGGCCTGCATCGCAGTCCCTTTGTCGGCTTCTCGGTCGAGTTCGCGTCGCACCGCGAATATGCCCAGGGTGACGACCTGCGACACGTGAACTGGAAGCTGTACTCCCGCACGAACCGGCTGTACGTAAAGCAGTTCGACGCCGAAACGAACATGAACCTGTACCTGCTCCTGGACGTGAGCGGGTCGATGGACTGCCGCAGCAAAGGGGTGAGCAAGATGGAATACGGCGCGGCCCTCGCCGCCGCCCTCGCCCACTTGGCTCTCAAGCAGCATGACGCAGTGGGCTTGATCCTCCTGGCCGATGAGGTAATCGAGCATATCCCGCCCAAGGCCCGCCCGCACCAATTGAGCGAGATCCTCCGGCTGATCAGCAATACCAAGCCGCGAAAGGCAACGAGCGCCGCCCGGGCGTTCCCGCAGGCGGCCGAATTGTGCAAGCACCGCGGCATCGTCGTTGTGCTCAGCGATCTGTTCGACGACCTGGACTCGCTGATGCAAGGGATCGAACGGCTGCGGTTCCAGAATCACGAGGTGATCCTGTTCCATTTGTGGGACCGCTACGAGCGCGACCTGCCGCTGGAAGGACACTACAAGTTTCACGACCTCGAAACGGGCGAGATCCTGACGACGCAAGCCGACGGCGTGCGCGACGGCTATCTCGCCGAAGTCCGCAAATGGCAGAGCGAGCTGGAGATCCAGTGCCGTAACCGGTCGGTCGATCGGGTTGAGCTGGTGACCGACGAGCCGCTAGATCAAGCTCTCTTGGATTACCTGGTAAGGAGAGCGAAGAGTTTTTGAATTTCAGATTTCGATTTGCAGATTGCAGATTTGGGGGAAGACACGCCCAATCTGATATCTGAAATCTGGAATCTGAAATTGAAATGAGAAAACGTTATGTCCTTCATCCAGATCGGATTCCTCGGCGCGCTCGCCGCACTGGCGATTCCGATCATCATCCATCTCGTGTTCCGCCAGCGGGCCAAGAAGGTCGAGCTGGGGACGCTGCGCTTTTTGCGCGTCGTGCTCGAGCACAATGCCCGCCGCCGCCGCGTGATGCGGTGGCTGCTGCTAATGCTGCGGCTGGCGTGCGTGGGTGTGCTGGCGTTCCTGTTTGCCCGGCCATATCTACTGGCGTCGCGGGCCGCTGGCGAGAAGCAGACGGTTGTGGTGCTAATCGACCAGTCGGCGACGATGGAGCTGGCGCAGCCAGACGGCGCGCGGTCAATCGAGCGGGCCGTGTCGATCGTGCACGACCTCGTGAGCAAGGCCGGCAACAATTCGCGGTTTGAGATCGCGTTTTTCGACCATGCGATTCACCCAATTTTTGCTCCGGTTATGGACGCGGAAAAGTCGAAGCCCCGCGATCCAGGCCGCAATGAAATACTCACGAAGCTCGTTGCTCCCGAAGCATGTCACGGCGGGACCGACTATGGCGTCGCCCTCGAATGGGCCCGCGACACGCTTGCCAAAGCGCCGGCCGGTCCGCGCGTGCTGCACATCTTGACCGATCTACAGCAGAGCGGGCTGGCCTGGAGCGAGGTCGATGAGCTCCCCGAGGATGTCACGACCCACCTGCACGATCTGGGTCGCTCTGCCGTCAGTAACCTGGCCGTGACCGAGGCCCGGCCCGAGCGGTCCTGGCTGCGTCCCGACGAGCAAACCTCGTTGCACGTGACGGTCTATAACGGCAGTCCATTTACCGCGAACGACTTGCCCGTGGTTCTCAAGCTCGCTAGTTCGTCCAGCAGCACGGGCGGTCGCGAAATCACGCTCCGCGAGCAGATGAAAATCGAGCCGGGAACGCTCGAATCGAAGCGGTTCGATCTGCCGCCGCTGGCCGACGGCCTGTGGCAAGGGACTGTGTCGATCGAAACCGAGGATGACTTGCCGGCCGACAACGTGCGGCACGTGGCATTGCTCGCGTCCAAGCCTTACCAGGTGCTATTGATCGATGGCCGTGCGTCGGCGTCGCCCGTCCTGTCGTCCACGTACTTCTTCGAGTCGGCCTTGCGGCTGGCGCCGGCGGGTGAACTCTATTCCGCCAGCCCCTTCGAGCCGCGGACGATTGAGCCGGGTGACCGGCTGCCGGACCTGACGAAGGTGGATGTCGTCGTGCTGTCAGACCTTGCGGAGATGGATCGGAGCGACGTGCGGGCCTTGGCCGACTTCGTCAAGGCGGGGGGCGGACTCTTGGTGTTTACGGGCGAGAATGTCACCGCCGAGAGCACCGCCGAATTGGCCGCGGCCGGTCTGACCGTGGGCCAGGTGCAAGGGATTCAGCATGCGACCGACCTGCCCATTCGCCTGGCAAACTGGGACAGCAAGCACCCGATTTTCGCTCCATTCAGCGATCCGCAGCTCGGTGATCTGAACCGGCTGTCGTTCACCGCGTGCACCAAAATCGCGCCGGCGGCTGACGCCCAGGTGCTGGCCAAATATCGGGGCGGCTTGCCGGCGGTGCTCGAGCGGCGCGTGGGGAAGGGCTCCGTTGTCTGGTTCACTTCGACCTGCGATCGCCGCTGGAGCGATTGGATCCGCAGCCGGCTCTATTTGCCGCTGGCCTATCAATTGCTCGGGCACCAGAGCGGTTTGTCGGCGGGCGGCCGAGTGCGGCAGGAGGTGCTGGAGACGCAAGGAGTGGCGGTCCTGCCGGGCATGGCGCCAAAAGTCCGCCCAACGGGGTTGTCGCCGGGCGTTCAAGCGCAGGATGGCTTTACGCTCGTGGTGAATTCCAGCCCGCGCGAATCGGAGACGGATCGCGCGACAGCCGAGGAGTTTGCCAATCGGTTCGGCCTGAAGATTGCCGACGACGCGGTCGAGATGCAAGTCGTCCAGCCGCAGCGCGCCATTGCTGGGACTGAGCTGGTCGATAGCGAGCTGTGGCCGTGGTTCGCGGGACTTTTGCTGGCAACGCTGTTGGCGGAGGGTTTGGTGGCGAATCGAACGGCTGGGTGAGGGCGGAGCAACAGCGACGCGGAGAGAAAGAGAGACGGAGGGACGGAGAGACAGAGTGGGAGAGTGGGAGAGTGGGAGAGTGGGAGAGTGGGAGAGTGGGAGAGTGATAATGAATAATCAACTACGACTCAACCACCGCTGTGGCGCGAAGGGACGACCTGCGACGCCCCTGTCGCGCTTATTTTCGGCCGCTGTGATGGCGATTTCCTTGTTTGCCTGGCTGGCTGTCGTCGTAGCCGATGAAAATGATTCGGATGATCCACAGACGCGTGCTGAGCGCCTGGAGGTCATGAAGGGCCAGGCCGCTGCCTACACGCTCACGTTTGACAAGAGTTCCACGAAGCTCGCATTGCACGACGAGCCGGTTTTGCGGTTCAGCAACCCCGTCAGCGGCGTGCCCGATGGCATCGTGGCGATGTGGAAGGATGGCCAGCGCCCCGCAGTCTTTGCCCAGGTGTTTCAGACAAAAACCGGCCTGTGGGTGCACGAGGTGCAATCTCTGGCCGCCGGCAGCCTGACGATGACTCAGGGGGGCAAGACTTTCTGGCAGCCGCAAGAGCCCTACGAGGAGTTTCGCCGTCTTACCGACGCCGCCCCGGTCGCGGCCAATGCCGGTCGTCGGCTGGTGCAAATGAAAGCGATCGCGGCCGAGTTTGCGGCCTCCGACGACTTCAAGATCAGCGCGACCGACAAAGAGCCGACGCGCCATGAGTTGCGAATGCTCACGACCCCTATCTACCGCTACGCGGATCCGGAGGCGGGCATCGAGGACGGAGCGGTGTTCGCGTTCGTTCACGGCACCGACCCTGAAGTGTTCCTCGTCCTCGAAAGCCGCACGGCGGAGAGCAAGAGCGGCAAAGCGCGTGCATCCGGCTGGTACTACACGCTGGCGCCGATGACCTGCTGGGCGGTCACGGTCCAGCGTCAGGGCAAAGAGGTCTGGAGCCTCCCCGAGCGATTGGGCAAAAGCAAACCGAACCACCTCTACCACGCCTGGCTGTACACGCCGGCGAAGTAGTTTCCTTATTGAACAGCTTCCATATTGAACTGGTGATCGCCATGTCCACCGACAGCAAGTCCATCTTCCTTTCGCGATTCGACCACATCTGGGCTCAGGCTCGCCGCGTGCAGCTTTCGCAGGCGCTATGCTGGGCGATCCTCACGCTGCTGGGGGGCATCGCCTTGCTCGCCGCGGCCGACTATTGGCTGGAGCTACCGCTGGCGCTAAGGCTGGGGGCGATAGCCGCAGTGGCAATCGCCTCCGTCGCTGTGGCGATCAGTCTGGGAGTGCAATCGGTCCGCCGCTGGCAGCGGCAGGCAACGGCGGCGACGATCGAACGGGTCTTCCCGCAACTCGGTCAGCGAATCCGCACGACCGTGCAGTACAGCGAGCTGTCGGAGGACGAAGTCGAGCACGAAGGAGTAGCGACGACACTCGTCACGGCCCTGTCGGACGACACGGTTCGCCGGGCCGAGCCGCTGCCGCTCGACGCCGTCGTGCCGTGGAAGTCGCTCGCCGTCGCGTCCCTCCTGGCAGCCATGGTGGGCCTGGGCATGGCCGGCCTTTCGGCATTCGACTGGCAATGGCGGGCCGCGGCCAAGCGGGCGTTTCTCGCCGACGATCCATACACCCGCCTCACAGTCGAACCCGGGAACGTGAAGCTCAAGGAAGGCGAATCGACAGTACTTCACGTCACGGTTGAAGGCCGCACCGGCAAGCAGGTCACCTTTGCGAAGCGTCGCACCGACAAGGACGACGCCCAGTGGGAAACCGAGTCCATGGAGATTGCCCGATCGAAAGATCCGTCGGCCTCGGCCAAGGGGACAGCCGATTATCCGCTCGATCGTGTGAAGTACCCGCTGGAATACAAAGTCACGGCCGGCTCGGTGACCAGCGAGACTTACAAGGTGGACGTGCTCTACCCGCTGAAGATCGTGAAGATCGAATCGACGATCCAGCCGCCGGAATATACGGGCCAAGGCCCAGGTGTCAGCGAAGGGGGCAATATCTCGGGCCTGGCCGGATCGCAAGTGCAGATCGCGATCGAACTTGACCGCCCGGCCAGCGAAGCGTGGATCGAACTGACGCCAATCGCAGTCCGTCGCGACCTGGCTGGTCCGACCGCCGGTCCGGAAAAACTGCCGGTGGTGCTCGAAGGCAGCAAGCTCGCGGCCAATCTGGAGCTTGGCGCGGACCTGACTTACACCGTATTCGCCAAGTCGGCGGACGGCATGGAGCTGCCGGAGAACAAATACCGCATTCGCGTGCGCCAGGACGAGCCGCCGCAGGTCTGGTTCGAGAGCCCGGCCGAGGCACTGGAGGTGACGACGCTCGCCGAGATCATCATGCGGATTCGCGTGAGCGACGACTTTGGCCTCTCGCGAGCCGGCATCATGTTCGAGGTTAACAACGAGGAGGAATACCCGCTACTGGCCCAGGATTTCGCCGAAGCGGCCAAGGAGCTGCAAACGACCGGCAAGCTCACGCCGCAAACGCGGGCGACGCTCGAAAAGCTGCTCCCGCTGGAGCACTTTGCGCTGACGCAGCAGGACAGCGTGATGTACTACGCCTTTGCTGAGGACATCAAACCGAGCGGCGCCCAGCGGACCGAAAGCGATCTGCGGTTCATCGATATCCGTCCGTTTCGCCGCACGTTCCGCGTAGTCGATAGCGAAGATGGCATGGGAATGGGCCAGGGTACGAAGCTCAAATCGCTCGAGGAGCTGATCGCCCGGCAACGGTATGCCCTCAATCGGTCGATCCAGATTGACCGGCGGTTCAAGCAATCGGGCCAGGCCGATCTGGCAGGAGTCGATTCGCTTGTCAAATTCCAGGGAGAATTGGCCAAGTTCACCCGCGAGCTGGCCGAGGGTTTGCAGCGGCGCGGCGTGGACGATACCGAACTGCTCTTTCAGGCTGAACAATCGATGCTCGGGGCGACCGACTCGCTCTCGGCGGGCAGTTATGAAACGGCGACTCAGCAGGAGCGCGACGCGGTCAAGTTTTTGATTGAAGGGCGCAATCGCATCCAGATGTCGATTGAGAAAAACCCCAACCGGCAGCAGCTCGCCAACTTGCGGAGCTTCGACCGGTTGCAGCGGCAGAAGCTGCGCCGTCCCAAGAGCGACGAGCAGGAGGCCAAGGAAGTCGCCAAGCGATTGGAGGAACTCGCGGACACCGAGGATTTTGTCTATGCGACGATTGCCGGGCTGGACCCGGCGATGAGCAAGTCGAAGCAGCCGGCGCAGGATCCGCCCCCCGGATCGACCGGCCAGACGAATAACCCGCCGATGCCGGAAGGTCAAAAGCCGGAAGCGCAGGGCGACAAGCCAGCCCCGATGCCGGAAGGCGACAAGCCAGGGGCCACTGCGGATAAGCCCATGACGGAGGGGCAAAAGACCGGAGAAGGCGAGCCCAAGGCCAAGGAAGGTGGTCAGACGGACCAGACCGATCCCAGTGCCGTCGCTGGCAAAGGCCCGGCGACGCGCGAGGAGCTTGAGGACAAACAGTCCGATGTGGCCGCCGAGGCCCGCGAGATCGAAAAGGTGCTTGGTCGGCTTAAGGGCGTCACTGATCTGGCGAAAGAACGGATCGCGGCCGTCGCGAAGGTGGCCGAAGAAGGGGCCGAAGCGCTGTCGCGTGGCAAGATGGAAGAGGCTCGCGGCTCGGCGGGCGCGGCCCGTGAACAGTTCCGCGAGCTGGCCAAGCAAGTCAAGGCGCTTCTGGCTGAGGAACAGGCCGACCGAATCGCCGCGGCCCAACAGATGGCGAACGAGTTGGCTCGCCAGCAGCAGGACTTCACCGACCGCCTGGCCAAGTCCGAACAGAGCGGCGGCACTGGCGATCAGCCACCCGAAGAGAAAAATCAAAAGCCCGGTGCGGGCAAGGATCCAAAGCCCAACGACAAGAACGATCCTAAAGGCCTGGGCGGCTTTGCCCAGAAGATCGCCGAAGAAGCCAAGACGCTGACCGACGCCCTGGGTGCCGCGGCGCGTGCCGATACGCCCCAGGAGCAAGAGACGGGCAAGAAAGTGGACGAGCTGGTCAAAGGAATGGGCATTGGCGACTTGACCGAGCGGCTGAAGGACCTGCCCAACAAAGTCGGCCAGGGAAAGATGGAAGACGCCAAGGCGACGACCGGCGACGGCGCCGAGCGGCTGGAAGCGGCGGCCGAAGCGTTGGGCCTATTGCACCGGTCGATCGTGGCGCCGAAGGTCGATGAACTGGCGAAAGTCGAACGGGAGCTGGCCGCCCTCGACCAGCGGCTCGACCAACTCGACACGCCGACTAAAATCACCGGCTGGCATATGGATGCCGACGAGCTTCAGGACGAACTCGACAAGGCCGGTGTGCCCGAGGAGCTGCGGAAGGACTTCATCGAAGAGATGAAGCGCGGCGGTTGGGGCGACGCGGTCCGCATTCGTGGTTGGAATTGGGGCCGGACGGATGGCGGCTACTACGCGGCTCCGCGCGGCTACCGCGTGCTGATCACGCGAATGCAGGAGTCGATCCGCAACCGGATGCAGGAGCTGCTCTTGGGCGACCTCGCCTCCAGCCGCGACGAGCCGATCCCGCCGCAGTATCAGGAGTTCGTCGATCGGTACTACCAAGTGCTGGCGGCGGAAGGGCGGGAGAAGATGAAGAAAACAAAAGGCGAGCGGGGGGCGCTGCCCTCAAAGACTAGAGCCCCCTGAGGCGATCGGGGCGGATTCGAGGACGAGGACGAGGACGCGGTGATGATCGAAGTATTGACGCTAGTTACCTGTTTGATCGCGCAGCCGGCGGAGTCAGACGCTCCTAAGCCGGGCGGGGCCTTGGAAGCTTTGCGCGCCGAGTACCAGGCTGACGCCGCCAAATACGTGTTTCACGCCGATGCGGAGCACAAGCAGGAACTCAAGCTGGTTGAAAAACCGATCATGCGTTGGGCCAATGACGACGACTGGTCCGGCGATGTCTTTGTGTGGACGCACGCCGGCCGGCCAGCGGTAATCGGCTGCATGCTTTCGGGACCGAGCGGCGAAAAGAATCGCATCGCGTTTCACGAGTTTCACCTGCTGGCCGAAAGGCCGATCGCCGCAACGGATTTGCTAACCCACCGCCGCTGGCAACCGGCGGAAGGCCTGTCCCGCCATCCCCTGGCCGCCGCTCCCGAGCCTGCCAGCACGGCCGCC
>Ga0065705_10104395_pt1 | contig 16995 bp, 9 predicted proteins | sample SwibulcommuniRL2_FD_59092 | JGI IMG/M metagenome (GOLD analysis project Ga0065705, IMG submission 59092) | Bulk soil microbial communities from switchgrass field near Rose Lake, East Lansing, Michigan, USA - RL2 Bulk Soil v2 (version 2) | ecosystem: Environmental > Terrestrial > Soil >...
GCACCTAACGCACCCAGGTCTCCGGTGTTGCCATTGAACAAGACGCTCCTGACGGCTCCGACCTTCGCCGATGCGCGCATCGAGTTCGACGTCGAGCGATGCTATGTCATCAGGCGTGTCGAGTTGTCGGGCGGCGTTGCGATCGAAGGTGTGGCGTCGGCGCCCGTCTGTGTGACACCCCGCGATATGTTTGCACCCGCCGCCCCGAAGAACGTCCAGGCGATTTCCGGTGGCGCCGGCGTGAGCCTGTTGTGGGACGCCAATACCGAGGCCGATTTCGGGGGATACCTGGTCTTGCGCGGCGAAGCGCCTGGTGACAAACTTTCCCCTCTGACCAAGTCACCGATTACCGAGACCTCGTTCAACGACACGACCGTCCGGCGCGGGCGCACCTACGTGTACGAGGTGGTCGCCGTCGATAAACAGACCCCCGCGAACCGAAGCGCGCCTTCGAACCGGGTGGAGGAAACCATCAGGTGAGCGGGGCGAAACTGTTTCGAATCGAGCACGAGGGCCGGCCACGGTACGCGTTGGAGTCGGGAGGCGGATATCGGCTCGTTGACGGCGGCGACGGCCTGTCGGACCTGAAGGCACGCGCGGCCGCCGCGGGCGCGGCGGTGAAGCCCGCGAGGATTCTGGCGCCTGTGGCGCCGTCGAAGATCGTGGCTATCGGGCTGAACTACAAGGATCACGCGGCCGAGATGAACAAGCCGCTGCCAGCCGAGCCGCTGATGTTTCTGAAGCCGTCGACGGCGGTGATTGGACCCGGCGATCCGATACGGATTCCGGCGGGTGTTGGCGAAGTGCATTACGAGGCCGAGCTCGGGGTCGTCATCGGGAAACAGGCGTCGCGAGTACCTGCCGATAAGGCAATGGAGCACGTGCTCGGGCTGACGTGCCTCGTCGACGTCACGGCGCGCGAGCTTCAGCGGAAGGAAGTTCAGTACACGCGCGCGAAGGGGTTCGACACCTTCGCCCCCATTGGGCCGTGCATCGCGATGGGGCTCGATCCGTCGGCCCTCGACGTCGAGGGTTGGCTGAACGGGCAGCGGAAACAGGCATCGAATACCCGGCAGCTGATTTTCAGCGTGGCGCAGATCGTCGCGTTTGTTTCGAACGTGATGACGCTCCTCGCGGGCGATGTAATTGCGACCGGCACGCCGTCGGGCGTGGGGCCGCTGAAAGGCGGCGATACGTTCTCGGTGAAGATTGAAGGTATCGGTGAGCTGACCAATCCGGTCAACGGTTAGCGGTAGGCGTGAACGGCAAGTGAACGACTGAGAGGACTCCTATGAAGCTTTTCCTGGATACGGGCAACATCAAGGAAATCGAGACACTGGCGGCCATCGGCATCATCGACGGCGTCACCACCAATCCGTCGCTGATGGCCAAGGAAAGCGGCGACTACCGCAAGACGATGAAGGAGATCTGCCGGATCGTGCAGGGCCCCGTCAGCGCCGAAGTGCTCTCGACCGAGTGGGAAGGCATGCTGCGCGAAGGGCGCGACCTGGCCACGATCGACGAGCACATCGTCGTGAAGGTGCCGTTCACGCGCGATGGCGTCCGCGCGTGCAAGACGCTCACGACAGAGGGCCTCAAGGTGAACGTCACGCTCGTCTTTTCGGCGGCGCAGGCGCTGCTGGCGGCGAAGGCCGGCGCGACCATGGTGAGCCCGTTCGTCGGACGGCTGGACGATGTGGGCACGACCGGCATGAATCTCATCCAGGAGATCGTCGAGATCTACCGGAATTACCCGTTCCAGACCGAAGTGCTGGTGGCCAGCACGCGGCACCCCCTTCACATCGTCGAGGCCGCGAAGATGGGAGCCGACATCTGCACGTGTCCCGCGAAGGTGATCGATCAGCTCTTCAAGCACCCGCTGACCGACATCGGGCTCGCGAACTTCCTGAAGGACTGGGAGAAGTCGCAAGCGGCCCGCGTGTGATGACCAGGCTCGATGAGCTCGAGCGCCAGGCCGAGCTGGGAGGCGGCGACGAGCGCCTCAAGCGCCAGCGCGCGGCCGGCAAGCTGACCGCGCGCGAGCGCGTCGAGCTGTTGTTCGACTCCGGCACCTTCGAGGAGATCGACAAGCTCGTCACGCACCGCTGCCTCGATTTCGGGATGGCCGAACAGGTCATCCCGGGCGACGGCGTCATCGCCGGACACGGCCGCATCCACGGCCGCGTGGTCTATGCGTTCGCGCAGGACTTCACCGTGTTCGGCGGATCCCTTTCCGAAACCAACGCCGCCAAGATCGTGAAGATCATGGATCTCGCGATGAAGATGGGCGCGCCCATTATCGGGCTCAACGACTCGGGCGGCGCGCGCATACAGGAGGGGGTGCTGTCGCTCGGCGGGTACGCGGACATCTTCCTCCGCAATACGCTGGCGTCGGGAGTGGTGCCGCAAATCTCGGCGATCATGGGCCCGTGCGCCGGCGGCGCGGTGTATTCACCCGCGATCACCGACTTCACGATCATGGTGCGCAACACGAGCTACATGTTCGTGACCGGTCCCGACGTCATCAAGACCGTGACGCACGAGGAGGTCTCCAAAGAAGACCTCGGCGGCGCCATGACCCACAACGAGAAGAGCGGCGTCGCGCATTTTGCGGTCGACGACGACCGTGCGTGCGTGCGGCTGATACGCGACCTCGTGGGATTTCTCCCGAGCAACAACCTCGATCCCGCTCCAGCGATCGAACCGTCGGACCCCGCCGATCGCGAAGACGAGGCGCTCGATCATCTGGTGCCGGCCTCGCCGAATCAGCCGTACGACATGCTCGACCTGATTCATGCGATCGCCGATGGCGGCGAGTTTCTCGAGGTCCATCAGTACTTCGCGCGCAATCTCATCGTCGGGTTCGCGCGGCTTGGCGGAAAGACGGTGGGCATCGTCGCAAACCAGCCCGCGTATCTGGCTGGCGTGCTCGACATCGACGGCTCGGTAAAGGGGGCGCGGTTCGTGCGCTTCTGCGATGCGTTCAATATTCCGCTCATCACCTTCGAGGACGTGCCCGGATTTCTCCCCGGTACGGCGCAGGAGTTCGGCGGCATCATCAAGCACGGCGCCAAGCTGCTGTATGCCTTCGCCGAGGCGACCGTACCAAAGGTCACCGTTATTACCCGCAAAGCCTACGGCGGCGCGTACTGCGTGATGTCGAGCAAGCACCTGCGCACCGACTTCAACTACGCATGGCCGACAGCCGAGGTCGCGGTGATGGGTCCGGAGGGTGCGGTCAACGTGCTCTACCGGAAGGAGCTTGAAAGCGCCAAGGATCCGACGGCGGAGCGGGCGAAGCGGGTCGCCGAGTTCCGGGAGAAGTTCGCCAACCCGTTCATCGCGGCGGCCAATGGCTTCGTGGACGAGGTGATTCAGCCCCGGACGACGCGCCGCAAGCTCATCATGGCCCTGGCGACACTCACCACCAAGCGAGAGAAGAACCCTCCGAAGAAACACGGGAACATCCCGCTTTAGACAGCTGGTAGCCGGTAGCTCGTAGCTGGTAGGGCTGGTTGCCTTGGGAGGCCACACACGCCGCGACCAGCTACCGGCTACTCGCTACCAGCCAGAGCTGCGTAAGTTGCAGCAGGTGATAGAATTACAGACGCGCTGCCACACGTTTTGACCACTTGAACAAGCTGCTGATCGCCAACCGCGGCGAGATCGCCGTACGAGTGATTCGGACGTGCCGCGACATGGGCCTCGGCACGGTTGCCGTGTACTCCGAATGCGATCGGAATGCGCTGCACGTACGGCTTGCCGACGAGGCCTATGCAATCGGGCCCGCTCAGGCTTCGGAGAGCTACCTGCGGATCGATCGCGTGATCGATGTGGCGCGACGGGCCGGGGTCGACGCCGTACATCCGGGGTACGGGTTTCTGGCCGAGAATGCGGAGTTCGCCGAAGCCTGCGCACAGGCGGGGCTGACATTCGTCGGGCCCGACCCCGCGGCGATGCGCGCGATGGGCAGCAAGACCGCGGCCCGCGAGATTGCGGTGGCAGCCGGCGTGCCGGTGGTGCCCGGCGGCGGCGATCCCGACGCGATCGGATATCCGCTCCTGGTGAAAGCCGTCGCCGGCGGCGGGGGAAAGGGCATGCGCGTCGTGCGCGCGCCCGGCGATCTCTCAGGGGCGGTTCAACTGGCGCGATCGGAAGCGTTGTCGGCCTTCGGGGACGACCGCGTGTATTTCGAGCGGTTGATCGAGAAGCCGCGGCACATCGAGGTGCAGTTGCTGGGCGACAGGCACGGCACGATCGTGCCCTTCGTCGAGCGGGAATGCTCGATTCAGCGGCGGCACCAGAAGCTGATTGAGGAAACACCGTCGCCATCGGTGACGTCCGAGCTGCGCGAGCGGCTGATGTCGGCGGCCACGGCGATTGGCAAGGCCGCGAAGTACTCGAGCGCCGGCACGATTGAGTTTCTTGTGGACGCCGGCGGCAACTTTTTCTTTCTCGAGATGAACACGCGGCTGCAAGTCGAGCACCCGATCACTGAAGCGGTCACGGGCGTCGATTTCGTGCGGGCACAAATCGAGATCGCCAGCGGAGCCCGGCTTGAAGCGGCAATAGGCCTTGACGGGACCCGCGCAAACGGCCACGCGATCGAAGTACGCGTCTATGCGGAAAACCCGGAAGCGGGATTCCTGCCGTCACCCGGTTTGATCACGCATCTGCGCGCCCCATCGGGGCCGGGGATTCGCGACGACAGCAGCGCCTATGAGGGCTGGACCGTGCCGACCGCGTACGACCCGCTGGTCTCGAAAGTCATCGCATGGGACTCCGACCGGCCAGGAGCCATCCGGCGCATGGTTCGCGCATTGAACGAGTACGACCTGCGGGGCATCAGCACGACCATTGGGTTCTGCCGCGACCTTGTCGGATCGCCTGAATTTGCCCGCGCTGAGTTCGATACAACGTATGTCGATCGGCTGCTCGCCTTGGCCGGCCGTGACGGGGCGGGCGCTGATGACATGGCGGAGATCGCCGCTATTGCAGCCGTCTTGTGGGCCGAGAAAAGGGGGCCGGGGAAAGCGCGCCAGGCGCCGTTGTCAGGGCGTGACTCTCTCTGGGCGGAACGTGGCCGTCTCGAGTCGCTCAGATGACCGTTGACGTCAGCGTGGACGGCCAGCCATGGAAGGTCGGTATCGAACCGGCGGAGCGGCCGGGGCAGTTTGCCGTGACGGTCAAGGGGAAGCGGCGGGTGATCGACGCCTCCTGGATCGATGCCGATACCTTGTCGCTGCTGGATGGTGCCCTCGTCCATGAGATACGCCTCGAGCGCCGCGAGAACGGTGCGGTCGGCGTAGAAATCGGCGGGCGGGTGTACGACGTCCTCATGGAGAAGAAAAAGCTCCGGGAGCCTCTTTCGGGTGGCGATGGTGAGAAAAAGGCTCCCGGATCCATTTCAATAAGGGCGCCGATGCCTGGCCGGATCGTGCGTGTCCTTGTGGCGGTGGGCGATCGCGTGACCGCGCGGCAGGGAGTCGTCGTGGTCGAAGCGATGAAAATGGAGAACGAGCTCCGGGCGCCCGGAGACGGCATCGTCAAGGAAGTGGCGGCCAAACCGGGGGCGGTCGTCGAGAGCGGGGCAGTTTTGGTGGTGATAGGTGCCGCTTAGGTTCAAGCGCTTCGAGCGCATCAGATCGCACTTAGCGTTCCGCTTTACGCGGTTCGGTGTCGCCGCGCTGGCGGTGACGCTGGCGGTGGCGATCGTGTCGACGCTGACCATCGATCTCGGTCCAGGGCTGCGCGCCCTCGCCGAGCGCGAAGGGTCGAAGCGCGTGGGCCGGGCGATGCGCATCGGCCGGCTCGGCGTCCGCCTTTTCACCGGCAAGTTCGTGCTCGAAGACTTCTCCATCGCCGGGCTCTCGGCCGAAGACCGGCCCTTCATCACGGCCAAACGCATCGACATCTCGCTCGCCTGGGATGCCATGATGCACCGGGAGGTGCTGCTCGATTCGATCGAGATGACCGACTGGCACATGGTCATCGAACAGTGGGCGGGCGGGCGCCACAGCTTTCCGAAGTTCAACATGGGCGGCGGGGGCGGTCCGAAGCGGTTCGTCACGACGATGCAGTACGTGCGGACGCGAAACGGCACGGTGACGTTCGAGGATCATGGCGCGCCCTGGGGCGCCGTCGCGCGCAATCTCGACGTCACGGTCACGAAGTTTGCCGGCTATCGCGGCGAGGCGACATTCCACGGCGGCACGGTCTGGGTCCAGAACTACGTGCCCATGGACATGTCGATGAAGGCCGTGTTCAGCGTCGACGGCGGCAAGGTCCACTTCGAGCGGATGCTCCTGATAAGCGACGGCGCGGAGTCGATGATTACCGGCGATGCCGATATTCCCAACTGGCCGGAGATGAAGTACCAGGTGAAGTCGACGGTCGACTTCAAGCGCATGCGCGAGCTCTTCTTCGCGAAAGAGAACTACACCCTCTCTGGCGAGGGACGATTCGATGGCGTGTTCCATCTCTTCAAAGGGGGGCGTGCACTGACCGGCAGCTTCGAGAGCGAGGTCGCGGGCCTTCAGATCGGGGAACTCGACTACGAGTTCCCCAATCTGAAAGGCAAGCTCGGCTGGTTTCCCAATCGATTCGAGGTCACCGATACCACCACCGACTTCTACGGCGGCGTCGCGGACCTGGAGTACTCGATACTCTCGTCCGGGAAACCGGGTCAGCCGTCCAAAGCAAGGTTCGACGCCGCCTGGGAAGACGTCGATCTGGCGGCGTTCAGCGACTTCCTGAAGATGTCGGGGCTGCGCCTGGCCGGCCGATGGAACGGACGCAATCTGCTCGAATGGCCGCTCGGCCATTTTCGTGAGCGATCCGGAGATGGCCGTTTCGAGGTCGTTCCTCCAGCGGGTGTGGATGTGCTGGCCGGCACGCGGGCCAGCGATTTTGCGAGCGGCCCCGATGCGGGCGGCTTTCACCCGGGCCTCGGTCACCTGCCGATTGCCGGCCACGTGACGTATCAGTACGACGGCGTGGGTGTGGCCTTTTCCGACGGCCGCTTCTCGACTCCCGCGACCGACGTCACGTTCAGCGGCCGGACCGCATGGGGCGACAACTCCAACATCCCGTTCCACGTCACGAGCGCTGACTTGCAGGAAAGCGATCGCGTGCTGGCCGGCATGATGACGGCGTTCGGTGCGCCCACCAACCCCATTACGGTCGGGGGCTCTGCCGAGTTCTCCGGCGTGATGACCGAGGCCATCGGCCGTCCGCGTGTCGAAGGGCATTTCGTCGCGCAAGATATGCGCGCGTTCGACGTCACCTGGGGCCGCGGCGAAGCCGGCCTCGTCATCCAGAATTCCTACGTCGACGTTACCGCCGGTCAGATGCAGAAGGACGGCGGCGAGATCGTCGTCAACGGCCGCTTCTCGCTGGGATTCCCCAGGCGCGACAAGGGCGAGGAGATCAACGGCCGCATCCACGTGGGGAATTGGACCGCCGTCGATTTCAAGCACGCGTTCGACATCGACGACTACGATGTCGCAGGCATCGTCTCGGGCGAGTATCACTTGTACGGCCCGTACCACGGGCCGTACGGCTTCGGCAGCCTCACCATCGACAACGGCATCGCGTATGGGGAGCCGTTCGAGACCGCATCGGGCTCCCTGCGATTCGAAGGCAACGGCGTGCGTATCGACGGCATCGAGATGCGCAAGAGCGGCGGGACGGCGGAAGGGGCGGCCTTCGTCGGGTGGAACGGCACCTACTCGTTCAACGCGACCGGACGGCGCATCCCGATGGACAGCGTCAAGGCGACCGCATACCCACAGGCGAAGCTGACCGGACTCCTCGAGTTCAATGCCGATGGCACCGGCACGTTCGACGTGCCCCGCTACCAGTTCCGCGGCCGCATCCGCGACCTCTTCGTCGCTGACGAGGGTGTCGGCGAGGTGACGGGACGGCTCGACATTCGTGGCGACGCGATGACGGTCGAGCTCGAGGCGGCCTCGCCGCGTCTCGCGGTGTCGGGGACCGGACGCATCGACCTGACCGAGGCGCAGGACGCCGACATCACGCTGCGGTTCACCGACACGTCGCTCGATCCGTATGCGCGCGCGCTCGAGCCGCGTATCTCGCCGTTCACGACGGCGGTCGGCAGCGGCACGCTGCGCATCGTCGGACAGCTGGCCAATCGCGACAAGCTCGTCGTCGACATGATGTTCGACCAGCTCCAGGTGCGGGCGTTCGATTATCCGCTGCGAAACGCCAAGCCGATCCACGTGCTGATGAGCAACAACGTCGCGCGGATCGACGACATGCGCTTCATCGGCGACGGCACCGAGCTGGATGTCACCGGCACGATGGACATGAACGCGCGCCGCGTGGCCGGGCTCGCCCGCGGCCGCGCCAATCTAGGCCTCCTGCAGGGGTTCTACCGGAACATCCGCAGCTCGGGCAACGCCGAGCTGACCGCGCAGGTCAGCGGCTCGCTCGATGCGCCGGTCATCCTGGGCCGCGCGACGATCGAGAACGGGCGGCTGCGGTACTTCTCGCTGCCGCACTCGCTGGAGCAGGTGAACGGCACCATCCTGTTCGACTCGCGGAACATCCGGCTCGACGGCCTGACGGCGCGCGTGGCCGACGGTCAGGTGAACTTCGACGGACGCATCGGCCTCGAGGGCTACGCGCCGGCCGACCTCGCGCTGACGGCGAGCGGCCGCAGCATGCGCCTGCGCTATCCCGAAGGCGTGCGCTCGGAAATCGACGCGGATCTTTCGCTGACCGGACGCGTGACGGCGCCGGTGCTCGCCGGGTCGGTGATGGTGCAGAGCGCGCTCTGGACGACGAGGTTCGACACCGGCGGCAGCCTGTTCGACTTCGGCGGGGGATCGGGCGGCGGGACCCCGATCGTGGCGGGGGCGGCGTCGACGAGCAACATTCCGCCCGTGCGTCTGGACGTCCGGGTCATCGCGCCCGGGACGCTGCGCATCCAGAACAGCAACGCGACGATTGTCTCGAGCGCCGATTTGCAATTTCGCGGCACCTACGACCGGCCGATCGTGTTTGGACGCGCGGAGATCTCGCGCGGCGAGTTCATCTTCGAGGGGCGCCGATACCTCGTGACACGCGGCACGCTCGACTTCACGAATCCATTGCGCATGGAGCCGATGTTCGACATCGCCGCCGAGACCCAGGTTCGCGTACCCGGGCAGACCTATCGCGTCACGCTGAGCGCATCGGGCACGATGCAACGGCTGCGGCCCGTGTTCATGTCGGATCCTCCGCTGCCGCCCATCGAAGTGGCGTCGTTGCTGCTCGGCACCGCGACAGGGCAGGATGCCGATCTGCGCGCGCTGCAGACTCCAGACCGTACCGAACAGCAGCTCGTGCAGGCGCGCGTGGCGCGAATGCTCGTGAACCCGATCTCGGGGCAGATCGGAGAAGTCGTAGAATCGACGTTCGGCGTCGACACGTTCCAGCTCACCCCGATTCTGTCGGATACGACACAGCAGTCGGCGCGGTTCAACCCGTCGGCACGCTTGACCATCGGCAAGCGCATTTCCAACCGCGCGTATCTGACGTTTTCGCGCAGCCTCAGCTCGACGAGCGATCAAATCGTTCTCCTCGAATACGATCAGACCGATCGCCTCTCCTGGATCCTGACCCGGAACGAAGACGAGAGCTATTCACTGGACATTCGTGTAAGGAAAGAATTTTGAGGTGCGTATTCCTTCTTGTCCTGCTCGCCATCGGCCGCACGTCCGAGGCTGCGGTCACTGATTACATCGGCAAGACCGTCGTCGAAATCCGGCTGCAGGCCAACGGCGTCGACATGCGCGATCCGACGCTCCTCGAGATTATCGAAACGCACACCGGTTCGCCGCTCGCCATGATCGACGTGCGCGAAAGCATGGCGCACCTCTTCGGGCTGGGGCTGTATCAGGACGTACAGGTGGACGCGTCGCTTCGCGACGCGGGCGTCGTGCTGACCTACAACCTCATTCCGGCACAACGCTTCCGCAGGATTGCTTTTTCCGGGCAGCTCGGCGTTCCGGAAGCCGAACTGCGCCGTGTCGTCCAGGAACGTCATGGCTCGTCGCTGTCCCTGGCGCGGGCGAACCAGGTGACGTCCACGCTTCAGACCGTGTATCGCCAGCGGGGCTATCCGAAGGCCGAGATCACCATCAGCGCCGGTCCCGCGCGCGATCCATCGAACGCGACGATGGTCATTGCCATCCATCCTGGTGCGCGGGCGCGCGTTGCGAAGATCGACGTGCAGGGCTCGCCGCGTGGATCGCAGGCGCAGCTGCTGGGCGCGCTCGATCTGCGTGTCGGCGAAGGCTACGACGGGGTCGAGCTCGATGAGCGCCTTATCAAGTATGCCGGCGAGCTGCGCGCGGAGGGGTACTACGAGGCTCGCGTGACGCAAATCGCGCGCTTCGTAGACGGAGATACCGCGGTTGACCTGACCTTGAGCGTGGAGCCAGGACCGCGCGTCGAGATCGATTTCCAGGGAGATCCGCTGAGCACGAGCGAACGGAACCTGCTCGTGCCGATCGCCCGGGAGCACTCGGTCGACGAAGATCTGCTCGAGGACTCGAAGTTCGGCATCGAGCGCCACTTCCGCGAGCGCGGGTTCTGCAACCCGCGGGCCGACTACCAGCGCGCTGAAGCGGAAGAGGTGCTGCGCGTCACGTTCACCGTGACTCGCGGACCGCAGTGCATCGTCGAGCAGGCCGAAGTGACGGGCAACACGTCGATCACATCGGCAGAGCTGGCGCCGCTTCTCGTGACGAAGAGTGGACTGGCGTTCAGCGACTCGATTGCCGGCGCCGATGCGTCACGAATCATGGGCTACTACCGCCAGCGTGGGTTCGCGGGAGTGAAAGTGACGTCGCAGCTCGAACGGCGCGAGCCGAAGGCCGGCAGCGAGTACGTGCGCGTCCGCTTCGTCATCGCCGAAGGCGTGCGCTCGATGGTCGATTCGGTCGTGTTCAAGGGTAACACCGCCATTACCGACGAGGCGCTTCGCAAGGCCGTGAAAGCGTCTCCCGGGCAACCGTATTTCGAGCCGCAGATCTCGTCAGACGCCGACGCGATTGGCGTGCTGTATCTCAATAGCGGGTACCCCGAAGTGACGGTGCAGCCTGCGCCAAAGGGCATCGGCGACGGATCGAAGGTCGAGCTGAACTTCGATATTCACGAAGGCCCGCAGATCCTGATCGATCATGTGCTCATCGTCGGCAATCAACGCACCAGCCGCGAGACGATTCTTCGCGAGGTACAACTCAAGAGCCGACAGCCTCTGTCGCAGAATCAGGAAGACGAGACGCGCAGGCGCCTGACCGAGCTCGGGTTGTTTCGGCGCGTCGATATTTCCTATCTTCAGCTTCCCGGCGAAACCAACCTCCGGGACGTCGTCATCACCCTTGACGAGGCCCCGGTGACGACCATCTCGTACGGCGGCGGCATCGAAGGCGGCCGCCGGCTCGTCCGATCGGTGGCGGGCGGCGATGCCGTCGAGGAATTCCAGCTCGCGCCGCGCGGGTTCTTCCAGGTGAACCGGCGCAACCTGTTCGGCAAGGATCGATCGATCGGCCTGTTCACGAGCGTCAGCTTTCGTAAGACCGGCCTCAGCGACCTTGAAAGCCAGGCCCCAATTCCGGTCGACGACGGGGGATACGGGTTCAACGAATATCTGGCGCGGCTGACCTTCGGCGAGCGAAGCGTCTTCAATACCGCGGCCGACTTCACGTTTACCGCGGCCGTCGAGCAGGGCGTGCGATCGAGCTTCGACTTCAACCGCCGTGGCGCCAATGCGATCCTCACGCGGCGGGTGACGCCCGCGGTCCTGGTGATCGGCCACTACGGTCTCGATCACACGCAGCTCGTCAACATCAAATCGAACTTCGCCGCGCAGCCGGTCATCGACCGGTTGTTCCCGCAGGTGCGCCTGTCGAGCGTGGCAGGGTCGGTGATTCGGGACACGCGAAGAGATCCCGTGGAACCGGATTCCGGCACGCTCACCGGCGCGGACGCCGAACTGGCGGCGCGCGCGCTTGGTTCGCAGGTCGGTTTCATTAAGACGTTTCTCCAGGCATTCAGTTACCGGCGGGTGCCGAGCGCACGCTCGACCGTTCTCGCCTTCGGCGCTCGCGTCGGTCTGGCGACGGGCTTTGCGAGAACCGTCAACCGCGAGGGACAGGAAATCACCGTCGAAGACATTCCGGCGAGCGAACGGTTCTATGCCGGCGGCGAAAATACGGTTCGCGGCTTCGCGCTCGACCGGCTCGGCACGCCCGAGACCATCGACCAGGACGGCTTTCCGAAAGGCGGCCACGGGCTGATCGTGCTGAACGCCGAAGCACGCATTCCCGTTCGTGGCGGGCTGGGTGCGGTGGCATTCCTCGATGGCGGCAACGTGTTTGCGAATGTGGACGACATGGATCTCACGGAGTTGCGGGGCTCGGTTGGTTTCGGCCTGCGTTATCGTTCGCCCGTCGGTCCCATTCGCGTGGACCTGGGATTCAAGCTCGATCGCAGGTTGCTGCCGAACGGTGACCGCGAGCCATTGACCGCGCTCCACATCTCGCTGGGGCAGGCCTTTTGATAGATACACGTCATGGCAGAGGGCAAATGGCAGATGGCATGGATGTAAAACCAAAGAGCCGTTCGCGTCACGCGTGGCGGGCCACGATCAGCCTGTTCGTGTGGCTCTTCAGCCCTCAGCCCTCAGCCCTCAGCCCTTTCATCGTCAGTGCCAAGGCCGAGATTATCGAGAAGGTGCTCGCCATCATGCCCGGCCAGATCATCACGCTATCGGATCTGGAAGCGGCACTCGATCTGGGCCTTGTTGAGGCACCGGCTGGCAGCGATCGTCAGACCGGCGGCCTGGCCCTGCTTGTCGATCGCCTGTTGATGCTGAACGAAGTTCGCCGCGTGGTGCCGCCGGAACCGACGGCTGCGGCCATCGACGCGCGGATTGCGCGCATACGCGCGCGATTCGGATCGGCGGGCGAGTTCTCGCGCGTGCTCGAGGCCAGAGGCGTGGACGAGGCCGTGCTCAGAATCTACGCGGCCGATGACCTGCGGCTCGCGTCCTATCTCGACGAACGGTTCTCCGCGGCCTCACAGCCGACCGACGAAGAGGTCCGGCAGAGCGGTGAGGCGGCCAGGCCGAGGCTCGCTGCCGAGCGGCGTCAGTCGCTCGTCGGCGCCTGGATCGCCGATCTGCGACGGCGCGCCGACGTCACGATCTTGCAGTAGCGAGAAACACGAATATCTCGGCGGCGTTGAAGCCCGAGTGACTCACGACGGGCGCGATGATGCTGCGCCGCATGAGATAGACCGCGCCCCAGAACGCGCCGAGTATCGTCGTGGCCAGCACCGCATCCCAGCCCTGCAAGCTGTGGCCGAAGCCGAACACCAGGCTGTAGAGCACCAACCCGACACGCCCGCCACCGAGATACTGCTCGAAGCGGTGAAGGATGAACGCGCGCTGGATCTCCTCGCGCAGGCCCCCGCTGATCGTCGCGACGACGGCGAGAATGAGCGCTTGCATCGGCGTCTGAATCAGTTGCTGCAGCGGGTTCTCTTTCACGTTGTGAAGCGCGGGCAAGAGCACCCTGGTGGCCGACAGCACCGCGACGGCGAGGGCGAACACGACGACGGTGAGGCCGATGCCGAGCCTGAACTCGGGGCCCACCGGCAGCCGTCCCATGAACACGTCTTTGGGGCGCTCCCCCTGGCGGCTCAGCAGCCAGAAAATCAGGGCGATGAGCACGGTCGCGTCGAGGAGCAGAAGCGTCGCGATGTAGCCGAACGAGAGCTCGCCGTTGGTGAGCGGCGTGAATCCCGCGAACGCGAACATGTACGCGATCGCGAACTGCGAGGGAATGCCGGAGCACAGGGCAATCTCGAAGAGCGCGGTCGCGCGAGCCGTGGCGACCGCGTTTGATGTGGGCTCGGGCCGGGGTTGGTCCGTGGCAGCGTCCAGGCCTTTGATTTTACTGGGAATCTCAGGAAAACGAGTTGAGTCGGCTATGGTGCTCGACTCGGCGGAAGTGGATATATTGCGTTCGACCTAAATCTAACGCACAATATATGGTAGTTTTGAGGCTTGACATCCTACAGAGTCGAGCGCATATTTGACCGCCTGAACGCGAGCAGATAGGCGCGGGGCCTCCCCCAAGGTTTCTCGCAGAGAACGTCGCGTCGGCATCAAAGGTCAGCATCATTTAGCGAATACAAACCCAAAGGCGAAGGTTCGCTCTGGCCGCGCATTTTCAAATTTTGGGCAGGGTCTGGCGCCTCGGAACGGGGACGCCGGAAATCGGAGGGTGAGAATGGAACGAGGCGAGGCTCACGACATCACAGGCTCTGAGCAGCCAACCGCGCAAGAGTCAGACAGCCGGGCGCAGGACACGGCATCGAATGGCGAGCCTCGTACGGCTCAGTCGCCGGGGCTGGAGTTCCCGCGCTTCTTCACGCTACCCAACGTCGATCCGTTCGACGAGGTCACCTGGGAGCGGCGGTCGGCGGTCATCGGCAACGAGCGCGGCGAAGTGGTGTTCGAGCAGCGCGACGTCGAGATGCCTTCGTTCTGGTCGCAGCAGGCGACAAACATCGTCGTCTCGAAGTACTTCCGCGGGCAGATCGGGACGGCGCAGCGCGAGTACAGCGTGAAGCAGCTCATCGGCCGTGTCGTGGACACGATTACCGAATGGGGCCGCCACGACCGCTATTTCGCGAGCGATGCCGATCTCGAGACCTTCAGTGCGGAGCTGAAGCACCTGCTCGTCTACCAGAAGGCCGCATTCAACAGCCCGGTGTGGTTCAACTGCGGATTCGAAAAGAGCCCGCAGTGCTCGGCCTGCTTCATCAACTCGGTGCAGGACACGATGGACTCGATCCTGACGCTCGCCCGCACCGAAGGCATGCTCTTCAAGTTCGGATCGGGCACGGGATCGAACCTGTCGGCGATTCGATCGTCCAAGGAAGTCCTGGCGGGCGGCGGCACGGCGTCGGGGCCGGTGTCGTTCATGAAGGGGTATGACGCGTTTGCGGGCGTCATCAAGTCGGGCGGGAAGACGCGGCGTGCCGCGAAGATGGTGATCCTCAACGTCGATCACCCCGACATCGTCGAGTTCATCAACTGCAAGGTGGAAGAAGAGAAGAAGGCGTGGGCGCTCATCGACGCCGGCTACGACGGCTCGTTCACCGGTCCGGCGTACTCGTCGGTGTTCTTCCAGAATTCGAACAACAGCGTGCGGGTGACCGACGAGTTCATGCGCGCGGTGCTCGACGATGGGAACTGGTCGACCAGAGCGGTGACGAGCGGCGAGGTGATGGAGACCTACAAGGCCCGCGACCTGATGAAGCTGATCGCCGAAGGCACCTATGTGTGCGGCGACCCCGGCATGCAGTTCGACACGACGGTCAACGAGTGGCATCCGTGCCCGAACACGGCCCGGATTAATGCGTCCAATCCCTGCTCGGAATACATGTTTCTGGACGACTCGGCGTGCAACCTGGCGTCGATCAACCTCATGAAGTTCGTGCGGTCCGACGGCGAGTTCGATTTCGTGGCCTACAAGGCCGCGTGCCGCACGCTCATCACGGCGCAGGAGATTCTCGTGGACAACGCGAGCTATCCGACGCCGGCGATTGCGAAGAACAGCCACGCCTACCGGCCGCTCGGCCTCGGCTATGCGAACCTGGGCGCGCTGCTCATGTCGCGCGGCCTGCCCTACGACAGCGACGGCGGACGCGATTACGCCGCGGCGTTGACAGCCATCATGACGGGCGAGGCGTACGCGCAGTCGGCGCGCATCGCGCGCGACAACGGCGGCCCGTTTGCCGGGTACGAGACCAACAGGGAGCCGTTCCTGCGCGTCATGCGCAAGCATCGCGATGCGGTGAAGGGCATCAACGTGAAGAACGTGCCGATCGAGCTGTACAACGCGTCGCGGCAGGCGTGGGATGAGGCGGTGCGCCTGGGCGAGCTGTACGGCTATCGCAACGGCCAGTCGACCGTGCTGGCGCCGACGGGCACGATCGGCTTCATGATGGACTGCGACACGACTGGCGTCGAGCCCGACATCGCGCTCGTGAAATACAAGAAGCTCGTCGGCGGCGGGTTGATGAAGATCGTCAACCAGACCGTGCCGATGGCGCTCGCCAAGCTCGGCTACAACGAGCAGGAAATCAAGGCGATCGTCGAGTACATCGATCAGAACGAGACGATCGAAGGCGCGCCGGCGCTCAGAGACGAGCACCTCGCCGTGTTCGATTGCGCGTTCAAGGCGCGCAAGGGCCAGCGGTCGATTCACTATCTCGGGCACATCAAGATGATGGGCGCGACACAGCCCTTCATTTCTGGCGCGATCTCGAAGACGGTGAACGTGCCGAAAGAAGCGACGGTCGAAGAGATCATGGAGGCGTACATCGAGTCGTGGAGGCTCGGTGCGAAGGCCATCTCGATCTACCGCGACGGCAGCAAGCGCACGCAACCGCTGAACACGTCGAAAGACAAGGACAAGACGCAGGCTGAGGTTGAGAAGGTCGTGGCCAGCATGGCGCAGCCGGTCCGCCGCCGTCTGCCGGACGAGCGTCAGTCGATTACCCATAAGTTCGACATCGCCGGCCACGAGGGCTACATCACGGTCGGCCTCTTCGAGGATGGGCAGCCCGGCGAGCTGTTCCTCGTGATGGCGAAGGAGGGGTCGACGATCTCCGGCTTCGCGGATGCCTTCGCGCAGGCCATCTCGTACGCGCTGCAGTACGGCGTGCCCCTTCAGGTGCTCGTGGACAAGTTCAGCCATGCGCGCTTCGAGCCGTCGGGCATGACGCGGAACCCGGACATCCGGTTCGCGAAGTCGATCGTGGATTACATCTTCCGGTGGCTGGCGACGAAGTTCCTCTCGCAGGAAGCGCAGTACCACGCGGGCGTGAACAACAGGGAAGATCGGCGGATCGAGGAGCGTCCGGCGGCCGGCGCGAGCACGGGATCAGCACAAGCGGCTGGTCCTG
>Ga0065705_10104396_pt1 | contig 16993 bp, 13 predicted proteins | sample SwibulcommuniRL2_FD_59092 | JGI IMG/M metagenome (GOLD analysis project Ga0065705, IMG submission 59092) | Bulk soil microbial communities from switchgrass field near Rose Lake, East Lansing, Michigan, USA - RL2 Bulk Soil v2 (version 2) | ecosystem: Environmental > Terrestrial > Soil >...
GTGCGAACCGGAAATTTTCCCGCGCGTCAAGTCACAGTCACGCGGGGAGGAGAGATGGGTCAATTAATGGGGCAATTTGGTCTTACCAGTAGATTTGCCATTGGTTATGTGATGGCCAGCGAGATCCTGTTTGCCATCATTTGCGTGACCATCGGGTTGGCGATTTTTTGGCGTCGTTCGGACGACTGGATGGCGCTCCTGGCATCACTCACTTTTATCACTGCCCTAGTTGGGCTCTCGCAACCTGTTGTAATCCTTGAAGAGCAAATGCAAGGCACGAGGTATTTTTTATTATTCAAGCTATGGTTCTTGTTTGGCATCGGGTTATTGCCTGTATTTTTCTACCTATTCCCTACCGGGCAATTTGTGCCGCGCGTGACCATATATCTGACCAGCGCGATCCTTCTTTGGCCAATTGTGGCCAGTTTTTATCCGGCGCTCTATCCCTGGCATATGACACGCCTAACTGCCACTTTGACCCTTTTGCCGCTGTTAGGCACCGGTGTGTTTGCTTTGTTCTATCGTTACCACTATCGTTCCGATGAAACCCAGCGGACACAAATCCGTTGGATTGTATGGGGAGCGCTGGCTGCTACCCTCGGTTTGGTCCTGCAAATCTTTAATGACGCATGGATGATTAGCTCATCCTACCTTGATGTTCTGTTTCGGGATTTCGCGGTCTTTCCACTTGGTCAATTATTTAAATTACTTTTGCCCGTATCGATTGTCTTTGCCATTCTACGCTATCGCCTGTGGGATATCAACATCCTCATCAACCGCGCGTTGGTATACGGTGCGCTGACCACAATTATCATTGGCATCTATGTGATTGTGGTTGGTGCGCTTGGAATAATGATTCAGGGACGTGGCAATTTGCTTGTTTCGATTCTTGCAACAGGTTTGGTCGCTGTGCTCGTTCAACCGCTGCGCGATCGCCTGCAGCACGTCGTCAACCGCATGATGTATGGCGAGCGGGATGATCCCGTTACTGTATTATCACGGCTGGGTCAACGACTAGAAGGGACTCTCGCGCCAGATGCCGTCCTGCCATCACTTGTAGAAACTGTCGCACAGACATTGAAGCTCCCGTATGTTGCCATCGAGATACCAGACCAACGTCTCGAGTCGCAGCCAACCTCCGAAGTTTCACAGACCATCTCATATGGCAAACCTCAACCTGACGTGATTCGCCTGCCGCTCATTTATCAATCCGAAATTGTCGGTCAACTTCTCGTGGCACCGCGCGCGCCGGGTGAAGCGCTCAGCCCGATGGATCGTCACTTATTGGAAAACATCGCGCATCAAGCTGGCATGGCTATCCATTCGGTGAGTTTGACATTTGACCTGCAGCGTTCGCGCCAGCAACTGGTAACCACACGCGAAGAAGAACGTCGCCGCCTGCGCCGCGACCTGCACGATGGACTCGGTCCCAACCTTGCCAGTCAGGGACTGAAGCTTGCGGCGGTCAAACAACTATTGAAGCATAACCCAGCCGCCGCAATGCCTTTATTAGATCAAGTGATGGAACAGAACAAATCCACGGTGGCTGATATTCGCCGTTTGGTCTATGGCTTACGTCCGCCCGCCTTGGATGAATTGGGATTGGTCGCTGCGATCCGCGATCATGTGGCAGGCATGGATGGAAAGTCGACGCTGCAGATTGAGATCACGGAACCCTCGGAAGGACTGCCGCCTTTATCTGCCGCCGTCGAGGTCGCCGCATACCGCATTGTGCTCGAGGCGTTGACGAATGTCATTCGCCATGCTCAGGCAAAGTATTGTGCTATTCGATTTTCCGTGAGTCACAATGGAGCAAGTGACGTTCTGCAAATTGAAATCCGCGATGACGGGAAGGGAATGCCTGAGGCGCACCGGGCCGGCGTCGGCATGAGGTCGATGCGTGAACGGGCGGAGGAAATCGGCGGCGCTTGTGTCATTGAGTCCGGTGCGCGGCAGGGAACGTGCATCAGCGTGAAGGTTCCATTAATCGCGGTGTAAGCGCCATGAATATGAAACTCCCTTCCGGCACCGTCACATTTCTGTTCACAGATATCGAGAACAGTACCCGGCTTTGGGAGCAACAACCACAGGAAATGCGGGCGGCACATGCGCGGCATAACCAGATCCTGCGGAATGCGATTGAGTCCAATCATGGTTATGTATTTCAGGTGATTGGCGATGCTTTTTGCGCGGCGTTCCGCACGGCGGGCGATGCCGCGCGAGCGGCTGTGAAAGGTCAATTTGATTTGAATGCCGAGCAATGGGCGAGCGCGCCCATCAAGGTGCGGATGGGCATCCATACCGGGGAAGCCGAGATCGAAATGGCGTCTGGCTCTTATAATGGGTATATTGCCTTGAGTCGCGTACAAAGGTTGATGTCGGCCGGGTGCGGCGGCCAGGTTTTGATTTCGTTCGCTGCCCAGAAATTGGTCTGTAACAATCTGCCTCAAGGCGTTTCGCTGAAGGACATGGGCACGCGCCGCCTCAAGAATTTGAGCCACCCTGAACACATCTTTCAACTGGAGATTTCCGGTCTGCCTTGCAACTTTCCGGATATAAAACTACCACACGCGAGGGATACAGTCATGAATACAATTCGCCTCCTCATTGCTGACGATCACACTATGTTTCGGGAGGGCTTGCGCGCTTTATTCACTGCCCTGCCAGATATTGAAGTAGTGGGCGAAGCCGCGAATGGCGCGGCAGCGGTCACTCAGGCTGCCACTTTACAGCCTGATGTTGTGTTGATGGATATCCACATGCCGGACCTGAATGGCATCGAGGCCACGCGGCAAATTCTCGCTACACAACCCGGTATGGGCATCATCATGGTGACCATGCTCGAAGATGACGCCTCGGTGTTCGCGGCGATGCGCGCCGGTGCGCGCGGCTATGTGTTGAAGGGCGCTCATCATGATGAAATCCTTCAAGCCATTCGTGCGGTGGCAACCGGCCAGGCTGTCTTTGGACCTGCCATTGCAACACGGATGATGAATTTCTTTCAGGGACTTAATAATCCTACATCCCAATCTGGAAATGCCGCTCAAACGTTCCCTCAATTAACCGAACGCGAAAGAGAAGTGCTCGTCTTAATTGCCCAAGGCATTTCCAACAAGGAGATTGCCGAGAAACTTGTCATCAGCATGAAGACCGTGAGCAATCACATTACGAACATTTTCAGCAAACTACAAGTGGCTGACCGAGCCCAGGCGATCATCCGTGCACGGGATGCAGGGTTGGGATAAAGGCATCGCGTGAGGCTGATCCCATGTTAGTCCGCCAAACGCTCCAATGATATTTTGTTCGCATCCAAATCCTGGTGCCAACGTAGGAGAAAACAGAAAATGAAAGCTGACAGACTGCCAGATTCGGATTTCGAAAAGTTGCCCAATGATCCAGTGGCCATGATGTCCTTTAATCCTGAAAGCAAGCGAGCAGCCAGGGCCTATGGTGATAAGCTGGATGCTTTGTTGTCCCCATTTTCCGTTCACGCTGAACTTTTTGGTTCAACGGATTTAGAAATAGACGGTAAGGGGGAGTGGGAATTTGGGATCTGGTTGGATGATCAACAGTGGTATTTCGTTTTGATAATGCTGATCAATCATTTCGGTTCAATCTACACGTTGAGTGATGATTTTGCATTGTTTGAGGATGTTTATGAGGGCACGAACGTTGAAGTGATACCCATGCGGGGAGACGCATCAGCGCGGAATCAAGCGATTATGAAGTATTGGCGAACGAACCCGGAAGCGGTAACAGCCTATAAGCGTGGCAAAATTGAGCACGCATATTCGAAGCGGGAATATTATCGTTGGAAGAATCAGCACATAAGCGATATTGTAGAGACTTTGTAACAACCTGCTTTATGGTAGTTTCGGTCAAGTATGAAACGGCGTTCCAATATAACGGTGGACTAACGCATACCACTGGCAGTTAATCGACGGATATGTTTCTCAGATAAACAGCATGGACAGTGTTCTGATCCGGCAAATCTCCCGGCAAGATATTGAGAGTTTTCATTGCTGCCTGGATAGTGTCGCGCGGGAACGTAAATATCTTGGGTTTATCACGGCTCCCTCATTGACAAAAACCCGCACATCGCTTATTGAAGACATGGCACGGGATGTAATCAGGCTTATTGCCATTGACCGCTCAAAAGTTGTAGGATGGTGTCAGATTAAATCCGGGAAATGGGAGGGATATACTCACATGAGTTGGCTCCAAATGGGGGTGCACAAGGAATATCGGGGTCAGGGAATCGGAACTGCTCTCCTTAGCCATGCATTACAGGAAGCGCGAAGTCAAGGGCTCGAACGAGTTGAACTCGGTGTGTACGCACCCAACCTCGCCGCCATTCGCCTCTACAAAAAATATGAATCCAGACCGAAGGTCGGAAGAAGAGAGCCAGGAAACTTGATGGAAGTTATGACGATGTTATTGACATGGCGCTGTTATTCGATGCGTGAGCTGCTTATGTAAACAGGAATGAGCACATGCCCTGTCTCTCGTTAGGGTGATTCAAAATACTCAATTTTACGGCGACTAATCCAAAGAGGAAAAAACCATGATGTCGACAATATGGCATCTATTTCTGATTTGACTCACTCCGGACCTCACGGTTCGTTTTATGGGCAAGCCGTGAGGTCCGCAGTTTGAAACACATTAATTCGTAGCCTACTTAAGAGCAGACGGCTAGCCTTTTGGGCCAGCCGTCTGCTCTGCTGTCGGGGTGGAGAGATTTGAACTCTCGACCTCACGGACCCGAACCGTGCGCTCTACCGGTCTGAGCCACACCCCGATAGTGGGAAAGCGTGCGAATTATACCTGATTTTCCCGTAGGCGCATTATGGATTTAACAGGATCTCCTGGGTGTAGACATAAAATAAACCGCTCATGCGATCATCGTCCTGGCGGATGGTCAGACGCGCCATCGTCGGTTCCAACACTCGATACGGGATCGTTGTCTCGAACAGCTGGGGATTCAATTCGTTGACGGTCAGAATCCGCAGTCCAAGAGATTTGTTCTCCGGCCCGAGCAGCTCGAAAATGACCGGGTTGAAATTGAAGGGCCAGATATCGCCGCGCACGCTCAGCACTCCACCCGAAGCGGAATCTTTCAAGGTTGGGCGAAACACGCCAACCGGTTCGGAAGGATTCCCGGGTGTGGTGATCTCATTCGTCCCAGAGGACAGCAGCAGGATCCGCACCGAATTTAGCGCTTGAATCCTGCCCGCCTTGTCGGACGTGGTAATGGTAATACGCGCCACCTCAGCGGCAACACGAATCTCAAAGGGAATCTTGATCTGTTGAAACACACCATCCCCGGAAATCGGAACTTTTTTGACGGTCCGGGATAATAACGTTCCATCTTCCGCAAACAGATCAATCTGCGCCTTTTGCGTCTCACCCGAAATGATATTCATCTTAAGGATAATCGGCGATACCACTTTGGACATCGGTCCGGGTGACAGGATTTGGATGGCTGCGGGATCGTGCCCGGGAATGGTGGTCGCCGTGGAGGTTGGCTTGGGTGTCGGTGAGAGAGTCGGCTCAGCGGTATCTGTGGGAAATTCCGTTGGGAATATCGTGATCGCTGCCTGGGTCGCGGCGGCATTTGCAGCATCCGCCGTCAAGCCAATCACTGTCGGCAGATATTCAGGCGGATAGGGTGTCGGAACCGGGCTTTGAGTCGGCGACACCAAAGGTGAACAGCCCGCGAGCAACGCGAGCAAAGAAGTGCTGATGAAAAGTCGAGGGTTCATGTTAAAAGGAAAGTGCGTCGCAATGGATTGTTGCTCAAGCCGCCGTACGCGACGCATAAATCACGCGACGCACTTCCATCATTGTTTAGAGTCCGTAGATCTCGCTATATTTTTTCGTTAAATATCGGACATAAGGCTCAGGCGTGATTCGGGATCCGGTTACCTTTTCCATAAGAACCTGCGGTTCATACTTATGGCTATATTGATGGATATTCTTGCGCAACCAGCCCAGTAACTCGGTAAAATTTCCGCTGGAGATCTGGCTGTCAAGATCGCGAATGTCCTTCCGAATCTTTTCCCATAACTGCGCCGAGACGAGGTTACCCAGCGCGTACGTCGAGAAATAACCGATCGCACCATACGCCCAGTGGATATCCTGCAGGACGCCATGTGCGTCGTCTGGAGGGGTGATTCCAAGATATTCTTCCATCTTGGTGTTCCAAATCTCCGGCAGATCCTTGACCGCGATCGTGCCTTCCACCATGCCAATCTCAAGTTCGAGACGCAACATAATGTGCATGTTGTATGTGGCTTCGTCCGCATTGACGCGGATCAGCGATGGCTCAACCTGGTTGATACCTTTATAGAATGTTTTCAAACTGACACCGTCCAACTGCGCATGGAAGGTTTTCTTGAAGGATGGATAGAAATGCTCCCAGAACGGCATCGAGCGACCGACGAGATTCTCCCACATGCGCGATTGCGATTCGTGGACCGCCAGGGAGGTGCCGCCCGAAAGAGGTGTCCGCTCAAAAGCCGGATTACTCCCCTGCTCATACATGGCATGCCCAGCTTCATGCATGGTACTGAACAATGTCGCCAGCGGATTATCCGATTCAAAGCGAGTCGTGATGCGCACATCGTCCACGCTGAACGTGGTCTGGAACGGATGCGGTGCCTTATCCTGCCGGCCCCGGTTCCAGTCATAACCGAATTTGGTGATCACGGCTTCACCGAAATCCATTAACTTCTTTTCGTTGTACTTCTTAAAGACGAAGTCAGCCTTGACCTGCCTGCTCGCCGCAATGGCTTTCAGCAGTTTTACCTGTTTCGGTCGCAAACCATCGAAAATCGCCTTGACCTCTTCGGTTTTCATGCCTGGTTCGTAATCATCCAAAAGGGTGTCGTAGGGATGATCTCCGGGCGGAAAGAAGGAAACGTATTTGTGGACCAGCTCGACGTTTTTTTCAAGATGAGGGCGGAAGATGGAGAAGTCCGATTTGCTACGCGCCTCCATCCAGGCTTCGAAAGCCTTTGCCGAAACGAGCGCTTGTTCACTGACAAACTCGGGTGGGACCCGCCTGGCTTTGTCGTAATTGCGCGAGGCGACGCGGATCAGTGCTGCATCGTCCGAGTCTGGGTCGGTGCCATCGAATTCCTGCTTCAAATCCTCGATCAGCCGCCCGACTTCATCGGCGATGAATTTTTCCTGGGCAATCTTGTTCAGGGTGGCAAGTTGCTGACCGCGCGCCTCGTTTCCCTGCGGCGGCATATTTACCTGCTGATCCCAACTCAAAACGCTCGAGGCATGGCCGATATCGTCTACTTCGCCCAGCCGTTCTTTCAACTGCTGCAGTTTTTCACTCATGAGTTTTCCTCTTTTCAGGATGTAGTTTCGCAGAAGCACGCAGGATGGACTGTCTAGCTTCGGCCAGTCCATCCGCGATCCAATCTCAAAACAATGACGGGCGTATTTTACCGCTCGCCGCCCAAGAAAGTAAACTTCCTTCGCAATTTTCCGGTTGGAATCTACGAATTAAGTTTACTTGATTATGCGGCACTTTGTAACCCAAAAGAAGCGGAGTACCCGCTCCTTAAGGAGGGTTTTCAGGAAGATTATTCGTAACGCAGCGCTTCCACCGGCTCCAAACTCGCGGCGCGGTTGGCAGGATAGATGCCAAAGAACAGACCTACTGCGGCGGAGAACAGCGTCGCTAGGGTGATAGCGTCCAACCCTACAACAGGGGTAAACGCAGTTCCGCTTGCAGCGGCAATCCTCCCCACAACGAATGAGATCAGCCAGCCAAGCATGATCCCTATCACTCCGCCGATCAGGCTGAGCAGAGATGACTCGGTCAGGAATTGGGTCAGGATATCCCGCTTGCGCGCACCAAGCGCTTTTCGCAGACCGATCTCTCGCGTGCGCTCGGTAACCGACACCAGCATGATGTTCATGATGCCGATGCCGCCCACCAAAAGGGAAATCCCGGCAATACCGCCCAGGAAAATCGTCAGGATGCCGGTGATGGAGGCAAAAGTCGTCAACAGATCCTGCTGGGTAAAGATTGTGAAATCATCTGCGCCAACCGGTGTACGGTGACGGGTGCGAAGGATCTGGGCAATTTCCTCCGAGGCTTGCGACACAACCTCTCCACTTGCCGCCTGGACAAAGATGATATCCACGCGGTCGCTGGTGCTGCGCCGGATCAATCTAGTTTGTGCAGTCGTGAAGGGAACGATCGCCTGGTTATCCTCACTTCCGAACGCGCCGCCACCTTTCGATTTGAACACGCCGATCACACGGAAGGGCTGCCCTTCAATACGGACGGTTTCGCCGGTAACACCATCGGCGTGACCGAACAAAGCTATGGCAACTTCGGGTCCAAGGATAACAACGGAGGCGCGCCCAAGCATGTGCTCTTCGGTGATAAATTCGCCTTCGGCTAATTCCAGGTTTCGGACCTGGAAATAATCAGGTGTGACCCCAAACAATTGTGGCGTGGTCTGCTCACCACCAAAGGATACAGTACCATCTCCCTGTAGTGCCGGCGCGACCGCAGCGATGGACGGCGCCGCAAACTGGTCACGCATCGCGTCAGCATCGCCAAGGGTCATGGGCTTGGGGTTGCGGACATTGTTAGCCTGGTCACCGCGAAATACAAATAATAGATTTGTGCCGATACCACTGATGGAGCCAGTAATGGATTCCTGTGCCCCTTGTCCCACGGCAAGCATGGCGATCACCGCGGCAACGCCGATCACAATCCCCAGCACGGTCAAACCGGACCGCATCTTGTTGCCGCTTAAACTTTCAAGTGCCTCCAGAAAGGCTTGCCAGATCGTCATGACGTACCATCCAACATCCCATCGCGCAGACGAATCACCCGCCGCGTCTGTTCTGCGATCACTGGGTCGTGCGTGACGATGATCAATGTTGTACCTTTTTCCTTATTCAGGTTGAGCAGCAGACTCATGATTTCCTTGCCGACCTTGGAATCAAGATTACCCGTCGGCTCATCGGCCATGATGATGGCGGGATTGTTGACAATGGCGCGGGCGATGGCGACGCGTTGTTGCTGTCCGCCGGAAAGTTCATACGGACGGTGGGTCATGCGGTCTTCGAGCCCGACGGCTTTCAGGGCATCAATGGCACGTTCCCGCCGTCCTTCCGGATTGCCCGAATAACGCAGAGGCAATTCCACATTGGTAATGGCTGTCTGGCGCGAGAGCAGGTTAAAACTTTGGAAGACAAACCCCACTTTGCGATTGCGGATGTTTGCCAGTTGATCGTCATTCAACGAGGCTACAGATTCGCCATCCAAAATATACTCACCGGAGGACGGTCGATCGAGACAGCCAAGGGTGTTCATCAGCGTGGACTTTCCCGAACCGGAAGGTCCCATAATGGCTAGAACTTCACCGCGCTCGATCGTGAACGAAACTCCGCGCAGTGCCTGCACTTCCACTTCGCCCATCACATAGATCTTCGACAGGTCACGGGCTTCGATAACATGAGACATGGTGTTATCCATTAATCAAAGCCGCCGCGCGGACCGTTTCCGGGACCAAATTCCGCGGCAGGCGGGTTGAGAATGACAACGTCGCCCTCTTTCACATCACCCACGGAGACAACGCTCTGGGTGTCCGAAGAGGATCCAAGTCGGATTTCCTTTTTGACTGCCTGCCCATCGATCAGCAAATACACCACCCGTTCACCATCCACCAAACGGACGGCGCGGTTCGGCACCAAAACAACATCGTTCATCTCTTCCACAACAATATTCACAGCCGCAGTCATGCCCGGTTTGACGCTCGAATCGGCATCGGTGAGTTCCACGGTTACTTTGAAATTGACCACGCCATTCGTCGACGTACCTGCCTGCGCCACTTCCACCACCTCGCCGTGATATTCCTTGCCCAAAATGGCGTCAAACGTAAGCGTGACAGGCTGACTGATGCTCACGGAATTGATATCCACTTCGGAGACTTCCACGTCGACAAAGAGGCTGGTGAGGTTATCGAGCCGGAACGCGGTTGCACCCGCCGCGAGCTGATCGCCTGGCAATGGATAAGATTCCGTCAGAGTGCCGTCAAACGGCGCAATAATGTGGGCCAGGTTGATAGTTGCCTGAGCCGCATCTACACGCGCCTGGGCGCCGAGGATCTCGGCTGTGTTCCCGTCCTTTAGGAGGTCATAGGTGCGCTGTGCGTCGTCCAGCTTTGCCTGCGCAAGCGCAAGATCCTGCTCTGCCTCCTTAATGGTTTCCTCATCGGCCTGCTTTACCTTGATTGTTTTGATCATTGGAAAGCGCTTGACACCAAATGGTGTCACTTTCCGGACATAAACAATCTGATCGAACTTATACGGCTTGAAAAGCGTCTCGTAATACTCCGCAGCCTTATCATAAGCTTCCTGCGCATCGCGCAAAGCGACCACCGCTTCTGCCTGGGCTGTGTTCGAGTTCATGAGATCATCCAGCGACTTCTGTGCGCTCGCCAAATCGGCTTCAGCGAGAATGACGCTCTGAGGTAGGGATGTTTTTGCCAGCGAAGCCAGCATATCCCCTGCTTTGACAGTATCGCCTACTTTTGCCTGAACATTTTCCACAGTGCCTGCTGCCTGCCAGATCAAGACTGCGCTTTGTTTAGCGCGCACGGTTCCGGTCGCGCCTATTGTGGCTGTCAGGCTGCCGCGCTCGATGGTCGAAGTCTCAAATTGTGTTCCTGATTCTGCTCTGGAAGTGCGAAAGTACACAAATGCCGAAGCCGCTATAACCACAAGCACCACAATGATTAAAAGTCTCCGGTTTCTCTTGAAAAATCCACGCATGCTTTTCCTCCGCAAGGGGCTGCCTTGCCATTTTATTAACGCTGATCAGTTTGTATTTATTCGGAACAATTCGATTAATCGGTTTCTTTGTAGAATTCCCGAATTACTTTCCTCGGAGAGGGTTGCCCTGCCCGTACAGGCCCCCGCCCGTGTAGCGGTACAAATTTTACTGTACCCGCATGACGTTATACCTTACAAATATGAATTGACCATGAATTTTTGGTTGCAATGTGTGAGTACATGGAACAGCCATTTTTCCATGAATCATTCGTAACGCAGAGCATCCACGGGTTCCAGACTCTCGGTTCTGCTCGCAAAGAATGAGCATGCCCGCCCCTAGTAGTCGCCGCAAGTGTGGGGATAAGAACTCTGGAAGCCACCAGAAATTCAACGCAAAATGATTGTGACTAATGTCGTCTACTTTGGTGACATAAAAGACTTAGGCTGTCAGGTGGCTTTGGTATCATTGGATTGATACACCTCTTTATTCGCCAATTGGAGGAATCTATGCAGTCCATACCCAGCGAAACGCTGTTGATCGATCGCAAGAGTCGCGTAAACAAACCCTTCTACGATCTGGAATTGCGCCCGCCCATGGAGCGGATCTACGACTTCAGCGAAGTTGCCATCGAGTTCACTCCCGAACGTGCCAGGGTAGAAGCCTCACGCTGCATTCACTGTCCGGATCCCGCAGCCTGCATGGTCGCCTGCCCGGCACATAACGACATTCCATCAGCGATGTGGCTGATCGAAGAGGGACAATTTACAAACGCTGCTGACGTATATCATCGAACCAGTTCCCTACCCGAAATCTGTGGCCGTGTCTGTCCGCATGAACAGTTATGCCAGGGTTCGTGCGTGCTCAATAAGACAAAGGGCCCGGTCCTGTGTGGATGGCTGGAAGCTTTTACGGTGGATTACAAACGCCGCAACGAGGGACGCGAGATCCCGGTCGCTCCTCCGACGGGAAAGCGAGTCGCCATTATCGGCGCGGGACCTGCCGGCTTGGGCTGCGCCGAGCAACTGATCCGAGGCGGACACGAAGTGACGTTCTTCGAGTCGAAACCCGCGGCGGGCGGCTTGCTGGTATATGGAATTCCTAACTTTAAGCTTCCCAAAGATGTCTGGCTGGAGAAATGGGCGGAATTTGAACGTGCGGGAGTGCAGTTCGTCGGCAATGCATATATTGGAAAAGATAAGACCATCGATGAGCTCTTCAATGAGGGCTTCAATGCGGTCTTCGTCGGTGTGGGATCGGAGATCGACGCGAAGATGGAAGATGCTCCGGGTTCGAATTTGCCCGGCGTCTATGAAGCGACCGATTTCCTGATCCGTGGCAATGTCGATTCGCGATTCCTTCCGCCAGAAATGCTCAAGCCCTTGAAGGTTGGAAAAAAGGTTGCAGTGATCGGCGGCGGTGACACCGCATCCGATTGTCTGCGGACTGCAATGCGCCTGGGCGCACAGGAAGTAACCTGCCTGTATCGCCGAACCGAGAAGGAAATGCCCGGTGGCAAAAAGGATCGCAAGCTCGCCTCAGAGGAGGGCGTGAAGTATCGCTTCCTCACACAACCCATCAAGTTCCTGGCGGACAACGACGGAAACCTTGCAGGTATTGAATGTATCGAAATGGTGCTTGGCGAACCGGATAAAAAAGGCAGGCGCAAGCCCGTTCCGGTAGAGGGGTCGAACTTCATCGTCGAATGTGATACCGCAGTGCTGGCATTGGGCTATTGGCCCGATCCGGTAATCGGAAAGACAACGCCGGATTTGGAAACCCACGACTGGGGTTTGATCACAGCCGATAAAGCAACGGGCAGAACGTCTCGTCCCGACGTGTTCTCCGGCGGAGATTGTGTAACGGGTCCCGACCTGGTCGTCACAGCCATGGTGGCAGGACGTAAAGCTGCCCGGGCAATTGATGAGTATTTGAAAAACAACAACTAAATATTCCCGTCATCGTTTCGCTCGTAATGGCATACCAATGCTCCTTTGAGGCCATCTCTCGAAGGAGCATTATGTTTGTGGTTATAATCCCTTGCATGTTTTATCGTATCCTGCAGGTACTGGACTTTCTCGCGCTTGCCGTCGCGGTCATCATCGCGGCGGGTGGGGATTCTCCGCGCTTCACAGGGCAATCTGACCGGGTACGCGCCTACACCCGCGAGATCGAATTCGATTATCCAAATTGGGTTTGGAATGCCACGTGGACAAAGTTCGAGCAGGGCGCCATCGGCGCGCCATTCGTATTCGATCGCGGTACGAACAAGCAGATTGTCTTCGAATACCTGCGGGTCACCCAGCAGTTGATGGAAACCGAATACTCCATCGAACAAGTCTATGCCGACCCGAATATCACGAACAAGGATTCCACCAGCGCGTTCCTGCGTACCCAGCGCGACCGGCTCATCGCAAGGCAGAATCAACTTGCGCCGTTTTCAGAAGCTACGTTACAGAGTCAGATCAGCGAGGCGCTCGCCGAACTCGGACTCACTTCCGGCGGGCAGACCATTCCGCCGACGCTGTATCACATCTCGTCCACACCGCTGGCACTGATCGTCTCGCCGCGCGATCATATTGAGCAGCTTACCAATATTTCCGTGCTTCCCACACTCACACTCGACGAACAGATCGCCCTGGAGGACAAGGTGGCAAAATCCCTGGACGTTTCCACACTGGTCGTGCCCATCGGCGGCGTGGGAGTGTATCCCACCATGGTGACGGAGACTACCGACCTGAATTGGACTCTCGACACCATCGCTCATGAATGGACTCACAACTACCTTAGCCTTCGACCACTCGGTCTCAACTACACCACGACTCCCGAACTGCGCACCATGAACGAGACCACAGCCTCCATCGCGGGGAACGAAGTGGGCAGATATGTAGTCGAAAAATATTATCCCGAATTGCTGGCTTCTTCACCGAACCCCGATCTGGTCTCGCTTGCGCCCCTATCTCTATCTTCAACCAAGATCGATGATCCTGTGCCCTTTGATTTCCGTGAGGAAATGCACACGACGCGCGTAAGGGCAGATGAACTGCTAGCTGAGGGAAAGATCGAGGAAGCCGAGGCGTATATGGAACAGCGCCGTCAGGTCTTCTGGCAAAACGGGTACCTGCTCCGCAAACTAAATCAAGCCTATTTTGCATTCCACGGCGCTTACGCAGATGTACCGGGCGGCGCGGCAGGAGAAGATCCCGTTGGTCCTGCAGTGCGCGCGTTGCGTGAGCAAAGCCCATCGCTGGCGGATTTCATCAACACCATCGCAATGATGACATCCTTCGAAGAACTTCAACAGGCGATCACTTCGAAGTGACGAGGCAATGTGAGCCCTGGGAAATTTACATGAGAAGATTTTTCACCATCATACTGCTGTTATTCATCACCACATCCTGTGCCACCACCACGGGCACTCCGCCGGCAAATGCAACCCCGACGATCAATATCATCTTCCCAACGCCAGCGTCCTGTACAAGCATCATTGCGGCCCCCACGCCGGGACCGGATGCGCCGTCTGTCTTTGCACCGATCACGGACCAGGACCGGGTGCGCGGTACGGACGATCCGATCCTTACGGTCACCGGTTACGTTGATTACCAGGACCCCCGCAGCGCCCTGTTTAGTGAAGGGATCGGCCAGTTGGTACAGGAGCATCCCGACGAAGTTCGCTGGGTAAGCCGCACGTTTCCGTTGATCGCGATCAACGATAAAGCTGCCATCGCCGCACAAGCTGCTGAGGCTGCAGCCGAACAGGGCAAGTTCTGGGAAGTCCATGACCTGTTATTCGCACAGCAGGCAAACTGGATCAGTTTGTCGGCGGCTGATTTTGAACAATGGATCAGTGCCCAGGCATCTGCTTTGGAAATGGACGTGGACCAGTTCCAATCCGATCTAAAGCGCAAAGACATCGTTGACCGAGTCCAGAAGGCATGGGAGGAAGGTCAGAAAATGGGACTGCCCGGGACGCCCCTCATCCTGATCAACGGACAAATCTACGGCGGACCACGGGATTACAACAGTCTCAACGATATCCTGCAGTTGATCGTGCTCGGCAAGCGACAATTCACAGCCTGCCCGCCCGTGACCGTTCAATCAAACAGGCAGTATGTTGCCACGCTCCATACGGATAAGGGCGATATCGCCATCCAATTGTTCGCCGACAAGGCGCCGTTTACGGTGAACTCCTTCCTTTTCCTGGTCAAAAACGGCTGGTACGATAACATTACCTTCCACCGCGTGATTCCCGAGCTCTTTGCGCAGACCGGAGACCCAAGCGGCTCGGGCAAAGGGAATCCCGGTTATTACATCGTGACGGAGATCGACCCTGCGCTCACGTTCAACAAGCCTGGCATGGTCGCAATGGTCAATTCAGGGCCCGATACCAGTGGCAGCCAGTTCTTCATCACCTACGCGCCTACGGCACAATTCGATGGGAAGTACACGATCTTCGGAGAAGTGCTGAGCGGCATGGATGTTTTGAAAGAACTGACGCCGCGCGACACACAACCCGGTGCCGGTACACCACCGGGGGACAAACTATTGAGCATCACCATTGAGGTACGATGAAATCCTCGTCAAGCCATCTTCCATCCCTCTTCAGTGCATTGTTGTACATCGCGGCTGCGATGCTCTTTGTGAGCGTGGCAGTCGTGATGGCAATTACAGCACTCGCCGCCTTATTTACGAACGAACACGTCCAGGCTCGCGAAACCATTTTTCTTGCAATAGCGATCTTTGAGGCATCGATCCTGTTCGTCGCGATGTTCGTTTCCATCCAGAGGTTCCGGGAGCAACCGTCCGCGGAGAAGGATGTTTCGTTTTCGATCAGAGCCTGGCAGGTCCTGCTCTATCTGATCGTCGCCGGAATTGTGATCTTCCTCGGTTATCAATTCGGAGCCAATGATTCATTTAACTGGCTGTTACTGCCGGTCCTGACGATTCCTGCGGTGGCTCTGCCGCTCCTGGTGGTGCTGGGGCTGGGCGTTCGCGGAATCCCATTGGGGTCGCGCTGGCAAACCTGGAACATCTTTGGCTTGGGGATGACACTCTCTCCCTTCTTTCTCGTCTTCATCGAGGTGATCGTACTGGTCCTCCTTTTGTTTATCCCGGTTATTTTTCTCGCCGCCCAGCCAAATTTCGCCAGGGATATCGAACAGCTCTCGCGACAGATGGCTGAGCTGGGACCACAAACGCAAGAAGCCATCAACCTCCTAGCTCCCTATGTCACCCGGCCTGAAGTCATCGCGATTGCGCTGGCATATGTCGCCGTGATCATTCCGCTGATCGAGGAAATATTCAAACCGTTCGGAGTCTGGTTTTTTGCGAAGAAGATGACCTCTCCCGCCCAGGGATTCGCCCTCGGCGCGTTGAGCGGTTCAGCCTACGCATTGATCGAGACTCTCGGCGTCAGCGCGCAGAACGCCGACTGGGCAAGCCTGCTCCTGACACGGATCGGGACGGGTATCCTGCATATCACCACATCAGCCCTGATGGGCGCGGCGATCTACTACGCCATCAAGGAGCGTCATTATTTTCGTTTGCTGGGGATCTACTTTCTGTCCGTCTCCATGCACGGACTGTGGAACGCGCTGGCAATCCTGTATACATTTTCCACGCTGACGGAATATCTTGAACAGGAGAGCCCACTGAACGGCCTCACGACATATCTCCTGATCGGGATGGTAATCCTGGCGGGCCTGTATTTGATCATCCTGATCTTTTCCAATCGCAGGATGAGAGCGACGCTTCCCCTCCCACCTGTCGTTAGCGAAGAGCCGGTTTCATAGCTGCCATACTCTCATGGTAAGATACTCGGCATGACATTGGATCGTCCCACCTTCATCGCCCGCGATGGCGACCTGGCACAACTGGTCGGCCTGCGTCACAAGCATTTCATCCTGAATCTCCAAGCCGGGGCAAAGTTCGAAACCCACCGCGGCATTCTTATGCACGACGACCTGATCGGAAAACTATGGGGCACACAGGTTTTCAGTCATATCGGTTCGCCGTTCTATCTGCTGCAGCCTTCACTCGGCGACCTGCTTATTGACCTGCCGCGCACCACGCAGATCCTTTATCCCAAAGACATCGGTTATATTTTTGTGACCATGGGCATCGGTCCGGGGCAAAAAGTGATGGAAGCGGGCACCGGTTCCGGGTCGATGACGACCGCCCTCG
>Ga0065705_10001933_pt1 | contig 16984 bp, 14 predicted proteins | sample SwibulcommuniRL2_FD_59092 | JGI IMG/M metagenome (GOLD analysis project Ga0065705, IMG submission 59092) | Bulk soil microbial communities from switchgrass field near Rose Lake, East Lansing, Michigan, USA - RL2 Bulk Soil v2 (version 2) | ecosystem: Environmental > Terrestrial > Soil >...
GGTGCGCCCAAGTGAATATTTGTGTAGGCGAACAATCAACTGATAGAATAAGCCTTCTGCGCTGGCAGACTGACCATTCTGGGCATCCACAATGCGACAGATTTGAGTTTGCTGGATGTCACCGGCGGCTGGAGTTGCCGGCCATGCAGATTCCAGATTCTCTGGGCGGATATCGGGAACGAGTTGGGCAATGAGAATCTGCGGTTCAGAGTTGTTCTTTGCCGTAGGATCGGCCACACGGTAGGAAAGATCAAAGCGTTCTAGAAGACGGAGAAAAATTGGATGGAGAGACGCTGGATAACGCGATTCCACCGGGCGGGTAGTGTCATTCCACAATTGACTCAGACGCGACATTTTCACAAGGCCATGCGTGGCACGTGTCTGTTCATCGTCTAGGACATAACTCATGGCAGTGGCAAGCCAGTCAGGACGGAGAATGACGACGTCGCGCAACATGGGGTCATTTTCGTAGTGCGTAAGATGACCGAGTCGGTGCGAGATGGTAATGAAGAGGCGCGCAATTTCATGGTCCATAGCATGAGCATGGCAGATAGCAATAACATCATCCAAAGGCAGGTAGGGAACACCCAGTGTTTGTAGAGCAAGGCGAACGTCGATAAAACTCTTTGGCACAGAGCGTCCAACCTCGGGCAAGCTTGCAGCCACATTGGCAATGGCTCGCTTCAGTTCCTCAATACCCTTGCGCTTCCCATACTTATCAGGTTTGCTATCAACGAAGAAAAAATCAACTATAGTATCCTTGCCGAATAAGTCCCATAGTTCCTGACGGTCAATATCGGGCTGACGTTGCTGCGGGCCGCCATGTGTAGCAACAACAATGATTTTTGCACTCGGCTCGCGACGCTTAATGAGTTGAATCCATTCCTTGACAAAGCCCTGCTGCGGACCTTCGCGCGGTTTCCATACGACAAGATAAACAGCTGGAGCGCTAAAGAACAACTGGTGAGTGGGGCGGTACACGCGTTGGCCGCCAAAGTCCCACCCATTGAGAGTGATTTCTTTTTTACTCTTTACATCTGTAACCTTGACTTGGTTAATTTCGATTCCATGTGTAGAGGGATGTTCATGCCTAGCCCCCACATAAAAAGTAGACTCTTGGCGATGGAATACGCAATTTGCTATCCCAACTACGTGTCCCACTTGATCCTGCTGAATACTGCCTCAATTTCAGCGACGAAATCATCGAAAATGCCCGCTACGCAATGTTAAAACTGTACAGTATGGAAAATTTACAGCTTGCAAATGAGGCGATCAGACAGTCTAATGAATAATCATTGATCGCAAAGCACAGATTACTCGTCCTCAGAAGAATCGGAGCAAAACCGAAGTTTTGGGCCTGAGTTCAAGTTCTCTTCAGCTTGGATCGTACAATCATCATTCGGAACGCTAACACAATATGTTTGGGCAGCAGGTTGATACGAATTATGGATTTGTCGAATTGGAGATCAATTGGAGTTCCCTGGCCCTGGCAACCGCCTGGCCCCGGTTCTTGACCCCCAGCTTGGTATAGATATGGCTGGCATGCCACTTGACGGTACCCACTGTAATGAACAACGCTTCAGCAATCTCTCTATTGCTCATCCCGGTCGCTAACAGGCGCAAAACCTCCAACTCACGTTCATTCAATGCATCAGGAAGTTCAGTCTTTCTTGTGAAAGAATTCAAAAGTCTGGCTGTGTAATCCGTTGCACCATGGCGCGCCACAAACAGCCGTAGAAGCGAGAGCATGGACTCCCCCTCGTCCACAAAAACACGCACATAACCCTCGTGTCTGGCCAGCGTGATGGCGCGCTGCAACACGTTCAAGGCGGAATCAGATCGGTCCCATCCTTTCAGTGCTAATGACTGCAGGATGAGCAATTCGATCACCACTCCGCCTCGTCCCCCTTCTTCAGCGATCGCCAACAGTTTTTCAACCAGTTCTAAAACTTGGTTATATTCATGCCGGGCGATCAGTATCCGCGCGGCCATAAGGTACTCCCCCTCAAAGGGAGCGGTGGGCTGTGCTAAATCCAGCCCGCTTTCTTGAATCCAGTCCTCCAATGCGGTTAGGTCCCTTCGTTGAATGGCAAGCCACGCTTGGCACAACCTTACCTGCCTGTCGAAGGAGGGTATGCCGGCCTGTTCTGCCAGCCGGGAGGCCTGGCTAAAATAAGCCTCCGCCATCCGAGCCTCGCCGCGTGCACAAGCCAGATACACGAGGGGAATGTAAGGAGGCGCGGTCGACGGAGTGAACTGAGAGGAAAGCGTCAAGCTTTCGTTGAAGTATTTTTCGCTCAGATCGAGATCATTCCATTGGTAATAAAGCTCCCCCAAACCCGTCAGAGCCCAAGCGGCAGTGGGTAGTAGTTTGCCGGTCTGCCCGGTTGCCAGCGCGATGGCATCCTGGTAGATCTGCTTTGCCCGCTGCAGGTACCCCTGAACCATGTAAACCCTGCCAAGCCAGCCCATGGAGAACGCTCTGCCATAGAAGCTGCCCTTTCCACGCTTGAGCGCAACTGCTGCTTTGAAGGCCTCTTCGAAGTCCCGTGCTGCGGCCTGTGTGTAATTATTCCAATGATGAGCAAGGCCAGCCCCGAGGAGAGCCGCGTAACGCCAATCCCCTTGTTCAGGCGGTAACAGAGCAAGTGAGGACCGAGCATATTCCGATGTCGCATCGAGATTATGACGGAAGGCATTGACCGCGGCCCTGACAGTTGCAATGATGCCACGAAGTTCAATGGTTGAGAAATTACCAAGAGAGGGTGAGTTATTATCAAGCAAGGCCTCCGCCCGCTCCAATAGAGATGATATTTCATCTGATTCCAAAGTACGGAATAACGCCCATGCGTAATAAACACACAAGTCGGGGTATTGCTCGCGTAACTCAGACGGCAGCGCTTCCAGCCAATTTCGTAAGGTTGAGTATTCCTCGCGTCGCCAAAGGTCATTACCGTACTTCATTATGATACGGCCTGCCAACTGGTAATCCTTGGCCGCCATTGCGTGAGCCACTGCATCATAAGGGAACCTGTTGTCCATAAACCATTGTGCGGCTGCACGATGGAGACTAGTCACCACCTCCGGCTGGAAGTGCGCTAGCTGGAGGAGCAGGAAATCACGAAACAAGTGATGGAAACGAAACCAGCGCCGTTCTTCGTCTAACGAGACAATAAAGAGCCTGTTTTGCTCCAACATTTCCAGGATTCGTTGACTCTCACGAATACCTGTCAAGACTTCGCATACCTCACCTGACAGCCGTTCCAATATGGAGGTCTTGAGCAGAAAATCCTGGATCTCCGGTTCCTGCCTGGCCAGCACCTCTTCGCTCAAATAATCGAGGATGTAGCGGCTGCCAGAACGCAGCCTCGTAATGACACCGTCCAAATCTGTATCATCCTGCACGGCGGGCGCTCCCTGTAATGCAAGAGCAAAGAGTTGAAGACCTGCAATCCAGCCCTCGGTACGATCCAAGAGAGCAGCGATCTGCTCGTGGGTGAGCTGCAGACCCATAACTCTATCCAGGAATTCAGCACACTCACTGAATGAGAACCGCAGATCCCGGGTATCGAATTCTACGAGCTGAAGGCTGGCCCTCCAGCGCGCTACCGGCAAAGGCAAGTCAGTCCGGCTTGTCAGGATGAGCCGGACGTTGGGCGGTAAATGCTCCACGAAAAAGGTCAACGAATCTCGGACGACCGAGGCGCGGATACAGTGAACATCGTCGATCACCAGCACGAATGTTTCTTCCGCCAGCGCCAGATCATTGATCAGCATCGTCAAACGCTCCTCAACGGCCGGGGCTTGACGTGCGTAGAACCAGATCAAAGCTGCTTCACCAACCCCCTGGTGGAACTGTTGCAGAGATGCAATGAGATGCAACCAGAAGCGGGCAAGATCGTTATCCCCCTCATCAAGGGAAACCCATCCAACCGGGTGCTTCGCCTCCAGAGCCCAGTTGGCAACAAGCGTAGTTTTGCCCCAGCCGGCTGGAGCGGTAATAAGGACAACTGGGCGGTTCATTGCCCGACCCAATCGTTCTACCAGCTGTGGGCGCGCGAGGAGTTCGGTGTCCAGCCGTGGAATATGTAGTTTCGTAATGAGCACCGGATATCGCTCGACCAAGTAGGAAAGCGTCACCACGTCCATTGAGCTCATGGGGCGTACTTCACATGCCTAACTTTGTAACCTAACTTTTGTCAGGTGATTTTAACCGGGTAGAGAACTATACTGCCGATTATAACATTTCGGACAACTTATATCTGATTGAGAAAGCCTGAAATGCCTAATTGGCTGGCTGAGGAACAACAAACCTACTTGATACGGCACCAATTGCCGAGTAAGGAAAGATAAGCGTGAAACTGCCATGGAAACGAAAGATTACCAGATACTATACCAGCTACCTGCGCCAGATCCCGAACTCCAACGCCTGGCTCCATTGCTTGGCACGTGGAGGTCAGTTGGACGGAGTGTAAATAGCTTGGCTGGCCCAGCTGGAAGGGTCAAGGCGACAGAAATCTTTGAGTGGCTGAAAGGTGGCTACTTCCTTGTAAGCCACTATAAGATCACCTGGTACGATGGTGGTGCACCCAATTATGGGGTGATGTATTGGGGCTACGATTCGGCAGCCAGGAAATTCCGCACGCACTTCTTTAACGATCAGGGACCTTACGATGAAGCAGGCAATACATATGAGGGCGCGATTGTTGACGGCGAGTTGACTTTTACCGGCCCTGCTCGCTTCCAGTATCAGTTGGCTGCCGATGGCAAGATTAAGGTCAATCCCGATGGCACCATAGACGTCCTCTGGTGGCTGCGAGACCTCGAAGGTGTCTGGAAGTTTTGGAGGAACGCCAGATATATCAAAGTTAGCGAAGATGTATGAAATGACTTCTCAGAATTGCAGACATTACGAGCGAAAGAATCAATGAGGCGCACGTAGACATTCCTGGCAAACCGATTACTGCACATAAAGCATGCTAATCCTTACTGCGACGTGAACAATTAGAGGTAGTCATGAAAAAAATCCGAGACTGGCAGCAAAACAGAGCTATGTGGATCCGCGTCCTGGAGGAGAGTACTGGCGAAGGTTTGGATATATGGAACGAGCGCATCCGGCGCGAAGGGTTTCGAGACGAGCAAAGCCCGCGCGCCTGGCTAAAGGGCCAGGGATTGACAGGATACGCGGAATCCTTGCTCGTGATGGAGCGTTTTGGTTATCCGGACTTTATCAATGCTTCCGCCGATAAGCTAATTCATGATCAATACGCTGACCGCCCCCATTTACAGCCCATTTTTGACGCGATCGTTGGTGCAGCAATGGAGATGGGTGAGATCACCATCCAGGCGCGTAAAACGTATGTTTCACTCCTTACACCCCGCAGGACCTTCGCACGTGCGCAACCTACAACGAAAACCCGCTTGGATTTGGGTCTCAGGCTTGAGGATCAAAAGCCTGGCGGCCGGCTCCAACCTTCTACGATTCACGAAACGATGAGACTCCAGATCAGTCTCAATTCAGTTGACGAGGTAGATGCCGAGGTGCTGAGCTGGCTGCGGCAGGCATATGATGAAAATTGTTAGAGCCTAATAGACCATCTAAGGAAAACAACTATGAGTGACAAACCTGCATATAAATTCGGTTCGAATATTGTTCGTACAGTGGTGGGTCTGGGTTTGATCCTGTTAGGGATCGTATTCATGATCCTACGGTATATCGGCACGTGGTTTGATATCGATTTCGGACATTACATTTGGCCCTTCTTTATCATCATTTCGGGATTGTTCCTGTTCATAGCCGCCTTTGCTTTTGAACGCCGGGCGGGGATCAGCCTGGCAATTTTCGGTGGGGTGACGGCCATGACAGGATTCATCCTGCTGTTCCAGAACACATTCGACCTGTTCGCAAGCTGGGCATATGCCTGGGCGTTGGTTGCCCCAACGTCTGTCGGACTGGCAAGGCTGGTATACGGTGGTCTGCGCGGCCTGGAGGACCAGGTTAGAAGTGGGCTGAACCAGACGGGAATCGGATTAGCGATTTTTGTCTTCGGTGCCTTCTTTTTCGAGCTCGGGATCGGGATCAGTGGCCTTCGCTTTGGGGCAGCCTGGCTGTGCTGGCCTGGGCTTTTAATCGGACTTGGGATCATCTTGCTGCAATCCGGCTTGCTGCCACGGCCAAATCATCCTTCACATGATGACGAGAGAGAGACCCAAGGAGATTAGGAACGGGCGGAAGAGTCGACTTACACGCGTCCATGTCCTGATAGAGGATTTGCCCAACTCGAAGGACATGAGGAGAATTGACATGATGCTTGAGAACAAAAACGCTGTGATTTACGGAGCGGGAGGGGGAATCGGTAGTGCAGTCGCTCGCGCCTTTGCGCGCGAGGGCGCAAGAGTATTCCTTGCGGGCCGCACACTTGCGAAAGTTGAAGCGCTAGCCAGAGAGATCACTAATGCTGGAGGCGTGTCGGAGGCGGCTCAGGTTGACACCCTTGACGAGCAGGCCGTCGAGGAGCATATCGGTAACGTAATCGAGAAGGAAGGGAGCATTGACATCCTATTCAATGCTATTGGCATGCAGGATGTTCAGGGGAAACCACTCATCGAGATGTCACTGGAGGACTTCACCCGCCCGATTACGATCGCCACAAGGACACAGTTTCTGACCGCACGAGCAGCGGCGCGGCGCATGATCCGCCAAGGCTCCGGCGTGATCCTGACGATCACAGCCGGGCCCGCCCGCAGGGCCTCTCCCAATGTCGGTGGTTTCGATGTAGCCTGCGCCGCGATTGAGGGACTGTGGCGAACGTTCGCAGCGGAACTCGGCCAGTATGGCATCCGGCTCGTCGTAATAGGATCGGCGGGTTCACCAGATACACCTGATGTTCAAGAAACGCTCAAGCTTCACGCGCGGGCCACCGGCAAATCGCTTGAAGAAATCCTGGCTGAATCAGGCAATGACACCTTGCTGGGACGACTACCCAGAGTGAAGGAAGTGGCGAGTGTGGCCGCCCTCATGGCTTCCGATTACGCCAGCGCAATGACGGGCGTTATTGCGAATGTTACGTGCGGCTATATCTTGGACTGACCAGCTGGCTCGAAGCTTGCTTTTATCGGTTTTTACCTGGGTTAATGATATGCCTATTCCCGACCAACACTACAGGATCCAGTTTGCTTCGAATATTCCCCGATTCTTTTTCTATACTGCGATTAAGGGTTGGGGGTTCGGACTGTTCGCGGCACTCTGGGTGATTTATCTTCAAGAGCAACGCGGCTTGAGCCTATCCCAGGCAGCTCTTATTGATGTGACCTTTTTTGTTGCCGCTGCCTTCGGTGAGGTGCCCACGGGCATCGTTGCCGACACACTTGGTCGCAAAACGTCACTGGCGATTGGAACTGCTCTGATGTGTGTAAGCTCATTGGCATGGGTGCTTTCGCCGACGCTGCCGCTCATCATGGTGGCTTATATCTGTTTAGGCATCGGCTTCACATTTCTCTCAGGGGCAGAAGACGCTCTTTTCTATGAATCTGTGCGATTGGCGGGCCGTGGAGACGATTATATGCGGCTGGTCAGTGGTGTAGGCGCAACCATGACGGGCGCTCTCGCACTTGGAAGTGTGGCAAGTGGTCTATTCGCATCGATCGCCTTGCCCTTGCCCTTTCTTGTCGCGACCTCGGGTTATCTGATCATTTTTGGAATTGTCTTAAATTTTCGAGAACCCAGTAGCAACAAAACGGCAGATCATCAGACACGACTCTCATATAGCGAGGTTCTACGTCAGTCGTTCGCTCTGTTGCATGCACGACCTACTCTGCGCTATTCAATAATCTATCTTTCGATCGTACCTCTCGCTGCCCTCATGCTCGAGACACTTTTTGTACAGCCTCAAACGTTGGCCTTGGGTATACCGATTGCTGGCATTGGCGTCGTCATCATGGGTTTGCAGATAACCAATATTGCAGGAGCAAGCTGGTCAGATTGGCTGAGAAAGCGTTTGGGTGAAAGGCGAATCCTTTACACCACCCCACTTGTGATCGTCACCAGCTTGATACTTCTAGCAATGCTGCAAATATTACCTGCTCTGTTCTTCATTGTCATAATCAGTTTCGTCACCGCCGCCCAGCGGCCGATTGTCCTTAGCAACATTCAGACTGAAGTTTCAGATAACATGAGGGCAACCCTTCTCTCAATGATGTCGTTAATGGGCACAGCTATCGCCGCGATTGCTCAGCCGACCCTAGGTCTTATCGCCGACGAAGCCGGCTTGCCCACTACATATATCGTCCTGGCAAGCAGCCTCGGCGTTCTCATTCTGTTCCTGTTTTGGACGGGCCGCCAACACTTTCCACAGGCAGCCATGTCTAGCTGAACGCATATGTACCCACGTATTCTTGTGCTCCCTACGACGATACGAGCAGCTTGGAAAGGTAATATCGCCTGATGCTGCCAAGGAGACAGATTTTGATTATTCTCGCTATACTCGCATTGGTATTGATCTTATACATTGGGATCAATATACTGCTGGCCGCTCGGCGCGCAGCCACCTTCCCGAAGTACTGGCAAGACCAAGCCGCTGAACGCATCCCATCCAATGCAATCCGGCTCGTCGCCCTGGGCGATTCGATCATGCAAGCCATTGGCGCCGCTCATCCACAGGATGGGATTGCCGGCCGCATCGCCGAATACCTCCAATCCAAAACGGGACACCCGGTGCACATTACCAACGTCAGCGCTGGGGGAGCAACTATCCAGGATATCACCGCACAGCAATTGCCCCGCGTTGACATTGACCAAGCCGATTTGATCATCCTGGCCGCCGCAACGGATATGGAGCGACGAGTGCCTCTCAACACCTACGAGGCGAATCTACGTTCGTTGCTGAGAGCATTGCCGCCCGGCAAAACCATCTTCTCCGATCCGCCCTTCGAACCCGGTCGGGAGGCCTATCAGGCCGTGTTTCTGCAATTAGCGGACGAACAAGGTATCCAGCGCGCGGATTTTGCCAAAGTGTTTCGTGGCGAGGGACGCCGATTAGATATTTTCTCCTGGTTGTTCCCGCATCTCAACAGCAAAGGCTACTATTACTGGTTTATAGCATTTCGACCCGAGGTTGATAAGTTGATGAATTTAGAGTAATCAGTGAAAGGAGTAAAGAATCATGCACAGCCTTCGTGTTTTCCCGATCATCGCCTGGATTGCGATACCCACGGTGATGTATGGCGGTTACGCCCTACTTGGTTTTCTTACCCGAGGTGGGCTCACCCCATTCCAGCAGACCTACTTCCGCGCGGGCCATGCCCACGCAGGTGTTCTGCTGCTGATGTCGCTTCTTTATCATTATTACATGGAGCAAACCAATCTTAGTCCCACAACTAAATTGGCAGCGTCAGCAATTGTTCTCGTGGGCATTTTGGCGCAGTCTGGAGGGTTTTTCCTGCATCTGGTGATTGGCCAACCTGGCGCACGATCTCTAGGCACCACGATCACCGGACTAGGGGCGGTGCTCCTGGTCGTGTCGATACTGATATTGGTGTATGGGCTGATCACCGCCAAGTAAGAGGAGCAGGGATTTGCGAAAATCGCCAATAGGCGTATTTCAATTCAGAATGTTTATCCCATAATCAATTTTGGACGGTATTGCAACGCCTCTGCCAGATGCGTGGACTGGATCTCGTTATTCCCCGCCAAGTCCGCAATCGTGCGCGCCAGCTTGAGAATGCGATGATACGCCCGCGCCGACAAATTGAGCTGCGTCATCGCGGCCCGCATCAAGCTCTGTCCTTCTGCAGGTAATTTACAAACCTGCCGGATCTCCCCCACGCGCATATCAGCGTTACAGACTATATCTGATGATCCGTTATTTGAAAATCGTTTACTTTGAATATCCTGCGCGGCCTGTACACGCGTCCGAATTGCTTCACTTGATTCATCCACACGATCCGCTATGGATGTCAATCCGATCTAGGAGAGGCCCGGAGATTCGTTTTTGGTATTTTGTGACAAGGGCAGGGGCACAGGTACATGGCTTTTGCGAATCACCATAATATCCACAAGGACAGGGATTCATCGCCGCGATCAGTTGAAAATTGGCCGAAAAAGTAAACGAGCCTTTTGCGCGGCTAATGGTGACGACTTTATCTTCCATCGGCTGGCGCATCACCTCGAGAACCCGCGTGCCAAATTCGGGGAATTCGTCCAAAAACAAAACACCCCTGTGCGCAAGGGAGATTTCTCCAGGCTTGGGAATATTTCCTCCGCCGACCAAACCTGCATGGGATATGGTGTGATGCGGGGCGCGGAAAGGACGATGCCGGATCAATGGCACGCCCACGGGGAGTTGGTCTGCCACGGAGTAGATACGGGTGACATCCAGTGATTCTTCGATGCTCATTTCCGGCAGGATACCGGGTAAAGCACGCGCAAGAAGAGGCTTTCCACTTCCTGGCCTTCCCGCCATAAGCACGTTATGGACAAAAAGCCGTACACTTTTCAGTTGATATTTCCCCGAAATGACATCGATTTGCGAAAATAATATATGAAATCGTTGACATTCGAGTTTTGCCTCCTACGTATGAACTCGGTAGAACTTGAACTTATAATGAATAATGCGTTTCGGGTGAAACAAAAAGCAAAACTTTGTTAGAATATTCGAGATGGTTCGATTCACAATGATCCGGTAAGCCAATTGTTGGCATTTCTTATAAGTATATCTTTGGGATAGGCCTTTTACTTTGTCAGAATTAGTTGGACGCCACCAAGAGCTGAACACGCTCGAGAAAGCGCTACATAATGTATCTCAGGGAATGGGATGCTGTATCCTTCTGACTGGTGAAGCGGGGATTGGCAAAAGTCGCCTCCTTGCGGAACTCAAGCACCAGGCTGCTTCAGAAAAATTTACAATCTTGCAGGGAAACTGTTTCGAGCAAAGCCTCTCCTTCCCTTATGCGCCATGGGTTGATGCACTACGCGCCTATTTTGCGCCGCTCGATGCGACACAGATCAAGAAGCTTCTCGGTCCTCTCGCCCCCGAGTTCATGAAGCTTCTTCCCGAGCTGGCTTTGCTCCTCCCACAATTACAGCCTTCGCCCTCTCTCGAACCTGTGGCGGAAAAATATCGTCTGTTCGAGTCGTTTACGCGCCTCGGCTCTTCTTTGAGCGCATCAAATCCAGTACTTTTGATCCTCGAAGATTTACATTGGGGTGACGTACTTAGTCTCGAGTTGGTCCAATACTTTGTTGGCCGTCTTCAACACCAACCGATCATGCTCATCGGAACGTACCGCAGTGAGGGATCATCCCCACATCTCGTTCGCCTCCTTTCGGAGTTGAACCGTGAACGACTGGCCCAGGAAATTGGACTCAAATCCCTCAGCCGAGATGAAGTAGAGCAAATGGCGCGCACCCTGTTGAAAACCGGACATCGAATCTCACCTAGCTTTGCAGATGCATTAAAAGCCATAACCGATGGGAATCCATATTTTGTGGAAGAAATTTTGAAAGACCTGACAGAAGAAGGCCATGTCGATGAGTTATTGCAGCAGAAAACCTTCGATGAATTGCCTATTCCTCAGAGCATTCAGATGCTGGTTCAACAGCGCGTCGAACAACTCCCTGAGACGACTCGAAGAATCCTGATCTGTGCTTCCGTGATCGGACAGCGGTTCGATTTTAGGCTCCTACAAGAAACAACTGGACAGCACGAACAGGACCTTTTGGAAGCATTGAAGGAATTGATCGCTGCTCACCTGGTCGTGCAGGAATCTGCAGACCAATTTGCCTTCAAACATGCTTTAACCCGCGATGCGGTTTACTCGATGTTAATGTTTCGCGAAAGCAAATTGATGCACCAGACGGTAGGTGAAGCGCTGGAGCAGGGGGGAGGGACGCGCATAGATGCCCCGGTCGCGCAGCTGGCGTACCATTTCTATCAAGCCGGAGTATGGCAAAAGGCCACGGACTACTCACACCGCGCGGGCGAGCAGGCGCAAGCGTTGTATGCGCCGCGTGAAGCGGTCACGCACTTTACGCGCGCGATCGACGCGGCGCGGCAATCCGGCATCTCCCCGACCCGCGCGGATGTGCGTAACCGGGCGCAGGCCTACGAAGTGCTGGGCGACTTCGATCACGCCCGCAGCGACTATGAAGTGGCCATGGATCTGCAGCCCCCGAGCCCGGACCGCGCCGGCGAATGGCAATCGCTGATTGACCTTGGGTTTCTGTGGCAATCGCGCAATTTGGCTCGCGCCGGCGAATATTTTGAGCGCGCCTATGAGCTGGCGCGCTCATTAGGGGAAGCCACACTCATCGCGCAGACTCTCAACCGGATTGGCAACTGGCATCTACATGCCGGTATGATGCGCGAGGGACTGTCCGATCACCAACAGGCGCTGGAACTCTTTCGGGGAGTGAATGACCGGCGCGGGATGGCGCAGACCCTGGAGCTTTTGGGCCTGGGTAGTTACGGGCTGGGCGAGGTTATTCAAGGGGCCGCGTATTGCGAACAAGCCGTGCCAATTCAACGCGAGCTGGATGACCGCCAGGGCCTGGTCAACACGCTGACAACCCTTAGCATGCGCTTGCGTTTCGACACCACCGAGGTGATGGGCGAGATTGACTTGCACCAGCTTGCAAAGCAGTGCGAGACGGCCCGGGAGATCGCGCGCAGCTGTGATTATCGCGTAGGGGAGGCAGGCGCGTTGCATGAGGCTGCAGTTTGCCTCTGCCGGGCAGGCGAATATGGGCGAGGATGGGAGTATCTTCGCGGTGGGTTAAGAATTGCGGAAGAGATCGACCATACGGAATTACTTGTAAGCGTGCATCAAGCTTTGGGAGGTGAATTTTACCTGGGGGTGCTGGCTGTTGCCGAGGCACGCGCGCATCTCGATGCCTCGCTCGTAGCCGCTGTCGAGCGCGGCTCCCTCGGTCTCACATACTTTGTGACCGCGCGCCTGGTTACGGCTTGTATTCTTCAGAATGATTTGGCGCGAGCGCAAGCGCTGCTGGATGGGATCCTGCCGGTGGACCTGCCGGATTTCAGGGGAATGACCACTCTATTGCGCGGCTGTTGGGCGGCGCGCGCCGAGCTCGAGCTGGCGCTTGGCAATCGCGCCCGCGCCCTGGAAATCATCGACCGGCTGTTGGAATCCACTACTAATCGGTCGCACTACGGCCCTCATTCAGTGCCGCGTTTGTCGCAGCTGCGCGGGCAGACACTGGTCGCCCTGGGGCGAATCGAAGAGGCGGTCGCGGAGTTCCAGGGTGCGCAAACCGTCGCCCAAGAACAGGGTCAGCGGCCCATGCTGTGGCGCTTGCACGCTGACCTGGGTAAAGCCTATCGCGAGCTGAATCGGCGCGCGGACGCCAAGCGAGAGTTCTCCTCTGCTCGAACGATTATTCAAGACCTGGCGGCTACGCTGCCCCAAGGAGAGCTGCACGATCATTTCGTAAGGCAAGCCCTGGTAGCGATCCCGGCTACGCCTACCCTCACGCCGCGCCAGGCCGCGCGTAAGGAATCCGGCGGATTGACCCAGCGCGAGCGAGAAGTCGCGGTGTTAATTGCTCAAGGGAAATCGAACCGCGAAATTGCCGAAAGGCTGGTCATTACCGTGCGCACGGTTGAGGCGAATATCACGCGGATACTCGATAAGTTGGGGTTCAAGTCTCGCACGGAAATCGCCACGTGGGCAGTCATGAGGGGGTTCGTGCAATTGCCAGACGATTCGGCGAGCTAAGGCATCTGGATATCCCTCCGCGCAAAACGATCTCTCCCCGGCCGCGGAATTGTGTGGTCATCCACAACTGAACTGTGTGGTTTTCCACGATGATGTTTAAGTTGCCAGGTTGTAGACTTCCTTCAAGAATTGAGAGAAGGAGGCTAGGCAATGGATACGTCATTTGCCATAAACGCGAGCATTTCAAGATTTCGCGCATCTCTGCACGGACAAGTGATTCTGCCGGGCGAGGCCGTCTACGATAGCGCACGCCGGGTATGGAACGGCGCGATCGATCGCCGTCCGGCAGTCATAGTTCGCTGTGTGGATGCGAATGATGTACAGCGTGCGGTTGAATTTGGCCGACAAAGCAATCTGGATATCGCCGTGCGCGGGGGCGGGCATAGCTTTCCGGGGTTGTCGACTTGCGACGGCGGACTGGTGATTGACCTTTCCCCCATGAAAGCCGTCTCGGTAAGTGTCCACGATCAGTCCGGGCGCGCAGAACCTGGGGTGACGCTTGGCGGATTGATCGAGGCGACACAAGCGTATGGCTTAGCGACCAATACAGGCACGGCGTCCGATACGGGCATTGCCGGGTTAACACTGGGTGGGGGCATCGGATGGTTAATGGGCAAGTATGGCCTGACCTGTGATAATGTCCGCTCATTTGAAGTGGTCACCGCCGATGGTCGTCTGGTGCAGGCAAACGCGAATGAAAACGCCGATCTGTACTGGGGGCTGCGCGGCGGCGGCGGGAATTTCGGTGTCGTTACCGCGTTTGATTATCAACTCCATCCACTGGGCACTATCCTGGGTGGGATGGTCGTCCATCCGTTGTCAAGGGCACGGTCGGTCTTGCAGCTCTATCGTGACTTTACGCGCGAGCTGCCCGATGAGCTGACCGCCGCGTGTGCCATGCTCACCACGCCGGATGGCAAGCCAGTGATTGGGATTCTGGTGTGCTATTGCGGCGACCTGTCGCAAGGCGAGCGCGTGATCGCGCCCCTCCGGAAATTCGGACCGCCGCTCGTTGATCGCATCCACCCGATGCCCTACGCGGAACTTCTGACAATGCTGAATTCTTCGGTGCCAGCGGGTCGCCATTATTATGTGAAGGGCGGCAGCCTCCAGGCGTTGGGCGATGGCGCGATTGACGCGCTGGTGGATTCGGCGGAAAGCTCGACCACGCCCTACTCGCTCATCGCGTTCACGCAGTTGCACGGCGCGGCATCCCGGATTGGCGAGGGCGAAACCGCATTTCCCCTTCGTGAAGAGCACCATGAGTTTTTTATTCAGGCAGGCTGGGAAGATGATGGCCAGGAGAGGCACGTGCAGTGGGTGGGGCAGTCGTATCAAGCGCTGCAGCGTTTTGCGAGCCAGCGTGCCTACGTCAACTTTCTTGGCGACGAAGGGACGGCGCGCGTCCGCGCTGCCTACGGTCCTAACTACCAGCGACTCATCGCCCTTAAGACCAGGTATGATCCAGAGAACATATTCCACCTGAACCAGAATATCAAGCCGAATACTAATCTCGATCAAGAGTGAGCCACAATGACGGAAGGTGATTAGTCCCTGTCAGCAAATAATGGTCAAGAGGTGCGGTTCCTTGCGCCTCTGCGAAAATTCGGGCAGCCGCTCGTCGACGCTATCGAGCCGATACCTTACCGCGCGCTCAATCGGAGATGCAAAAGGTATATGATGTACTTTGAACGGTCCAGTCTATTGGAGTATTGGAGAAAATAATATGAAACTAAGAGAACTAGTCGGAATTGGAGCTAAAATCGGACCGATTTTTTTGCCGTTCGCGATAGTTGGTTTGATCTTGAATTTGCTGATTCCGTCTTTATTCAGCGTTGGCGGCCCATCAACTTTCTTAAAGACTATTTCTATAATAATTCTAATTCCTGGGGTAACAATTTGGGTGTGGTCAAATGTTTTGATTTTAACAAAAGTACCTCGAAATGAATTGATAACAACCGGGCCATACTCTTTAGTTAAGCACCCGATATATACGGCTGGGTCTTTATTAGTGTTACCATGGATTGGTTTTCTACTTAATTCATGGTTAGGAGCTTTGATTGGAATAGTCGGATATATTGTAATTAGAAGATTTGCGCCTGAAGAAGAAAAAAAAATGTCAAAGACCTTCGGTTCCGCTTATGATGAATACCGCAAGAAGGTAAAAATACCTTGGCTATAACGTACTTCTAGCCAGTCATAGCACAATAAGTTGACCGCACCTGGGTGAGGGCGACACCCAAATACGGCCGGAACAGACTACTTCTTGTTGATCGGTTTTATAATCCTAACAACGTCTGATCGGGTATCATTCTTGCCACGCTTTTGAGCGAGCAAGTGAGATAAGGATGGCAAACTACGTCTTAGTGCATGGTGGGTGGTTTGGGGCCTGGTGCTGGGATAAGGTCGTTCCTTTGTTACAAGCCGCGGGTCATTCCGTTTATACGCCGACACTTACGGGACTAGGGGAACAGGCGGCGCTCTTGACCCCTGAGATTGGACTCGATACTCACATTCAGGATGTGGTCAACCTCATGGAGACGAACGATTTGCAGCAGGTGATCCTCGTGGGGCACAGCTATTCGGGGATGGTGATCACCGGAACTGCGGATCGTGTCCCAGGTCGCATCGCGCATCTGGTTTATCTGGATGCTTTCCTCCCGCGTGACGGGCAATCTATCGCCGATATTTCGCCACTTGTGGGCACAATGCTCCGGCGGGAGGCGAACAAAAACGGGGATGGCTGGCGGGTCAATCCGCCGCGGGGAAGGGGCGGAGCGTTTGGCATTACGGAGGAACCCGACTTGAGCCGCGTGCGCTCCAAAGTAACGCCCCAATCATTAAAGACATTTCTTCAACCGGTGCGTATCACCCATCCGGACGCCGTTGCCGCGATCCCGCACACGTTTATTGAGTGTACCCGTCGCGGGGTGATCGTCTGGTTGATGCGCCGAATCTTGATGCGTGGCTCACTCCCGCCCAACGAACCAGGTTGGAGTCGGCGGACACTTGCGACGGACCACATGGCGATGATGATCGCGCCACAAGCAGTGGCCGACCTGCTGCTTGAATTNGCCTGACAGCACAAGGACCCCGACGTTCTCGTCTCAAAAATNGCTCCGGGTTGTCTCCCTGAACCCGCCGAATGAGAACGTATGTTTAATGTGAGATTGTCGAGATAGAAACTGCAAATTATCCCATCATCAACTTTGGACGGTATTGCAGCGCCTNCGCCAGATGCACCGATTGG
>Ga0065705_10104398_pt1 | contig 16958 bp, 16 predicted proteins | sample SwibulcommuniRL2_FD_59092 | JGI IMG/M metagenome (GOLD analysis project Ga0065705, IMG submission 59092) | Bulk soil microbial communities from switchgrass field near Rose Lake, East Lansing, Michigan, USA - RL2 Bulk Soil v2 (version 2) | ecosystem: Environmental > Terrestrial > Soil >...
CAAGCACCGCGCCGGGGAACCACGACAACTTGCCGGTGACCCATCGGCAGAAGTTCGGCGCCCTGGCCATAGACAGGCCGACCGGCAAGATCGTCTGGCAGGTCACGCTTCGCGAGGCCTTGCCGGTTGAACAAGGTCATCAAACCGGGAGCCTGGCGTCGGCTTCGCCCGTGACCGACGGCGAGCGGCTCTACATCAACTTCGGCTCATTCGGGCTGTACTGCCTCGACCTGGACGGGTCGGTCGTGTGGCAGGCCGATTTCGGGCCGATGCAATCGCTGCATGGCCACGGCGAGGGAAGTTCGCCCGTGCTCTACGGCGACTTGCTCGTCGTGAATTGGGACCACGAAGGAAAGTCATTCGTGGCCGCACTCGACAAGCGGACGGGCGATCAACGCTGGAAGATCGATCGCCAGGAAGTGACCTCCTGGGCCACGCCGATTATCGTCGAGCACGCCGGCCGGCCACAGCTCATCATCAGCGGCACGAGCCGAATTCGGGGCTACGATCTGGAAAGCGGCAAGGTCCTCTGGGAATGCGGCGGATTGTCGGCAAACGTCGTGGCCTCGCCCGTCTCGGATGGGAAGATGGTCTTCGCCGGTTCGAGCTACGACAAGCGGGCACTGTTGGCGATCGATCTGGCGGGGGCGAAGGGGGATATCACCGGCACCAAGCGCGTGCTGTGGAGCCGCACGCGGGGAACGCCTTATGTGCCGTCGCCGCTCTTGTATGACGGAAAGCTGTATTATCTGACGCACTACCAGGGAGTTTTGTCGCGGGTCGATGGCGCCAGCGGCGAGGATCAGCCGGGCGCGATGCGGCTGGAAGGGATCGGCAACATCTATGCGTCGCCGGTCGCGGCTGCGGGGCGGGTCTATGTCACCGACCTGGACGGCGTGACAGCCGTCGTGAGCCACGGCGACGTGCCAAGGCTCTTGTCGGTGAACCGGCTCAAGGAGCCGGTGGCGGCCTCGGCGGCGATTGCAGGGCGCGACTTGTTTCTGCGGGGCGACAAGTCGCTGTATCGGCTGGCGGAAGCGAATAAGTAACGGCGGCCTTGTCATTGGTTGCTTCCACGGGGCCGCGCCTCGATACTGACCGGCGATCGAGCGGGGCGCCGATTCGAGGAGCGCGAAAATGGGCACGCGATGGCATGGGCGGCTGGTTGTCGTTGGCGTTATGTCATGGCTGTGGGCGCCGTTTGCTGTCGCCGACGAGCCGAAGCCGCCGGAGCGGTCGATGCAAGTCACGGTCGTGGGGCCGGATGACAAGCCAGTCGTGGGGGCGAAGATTCACGTTAGCCTTTGGACGAAGGAGCCGTTCAAGGCCAACCGCGACTTCGTCTGCGACGCGGAGGGACGCACGACGTTCGATCTGCCGAAGCAGATCCGGATCTTGCGGCTGTGGGCGAGCAAAGAGAATCACGTCGCACTGTTCGCCCAGTGGTGGCCCGAGCAGGAGGCCGCCCCGCGGCCAATTCCCCAGCAGTTTACGTTCCACTTGGCAAAGGGAACGAACCTGGGCGGGACCGTCAAAAACGACGACGGCAAGCCAATCGCCGGTGCCAATGTTGAAGTACGACTTTCGGGCGGCGACGGCGGCCTCGTGTCCCCGGAGCCGATTCCCACCATTTGGTTATCGGAGGGAGAGGACGCGGTGAAGACCGACGCGGAAGGCAAGTGGGCGATCAGCAACGTCCCGGCCGGCGACGTGGAGGTGTCGCTACTCTTAACGCACGCCGACTATGTGAGCGACGGCGAGTGGGGCGTTTTGCAGAAGGAGCAGGGGGTGACGATGAAGTCACTGCGCGACGGCACAGCGATCGTCGTCATGCATCGAGGGATTTCCGTGACGGGAACCGTTACTGATCCGGACGGAAAACCGGTTCCCGACGCGATCATTACCTGGGGTGAGGACCCGTATTTTCAGCCGGGGAGCCAAGAGACGCGCACCGACAAAGAGGGCAAGTACCGCACGCCGCCGCTGGCCTACGGCGCACTGCCTGTGACAGTGATCGCGTCTGGATTTGCACCGCAGCAAGAGAAGATCGAGCTGCCTGCGCAAATCGCCGTATTCTTTCAACTCACGTCGGGCACGCCGCTCCGGATTCACTTTATCGACGACGCCGGTGCCCCCGTACCAGAAGTTTCGGTCGGAATTGAAAGCTGGCGCGGCAATAAAGGTCTCTTCAATCACAAGCATCCGAACGTGCTCGATACGAAGATCCCGCGACAAGCCAACAAGGACGGATTGTACGAGTGGACCTGGGCCCCGAATGACGAGGTCAAGCTGACGTTCTACAAAGAGGGTTTTCGCGCGGTCCGAGGATTTGGGGCAACGGCAGGCAAAGGCCCGCTCGCGGTGAAGCTGGAGCGGGAGCCTTGAACGAGCGCGGTCCTGCACCCCACTTTTGGGCCCGACCTACCATATGTAGTAGGTCGAGCGACTCGAACCACAAAATGTTGTGTCTCTCTTGACACGCGTGTATATATGAATACAATCGATGTGCTTTGGCTGGCACTCCGTGGCCGTGGTCCGTAGTGCGCCTGGGAGTGAGTTCTTTGGCAAACTGGTGGGCGAAGACCGGCTGAGGCTGTGTGGTGCGAGGCGCCGCTGCTGTGGCGTAGCGGCGGGTCAAAATCTCCCCGCAGCGGACGAGAATAAGACCTGGTTAACGGCAACCCCCGATTTCGCCTCTAGTGTTAACCAGCGAGACCGCGCGAGTCGGGAAAACACGTGGTTATTCGCCGCGCAGGTGAACACGAAGTCGAAAAGCCTGTCGACCACGCGCAAGGTTCAGCCGCGTTTGGAGTTAGGATCGCGATTGGGGCAAAATCGGGCAGAATCGCTGTTAACCTGTGGATTGCGATTGATTAGAGAATGGGCGCTAGGCGCGAGCGCGGTGCAAGCACCGCGGCGAAATGGGAAAGAGGCCGGCGCTAATAAAGCAATAGCGGCGCGGTAGTTGAAAGTCGCGGGCGCAGCAAACTAAGTTGTTGCGGGCATGCAAGTTCGGAGCAGAGCTAATAAGCCGGCGAAAGGACAAAGGCGGGCGTTTTAAAAGCGACCGACCTGCTACTTGCCGAGTTGCCTGGCGATCTGCTGATCGGCCGCGGCGAGCATTTCCAGCGGGAGCGAGATTTCGCTGCCGTCCTCGCGCTTGAGCGTGACCTTGCCGGCATCGAGCTTTACGAACTCGGCCTTGATCGTGAACTTGCCGGTCGAGTCGGTCCAAGTGCGCTTGCGCTCGGGCACCGGGTCGTCGAACGGGCTGGCGGCGGGGGCCGGCTTGTTCTCGAACGGGTTGCGGCCGTCGGCCACCGGCTGCGGTGCGTCGCCGGCCAGGCGGATTTTAGGAATCGGCACGAGCTCGTCGCTTTCGGGGTCAGAACCGTACCGGTGGACCATCGCACGCAGACCGTCGATCCCCGTGACGGTGCCGCGATACCAGAAGCGGAAGTTGTCCTGAATCCAGATTTCCATTCCTACATTGAGTTCGGTCACGCGCTTCAGAGGCTTGCTCGTGGAGGGATAGGGCGGATCACCTCCCTGGGGCCGATAGACGACCTCGACGCGGCCGTCGGGACCGGCATCGGGGTCGGGCTTGTCGAAGCGGCCGCGGATTGGCTCAGCCTTGGCTTCGAGGTCGGGCCGTCGCTTGGGCGCGATGCCGCCGGCCGAGACGGTGCTGGGAGGGCCGATCTGCTGGCCGATGCCGAAGGGATCGGAGTCGGGAAGGATCGGCGAAGTATCGGCTGCGGCTGGAGGGCTCGTTGATGTCGTTGATGGCGGCGGCGACGCAGGCGCAGGTTTGGCGGGCGCGGTGCTGGTTGGCGCGGTGCTGGTTGGCGCGGTGCTGGTTGGCGCAGTGCTCGTTGACTGGGTGCTGGTTGGCTGGGTGCTTGTCGGCAGAGTGCTGGAGGACGTGATCGTGGGCAAGGAAGGAGGTGTTACTGGTCGGGCGGGAGCGCTGGCCGCTCGGCGGAGATTGGCCTGGTGCTCGGCCATGATTCGCTGATGGTTGGCTTCGGCGTCTGCGCGGGCCTTATCGGCCGCGGCTTGTGCGTCGGCCTGGAGGCGGCGGAACTCGGCATCGCGGCCGGACCGATTGACGTAATACGCGCCGACGGCGACCAATCCCAAGAGCGCGAGGACGGCCAGACCGCCGCCAACCCCGACGAGGGCGATGAGCGGGCCGTTATTGGTGGCGGGCGACTGAAGGCCGGGTGCGTAGGCGCCGGGCTGGCTTGGCATGGCCTGCCCCGGCAGGCCGACACTCCGCAAGCCTTGGCCCGGCAGCGCCTGGCCGGTGATGGCCGCTTTGAAGCCGAGCGACACGCTGCCGAAGGTGACGCTGCCCGTGTCGAAATCGACCAGCCGCGGCGTGGCGATGCGGACGGCGAGCAACAGGGCAAGCATGCCCAGCACGTACAGAAACACGGCGAGCCAGATGAAGCCGGCCGCACTTTGGAGTGCTGGGACCTGGCTTGTGGCGATGAGGAGCGGAGCGAGGATGAGGAGCGACGCGGCAAAGCCATAGCCGACGTAGGTCGGCAGTCCAAGCCGCCAGCCGTGACGGTGACAAACCGGGGCGAGGATCAAGAGGCTTTGGCTCGACCAGATGTAGCGGAAGATTCCCAAGACCGGGCCGAGGATGATCAGCCAGAGCGGATCGTAATAAAACTTGTGGCGGATCATCTGTTGGGCGGGCTGGCCGCAGCAGATGCAAGTGGGCGGGAGGCGGCCGAGTTCGGCTGCGTAGCGTTGGACGGTGACTTGAGCCACGGGAGGACTCCCGAGCTGGGATGAGAGTAATGACGACCAGTGCGGATTCTAAGCTGGGCTAGCAAAAAACGCTAGTTTTCGCGAGCAGTGTTACTTTCGTTGGCCAGCGCGAATTATTGGCATCGGATTATGCGAGTTGTGACAGAGTTGACCTTGACCGGGCTAGGAGCCGGTCGAGAATTTGGACTTCTTGCAGATGGCGAAGGCTGGGGGCGCCACTGTTCCTCGAGGCACGAGGACTACTTAAGGAGATTGTCCCATGACGATTCGACGCGTGCTGGCGGTTGTGCTCGCAGGCGGTGTGCTGGTGCTTGTGGCGTGGGTCTATGTGCTGGCCCAGCAGCCGCGATTTCCCGGGGGTACCACGGTCGGAGCTGTGGACGTGAAGGTGCCACCACCGCCGGCACGAATAATCCCGGGGACGGGTGGTCCGACTCTTCAATTCCCAACGCAGCCCGCGACGCCGACCCCTGGCAGCCCCTATCAATCGTTCGCGCCGCCGTCGCTTCCCGCCACGGAGCCTTCTTTGCTAGCGGTGAAGGTCGAGCTGCGTAAGGGACTGGTCCTGGAAGGCCAGATTGCCGTGACCGCGCCGCTAGCGTGCGTCGCGGCCTTTGGCGAAGTGGGGATCCCACTCTCGACTATTCGAGGCATTCGTTTCCACGAGCCGCAGGCCCCCGCAGGCGCGCCACAGCAGGTGCCCCAAGCCACCGTGATCTTGACCAACAATGACTCACTAACCGTGTCGCTGCGGGCCGCCCAATTCCAAGTGAAGACGGAGTGGGGCGAGGCCAACATTATCGTGTCGCAGCTCAAATCGATCTTGCTCACTTCGGACGACGTCCGGTGGCAAGAGGCCAATGGCCGCTGGACGCTGGTCGCGGTCGAGAAGCCGCCGCCGGCGGTTGCCGAGGAACCTGGTGGACTGGCGCCTGACCGTTCGCAATTCGATGGCGCCAGTGCGCCCATTCCGAGTGTTGCTCCAGCGCCAACCATTCCGCCGCCCGACACGCGACCAACGGAGCCAAAACTGCCCGCGATTCCCAGTCGGAGCGAAAGTCCGACTCCGACCGAGCAGCCCCGTTCGCTCGAACTGCCCAGTCCGAATTAGGCAGCCAGCCGAGTCGCTGATCTAGCCATCGCAGCCACTTCCCGCGCAAGGCTGCGATAATCCTCGGCCCCGTTTGATGTGGGGGCATATTGAAAGATCGACTGGCCAAAGCTCGGGGCTTCGGCCAATCGGATGTTGCGGCGAATTCGCGTCTCGAAGGCGCGGGCATTAGCCCACACGCAGTCGGGAGTCTTCTCGCGGGCGAAGTACGACGAAATGTCGGTGCTGACTTCCGCCGCCAGCCGCGTGTTGGCGTCGTACATGCACAGGACCACGCCCGAGAGTGCTAGCTCGCGATTGAGCCGCTTGCCCACGACCTCGATCGTCTTGAGCAGCTTCGACAAGCCGTGCAGGGCGAGGAAGTGCGGCTGGAGCGGCAGGAAGACCTCGCGGACCATTGTGAGGGCGTTGATCGTGAGTACGCCGAGCGACGGCGGACAGTCGATCAGCAGATAGTCGAACTGGGCGCTGTCCTGGGCTAGCTGGTCCTGGGCCAGCTTGTCGCGAAGGATTACTTCGCGGCCCACTTCGCCGGCCAGCTCGACCTCGGCGGCTGCCAGATCGAGATGCGCGGGAACGAGCCAGAGATTGTCGGCGACTGGCTGCCGGACATCCTGAAAGAATTTGTCGCCGGTAAGTACGTCGTATATCGACGGCTGGCCGTCGCGAAGGGAGACTCCCAAGTGCAGCGAGGCATGGGCTTGCGGATCGAGATCGACCAGGCAGACTCGCTGCCCGTCGGCAGCGAGAGCGGCGCTCAGGTTGACGGCGGTTGTCGTCTTGCCGACCCCACCCTTCTGGTTCATGACGGCGATGGAGCGCACCGGAAACTCCTTCGGTGGGGCGGGCTACAAGCCTGCCACAAAGACAAATCGGGTCGGGATTATAGAAGTGGCTCGGGGCTGTTCCCAGACAAGAAATGCTCACGTACTGTGAATTCAGGGAATCTAGGCAAAGCGCGATTGCGAACTGCCAAGCTTCGGGCCGGCGAATCATGTTTTCACCGGCCGCCAGCCGATCCCTCCCTTGCCGTAAGTCCAATTGGCCGCCTATCTTGCCTTCGATCCTGCGTGGGACAGTAGGACAGTGCTGTGCTCTGTCCTACGCGCGACTTTGTGGCGTTAAGCGTCAACCTTTGCCCGAAATCGCCACATTACGGAACTGCGACCCTCAATGCGGCTATCCAGTCCAGATCCCGGGAGGCAATTGCGTAGCGTTGCGACGCGCTATCGCTCGCCGCTATCAGCCGCTCTCGTGCCCAGCGGCTCCGCGCTCCCCCTGCGCGTCGATGCTGGACAAGCGGCTGTGTGTGTCCAGCCTACTCAACTCAATTCTCAGAAGCGCGATCCTGATCTGGCCCGGCTTGAGGCGGTCCTGCTGCTGGCCCGTGAACCCCTGAATAGCCGCAAACTGGCCCAGTTTGCCAACTTGGCGGACGGGACGCAGGCGCGTACACTGATTCGCCGGTTGAACGAACAATACGATGCGGCGGGCCGGGCCTTTCGCGTTGAGCACGTCGCGGGCGGATTTCAACTCCTGACGAGGCGCAAGTTCGCACCCTGGCTGCGGCGGCTGGCCCATGTGCCCGGCGAGTCGCGGCTGAGCGCACCCGCCCTGGAAACGCTGGCGGTCATTGCCTATCGTCAACCAGTCCCCCGGGCCGATATTGAGGCGGTCCGCGGAGTCAACTGCGGCGAGATCCTGCGGCAGCTCCTCGAGCGCGACCTGGTCCGGATCGGCGGGCGCAGCGAAGAGTTGGGGCGACCTTTCCTGTACGCAACGACCAGACGATTCCTGCGGGTATTTGGCCTGATCCACCTGGACGACCTTCCCCGCGGTGAATTGCTGCGAGAGGCCCCACTGCCCGCGGCAGGTCCGCCCCTTGCAGTTTTCGCCGTGCCGGCAACGATGGAAGCGGACAATGAGGGACCCGCGATTGACGAAGGTCGGGCGGAATCCGACACTACTGGCGAAATCCAATTGGAAGCTGATGAAGAGTAACCGACGATTCCGGAGAAGGAGTGCGAAGTGAGCGTTTCCACGTGGGGTAGCACCAAACTGAACGATGAGCTGCGCGCCGCCCGCCGTGCCGCGGACGCCGCGCTGAAGGAAGATTTCCTCGACTCGCCGGGCGACGAGTTTCTGGCCGGTCCGCGGATGGATGACGACGACGAGAACGTCGAGGAGGACGAGTTCGAAGACGACGACGAAGACGACGATTGGGACGAGGACGAAGACGACGAACTCGACGAGGAGGAAGACGACGAGCTCGATGACGAGGAAGACGACGATCTGGATGACGAGTGGGAAGAAGTCGGCGACGACGACGACGAATTAGACGAGGAAGCGGACGACGAGGAGGACGACGACGAGGACTGGGACGACGACGAAGACGATGAAGACGACGACGAAGACGACGAGGACTGGGACGAGGACGAAGAGGAAGAGCCCAAGGAGTAGCTCAGGCAGCGTGGCCTGTTCAACCTTCTGGCGAGCCATTTTTGGCAAAGCGCGCCACTTCTACGCTAGAATGGCAGTCGGCTCTGCGCCCGCAGCTTGCGCGGAACGTGAAGACTTCGCGCTAGACTGACTTGAAGCCGGCGAGGCCGGGACCTAGAGTTGGAACTCAGCGAAACGGCGGCTCGCGCCAGCGAGTGGCCTATGTCCACAGGCGGCCCATGTCAGCAGGCGGCGGGCGCGGACCATTCTTTGCGGCAGTCGGAACATGCCGAGCAGCTTTCTTCAAAAATTCACCGACATGTTCAAGGACCGCCGGGTCGATGTGGCCGAGCGGTTCCAACTGGTGCGCGAAGCCGTCTATGGCACCATGTCGAACTTCCACATGGCGATCGACCGCACCACTGGTAAGACGGTCGGCCTGAAGCTGTGCGACAAGGAGAAAACGTCAGCCTTCGAGGCCCGCTTCAAGGGGCTCAAAAAGCCCAGCGAAGGCAAAATCGCACTCCAGCTCAAACATCCAAACATCGTCGAAACGTATGAGACAGGAATCGCCAAGGACGGCCGACCGTACATCGTCATGGAGTTCGTCGAAGGTTCGGGCCTCAACATGCTGATCCTGAATCGCGACCCGATTCTCGACGGCAAGCGGCATCGATTGTTTCGCCAGATGGCCGACGCCCTCGACGGCATACACAAGGCCGGCTTCATCCATCGCGACATTTGCCCGCGCAACTTCATCGTGTCCGCCGATGGGACGACGCTCAAGTTGATCGACTTCGGCCTGACGCTGCCGCAACAGCGGGAATACATGCTTCCCGGCAACCGTACGGGTACGCCGCTCTTCATGGCCCCGGAGATCGTCCGCCGCAAGCCGACCGATCTGCGGGTCGATCTGTTCGCGCTTGGCGTGTCAGCCTATCAGATGTGGACGTTCGAGTTTCCCTGGCCGTCGAGCGACACGACGGGCCGCGGCGCCCTGCAACACGACAGCAAGCCCCCCGAGCCCATCGTCGAGAAAATGCCGCAGATCAACCGCCAGGTGGCCAAGACGATCATGCAGTGTCTTCAATCCGATCCAGGCCTGCGCCCGCAAACGGCTCCCGACGTGCTGCGGATGCTGAAGCAGGTGACGAGTGATGTGCAGTAGGGGCGAGTCGTCATTGGTCAGTTGTCATGGTGATTTGCGATTGGGTGCAATCTGTCTGACAAAGTCTCGGCACTCAGTACTCCGTACCAAGTACTCGGTGGGCGACTTCGCCCAACGACCTCTGACCTCCAGCAAAGCTCTATCCGGTTGAAGAAAACACGCATTCCGTCGCGATCGTAGCCAAGAAAAGCGCAATGCAACCGTATGCGGCCTTGCGATCGATAGGCGATGGATTGCCGCCGAACCCAAATTGCGGTCCCAATCCATTCCACAGCACGAGGCCCGCGGGAGCCGTCGCCAATCCAAACAGCCACAGTGTCCAGAGCGGACTGCCGTGGCGGACCATGTCGCCCGCGTCGCCAATTCCTTCGAATGATCCGATGCCGATGTAGATGCCATTTGCCAGCAGGCAGAATCCCGCAAAGAAACGTAGTAACCACGTACGCTGCCAGCGGATCAGGGCCGCGAGGGACCAGGCAAAGAGCGGCCCAATGACGCCAATGGTCGGCCCCGCCCAGACCACGACCAGCGGCTGCGGATTGGGCGCGACATCGGTTCGCGAAATCGTCAGTGGATGGAGGACCAATTTCTCGACCGTGCCGCCGGTTGCCCATGCGCCGAAGCAATGCCCCAGCTCGTGCACGACCTGCATCCACAGCCAGGACAAGGCGATGACCGAGCCGATCAGCAGGATTTGGTGAAACCGCTGCATGGGTTCAAACCGCCCGCTAATCCGCGGCTTGCGAGTGTGCTGATTTCGGGTAGATTTGCAAATAGATTTGACCGCCAGACGACGCGAACTGCTATCTGCCAATTCGTGTCCTTGCCGTGGCGGGGATCCGCGGGGCTCGGCGCAAGTCGCGGGGCCTGGAATGACTTATTTGGCGGGGTAGCTCAGTTGGTTAGAGCAACGGCTTCATAATAGAAAACGAAATGCGATTGAAAGCCGCAATTTCCCCGTGTTTTTCCCGCTGAAACCGTGTTTTCGGCTCGTTTGTGGTGAAGCGGCAAAACACGGCAAAAACTGGTGTCTGGTGGCGCTCGCGGGTGTCAATGACACCCACTACTTCAGTTTCAAGCAGGATAAAACTCAATCACGTCCGCAGCCCGCTTTCGTCTTCTCGGCCGAGGAGGTGGTGGCGCGACGGCTTTCCGGCGCAACAGGAATTCCTGCAAAGCCTCAGGCGCAATCCGCCACCTTGGCTTCCCCCGAGGGTCAAGTGCGACGTTTGAGGCGTTCAACTCGCCGCGTCTGATCCAGGCGACGACTTTGCCAGCATCAATACCGAGTAGCTTGGCGACCTGTGGAGGAGTCAACCATCTGGTAGTAGGGCCGCGGTCAGACATGGCCCACCCCCTCTCCAATCGCACATTCGTAGCACCGGCCCCCAGTTAGCTCCCTCAGCTCGCGAAGCACGGGTCGTTGGTTGCACTGACGGCAGAGGACGAGCGCGGTAGTCAGAATCTCGGGCGGCGGGATTTTGATCGGGATCGCCGGGAAGCCGTTGCCACAGAGGCGACGGGTTGAAACTCCCTGGCGGCCGGCAGCCGGTTCCAAAGTAGGGCGAGCGCCAGGGGCTTCCGATGCGGCGGCCAGGGCCAATAGGAGGTCGGCCTTATGAACCTTGATCCTCTTCAGCAGATTGGTCGTGAGGGCCTTCCGCGGCCCACCGATCGCCAGCTGTCCGCCCGCTGCGGCTCTGAGCCGCACGTTGAGTCTTGCGCATTCAGCCAGTAGTTCCTCGTGGGCTGTCATACCATGACCTCCTCCCACCAGTCCGGCTCTTCCGAATGCTCAATGGCGCTCCCGATATTCCTGCAATTCGGCTCAGGGACGGTCGCCTCTTCCTCCTGCTCGGCGACCTGCAGACCTTGGGCAGGCTGCGGTTGCTCAATTTGCTCTTGGTAAGGATTTGGCAGCACCGCAGGTTCATGCTGGGCAACAACCAACGGCGGCAGTGACACTGGCTCCGGAGTCTCTACGACCTGCGTGGCTAGCTCTTGCTGTGCATCCACATCGGGTTGCCCTCCGGACCTCGCCAGTGAGCCCGTTTGGGCTAACTCCTCGTCCGAGTTCTGGGAATATTGGGAGCGCTTTGCTGCATGTTCGTCAATGAACACTGCGGGGTTCACAGCGTATTTGGGCGACGCTGGCCTACCCGGGCCGCTCGGCTGTGCTGGCAGCTGGCGGATGTAGTTGCGTTTCGCTAACTCGGCCAGTGCCGCATCAATGGCCTCAGCCTTCGGAAAGCGCCGCTTGCCGTGGTGTTGCGCCTCAGACTTTGTGAACTCGCGCTTTCCGCGCCGCTTGATCCACCGAAGGACATATTGAGCGTCGTCTTCCGGCCCCTTTTCCTTGGCGTCCATCATGGTCAGCACTGCCTCGGCGTGCGGAATCAAGTAGCGCGCGATCGCAATTGCCGCGGCCAAGGTCGAGCAAGCGATCTTGCCGCTCTTTCCATGTTCCGCGCAATGCAACACCGCGGCTAACCGCAGTGTCGCTCCGGCTAGCTTATTTCCCCAGTCACGGATTAGTTCCATTTCACCGCCGTCGGCCAGCGTCTGCTCTATCTCGGATTCCCAAATCCGCAACTCGGACTCCGCCTTGTCGGTCAGCTCCAATACAAAATCGCTCTGGTCGCGCCCGAGCCGCACGACCAATTCGGCATATGCCGCCGCCACGTCGTCGGGTACCGGGGGCGGTGCGATCTCGCGGTGTCCGACCAGGCTCTGCGGTGCCGAATAGAAATAGCGGGCCAGCAGTCCCCTACCCCGGAAAGCCGCATTCTTAGCGAGTCCTTCAATCACTTGCGGCTGAATCGTGTACGCGCTGACTATTGCTGGCCGCTCGACTCGAACTTTCTTGCGCGAAACCCGATCCGTAATCAGGTCGTCCCCGCTATGCCCCATCAGGTACACGGAAAACTGAGGCATGCCGCTCTTGGAGTACAACCCCGCCATCAGATCGAATACGCCACCCTCCGGCGACATGCTGGCAATGCGCCCGCCTTGCTCATCAAGCACCATGCCCAACTTTTCGCTGGTAGCATCGTCCACAATTAATTGCGGCAGGACTGGCTGTGGCCAATTGCTGAGTTCTGCGGCAAGGTCGAGTGCGTCGCTGCTGGAGGTCGCGTCGCCTTTGCGCTCCAACTTTTTCAGCTTTTCCTCAGCTTGTCGCCGAGCGGATTGTTCTCGCGCTACTTGCGGTCGCGCTTCCTCAATCAATTGCGCCTCCAACTCGCGTAACGGCGCGATGGCGGCGGAAAAGACGGCGCTTTTTCGATTCCCGGAGTCCAAAATCACTGCGACGTAGAGATTGGACGGTTCCGTCCATCCCGGCCTCGGTTTCACCACAACTCTTCGGGCGATGCAGGCCGAGATCACGGCAAGCGCCAGCAAGCCGGCCAATTCCAAAGGGGTCTACGTGGCAATGGCCACGGCCTCGGCCCAGGCTCCAATTACCGGCGGAAGGATTTCGCCGGGAAACTTTGGCAATATGCTTACATCTAGAGGTTCGATCTCAGGCCATTGCGTGTTCGGCTGCCAAGTGGGGGCAGCTCGACACTTGGCGAACAACTTCTCCTTGGTCAATGAGGTCCGATTGTGACACTGTTCCTGTAGTTCAACGATGCAAACACTGGATGCAACTCCATACAGTAGGCTGGCTAGCTTCTCCGCATCCTGCCAAACCATTCCACCGATATGCACGAGGAGTGCCACAGGACGGCCGCGAAGGACCTCTGCATAGTGGCGCGTCCATTTTTCCGCTCCGCCGTCGATACACGTGGCCAATACGCCGATCCCCGCCAGGCCAGCGACGGCTCTCTCGTCGTTGACGATGACCACCTCACTGGTCGGCGCAGCGAACAGTGCAGAACAATTGCAAAGCGCGCTGGCAGCCATGATCTGTCGGGCCGCTTGCAAGGCAGCTTCGCCCGCGATTACCTCGGGTTGCTTGCCCGCGGCCAGCACGTCGTCAATACCCTTGCCGTCGCTCGGGGACCAACGCTCTAGCTCAACGGCGTAGCCCTCGCCGATTAGAAACTCGACGGCTTCGAAGAGGGCCTTACCCACCGACCGATTGATGGGAGCGTCGGCATCGAACGCGACGCGTATCCGCCTAAGGCCGGAGTCGTTTCCGCCCACCAGTTCGGCAGCCAGGGGCAGCACGCATCGCCACTGTTTCGCTCCAGGGAAGGAGATCGTGGCCATGCCGGACAACGCCGTCGCCACGTCGGCCTTTAGCTCGCCTTCCGTAATACGGACCACATCGAGTGGACCGCGAATGCCGACGGGAATGTGCGGCGGAGCACCAGTACTTGGACCACCTTGCTTGGCAGCCGAAACGTACAGGTACTTGGAACCATCGCCGACTTGATCGGGCCGAATCTTTAGGGCGACGATTCTTCCGGCAAGGTCCCGGGCTGGAATCAACAAGCCGGCGGCCGCCGCCAGCCTGCCATTGTGAAATCCTGGGATGCCATTGATCGCTGGCCCCACGTCCGCAATGACCGCCGCGACCGCCCCTTGGAAATCAGCAGGGTTCCAGGTTCGGTAGCCGCCGGCATCGATGTGCTCGTCGGTAAGGCCGCGCCGAAGCAGTGCCTCGCGATGGCTAGTTGAAAGGGGCAGCCGCGACAATAGCAATGCGTAGGCGCGGTCGAGCGTATCTACGTCGGCCCGTTCGGGCTCCGCTCTTCCTTGAATCAGTGCTGGAGAAGTGGGGGATTGAGGCGAGTCAACCAGGCCCAGATAGACTGCAACTTCGCGGCAGACACCATTAAGGTCGATCCCGCGCATCCACATGATGGCTGCCAGGCCGTCTCCGTTCCCAGTGTTAAAGCAGTTGTTGCATAGGACAGCTCCATCTGCTTTATCGATCAGTCGAAATCGGTCCTTTCCTCCACACTTTGGGCAAGGGTGGTGCTTGCCATCGAGAAGCGCCGAATCGATTCCTCCCACTCGGGCCAGAATTTCAGGCCAGCGACCTGCTGCGGCCGCTTTTATTTTTACCGCATCTGTGTGATAATACATTCTGCTTTCTCCAGACGCTCGGCTTCTCGCTGGCAGCAGTGGCCGAGCGTTTTTCGTTGTTGGGCCAGGATTTGAAGCAGCTATTAGCCGGCCACATCACCTGCTGGAGAGAATTGGCAGCGGAAGAGATGACCGGGCAGGAAGGCGACATGGACGCCCAGCCGCCGCAACTGTTCATGTGCCTTGGCTTCAAGGGCGCGGTCGCAGGTCAGACGAGCGCGTTCTAACGCAGCAAACCATGCCGTCGGACTGTCAACGGGATTCGAGCGCTCGTACGCGTCCAACAGGATCTGTGACATGGGGTCCTCCAAGGAATGAGCCTTTGGAGGATGGGCGAAAGTCGCCTTGGTGTCGTCGGCTACACTGGCAGAATGGCGGGTTTCGCCGCCTGGAGAGCGGCATGAGTGTCGCCAAAAATGTAGCCGCGAATGCTGCTAGCAATTCGATTCTTCATCGCCTTCGTCTTCGCCAACTTGATCCCAAGCTTCCAACAGGCCGGTTCTGCCGCTTTTCGAGCCGGAAGGAAGTTCGTCTCGACCGCTGAGAATCGCCTCACGCGCCCTTTGAAACGTCCTCCACTTGGGCTTGTACAGTGTGGTGCGGTGCACTCCCACGGCGCCCGCAATTCTGGTATCGGTCCAATCTGGATGATTCACAAGCAGCGCCAGAGCTTGTTCCAGCTTGGTCAAGCCTGTGTTTGACCGAGCCGAGCGATCATCACGTCCCTCAGGCAGCCCGTGCGGCTTGTCGCCAGTCGAAGTGGAAAACTGATCCTCGATCTCAGCAACAAACAGCTCGATCTTTGCAGCATGATCCTCCCATTGTTCCCGAAGGGAGGGTATGCGGTCGTCTAGCAGCACACGATAGCGAAGGTCTTTTAGGTAGTCACCAAACTTGTCCTGTTTAACGATCTCTTGAAACGTCAAAAGACGAAGCTCCCTCCAAGGGTCAACTAGTTCTACTCCCTCGGCATACGTGTCATGTATCGCCGCCAGCAGCGCGAGCCGCTCATCCGTCGTGTAAGCAAGCATCGAGAAGGGAATCGGTAAAACACCTGCGTCAAACCCTTGATCGTCAACATGGTGCGGCGGGTTGTTCGCCCAGCGGCAGACTGCTTCTCGCCACCATTCCACTCGACCTTGGACCCATGGACGTAGTCGATCGGCAACAAGTCGCAGAGGATCATCGTTGCGCGCAGCATCGGTGCAAACTCCGACCATTACCTGCCGACGGGCGACCGAAACGACGCGGCCTTCTGTGTCCACAATTACTCGACCTGAATCCAGACCCCCAATAAAGTCACGTAAGGCCGAAGCGCTACCAACCAGCAATTCCTTTTCCTTTTCCAACGCCAGGCGGGCTTCGACTCCATTGGGAAGGAATGATGCCGAGTTCACAAATCGAATAAAGCCCTGGGTAAGTTCATCTTCCCCCGCGAGCTTGTCGTACTGACCAACGAGTTGCTGGCCGGCCGGCTGCTGCCCCAGCGCACGCAATACTTCCACCGCCTCCAGGACGATCTCCCGCGGTGGCAGCGGCGAATCAGACCGTTTGTCAACGTAAATATCCAATCCTTCGTCAATCTGAGAGTACAACTCCCCGAGCCGCGTTTTCAACACATTATTGGCGTCCATGCTGCTGCCTTTCATTTCGGTGACTGCCGCAAGCCCACGAACGAATTCTATCGAAAATCCGTTGGCATCGCACTGACGCGAAGGCTGTTCGCACGTCTGGAATACGCTGATGCGCTCCCAGAATTCCCAGAAATACCGTGCACGCATTCCCAGGGACGATTCTGGAGTATTGGGAGCGCTTTCCCGCACGCGCGGATGCAGAATCACGATCCCATGTTAACGGTTGGACACTTCCGCTGTTCCGCCGCCTCCGCCTTCGCCGCTAGCACTTCCCTCAAGTCGTCTATCGCATACCACGCCTCCGCCGCCGCCTCGATCGCACTTCGCCAACTCTCGGCGAGCGGGTCGCGCCGGTCAGTCCCGTCGAGGTACATTGGTGGGCACTCGGAGAACAGGCGATCGTTGAGCGCGTACTGCTGGTCGGCGAGGACCTGGACCTGCTTCGCTTTGGTTCGTGGTCGTCCTACCATGTTGGCTCCTTCCTCCATGCTGGGAATCAGTCGGTATCAGTTAGTCCCATGATTCTAGCGGCGGGCCGATTTGCGGGAATTCCTATTGGAGGTTGGCAACCAGTCGGCCCGCCAGTGTTGCGGCGAGGTCCTACGGGTTGGAGCTGCCCGAGCCAAGGCGTTCCTATTGGAACTACAACATTTGCGACGAGAAGGTGATCGTCCAGACGATCGAGAGCTTCAGCGGGAAGACGGCGGAGCGCGCTCAATGCTGAGCGCGCAGAAACTGCGACAAACTCAAGCGGCACTTGAATCCGCGGCGACTATTCCTAAGC
>Ga0065705_10104397_pt1 | contig 16951 bp, 21 predicted proteins | sample SwibulcommuniRL2_FD_59092 | JGI IMG/M metagenome (GOLD analysis project Ga0065705, IMG submission 59092) | Bulk soil microbial communities from switchgrass field near Rose Lake, East Lansing, Michigan, USA - RL2 Bulk Soil v2 (version 2) | ecosystem: Environmental > Terrestrial > Soil >...
AGAGTTTATATTTGGTAAAATTAGACATAATAAGTCCTATTTATTTATTCGTTACTACCGGGGTATTGAGACAGATTGCTTGAATGTAGGAAGGATGCCGAATAGTACATCCATAGCATTTGCCGTGAAAACCGCGATACTTGTATCGGTGTCTTTTTCGACCCTTCCCGGCAGAAGAAGAGTAAATCAATGCTTCAGGGTGAAAAGATGGACTCATTGATTCGCAAGGTATGGAAATTTACAAAAAGGAATGGAACACTTCATGAATGCGATTCCTTCTTCGAATAAGATTGTAGTTCCGAACCTGACAAGCGAGGAAAGCAAAGGATTACAGGACTATTGGGGGGTCTATGAAGTCCGGCGTGAAGAGGTCACCGCCGCATTGGCGCAGTTCGCGACTGATATTCCCGAATTGAAATTCATTCTGCAAAACTCAAGGATCCAGGCGCCCAGCGTCGAGCAGCAACGGGCAAGCCTGGAAAGACAGCGCCGCGCCATTTACCAAAATGAGTGGGAACCCTATTTGGAAAGCTTGTGGGAGCAGGGCAAGCAATATGCGCGTGCCGGTTTCAGTTTTCGCCTCTGGTTCGAAATTGTGAGCGCATTCCGCAAATTCATGCGACCTTATTTGCTCGAGGCATTCGGAGGAACGCCACAACGACTGCTTGCAGCCCTTGATGGCGCCGATTTTTTGATCGAGATTGCCCTGAGCGTGATCGGCGAGAGTTACCTCGATACCAAACAACAGTTGATTCAGGAACAGAGTGAACGACTCGCCAGTGCAACTGAACGCGAGCAGATGGATGAGGTGTTTCGAGGCTTGCTCGAATCCGCCCCGGACGCAATCGTCGTCGTGAACAATAAAGGCGAAATCACACTGGTCAACTCGCAGCTCGAAAGCATGTTTGGCTATCAGCGTGCGGAGATCACCGGGCAATTTGTGGAGAAGCTGGTCCCTTCCCGCTTTCACGGCAAACATCCATTGCACCGCACCGGATATTTTAACGAACCGCGCGTCCGACCGATGGGCAGCGGGTTGGATCTGTACGGTGTACGGAAGGATGGGACGGAATTCCCGATCGAGATCAGCTTGAGCCCGCTTCAGACCGAGCGGGGTACGTTGGTCACAGCCGCCATCCGGGATGTGACCGAACGCAAGTTAGCCGAAGAAAAGATCAAAATGCTGAATGAAGATCTCGAACAGCGCGCCATCCAGTTAGAGGCTACCAACAAGGAACTGGAGGCGTTCAGTTATTCGGTCTCGCATGATCTGCGGGCACCGCTTCGCACCATCGACGGTTTCAGCGCGGCAATTCTGGAGGATTTTGGCGATCAATTGCCGGATGAAGGGCGCAATCACCTGATGCGCATCCGCACCGCTGCTCAACGCATGGCTCAATTGATTGACGACCTGCTCAACCTCTCGCGCGTGACGCGTGCACCACTGAATCCGGAGCCCACGAACATCAGCACAATCGCCCAGCACGTTGTGCGTGCTTTGCAGCAGGCAGACACCGAGCGGATTGTAGAGATCTCCATTTCCCCCGGTATCATCGCCAACAGCGATCCACGCCTGATGAAAATTGTGCTCGAAAACTTGATCAACAATGCGTGGAAGTTCACGGCCAAGCAGGAGTTCGCCCGTATCGAATTTGGTGCGAGTGACGATCCAAACGACGGAAGAATCTTCTTCGTCCGCGACAACGGCGCAGGTTTCGACATGGCTTATGTGAATAAATTGTTTGGCGCCTTCCAGCGTCTGCACACGAGTTCCGAGTTTCCCGGGATAGGCATCGGACTTGCCATAGTCCAGCGTATTATTAATAGGCACGGAGGGCGCGTCTGGGCGGAAGGTAGCCCCAACGAAGGCGCGACGTTTTACTTTACTTTATAAAAGGAGCGCAGGAGATATGAGTCAGAAAGTGATCCTTCTGGTCGAAGATAACGCCGACGACGAAGCCCTGACCCTTCGGGCATTGAATAAAAGCAAGGTGGCAAATAAAATCATCGTTGTCCGTGATGGTGCCGAGGCCCTCGATTTTCTCTTTTCTACCGGTGTATACATAGATCATGATCCGCTGGATTTGCCGCAGGTGGTCCTGCTTGACCTCAAACTTCCCAAGGTGGATGGAATCGAAGTGCTTCGGCGCATCCGCGCAGAACCGCGGACGCGCATGCTTCCGGTTGTGATCCTTACATCCTCCCGGGAGGATCAGGACATGGTCAACGCCTATTCCAACGGCGCCAACTCCTACGTCCGCAAACCCGTGGATTTCAATCAATTCGTGGATGCCATCGGACATCTGGGATTATATTGGCTGGTATTGAATGAGGCACCACCTTCGTAGTATCGATGGAAGCTAAGAAGCAGTTGAGAGTTCTCCTGGTGGAAGATTCAGACGACGACGCGCAGCTGTTGCTGCGCGAAATTCGTCGTTTTGGCTATAAAGTTCAGTTCGAACGAGTAGAGACTGCGGACGCTCTGCGCTCTGCTCTGGCGAGCAAGCCCTGGGACGTAGTACTTTGCGATTATTCACTGCCACACCTGAACGCGCCCAAGGCACTTGAGATTTTGAAATCCAGCGACCTCGACCTGCCCTTTATTATTATCAGCGGAACGATCGGGGAGGAAAGCGCGGTCAGCGCCCTCATAGCCGGGGCGCATGATTTCATCATTAAGGGGAAATTTGCGCGGCTTGGACCTGCCCTCGAACGCGAATTGCGTGAGGCTGAAGTCCGCAGCGAACGGCGTCAGGCCGAGGCCTCCCTGCGAGAGAATGATCGCCTATTGTCGGAGGCGCAGCGTCTCGGTCACATCGGCAGCTGGAGCCTCGACATCCGCAGCGATATTCTTCAATTTTCAGACGAGATGTACCATCTGCTCGATATTTCGCCGAATGAATTCCAACATGACAGTACGGGGTTTCTCGATCTTATTTATTCCGGCGACCGTACGTCTGCCTCGAAATGGATGGAGGACATCAAATCCGGCCGGCGGGTTCGGGAACTGGAGTTTCGAATTTTCCATTCCAGTGGTGAGATGCGTTATGTCCAATGCCGGGGCGCGATCGTGCATGATGAGAGCGGTACTCCACAGCGATTTGTCGGTACGGCACAGGATATATCAGAGCGAAAACTTTCTGAAATGCAGATCCGTCAGCAGGTGGCACGCCTGACAGCGTTGAGAACCATAGACCAGGCGATTACATCCAGTTTCAATTTGCGTTTCACGCTCGATGTCGTTCTTACACAAGTGGTCACCGAACTACAAGTGGACGCGTCCAGCATTTTGATGCTGGACGCTACGGGACAAAAATTGGAGTACAGGGCAACTCGTGGCTTTCGAGATCAGGCAGTTATGAACGCAATAATCGCCATCGCCAAAAGCCATGCCGGGCGCGCTGTGACGGAACGCCATTTGATCCGTATCGAGGATCTAAAGAACGAACCTGACCAGCTGGTCGTCGAGACCCTGTTCCCCGAAGAGGATTTCGTCAGTTATTTTGCCGTGCCTTTGGTCGCCAGGGGAAAAGTCAATGGCGTATTGGAAATTTTCCAGAGAGCAGTACTGCGACCCTATCCGGAATGGATTGATTTCCTGGAGGCACTCGCTGGACAGGCTGCCATTGCCATCGACAACGCCACACTTCTCGAAAACCTGCAAAACATCAATTACGAATTGGAGAAGGCATACGATGCAACCATCGAGGGGTGGTCGCACGCTCTTGATCTGCGCGACCGGGAAACAGAAGGACATACGCTTCGGGTCACAAGCATGGCACTGAAGCTTGCACAGCTGATGGGATTGGAAGAAAAGAAGCTCGCGCAAATGCGGCGCGGCGGCTTGCTCCATGATATTGGCAAGCTGGGTGTACCAGACAGTGTGTTGTTGAAGCCAGGTCCGCTCAACGCGGAGGAACTGGCAATCATGCGGCTGCATCCGCAATTCGCCTATGACTGGCTTGCACCGATTGCCTATCTTCGCGAAGCGATGGAAATTCCGTACTGTCACCACGAAAAATGGGACGGGACAGGATACCCGCGCGGGCTGCGGGGTGAGGACATTCCATTTACTTCGCGTATCTTTGCCGTGGCAGATGTCTGGGATGCGTTGACCAGCGGCCGTCCATATCGCCCGGCATGGTCACACGAAAAGGCGAAGGGATACATCCGAGAGAATAGCGGTCAGCATTTCGATCCAAAGGTCGTCGAGGTTTTCCTGAACCACATTGCAGATCTGACCTCCGTCGAATCGGATCGGAAGTGATTCGCCTGCACCCTAATCCATGAACCAGTGTGGCGGGTCACAAATGGCGGTCCGTACTTACATGCATGGAAGGTGAAGGCTTCACGAGGCGTTTCCAAGCTCCGCGTAGAAAGGACATCATATGAAACCAAACCTACGCACCGATATCCGCCCTTTGCTCCGCAGGAGAATTAACGAGGACGAGTATCGGTCCATTCGGCAGCTCTGGATTGCCCATTCCGTTGCCGAAGAATCCCGGGACATTCCTGGTTTGATGGCTACATTAACCGAGGAGTGTGTATACACTGTCGTTAACAAGGGTGTGGACTGGAATGGCAAAGCCGGTGCAACCCGGTTCTATCAGGAATTGCTGGCAGCATTTCCTGACGTTCACTTCGATCTACAGAACATTGTCATCGGTCCACAAGGCGTGTTCGAGGAGGCATTCGCTACAGGCACATATCAATCGCAATGGCTGGACATGCCTTCTCCGAGCGGTCAGCGTATTGAGTTTTTAGTGACGATCCTGTTGCCTTGGGACCCCGAGCAGCAACTCTTCAGCGGCGAGCGCATCTACTTCTTTCTCAAATAGAAATCGGTAATATGCAGCTGCCCGATCGAATCCATGCCGACAAATTGGCATCTAATGTGGGATTTTTTGCTCCGTAACGGTTATTAATTTTCCTCTCAACTTCGTCTAATCCTATTCACATTTGGATTGGATATGCTTTTAACTTCATGTGCAGCCATAGCCATGGATGCAGGACTTGATAAAACTGTAAATTCAAAATAAGGAAAATGTTAGCAACAATCTCCAATTAAAGGTGTAACATGGGGCGAATTCAGAGCATCGAAATGCGGATTTTAATGAGGCAAACATGAAACAATCAGTTACACAAATACTGGATTTCTTTCGAAAACATAAATATGGCAAAGTGAGCCTGGTGCTTCTCTTCATCGGTATGCTCATTGCCACTTCCTTTCTCTTTCGTACCAATACCCAGGAAAAGCCGATTCCGCTTAGTGAGGTTGCCTCCGCGATTTCTGCAAACACCGTCCGGCGGGTGGAAGATTCGCGTTATAGCGGAACCCTAACGATTTATTACGCCGATGGGACGAAACATACAACCTTGCGCGACACCGCAGCACCGTTTCTCGAGCAGATGCGCTTCCTTGGTGTGAGCCAAAGCGAACTAGCCAAACTCCAGTACGAAATTGTGGAACAGGATGCATTCGCGGAAGGCCGCGGGGCAGATGTGTTTATGAGCCTGGCAATGCTTGGATTGATCGGCTATGGCATTACGCGCGTCACGGGTGGCATGATCGCGAGCAAGAAGAAGTACACTGAAGGCGATATCCCCAATGTCAAATTCCGGGATGTTGCAGGCATCGATGAGACACGCGAAGAATTAATTGATATTGTCAATTTTCTGAAGGACGGTGGTCAGTATCGGCAGATGGGTGCACGTATGCCGAAGGGCGTTCTCCTCGTCGGAGATCCCGGTACCGGCAAGACTTTGCTTGCCAGAGCCATTGCGGGCGAAGCCGGTGTACCATTTTTTAGCACAGCCGGCTCCGAGTTTGTGGAAATGTTCGTCGGCGTTGGTGCAAGCCGCGTCCGCTCGCTGTTCAAGAAGGCGCGCTCCAAGGCTCCATGCATTGTTTTCATCGATGAGATCGATGCCGCAGGACGCAAGCGCAACTCCAGCGGCGGTGGCGGTGAGATGGAGCAGGATCAGACTCTGAATCAACTACTGGTCGAAATGGACGGATTTACCGGTGCCGAGGGCATCGTGGTGCTGGGCGCGACAAACCGTGTGGATGTACTGGACCCGGCGCTCACCCGCTCCGGTCGTTTTGACCGTCATGTCACCGTTCCGCGCCCGGATGTGAAGGGTCGCCTCGAGATCCTCAAGATCCACGTCGATGGACGGCGAATCGCTGCAGATGTGAAACTGATGGATGTCGCGAAATCTACTCCAGGACTGGTCGGCGCCGACCTCGCCAGCGTGGTTAATGAGGCCGCGATCCTTGCCGTCCGCAACAGGCATGAGGAGATCACGGTCCAGGACTTCCAGGAAGCTGTGGAGAAAAACCTGATCGGCAGCGTCCAGCAGAAAGGCCGCGTGATGAGCCAGACAGAACGACGGACGATTGCCTATCACGAAGCAGGCCACGCCGTGGTGATGCATTGTACCGAGCATTCCGATCCGGTCTATAAGATCACGATCATCCCGCGCGGGCAGATGGGTGGCTTCACCATGTCGCTACCCGAACAGGACAGCCTGTTGATGTCACGCAATCAAATGCTGGCGCAGATCACCGGCCTCATGGGTGGGCGCGTCGCAGAGGAGATTTTCTGCGACGATATCACCAGCGGCGCATCCAATGACCTTAAGGTTGCCACACAATTGGCAGAAGAAATGGTCATGCGCCTCGGAATGAGTGTAACTGGCTTGCGGGTCTTCAACCGCCCGGAAGGCTATGAAGCTCTTTCCGCTCCCCGCGCCGGACAAAAAACATTCGAAGCCCTGGATGAAGCAATTAATCGCATCCTTGACGAATGCTACTCGGAAGCCAGGCGCATCATTACCGAAAAACGTGAAGCGATGGAACGAGTCACTCAGTTCTTGCTGCAACACGAAACACTTACTCGCGAAGAGTTCGTGGCATTGATATAAGAATTCGATGACACAAAGAGAGATCCGAGGTATTTCGGATGTCTCTTTGTTTGCGCAAACTTACAAGTTGAGTTCAACGATCAGCGAGCGGATCACCTGAGCGCTGGCATGCAAGGCGATTGTCTCTTTCTCATCCAGCTTCGGAAAAAAGGTTTGAATAATTCCCTCCCCGCCAACCAAATTCGGGAGCGAGACGGTTACATCTTTCACCCCGGCGACCTCCGGCATGGGTGTACAAACAGTTAGCAGGGATCGTTCATCCTGCAAAATGACCTCCACAATCCGCGCAACCGCACTGCCGATGCCGTAATACGTTGCCCCTTTACCTTCGATAATGTGATACGCGGCGCGGCGCACCTTTTCATCGATGACCGCATAATCATCTTCGCAGATCGATATGTCTCGTCCAGTACAAAACTCATCCAATGGGATGCCCCCGACTGTGATCTGTGACCAGGCGAGAACCTCTGAATCCCCATGTTCGCCAAGCACGTACGCATGGACGTGTTGCGAGTCCACCTTAAGCTGCCGTCCGATCAACGAGCGCAAACGCGCCGTATCGAGTGTTGTCCCCGAGCCGATCACGCGGCTGGAAGGAACGCCGAACTCCGCCGCATAATGCGCCGCGATATGGGTCATCACATCCACAGGATTGGTCGCGATCAACAAAACAGCTTCCGGAGCATGCCGCAGGACATTGGGGATCACCTGCTTGAATACCTGTGCATTCCTCCCTAACAATTGGATGCGAGTCTCACCAGGTTTTTGTCCAACGCCTGCAGAAACGACCACCACCTTGCTCCCCGCCAGGTCCTCGTACTCCCCGGCTCTGATCTCCAGCGGATGCGCAAACGGGACCGCGTGCAGGATGTCATCTGCCTCTGACTCGGCGCGTGCCTGGTTTTGATCGACCAGCACAACTCTTCGTCCGACGCCGCGCATGACCAATGCATACGCCGCCGTCGCGCCGACAAATCCACTTCCCACGATTCCTGTTTTCATCCGTGCTCCTTCACCGCTAAATTCTCGAACTCCAGGCTCAAGCTCTACTGTGGGCGGGATGCCCACGCCTCAATTTCCACACGAAACTGCGGGCTTGCCAGCGCCGCAACATAAATAAGCGTGCTGCAGGGCTGATGTCCTTGCAATTTCGAGAGCACAATTTCGCGTCGCCTGGTTGTGTCAAATTCCCCGACCAGATAATACGTGATTTTGATTAGGTCGCTCACATTCATGTTCGCGGCGCGCAGGTTGCGTATGATATTCTCGAATGCAAGATCGATCTGCTCATAAGGATCTTCGGGAATCGTACCGTCCTGCCGCATCCCTACTTGACCTGAGATAACAAGTATTTTCTCATTGTGAATTTCAATTTGATGAGAGTACGATCCGACGGGTGAATGAATATCTTGAGGGTTTCGGAATTCTTTCATAAGTCAGCTCCTGAATGAGTAGGTCACGCTTGAAGCGTGACCTACTGTCTTATTTCAGCGATGAAGCAACAAAATCAGCTTTCTTATTCTACATATACCGAATCGACAATCCCCACAATGACCGAGATCACCGCCGCGTCGGGATTCTTCAATGCCTGACGGGCGCCATTTCCTTCGCGATTAACAAGTACGGTATCGCCAATTCCTGCCTGCGTGTTATCCAGTGCAATAAAATCGTCGTTAGGCTCGGGCATGTCCCCGTCCATGACCAATGGCTGGATAACCAGCAGCCTGCGATTTTTATAATGGGGGTGGCTGATGGTGGTAACTATTGTTCCAACGACCTTACCTAAGATCATTTTTCTAATATACTCCGGTGGTTGAGTAGGCGGTGCTCTTCCGCTGTACACTTGCACCCGATTTGCTTGGCAAATCGTGCGTTTGGTGCAGTGCAGGTGTCGAAACCACCATTTTCATGAGTGACTTTGTAAGAAGAATACAATACGGCGCGGTGGTTTCGATACGCCCTTTGGGCTACTCAACCACCGGCAATTCTGTATTACGTAAACTGGTTCTGCCCAGCCCGCAAGTTGTAATCGAACGTGCCGTCGGGCTTGACCTCCAATTCATCCACAATGCCAACAAGGGCGAGATCGATCGGCACGAACTTCTCATCCCGCATCGCCAGGGCCGCTTCGCGCGAACGGACCATTACGCACAGATCCCCTGGTCCCGCCTGAACAACGTCCGCAGCTACTTGCAGGATGCCGATCGGTTCCAGGTTTTTGTTCAGCGGCTGAACAATCAGCAACTTCACTGCATCGGTACCCGGGTATTTGATCGTGCAGATCGCAGTCCCTTTGACTCTGCCGAATAACATTATTTGAGACCTACACCTTTGACAACGCGGTGGATGATGTTATCAAGTAATTTCTCATCCACCTGGTTGCCGAGTTTCGCGATCACTGCCGAGCGAATCCGCTGCTCGATATCAGTTTCTCGCGCTCCCGAAAGCGCATCGGGACCATGTGAGCGGAGTGAGGGCGTTTGTTGCCCCAACGCAGTCGAGGCCTGCATTGGCTGAGAAATCAGTGCAGCCGCGGGAGTAGCTTTCGAGTTCGCGTGAATCGTCTCTGCGAGATAGGGACGAACGGGCGCGGCGGGTGGATTGTCAACCTGGTCAGTGATAAGTTGAAATCCCAAACGTTTGGCTTTTTCATAAGCCAGTTCGGTCAACACCACGCTGTCCGTGAGCTGCAACGACTTCGTGCCGCCGCTGAACAGATCTTCGATATCTTTCTCAGTATAAAACTGTTTTGGCATATTGGAATCGTAGTAACGACTTAAGTCGTTACTACTTTGAACGCCCACCAAAATTACCGCGGGTATTCTGCGGTAGGATCATTTCCACATCTGCAGCCGGGCGCGGGATCACATGCACCGAAGCAAGTTCACCGACCCGTTTCGCGGCAGCCGCGCCGGCATCGGTCGCGGCTTTGACGGCGCCCACATCACCGCGCACCATCACGGTGACATAACCACCGCCCACGTATTCCGAACCAATCAGAACCACATTTGCAGCCTTGACCATTGCGTCGGCTGCTTCGATCGCGCCGACCAGACCTTTGGTCTCCACCATTCCAAGGGCAATCATTGCAGGGTCTACAGCCATGTTCATTCCTTTCTAAATACCACTTTGCCTTCGACTTCGAGTGAATCGATGATCGACATGATCACCGCATCCACCGGCGTATCTTTTGTAATATTCGTCTGGCGAGCCGAGGAACCTGCGGCGGTCAGCACGAGATCGCCGATGCCAGCGTCCACCGTGTCCACGGCAACATACGGCTTTCCCGAGGGCTCCCCAGTCTCATCGGTTTGACGGAGGATCAATAATTTACGACCGAGCAGTTTTTCATCTTTGATTGTGGATACAGTCGTGCCGATTACTTTTGCGATCAGCATAAAGTACTCCTAATTGCCAAATCCTTGCGAAGGCTGGACTTGCTCAACTCGTGGGGTTCGAAAAAACCTTCGCAAGGCTCATGAATTAATAACTCTTGGATGGCGTCGCCTCTTTCGCAGCAGGCGCCTGTCCGCTCGGACCTTGGATGATTTTCACACCCGCACTCGCGCCGATGCGCGTTGCTCCGGCTTTGATCATGCTTGCCGCATCCTCGAACGTGCGCACTCCACCGGATGCCTTGACTCCCATTTGCGGACCGACCGTCTTGCGCATCAACTCCACATCGTGCACAGTTGCTCCCCCACCCGCAAATCCTGTAGACGTTTTGACGAAATCAGCACCCGCTTCCTTGCAAATCAAGGATGCGATCGTTTTCTCTTCATCTGTGAGCAAGGCTGTTTCAATAATAACTTTGACAATAATTCCATGTGCATGAGCCGCATGGACAACGCCGCGGATATCCCTGGCAACTGTTTCCAGATCGCGCGCCTTCAATGCGCCGATGTTGATCACCATATCGATTTCCGTTGCGCCCTGCCGGATGGCGGTTTCGGTTTCAAACGCCTTGGTCTCGGAGGAGGTTGCTCCCAGGGGAAATCCTATCACAGTACAGACCTTTGCGGATGCACCTTTCAACAGCTCCGCACACAAGCTCACCCAGGTCGGGTTCACACAGACCGACGCAAATCCATATTTGCGCGCTTCAAAACAAAGTTGGGCAATCTCCTGTTGGGTCGCGTCGGGCTTGAGCAGGGTATGATCGATCATTTTTGCCAAATTCATATCCTGCGGAATCACACCCAGGGTGGAAGATAATCTCTCCGCGCCCGCGCTGACTACATTTCCCATTCGATCGGTGCACACTCGAACGCACAATTGGTCTGCGCAATCGAACTTACACTGATAGCCGTCCGGAATGCTGGAGCGTGCTTCATCCTCTGCCATCGCGGTAAGCACTTCGTGTGTAATGATCTCTACAAGTTGTTCGACCAGCTTCTTATCAGGTTTCATGATTTCCTAGACCGGTGGTTGAGTGGGCGTAGCCAGTATCGAAACCACCAGTTTTCAAGCAGATTCTTGTTATTATGTTACTGCCGGTTTCGATTCGGTCGAGAAGAACACTCGACCTACTCAACCAGCGAGGATTGTTATTTACTTCAAATACTTCTTCTCCACCGATTTTATCTTATCCAGGCGCGGAGTGTGACGTCCGCCGCCGAATTCGGTGGTCAGCCAGGTCTTGACAATCTGTTTGGCAAGGCTAATGCCGATCAAGCCAGCGCCGAGTGTCAACACATTCGTATCATTGTGCTCCCGGCTGTTCACGGCGGATGAATAGTCGTACGCCATTCCCGCACGCACACCGGGGACCTTGTTTGCGACAATGCAACTTCCGATCCCCGCTCCATCGATCATAATGCCTCTCCAGGCTTTTCCCGTACCCACGGCTTGTGCGACAGCATGAGCAAAGTCTGGATAGTCAACCGCCTCCTTACTGTTTGTTCCCAGGTCGCTGATTTCAAATCCCAGCGTTTTCAATTCAGGCTTGAGGGCTTCTTTTAACTCATATCCACCATGATCAGCACCCATGGCAACGATCTTTTTCGAGGCTGTCTGAGCCTGCGTCGACACCGGCATATCTGCCGCGGGCTGGCTCACACGTGAACCTAAAGAGTTCTCGACTACTCGATGAACAATTTCGTGGATTTCCGAGTCGCTGATGTCTGTCATAAAGGCTTCTAAATTGAATTATCTTCTTGTTCCAGCGCTGCGTCAAGTTGTACGCATGCATCAAATTAATGGAGCTTCTCACGTTTTTCCAGCATTTCAATGAACTTCTGAATCTTTCTCGCGCGGGTCTCTGGCTTTTTGGCATGATGGATCCTGAACAGGAATGCATATCTTTCAGCACTCTTCAAAGTTTCGAAGAATGCCCTGGCTTTTTCGTTTCTATCCAACGCGGCCCGAAAATCGTCAGGAATGGAAATGTTCTTCTGGGAGGCATACGCTGCCTCCCAGCGACCATCCTTTTTCGCGGCCTCGACCGCCTGAAGTCCGGTAGTCCGCATTTCACCGCTGGCGATCAGTTTCTCCACCTTTTCCGTGTTGATCTTCGACCAGATGCTCTTCGGTCCACGGGGAGTGAATTTCTGGAGCCAGTATTTTTCATCGAAACCTTTTTTCTGTCCATCGATCCAGCCATAGCACAGAGCAACATCCAGGGCTTCTTCATATGCAACAGAGGAAATTCCCGAATCCTTTTTGGCGAGTTTTAGCCACACGCCAGCGGATTTGTCATGTTGCCTGGCAAGCCAGTCCGACCATTTCTTTTTGCTCTCAAATGCCAATGGGAGTTCCGTAGATTTCATAAGTTTAGCTGCCAGAGGGCACAGCAATGTGACTCATTACATTTATGACCAGACCATTCGGGTCAACGACAAAGAAACGACGAACACCCCAGGGCTCATCTGTTAATGGATGAACGATTTTGAAACCCATTTTGATGGCATTTCCGTAGACTGTTTTTACATCATCTACTTCTATGGTGAGATTGGGATTCACCGGTGCCGTCTGGTCCTGGTTAATAACAGTAAGCTGTACTGTTGGATTCGACGGAGATCCAAATGTCATAATCCAACCCAGATCCATTCCAAGTTCCAAACCGATTAGATCTGCATAGAAATGTCGATTCTCATCGAATTGATCTGAATGAATATCCATGACGATTCTTCTAATATCCATACACAGTTTCCTCGGTCAGCCATTAATAAATGCTCTAACTTTGACTCCATTATAAAGGAGCATTGTAAAAAAACCATGAAAGGGCTGGAATCCTGCTCTAAATTAGGAATGATCCTGTCCGCATTTCTTCATATACTGAATATATAGTTCAATCCACTTTATAGGAGCCTCAGATGCAAACAGAAAACGACGGTCGAAATGATTTTGATTTCCTTGTTGGGAACTGGATCATGCGTCACCGGCGGCTGAAGGAGCGCCTAACAGGATGTACCGAATGGGAGGAGTTTGATGGGACAGCCGTAGGCAAGAAACTGTTGAATGGACTCGGCCATTGCGACGAAGTGATCATGAACCGGGAAACAGGTCCTACCCATGGCTACACTCTTCGCCTCTTTGATGTCAAATCACGGGAATGGAGTATTTATTGGGCAGCGGGAACAAGCGGGATACTGGATGTGCCGATGGTCGGAAAATTCAGTGACGGTGTTGGAGAGTTTTATTCACAGGAAGTTTGGGAAGGACGACACATCTTCTGTCGCTTCACCTGGTCGAAGATCACACCCAACTCCGCCCAATGGGAACAGGCATTTTCGATTGATGGAGGCAAAACCTGGGAAACCAACTGGATGAATACCTTTGAGAGGGTATAAGGAGCGTGACATGCAATCAGAAACTGACGGCCGGAATGATTTTGATTTCCTGCTCGGAACCTGGAAGATCCATCATCGCACCCTGAAAAAACGCCTGGACGGTTCAACGGAATGGCAGGAATTCAAGGGTGACATGGCGCATAGAAAAATCCTGAATGGGCTTGGCAATATGGACGAGAACCTAATTCACGGAAGTACTGGCATAGTGCACGCAATTGCATTGCGCTTGTTCAATCCGGAATCAAAAGAATGGAGCATCTACTGGTCGACAGACCAGACAGGAACATTGGATGTCCCTGTGATCGGCGGTTTCAAAAACGGGCGTGGCGAATTCTATTCTCAGGAGATCTTCGAGGGCAGGCATATTTACAGTCGCTTCATCTGGTCTAAGATCACTGCGGACTCCGCTCAATGGGAACAGGCATTTTCAGAAGACGGTGGCAAAACCTGGGAAACGAACTGGATCATGGAGTTTGAGCGCGTATGAACAGGCCAAGATACTCTCCCATCGTAGAGCTCAGGATGTACACGCTTCATCCAGGCAGGCGGGATGAATTGATCAAGCTCTTCGAACGCGAATTTATTGAAACGCAGGAAGCTGTGGGCATCCAAGTCATCGGACAGTTCTACGATCTGGACGACCCGAATCAGTTTGTGTGGCTGCGTGGTTTCAATGATATGTCTGCCCGTGCACAATCGCTGCATGCTTTTTACAGCGGACCTGTCTGGATGGCCCATCGAGATGCAGCCAACGCAACTATGATCGATTCGGATAACGTGCTCTTACTTCGCCTTCCGGACGGGGCCTGTGGATTTTCATTCAACGATGCAAATCGTCCTCACGCGGGCGCGCGGGTAAAGCAAGATGGGTTTATCGCAGTCACGATCTATTACTTCGAGGCGCCTGCGGATTCGGGATTTGTCAGAACCTTCGAAAACACGATCAGCCCTGTACTCCGAGAGGCTGGTGCTGAAGTACTTGCCTATTTTGTCACGGAGGATAGCCCAAACACCTTTCCGCAATTGCCGGTGCGCGAAGATGAAAATGCTTTTGTCTGGTTCGCAGGCTTTCACGATCAGAATGCATACCGGGATCACCTGGCCAACCTGAGAGCGTCAAAACTCTGGAATGGTGATGTCTCAGCATATCTTTCCAAATATCTGAAAGGCAAGCCTGAGGTCTTGAGACTGACGCCAACGCCGCGCTCGTGGCTAAGCGGAAACCGTTAACCGGCTGGTGTATACTCGCCGGATATGTATCATCCCACCACGCGCGTTCTGGCGGTGCTGGCACTTCTGCAGGCACATGGACGCATGTCCGGCCCGGAACTTGCGGGCCGGCTCGAAGTAAACATTCGTACTCTGCGGCGCTACATCATCATGCTGCAGGATCTCGGTATTCCCATCGAAGCCGAACGCGGCCGGAATGGTGCCTATGTATTATCGGCGGGATTCAAACTCCCGCCGATGATGTTCACCAATGAGGAAGCACTCGCACTCACCGTCGGATTGATTTCAGCGCGGCGATTCAACCTCGCTGATACAGATCTCGCCGTGGAAAGCGCCCTGGCAAAGCTGGAACGCGTGATGCCACTCGATCTGAAAAGCCACGTCCGCGCGCTGACCGAAACGATCACACTTGACCAGAACGCCCCCTACTCACCGCCACCCAGCGAAGTAGTGCTGAGCACCATGAGCAGTGCAGCACAACTCCAGCAACGCGTCCATATTCACTACCACCCTGGTCAGGGGGAGGATAGCGAACGTGATTTCGACCCTTATGGCTTGACTTATTATCTGCGCAGATGGTATGTGGTTGGATACTGTCATCTGCGCCAGGACTTACGCTCATTTCGATTGGACCGTATCACTCACATAACCACCCTCGAGGTGCGTTTCAGGCGCCCCCAGGGATTTGATCCGCTGGCGCATATCATGCAAGCCATTGCCACCATGCCGCGCAAATACGCGTTCGAGCTCTTGCTCAAAACAGATCTTGCCACCGCCCAACGAGAAGTCTTCGATTTTCTCGGCGTTCTCGAGATAGATATGGAAGGAATCATCATGCGCGGCAGCGTGGAAGACCTGGATTGGCTGGCACGGCAAATCTCCATTTTTTCCTTTGACTTCGTTGTGCACGCACCTGCTGAGCTAAAAGCTGAATTGGAAAAGCATTCCGAGAAGCTATCGGGCCTGGCGAAGGCATAACTCCCCACGCACGTCGGGAGTCTTACTTTTTCCATGCGCGTTGAAGCTCCGGTTGTAGAGCCTTCAGGAAACGCTATAATCCATGCAACCAAAGGATAACTATGCCAAATCAAATTTCCCTTCCGACATCTGAGGAGTATGCAAGCTTCTATGCAGATTACATTCAACGCGCCTTGCAACGGGCGGACCTGTTCGAGGCGCTTGCCCACCAAATTGACGAGCTTCATTCCAGCCTGGGCATACTTAGCGAGGCGCAGGCATGCTTCAAACCCGGTCCGCAGGAATGGTCCATCAAGGAGGTGCTCGGTCATCTCAACGACGTAGAGCGTGTATTCTCGTACCGATTGCTTTGCATCTCCCGCAACGACGCCACTCCCCTGCCGGGTATCGAGCAGGATGATTATGTGCGCGAGGCTGGTTTTGATAATTGTTCCGTTCCAGCTTTGCTGCAGGAATTCGAATATCTGCGCCGCGCAAATATTCTGGCAATTCACAATATGAACGAAGCAGCTACGCACCGACTCGGCACAGCCAGTGGATATCCGGTCAGCGCGCGGGCGTTGATCCATATGCTTGTCGGTCATGTGGATCATCACATGGCAAGCCTGCAGGAAAAGTACCTTCCCAATGTTTCCCAGGGGAAAGCATTACCAAATTGAAACGTTTTTCCCTTGACGGATGAATAAGCGCGGGGGTATAACCCGCAAGGTTATGATGAACACCAAACACTCCACCCACAGAAAGGAAGTGACTGCCGTGGACGCGGATGTCCCTTTATTGCGCCCAACGTTGATTCGTTTTAAGTTGTCCGAACTGCGATTGTTCCAAAATGAAGCAGACCGTCCCCGAGCGCGTCGCCTCTTCGGGTTGCGTATGGAGGTATGAGTCAACGGCTTGCCTCCTTTGAACAATCGCCACCTTCACGATGAAGGTGGTTTTTATTTTACATAGGAGGTTTATGCATGAATGCTGAAATGACAATTCTGGATCTCGAGACCCTGATCGAGGCACGTGACTTTGTATCT
>Ga0065705_10002036_pt1 | contig 16887 bp, 16 predicted proteins | sample SwibulcommuniRL2_FD_59092 | JGI IMG/M metagenome (GOLD analysis project Ga0065705, IMG submission 59092) | Bulk soil microbial communities from switchgrass field near Rose Lake, East Lansing, Michigan, USA - RL2 Bulk Soil v2 (version 2) | ecosystem: Environmental > Terrestrial > Soil >...
GGCTGCGCGCCCGACGATGCGGTCGCACTCTGGGACGCGATCCTCGACGCAGGCATCGTCCCCTGTGGCCTCGGCGCGCGCGACACCCTTCGCCTCGAGGTCTGCTACCCGTTGCACGGAAACGACATCTCCCCCGAGCGGACGCCCATCGAAGCCGGCCTCGGCTGGGCCTGTGCACTCGACAAGGAGTTCATCGGCGTCGAGGTGCTGCGCCGGCAGAGGGAGGAGGGCACCGCCGAGAAGCTCGTCGCCTTCGTCATGGACGACAAGGGGATCCCACGGCAGGGCATGGCGATCGAGGAGGGCGGGACGGTCACGTCCGGCTCCCTCTCGCCGATGCTCGACCAGGGCATCGGGCTCGCGTACGTCGACGCCGCGCGTGCCGCCCCCGAGACGACGATGACCGTCGACCTCCGCGGGAGGCCTCGCGCTGCTCATATCGTGAGGAAGCCGATCTACAAACGGGAGGAGTAATTGGCTGCCGACGAGTCGTATCCGGAAAACCTCAGGTACCACCGCGAGCACGACTGGGCGCGTGTCGACGGCGACACGGCCGTCGTCGGCATCACGTGGTACGCACAGGACGCCCTCGGCGAGCTCGTGCACTTCGAGCCGCCTGCCGAGGGCGCCTCGGTCGCGGCGGACGAGAGCTACGGCGAGGTTGAGTCCGTCAAGGCGGTCTCGGACCTGATCTCGCCGCTCACGGGCGAGGTCATCGAGGTGAACCAGATGGTGCTGGAGCAGCCGGAGAAGGTGAACGATGACCCGTACGGCGACGGGTGGCTGATCAGGATCCGGCTCAGCGATCCGGGCGAGGCCGACGGGCTCCTCGACGTGGCGGCGTACAAGGCACTTCTCGAAGAGCACTAGCGTGCGCTACCTCTCGCTCACGGACTCCGACCAGGAGGCGATGCTCGCCGCAATCGGGGTCTCGTCCATCGACGAGCTCTTCCGGGACATCCCCGAAAGAGTCCGCCTCGACCGGCCGCTCGACCTCGAGCCGGCGCTCTCGGAGCCGGAGCTCGTTGCCCACCTCGAAGATCTGGCGGGGAGAAACGCCCACACCGGCCGCGAGCTCTCCTTCCTCGGCGCGGGGATCTACGACCACTACGTGCCCGCGATCGTGGACGCGATTCTCGCCCGCGGCGAGTTCCTGACCGCGTACACGCCGTATCAGCCGGAGATGAGCCAGGGCGTCCTCCAGGCGATCTTCGAGTACCAGACGGTGATCTGCGAGCTCACCGGCATGGACGTCTCCAACGCCTCGGGGTACGACGGCACGACGGTGGCCGCAGACGCCTGCTACGTCGCGAAGCACACGACCGGCCGGACGAAGGTCGTCCTCGCGGAGGCGCTGAACCCGCAGGTCCGCCAGGTCGTGAAGACGTACGCACCCGGCTTCGGACTCGAGGTCGTCGAGGTTCCGCACACCGACGGGATCACCGACCCGGACGACGTCCGCAAGGCGGCCGAAGACGCTGCCTGCGTCATCTTCCAGCAGCCGAACTTCTTCGGCTGCCTCGAGCCGGCTCCCGAGCTCGCAGCGGTCGCGAACGAAGCCGAGGCCCTTGCCGTGGCGCACGTCGACCCGGTCTCGCTCGGAGTCCTGGAGGCGCCCGGGCGCTACGGCTGCGCGATTGCGATCGGCGAAGGGCAGGGCGCCGGCAACTACCCGTCGTACGGTGGGCCGCACTACGGGTTCATCGCCATGCGCTCGGACTACATCCGGCGCATGCCGGGACGCATCGTCGGCGAAACGACCGACACTGCGGGTGAACGCGGCTATGTCCTCACCCTGCAGACCCGCGAGCAGCACATCCGCCGCGAGAAGGCGACCTCCAACATCACCACCAACCAGACGCTCCTCGCCCTCGCCGGGTTGGCGCACCTCTCGTGGCTGGGTCCACAGGGACTGCGCGAGCTGGGGGAGACCTGCATGAGCCTCGCGGCGTATGCGAAGGACCGACTCGGGCTTCCACGGGTGTTTCCTGACCGGACAACGTTCAAGGAGTTTGCCGTGCGCGTCGGACGTCCCGCCGAGGAGGCAATCCGCGCTGCGCGGGAGCAAGGCGTCCACCCGGGCTACGCGCTCAAGCGCGACTACTCCGGAATGGAAGACGCGCTGCTCGTCTGCGTGACCGAGAAGCGCTCGCCGGCCGACATCGACCGCCTGGCGGAGGTGCTCGCCGGGTGAAGCTGATCTTCGAGAAGTCGCAGGCCGGCCGCAGGGCCGGCACGCTCCCGAGCTACGACCTCCCGCCGGCGGAGGTGCCCGAGGAGCTCCGACGCGGTGAGCCGCCCCGTCTTCCCGAGCTCGCCGAGCCGGAGATCGTCCGCCATTTCACTGCTCTGGCCGACCGCACCTTCGGGGTGGACACCGGCTTTTACCCGCTCGGCTCTTGCACGATGAAGCACAACCCACGGGTCAACGAGCGCGTGGTCGCGCTTCCGGGGTTCCGCGACCTCCATCCGCTGCAGGAGGAGGACGGGGCGCAGGGCGCGCTCGAGCTCATGTGGCGCCTGCAGGAGATCCTCGCCGAGGTGTGCGGCCTGCACGCGGTCTCGCTCCAGCCCGCCGCGGGGTCGCAGGGAGAGCTGACCGGGCTCATGCTCATGCGCGCGTACTTCGCCGACCGCGGCGAGGCCGAGCAGCGCAAGTTCGTCATCACCGCAGACACGGCGCACGGGACGAACCCGGCGAGCGTCACGATGGCCGGGTTCGAGCTGAAGAAGGTCGAGACGGACGCGCGCGGGAACCTCGACCTGGACGACCTGCGCGCGAAGGTAGACGAGGAGACCGCCGGCCTGATGCTGACCAACCCCTCGACTCTCGGGCTCTTCGACGAGCACATCGAGGACGTCGCGGAGATCTTCCACGGCGCCGGCGCGCTCCTCTACTACGACGGCGCGAACCTGAACGCGGTCTGCGGGATCTCGCGGCCGGGCGACATGGGTTTCGACATCGTCCACATCAACCTGCACAAGACCTTCTCCCAGCCGCACGGAGGCGGCGGGCCCGGCGGCGGCCCGGTAGCCGTGCGCGACATCCTGGAACCATTCCTGCCGGCTCCGACGGTCATGCGGGACGGGGACGCGTTCCGGCTCGACTACAACCGGCCGAAGTCGATCGGGAAGGTGCGGGGGTACACCGGGCCGTTCGGCGTCTTCGTCCGCTCATACGCCTTCATCCGCGCGTACGGACCGGAGCTTCGGTGTATGTCCGAGGTCGCGGTCCTGAACGCCAACTACATGCTCAGCCGCCTGAAGAGCACGTACGACCTCCCCTTCGAGCGCCTGTGCATGCACGAGTTCGTTCTCTCGGCGCGGAACCTCAAGCGCGACCACGGGGTGAACGCGCTCGACGTGGCCAAGCGGCTCATGGACTACGGGTTCCACCCGCCGACGATCTACTTCCCGCTGATCGTCCCCGAGGCGCTCATGATCGAGCCGACCGAGACGGAGCCGAAGGAGACGCTCGACGCGTTCTGCGACGCCATGGAGAAGATCGCCGCGGAGGCAGCGAGCGATCCGGAGATGCTGAAGGAAGCGCCGCACAGCCGGCCGGTCCGTCGCCTCGACGAGGTCAAGGCCGCGAAGCGGGCGATCGTCAAGTACGGCTTCGACCAGCACCCCGACCTCCGGGGCGAGCGGGCCGAGGGCGAGGCCGTCGAGGCGCAGAAGGGCGCATGACCGAGCGCATCTGGTCCCGGCAAGACATCGAGGACCGGGTCAGCGTGCTCCGCGAGCGCCACAACGGCGAGGCGTTTGCGGCCGCGATCGCGGAGTTCTCCGAGGAGCTCGGGCCCGAGGAACAGGATGACCTGCGCGAGATTCTCCTGGAGCGCTCGCGCGACCACGCGGCCCGGAATGCCGCGCTCGACGAGCGCCTCGATCAGGGAGGCTGGCTGCGGCGGACGTTCGGGAAGATCGAGGAGGCCGAGCGCAGACAGCGCGAGCGCCTCGAGCGCCGCCGGCGCTGACGATGGAGGTCCGTTNGCGNGACGATGCCGAGGCGTTCACGACCCTCGACGGCTCGACGATCCGGGTGCTNCTCGACTCCGCGCTCGCGGGAGCGGCGAACNAGAGCCTGGCCGAGGCGAGCCTCGATCCTGGCCGGTCCACGCAGCGGCACTACCACGCCAGGTCGGAGGAGATCTACGTCTTCCTCGAGGGCGGAGGCGAGATGGAGGTCGAGGGCGACTCGCGCGAGGTCGGCGCCGGCGAGGCGGTCCTCATCCCGGCCGGCGCGTGGCACGGGATCACCGCCGGCCCGGAGGGTGCCCGGCTCCTCTGCTGCTGCGCGCCGCCGTACTCGGATGACGACACGTTTTTCGCTTAGCTACCGTTGAGCCCGTGATCGACCTCCGCTCCGACACGCTGACCCAGCCCACGCCCGAGATGCGGCGGGCGATCGCCGAAGCAGAGGTCGGGGACGAGCAGAAGCGTGAGGATCCGACGGTGATCGCGCTCGAGGAGCGCTCGGCGGAGCTCCTCGGCCACGACGAGGCGGTCTTCCTCCCGACCGCCACGATGGCGAACCAGATCGCGCTCCGCACGCTGACGGAGCCCGGCGACGAGGTGATCGCCGAGGAGATGGCGCACGTCTTTCGCTACGAGCTCGGCGGTCCGGCGGTCCATTCCGGGCTCGTGATGAAGTCGCTCGTGACGCAACACGGGATCTTCGCCGCCGAGGACGTTCGCGAGGCGGTCAACCCACCGGGCGACCTGCACACGGCGCCGACCAGTCTCGTCTGCATCGAGAACACCCACAACGGCGGCGGCGGCAGGGTCTGGCCGCTCGCGCATGTCCAGGAGGTGGTCGCCGAGGCGCGGGCGCACGGGCTCTCAGTGCACCTCGATGGGGCGCGGCTCATCAACGCCGCGGTCGCGAGCGGGACTCCGGCAGCGGAGTACGGGCGCGAGTTCGACACGGTCACGCTTTGCCTCTCCAAAGGGCTCGGTTGCCCGCTCGGTGCGGTCATCGCGGGGTCGCGGGAGCGCATGGCGAAGGCGCGGCGCTACAAGCACCTCTTCGGAGGGGCGATGCGCCAGGCCGGGATCGTGGCGGCCGCCGGCGTCTACGCGCTCGACCACAACGTCGACCGGCTCGCGGAGGACCACGCCAACGCGCGCCGGCTCGCGGAGGGACTGGCAGAAGCCGGCCTTCCCGTCGAAGTCGACCAGGTCGAGACCAACTTCGTGCAGCTCGACGCGGCTCGCCTCGGCCTGACCGCGGACGAAGCCGTCGTGCGCCTCCGCGCCGAAGGCGTCCTGCTCTCGTTCGCCGCCCGGAAGGACGTGCTCCGCGCGGTCACGCACCTCGACATCTCGGCCGACGACATCGACGAGGCGATCGCCGGGACCGTGCGAGCCTTCAGCGGCTCGCAGCGCCCCGTCGAGCTCGCCGGCGAGGCGCCGACGCCCTACTAGAGGGCCGCTTCCTCCCGGCCGAAGAACGAGCTCGAGCCGACGTAGAAGACCGCCACGGCGAGATAAAGTGCGGCGCTCGCCTCGGGGCTCACGAGCGCGACGAGCGTGGCGCCCCCATACATGAAGGGCCCGGGCAGGTAGGCGCGCGAGATCCCGTCCACCTCCTGTGGGTCGGCGTCATGCCTGATCAGGCGGTTGTTCCAGGCTGCGTAGTGCCAGAGCAAGTTGAAGAGAAGCGCCGTGATGGTGAGCGTGATCCCATAAGCCAGCGCCGCGGAGGTACCTTCGCCTCCCCAGGCGTAGTCGGCGAGCAGCGTCGTCGGGAACGGCACGAACGAGATGCACATCAGGAGCCCGAGGTTGATGAACAGGAAGCGGTGGTCGACCTCCCCGAGCTGGCGAAACACGCTGTGGTGATTGATCCACATGATCCCGATCGTGAGGAAGCTCGTCGCGTAAGCGAGGTACGACGGCCAGAGGTCGAGCAGCGCCTGGCCGAGATCCCCGTGCTCCTCGATGTGGGGGACGACGATTTCGAGAACGAGCAGCGTGATCGCGATCGCGAAGACGCCGTCCGAGAACGCCTCGAGCCTGCTCTTCTCCATACGGCAAGCCTAGAGAGGGGCCCGGTCGTGAAACCGGGCCCCTCTGATGCGCTTACTCGTACTGGAGTGCGTTCAGGACGTTGAGCCTCGCCGCTCGCCGGGCGGGCAAGATCGCCGCGAGAATCCCGACCACGATCGCCACGATCGCGAAGACGATCAGCTGCATGTACGGAATCGCGATCTGGACTTCGAACTGCGAGAGCGCCTTCGTCATCAGGATGGCGAGGAAGATGCCGAGCGGTAGCCCGAGCGCCGCTCCGATCAGCGACGTGATGACGCTTTCGTGGCGGATCATCCTCCGCACCTGCCGCCTCGTCATGCCGACGGCGCGCAGCATGCCCAGCTCACGCGTGCGCTCGTGCACCGACAGGAGGAGCGTGATCACCATCCCGACGAGCGAGATGATCACGGAGAGCGCCAACATGATGTAGAGGAAGTTCAGGAAGCTGTTGAATTCCTCGTCCTGCTGGTCGATCCAGGCCACCCGCGTCTGCACCTTGGAGTCCGGGAAGTCCTTCACGGCAGCCTTGAGCGACGCGGTGGTCGCTGCGGTGGGCTCGCCGGGGACGTTGACGAACACGAAGGAGTTCCGCGGCCGGTCGATGATCGAGTCGAAGAGCGTCTGCGGAATCGAGACGTTGCCCAGCATGGGGAAGAAGGGGGGTGGCGAGTAGATCCCCTTGACCACGAGTTCGGTCTTCTTCCCGTTCGGAGTCAGGAGGACGAACGTATCGCCGACGGCCAGGTCTTTCTTGTCTGCGAGGTCGTCGGAGATGATCGCGCCGTTCCGGCCGAGCTGGCCCAGCACCGCGTCCGACCCTTCCTTCCAGTCGAAGTGGTACGCCTGCGCGATCGCGCCCGGCTGGATGCCGGTGACGTAGCCGCTCTCGCCGTCGGCCTCGCTCAAGTCGGAGCGGACGCTCGTGACGAACTGAGCGTCCGGCGACTGCTGCACGGCCTCGCCGGCCTCGGCGACGAAGGGGGAGAACCCGTCCTGGGCCGTGACGACGTACTCGGCCTTTATCTGATCCTCGATCGCTCCGCGGTTCGACTTCTTCATCCCGCTCGCAAGCACGGCTACGAACGTGACGAGAGCGATGCCGATCATGAGGGCGGCCGCCGTCGAAGCGGTCCGGCCGGGGTTGCGACGCGAGTTCTCCTTCGCCACATTGTTGACCATGCCCTCCGGCCGGACGTTCGGGAACTCGACGGGCCACTCGGGCTGGAACCCACGCACCTTGCTGAGCACCCACATGGTGAGCGCCGCGAAGTCCATCCCGATGAGGATCGCGGCGATCAGGATGCCCAGGAACGTGCTGAGAAGCAGAGCCGCCAGCACGATCAGGGCGACCTGGATGGCCACTGACTCGAGGAGCGCCGTCAGCCGCTTCCGTGCTCCGGTGCCGAACGCGGCCGAGCGCATGAGCCAGAAGCTCAGCGTGAACGGGTACACGAGAATGGAGAAGAGGACGACTCCCCACTTCGCGATCGGATTCGTGCCGACCGCTAGTGGCCGCACGGTTCGCGAGGAGACCATTGCGACGCCCACGAAGAGGAGCAGCACCCCGACGGCCATCGAGATCAGGCGCGGCGCGGTGTCGAGCTTGTCCTTGAAGAGCGAGTATGCGAGTAGCGTGACCGAGAGCCCGATGACCACGATCGCGATGTAGGGCACGTACTTCGAGAAGCGCGACTTCGGGAGCTCCGAGCCTTCGCGCACTGCCGCGATCGGCGGTATCCGCGTGGCCCGTACGGCCGGGATGAGGCCTGCGATCACCGTGACGCCGACGCCGATCAGCAGCGACACGATCACGGTCCGGGGCGCGAAGACGAGCCCCTGGGTCGGCAGGTCGGCGTTGATCGCCTTGAAGAGCGCGTTCAGTCCCGCGGCGAGCCCGACTCCCACGAACAAGCCGATCACGGACGCGACGAGGCCGATGACGAAGGCCTCGAGCACGACCGACCAGAGAATCTGTTTCCGCGATCCGCCGATCGTCCGGATCGTGGCGAACTCGCGCACGCGCTGCGCGACAGTGATCGAGAGGATGTTGAAGATGACGAACGCCCCGACGAACAGCGCCACGCCTGCGAACGAGAGCAGGAAGTAGCGGATGAACTTCGTGAAGGACACGTCCTTCGCGTCCTCCTTGGCCTGGGCGTCGGCCGTTCGCACCTGGGCGGTGGGCGGCAGGATCGGCTTGATCTCGTCGGCGAGCGCCTGCTGGGTGACGCCCTCCTTCCCGTCGATCGAGATGGTGTCGAATGTCCCTACTCGGTCGAGCAGGACCTGTGCCGTCGGAATCGAGAAGACGGTGAAGGTGGCCGAGCCGATCGAAGCTACGTCGCCGTACTGCGCGAGCCCGACGAGGTCGAACGAGCGAACCGGCTTCAGTGTGGCGATCTTGATCGAGTCGCCGATCTTGTAGCCTTGCTCGTCCGCCGTGGCGGCGTCGATGACGACCTGGTCCGGGCCCGTGGGCCACTTGCCCTCGAGGAGCTTGAGCGGATTGAACTGAGGGAGGGCGGGGTCGAGCCCAAAGCCGAAGGAGGGGGCCCCACCCGTGTTCACCGCGTCGCCGTCCTTCTTCAGGATCTTCGTGTTCGTGTCGTCGATGACGGCTCCCGCCGCCGACTCCACATCCGGAAGCGCCCTGATCTGCGGCAGCACACTTTGGTCGACCGGCGGCGTGTCGGCCGAGTCGCCTTCGAACGAGATGTCGGCTGTCTTCCCAGAGACGACGGCGTCGGTATTCGCATACGTCTCGCTGAAGATGTTGTCGAACGCCTTGTCGATGGTGTCGGTGAGGACGTACGTCCCACTGACCATCGCCACGCCGAGGATGATCGCGAACGCCGTCAGCGTCGCTCGGAGCTTGCGCCCGGCGAGGCCTCGGAGGGCGACGCGGATCATCGCCGGCTCACTTCCTCCATCGCGCTCAGGATCTGGCCGGCGTCGGCGCCGCGCAGCTCCTTGACGATGCAGCCGTCCGCGAGGAAGAGGACGCGGTCGGCGATGGCGGCGGCGTGCGCGTCATGGGTGACCATGACGGTCGTCTGTCCATAGTTGGTGACCATCTCGCGCACGAGGTCGAGGATCTCGGCGCTCGTGTGGGAGTCGAGGTTTCCGGTCGGCTCGTCCGCGAAGATGACGGTCGGGCGCGTTGCAAGCGCCCGGGCGATGGCCACGCGCTGCTGCTGGCCGCCCGAGAGCTCTGAAGGCCGGTGGGTGCGGCGGTCGTCGAGGCCGGTTCGCTTGATGACCTCTTCGACCCACGCTTCGTCGATCTTGTTGCCGGCGAGCTCGAGCGGAAGCCTGATGTTCTCCTCCGCGTTCAGCATTGGGAGGAGGTTGAAGAACTGGAAGATGAAGCCGATGTGCTTGCGGCGGAGCTTCGTCAGCTCGTTGTCGCCGAGCTTCGTGATGTCCGTGCCGGCGATCGAGACCGATCCGGACGTCGGCCGGTCGAGCCCCGCCAGGATGTGCATCATGGTCGACTTTCCGGAGCCAGACGGCCCCATCACGGCCGTGAGCTCTCCGCTCACAACGTCCACGGAACAGCCGTTCAGGGCGTGGACCGCGGTGTCGCCTTCGCCGTAGACCCGCGTGATTTCGCTTGCCTGGACGACCGCGCCCGTCGTCCCTTCCGCCGCAGTCGGTTCTTCAGTGATCGCCGATGTCATCTCGGACCTCCAAGGGTTTTGTCCCAACTAGGGTGTCAAAACGGGGTCGAGAGTCAATGGCGGCGAGCGCGAGTCTTAACGTGCGGCTAACCGCACCTCACACGCCACCACCAGGGCTTCCAGATGCGCCGCTGGCAGGTCATCGAGCGGCATGGAGGAACTTGCGGGCTTCGGCGTTGAACCGGTCCGGGTCCTCGAGGTAGCACTCGTGACCCAACCCCGGAAGTACGACGAGACTTGACCTCGGGATCGTGCGGCGCAGGTCGTCGGCCACGGTCAGCGGTGATCGCTCGTCTGCGTCGCCATGGACGAGCAGCGTCGCCACGTCGATTGAAGGGAGTGCGTCACGCAAATCCGCCCCGGCGAGGGCATACGCCATCGCGCGCGTCGCGATTGGTCGGCTCTCTGACATGACCGTCCTCAACAAAGCAGCAGCCTCGGGCGAGAACTTGTCTGAGAACAAGCCGAACATCGACTCTGGGGCAAAGCCACCGGGCAGCCGATCCGCTGTATCGAGCGCGAACGCCAGGCGGCGTTCCACCTCCGCGGCGGGAAGCGATCCCGCCCAGCCGGCGTATCCGCCCGCGAGAATCAGCGACGCGACGAGCTCGGGATGGCGCCGGGCCAACTCGAGTGCGAGGGCGCCGCCGAACGAGTGGCCGAGCACGTGTGCCCGACCGAGCCCGATCGCCGCGATCAGTCCGGCCAAGACGTCGGCGTACTCGGGGAGCCGAAACGTCTCGGGTGGATCTGCAGACTGCCCGCATCCCGGCGCGTCCCATGCAACCACTGTGAACTCGTCGGAGAGCGCATCGAGCTGCCACCGCCAGACGCGACTGTCGCTCAGGGCCCCATGCACCAGCACCAGAGGCGGCCCCTCGCCAGCTCGCTCGAAGCCGATGCGAATCCCGGCGACCTCAATGCACGTCACTTAGGCGAGACTCTACGGTGGAGGGACTCTCGGCACCGTCATCTCTCGGCTGGTCGGGCGGGGCATAGGTAAAGGCCTCGGAAGACTTTCGTAAAGACTCGATCGCTGGGGTTGATGAGTGAATCCGATACGGGGAGGATCGGATAGTCGTCTAAGTCCCCCATGCGAAATCGCTTGAGCTCCCCACTGGCGCGCAGCGCAGCGCTCGTCGCCGTGGCGATCACGGCGTTTCTTCTTCCGGCCCATGCCGCCGTCGCCGCGACACTCGACTTGAAGCGGATAATCCGAACGTCGCCCTTCACCGGCAGCTCCGTGTCGATGGGTGACAACGAAGGGAGCGCGTTCGTTCCTTCTGACAACTCCCTCTGGCTCGCCGACGACAACAAGGACAGGATCTACGAGATCAACCCGAAGACTGGAGTCCTCAAGCGGACCATCTCACGGAGGGCGTTCAACAACGCCCCGAAGCTCGGTGGAGGGCCTCGGGCAGGGAAGAAACGCACGGGCGACTTCGAGGCGATCGCCTACAACCGGAGGAAGGACGCGCTCTACGTGTTCTCCGGCGCCTGCTGCAAGTCCTTGATCCGGGCGACGGCCTTCCGACTGACGCGTCGGTCGGGGCGCTTTCGGGTCGCGTCCTACCAGCCCCTCCCCCCCGACGCCGACTACACAGCTGCCGCCTGGAGTCCCACCGACGGCAAGATCTACGTGGGAAAGGGCAAGGAGATGCGATCGTTCAACTACGCGACGGGTACCACGAGCGCCCCGTTCGGCGTCGACGGGGTCGGGGGGATCCTCGGAATGGATTTCTCGCCAAACGGGGCGAATCTCTTCGTCACGGTGAACAGCAAACAGCTGATCCGGATCGACTGGGCCACGAGGGCGGTCGTGAGCGGGTGGACATTCGACCTGAAGCCGTTCGGCATCCGTGATGCTCGGGCCGTGGCGACGATCCGGGGCCGGTTCTTCGTGAGCGATGGCTTCAACTCACGCCGGCGCAGGTACGCCGTCTTCGTCCTCGACGTTACAACGTGAGAGCCGGCGTGTAATTGCTCGCACCGCCGCAGCAACGGATGCCGCTCAACGGTCGCGGCTCTACGCCTGCTGAGGTACCCGGAGTGGGAGAAAGCGGAGGCGGCGAGCCGGGGAAAGGAGTGCTTTCCAGTGGCCACACGCTTCCCCTCGACCGGCTGCTCTCCCCAGTGGGCCACAGGTGGGCCAGCCGAGGCTCGCTCGCCTCTCAGTCGCATTCTTCGGTCCCCATCGGACTAACGCAATGCGACATTCGGCCCCGGTTCCGCGGCGCTCCAGCCGCGTCGCGATTGCAGACCGCGTGCTCGAGGCCATGGTCAGGCGTCCGGTCGCCGTCGGTGCGGCTAACCACCCCTTCCTTTAGACGTTAGTGTCGGCCGTGCGTCTGCGGCGACCGGACGAAAGGAGAGGGCATGACGAAGCGCAAGCTCCTGGAGTGGGGCGGTGTCGCGGCGGGGGTGATCCTGATCGCATTCGGGATCGGCACGCTCGTCCTCAGCATTGCGGGCCACAACGAGGTCCGTTCCCAGCTCGAGCGCGAGGCGATCGTCGGCTCGCCGGACATGACACCCGACGAGATCGCCAAGGGCGCTGAGGAGGCGGGGCTGCCAGACTCGATCGAGCTGCCGACCTGCAGCGTCGCGGGCGAGGAGATCGACACGGGTTCCGAAGCGAAGTGCTTCGCGGACTACATGCGGATCCACGCGCTCGAGAGCACCGGCGGCCTGAGCTATGCAGAGATGGGCCAGTACGTGTCGGCGGCCGACCCGAGCGACAAGGCCGGGACGAACGACCCCGCCGCTGCGCAGAAGGACGCGGATGGAAACCCGGTCTCGAACGGCGCCCGCAACATCTGGGTGACGGAGACCTCGCTCTCAACTGCTCTCAACACGTCGTTTCTCGCGGAGAGCACCGCGCTCTTCGGAATCGTCGTTGCTATAGCCCTCATCCTCGCGGGTGTCGGGTTCATCATTCTCGCGCTGGGAGGGGCGCTCCGGCGAAGCCGAGCGGCCGAATGACGGAGGTCAGCGGTCGCCGACGAGGAGGAACGCGAGCGCGACCAGCCCGTAGGCGACGATGAGGGCGATGCCCTTCGCCTTGCTCGAGCGGCCGTTCGCGAGGATCAGGGCCGTGAACGCCGTCGCCCCGGCGAGCGCGAAGATCTCAACCTGCCGGAACGACAGGGCGAGCGGCTCGATCAACCACGAGAGGAGCGCGACCGCAGGGATGAGGAAGACCGCGACCTGCGCGCCCGACGCGAGAGCGATCTCGGCGGCGAGCTTGATCTTGCCGCGGTAGGCGACGACGACGGCGCCGCCGTGCTCGGCCGCGTTGCCGACGATGGCCACGATCACCGCGGCGACGAAGAAGTCGCTCAGGTGAGCCTTCTCGGCAAAAGCCTCGAGCGTGCCGACCAGGATCTCGGCCACGAGCGCGGTGATGACCGTCGCGCCCCCGAGGACGAGCAGGGAGGTGGTGAAGGACCACGCGGCCATGTCCGGCGACTCGTCCGAGACGTGCTGCTGACGGTGTCGGCGGAGCGAGAAGAGCGTGACGCCGACGTAGACGACAAGCAGGACGATCGAGACCGGCACCGAGATCACCGCGAGGTCGTGCCGGTCCGGGTCGCCGTGCCATCCCGGGATCGCCGGGATCAGGAAGAGCAGGACTGCGAAGCCGACGAGCCCGAGGGAGATCATGCTGGACCGGCGGTCGAGCTCCCCGCTCCCGCCGAAGGCGAGCGAGAAGCCGAGGACGAGGAGGAGGTTGCCGACGACGCTACCGGTCAGCGACCCGCGCACCACCTCCGTCAGCCCGTCGTGGACGGCGAAGAGAGCGATGATGAGCTCGGGCGCGTTGCCGAAGGTCGCGTTCAGGAAGCCGCCGATTCCCGGGCCCGTGTAGTGGGCGGCGTGCTCGGTCGCCTCGCCGATCAGCCACGCGAGCGGGATGAGCGCGAGTGCCGCGAGGACGAACAGCTCGATGTCGCCGAGGCCTGCGTGGTCGAGGACGACGACGAGTGGCCCGAGCGCGAGAAGAGCGAAGAGGATTTTGCGGATCACGGCCGAGGGACCCTAACGTTCGCCTAGGTGATCGACGCGGTTCTTTTCGACTGGGGCGACACGCTCTTCCGCTTCGAATACGACGACGCCCTCCTCGAGGCGGGGTGGGCGGCCGGGCTCGCGGCGATCGGACGCGACGGCCTGCCCGGACATGCGGACGCGGCCGAGCGCTTCCGCGAGCGCTACATGCCGCTCCTCTGGCAGCCCGGCTCGCTCGAGGAGGTCGAGTACCCGGAGCTGATCCGCGACTGCCTGGGGAGCCTCGATGTCGAGGTCGACGACGCCGAGCTCGAGCGCTTTCTCGAGGCCGAGCACGCGGCCTGGGAGCCGGCCAGGCTTCTCGGTGACTCGACGCACGCGCTCCTCGACGTCCTCCGCGAGCGCGGCCTCCTGACCGGGCTCGTCTCGAACGCCTTCGACCCACCGGCACTCCTCCATCGCGATCTCGCGCAGATGGGGCTCGGCGAGCGCCTCGATGTCGCGGTCTTCTCTTCCGAGACCGGAAAGCGAAAGCCCCACCCCGTCATCTTCGAAGAGGCGCTGGGGCGGCTCGGCGTCGATCCGGCGCGGGCGCTCTTCGTCGGAGACCGCCGCTACGAGGATGTGCGCGGCGCGAAGGAAGCCGGGATGACGACCGTCCAGGCCTTCTGGTTTCGGGCCGACGACGACGAGCGCGGGCTCGACCCGGACTTCGAGGCGTTCACGACGATGGACGTCCTGAACGTCGTCAGGCGCCTCAGCGGCGAGCTCTGAACGGGCCCCGGGCTTACACCCGCCAGTACACCCTGTCAAGTCTTGCGGGACGTATGAACCTCACCCACAATTCAGGCTGGATGCAACGGCGATTGCCGATCGTTCAAGAGCTCCCCCTGCGGCCACAGGACGAGACCGAGTGCCGCCGCTGCGGAGTCCACTGCGACAAGGTCGTCTATCCGGCCGCATGCGTCAGGCGCTCCTGTCCCTTTGTCTATGCCTATGAGGAGTGGGGGCACACGTACATCGGCTGCATGCAGAAGGTGTACGACGTCGAGATCGATCTCGACGCCCTCGAGGAGGCGCAGAAGCGCAAGGGCGGATTCGGCGCCGTGAAGACCGTCCGTCAGCCGCTGCCGATGTGCAAGGCCGAAGTTGCCACGTGCTACGAACACCGGGCCGACGAGTTGGGCTGTGTCAACCCGGAGTTCTTCGAGCTCCCGCGCGGGAAGCCGTCTTTCCGCGTGGTCGAGCAGCAGCCTTCCGACCCGGCTTAGCGTTCTTCAAGCCGCGGCTGTGGAGGTCGCGGAGCTTCTGGATCTCGTTCGCGTCCGGTCCGTGGCCGTCCGGGCCCGGGACCTCGAGGATCGTCGGCAGCCCCTGCAGCTTCGGGTGGCCGAGGAAGACGCTCATGCCCGCGCCGATCTCGCCCTCGCCGAGATTCGCGTGCCGGTCGAGGTTCGAGCCGAGAGGCGCAGCGGCGTCGTTCACGTGCAGCGCCCGCAGCCGGTCGAGGCCGATGCGCGCCTCGACCTCGTCCACGCAGGCGTCCAGCGCCGCGCGGTCCGTCACGTCGACGCCCGAGACCCACAGATGGCAGGAGTCGAGGCAGATGCCGAGCCGCGGGTGTCGGTCGAGGCGGTCCACGAGGACTGCGAGCTCGTCGACCGAGCGGCCGATGGTCCCGCCGGCTCCGGCCGAGTTCTCGATCAGGAGCCAGGTCCTCTCCGAACAGCGTTCGAGCGCGCGCTCGAGAGCCGGAACGACGTGCTCGAGCCCCGCGTCGAATCCGGCGCCGAGGTGTGAGCCGACGTGGAAGACGACACCGTCGGCCTCGATCGCGCGGGCAACGTCGACGGTGTTCATGAGCGTCGACACCGACTTCTCGTAGATCACCTTGTCAGGGGTGGCGAGGTTGACGAGGTAGAGGGCGTGGCAGACGACGCCCCGCATTCCCGCCTCGGCACGCCGCTCCTTGAAGCGCTCGAAGTTCGCCGGGTCGTGGTTCGTCGGGCGCCAGGTGCGCGGGCTCTGCGTGAAGATCTGGAGGGACTCGCCGCCGATCGCCTCGGCGCGGTCGATGGCCGTGTGGATCCCGCCTGAGGTCGACACGTGGGCGCCCGGGATCACCCGACTACCATAGCCGCGTGCCACCGGTCGTCCGCTTCGCTCCGAGCCCGACGGGGTTCCTGCACATCGGGGGAGTCCACACGGCGCTCTTCAACTGGCTCTATGCCCGCCACGAGGGCGGCGAGTTCCGCCTACGGATCGAGAACACGGACACGAGCCGCGAGGTCGCCGAGGCCTCGGAGCAGATCATGGAGTCGCTCCGCTGGCTCGGGCTCGACTGGGACGGAGAGGTCACATACCAACTCGACCGCATGGAGCGGTGCAGGGAGGAGGCGCAGCGGCTCGTCGCCGAAGGATCGGCCTACGAGGACGAGGGCGCGATCAGGATCCGCATGCCCGACGAAGGCTCGACCGCCTGGGAGGATCTCATCCGCGGTCACATCGAGGTCCCCAGCGAGAAGCTCGAGGACCTCGTCGCGGTCCGGGCCGACGGGCGTCCGACCTACAACTTCGCCTCGCCCGTGGAGGACTCGCTCGACGGGATCACGCACGTCATCCGCGGCGAGGACCACATCTCGAACACGCCGAAGCAGATCCGCGTCCTCGAGGCGCTCGGCGCGGTGCCGCCGGCGTACGCGCACCTCGGCAACATCTACGGGCCCGACGGCAAGAAGCTCTCCAAGCGGCACGGCGCCGTCTCGGTGGAGGAGTTCCGGCACGACGGCTATTACGCGCCCGCGCTCCTCAACTACCTAGCGCTCCTCGGCTGGAGCTACGACGATCGCACCGAGATCTTCAGCCGCGACGACCTCGTCCGGCTCTTCACCCTCGAGCGGGTCGGCGCGAGCCCCGCGGTCTTCGACTACGACAAGCTCAACCACCTGAACGGCGTCTACCTGCGCGCTCTCTCTGCGGAGGAATACGCTGGCGCGCTTCTCACCTGGCTCCGGGAGCAGGGCAACGAGTGGGAAGAGGAGCTCGTCCGGAAAGCCGCGCCGCTCGTCCAGGAGAAGATTGGGACCTTCGGCGAGTTCCCGGCCTTCGCCGGCTTCTTCTTCGACCGCGTCGCTCCAGACCCGGCGCTCCTGGACGGCTCGGCGCC
>Ga0065705_10002004_pt1 | contig 16884 bp, 25 predicted proteins | sample SwibulcommuniRL2_FD_59092 | JGI IMG/M metagenome (GOLD analysis project Ga0065705, IMG submission 59092) | Bulk soil microbial communities from switchgrass field near Rose Lake, East Lansing, Michigan, USA - RL2 Bulk Soil v2 (version 2) | ecosystem: Environmental > Terrestrial > Soil >...
GCTCTTCACGAAGTCCGGCTGCCTGTGGATGTGGTCTAGTCCGCCCATCTCCGGTACGCCCCTACAGGGCGTTAACACCCGCATCGGCATCGTCGCCCCCAAGAAGCAGATCGCCTCGCAGCAGTTCATCAAGAACATCATGGACCTCTACGAGGGGTGTAGGCCGTATCAGGAGCTATTCGAGTGGGTCCGTCCACGCCCGGACTTCTGGAGCGTCAACAACGGACTCATGTTCTACCGCACCTCGAAGAGTGGCGACCCGAGCCTCGCGCCTGTCGGCATGGAGTCGGTCTCGACCTCGTACCACTTCGACGTCATCATCATCGACGACCCGATCCACGAGCAGAACTGGATGTCGGAGACGGAGGTCAAGCGGTGCGTGACGTGGATGTACCTCAGTCATAACCTCACGCGCTCTGAGGCAGGCATTCGTGTCTTCGTCGGGAACTTCTGGCGGGTGGGAGACGTGCAGGACCAACTCCGCCCCGAGAACGAGTACTTCCGCAACGTGAAGATTTGGGAGCGCGGGATGACCGGCTGCGCGGACTGTGTGGATGGCAGGGGGAGCTACGACTCTCACCAGCACACGCCGCCGCTTGAAGCGTTCACGCTCCTCCGCCCGGACGGCAGCGCACCGACGATGGATGACGTTGAGGAAGCGCGCCGCTCGATGCCGACCTACATCTACATGGCCCAGTGCGAGAACAATCCGGTCGATGCAGGCTCGCTCACGTTCAAGAAGGAGTGGGTGAAGAAGTGGTGGTGGCACTACTACCCGGACGGTGAGGCGGCGATCTGCTTCAACCAGCGGGTGGACGTGGCGACGGCGGGCATCGCACGCGGGGACGAGCGGTACATCAACCGGAACCACAGTGGCGGCACACAGGAGTTGATCCCGCTCTGGAACACGGACATGTACATCCTCATCGACCCGGCCCCGAGCGTGGAGGAGTCTCTCGCCCACTCACAGTTCTCCTTCGCCGTACTGGCCCGGGAGAAGCGGTCGCCACGGACGTTCCTGATTCAGGAGTACGCGGCGAACGATCACTCCCCGGCGAACCTCAACGCCGTGCTCGACGCATTCATCACATGGCAGAAGTACGTGAGGAAGATCGGCTATGAGAGCGTCGGGTATCAGGCAACGATTGGCGACACCCTCTACGAGATGGCGAAGTCCCGGGGCATCCACACGCTTCGCAAGGACGACATCATTCCCGTGCCGCGCCTGCGCTCCGAGGGGCAGCAGGATGATCGAATCAAGTACGCCCTCATCCCGATCTTCGAGTCGGGGAACTTCTTCTACCGCGACGATCATCGCATCTTCATTCTCCAGTACGACAACATGGGGAAGAAGGGTGCGAAGCACGACCTACTCGATGCTATTTCAAATGGCCCGCGAGTATGGCAGGCGGCGCGGACTCATGGAGTAGACGCCCGAGCGGTCGCCGAGCACAGCAGGGAGCGCCTGCGCCGTACCGGGCCGACAGGGTACTAGAAGTGCTATACTGAACACGGAGGAGCGACATGCCGCTCAAGCGAGGAAGCAGCAAGAAGGTCGTGAGCGAGAACATCTCAGAGTTCCACGGGGGCAAGACCTACGCCCACACCAAAGCCAAGTTCGGAAAGAAGCGCGCTGACAAGCAGGCGGTCGCAGTCGCACTGTCTGAGTCGCGTCGCTCACGTCACGGGAGGCCGATCTAATGGGGGACTACGGAACCAGTCTCGACGCGCCGAAGGCGGTGATTCGCTACACGCCGGATGACGTCGTTGACTACGGCGACATCAAGTGGAAGTACGAGGAGGTGCGGCGACTCGCCGACTACCTCCGCACCGAGCTTCAGCGCGCGGAGTCGGAGACCTCCGGCTTCCGGGAGAACCTCGTGCTCTGGCGCGACTTCGTTGACCCGCGCCCCTACACCAAGGACTTCCCGTGGGAGAATGCCAGCAACGTCTTCCTGCCGATCCCGCGCATCGTCCTCGACGCACTGAAGGCCAGCGTCAAGCAGAACATCATGCGGCAGAAGACTCTCTTCGTGTCGGAGATTAAGAGTGCAGAGGCATGCGGCATCACCGACGCGCAGATTCACGATGCGAACCTCGCCGCCTCCGACTTCGCGGAGAAGCTGGCCCGCGAGCCGGACTTCCTCAACTTGGAGCGCGTGTTCGACGAGTGGATTGAAGAGATTCTGATCACCGGCACCGGGCCGATCAAGCTCACGATTGAGCGTGACGTGCGGAACGTGAAGACGAAGGGCGGGCGCAACATCACGGTCACGCTCCGTAATGGGCCGAGGATGTACGTCGTCCCGGTCGGCACGTGGGTGTGGCCTGCGGGGCTGTGGAACAGCGTGCAGGAAATGCCGTGGACCGGGAACTGGACCGTGCTCTCAGACGGCGCGCTCGAACTCAGGCGCGGGGAGAACTGGAAGTACCTCTTCGTGGACGAGGTGCTGGCAACGGGCGGGGCGGGCACAACCGCTCACGGCCCTGACTACGCGAACCGCGCGGAGAAGGTAGGCATCACTCCCGCGCAGCAGGTCGGGCACAAGGTGTACGAACTCTACCTCTTCTGGAAGCCGAAGGACGCCAAGCCGGAAGATCCGTACCTCGACCTCATGGTCACGTACTCGCTGGAGGCGGATGCGGTGCTCCGCATCTCCTACCCGCAGGCCGACGACGGGTACAAGCCGTACGACGTTGAGGTCGCCGGGCCGCGCTCTGGCACCATCATGGGCAGGGGATTCATCGAGCCCATCGTCCAGCCGGTGCAGGCGATCAACACCGCAGTGAACCAGACCTTCGACTCTCAGACGCTCGCGAACGCTCCGGTGCTTCTGTACCCGGAGGACTCATCGGCGGGCAGCGTCCTCGCGGACGGCTTCGCCCCCGGCCTTGCGCTCCCGTACAAGGAGAGCAAGGACGAAATCGCAGTCCTCAAGATTCCCGACCCGAGCGACACCAGCTTCACGATGATCGCGTTCTTCCAGAGCATCATCGAGCGCCTCACGCGTATCGGGGCGAGCAGGCTCGGCGACGTGCAGAGCACGAAGCGCACGCCCGCCACACTCGGCTTGCAGGTCGCGCAGGTCGGAGGCGAACTCATTGACGAGTTGATCGACCGCCTGCGCAACACGGTCGGCAGGCTCATGTCGCGTGCGTTCCTCCTCTACTACCAGCACGACCCGGGCGTGTTCATTCGCGTGCTCGGACAGGAGCGTGGCACGCTGCTCCGCTCCATCGTGGAGAAGTCGTACAATGAACGCGCGAACCTGCACGAGCTTCTCCGTCTGAAGCTCACAGCATCGTCCAGCACCCGCTCGGTCGAACTGGAGCGCCAGAATGCGATGGCCGTAGCGCAGATGCTCTTCGCGTGGTACGAGAAGGCCGTCGCACTCGTGCAACTGTACATCCAGTCTCAGGCGGACCCGATGGTCGCTGCGACTGCGAAGGAAATCCTCCTGAGCATCCTCAAGGCCGCACAGGAGCAGATGAAGCGCATCGTCGAGATGGCGAACACCCCGGACGCCGCCTCGCTCGTCCCGGACATCGCCGCGATGCTAGAGAAAACGCCCCCAATGCCCGCCCCCGTTCCTCCCGAGGGAGGCGCTCCTTCAACCCCCGAGGGAGCGCCTTCTGAACCCGGCCAGCCGCAAGGCCCGCCCGGTGCAGGGATGATGGGGATGGGCATGTAAATGAAAGCCCTCGAAGATCGCGTCAAGGAAGCTGTAGCCACGGTCGCCGGAGAGACGTCGGCGATTGAGGCGTACAAGCGCGTGCTCTGGGTGCTGGAGGAGCAACTAGACGAGTACGAGCGCGTCTGGAGCCCCCGGGCCGACGCCGCCGAGTTCGCCGCGATGAAGGCCGGACGCCAGCAACTTGTTGATGACCTTACACTGGTTGCGGCACTCTTGGCGCATGCTGAGGGAAGACCGGTACCCGCGCAGTTCGTTGCCCCGAGAAGGAAACCGCGCTATGGATACTAGGCTTCTTCGTATGCAGCCACGCGCTGCCAACCGTCTTAAGACGCTGTATAATCTTACACTTACACAGTACGGCGACATGTTCAAAGCCCAAGACGGCAAGTGTGCGATCTGTCGTCGAGCGCAAGTTGGGCAGCTTCTTTCCGTAGACCATAATCACAAGACGGGTAAGGTGCGGGGGCTGTTGTGTACCTACTGCAATACGCGCCTTGCCACAGTGGAGGACGCAGCCTTTGTGAAGGCGGCGAAGAAGTATTTGCACCAATCTGCTCGAAATGTGGTATAGTAGGGCAGAGGTGAGAGAAGGAGACAGAGAATGAATGAACCGAATGTCCCAACGCCAGAACAGGTTGCCGCAGACAATGCGGCTGCGACTGCGAAGGCGGCTGACAACCTGAGCACGCAGATCGACTCGCTCGCCAAGCAGATCGAGTCGGGTACTCTGCGTCTGCGCGAGGCGTCCGACCGAGTGAGCGCCCCGCAGGTCGTGCAGCCGGTTGCCGCAGCCCCCCTCACCGAGGCGGAACTGACGAAGATCGCGGACGAGCGCGGCGTCGGTGCTGCCATCACCGAGCACATCAAGCGTGTCGAGGCTCCTGCGTTCATGTCGCTGCTCGCGCAGAACGCCAACCTCCAGCGCAAGAACGCCGAGCGCGACCCGATGCTCGGCAAGGTACTCAAGAAGTACGGCAAGGAAGTCGAGGCGAAGATTCGTGAACTGGGCATCAACGACGCGTACCTCGCGGAGAAGGGCTACGACTCCATCGTGAAGCTCGTCGCCGCAGAGAACGACCCGGCGCTCCTCATGCCGGATGCTCCCGCTCCGACCGCGCCTGCACCAGCCCCGAAAGCGCCCGCTGCCCCCGCTGCGCCCGCTCCGGTCATCGTTGCCCCGCTGCCTTCCGCAGAGGGAGTGTACAACGGCCCGGTCGTAGCAACGCCTACGCCCAACCGCTCGGTCGAGGACGAGATTCGTGCCGTGCCGGTGGAGCGTCGTGAGGTCGAGTTCGTCCGGGATGTCTTCGACATGACCGAGGCGGACCTCAAGAAGCAGCGTTTCGAGATGCAGCAGAACACGAAGAAGTACGGCGAAGATGGGCTGAAGCGCATCGGTGGAATGCCGATCTGCTCCTTCGGCGACATCGGCTTCCCGGAACCGAGGTAAACCATGAGCGACATCGACGTGAAAGCAGTCATCGACGGAGACGAAGACCTGCCGACGTTTTACCGTACCGGCTTCTCCAACTTCATGAAGGACGCGCAGAAGCGCGACCCGGAGCACCGCCACAAGTGGATTCGCAAGAGTCCGCGCAACCAGCACCTCAAGCTGCTGAAGGGCTGGACTCCGGTGGACGACAAGGCCGTGCTCACTTCGCTCGGCCTCGGGCATCTCATCGGCGCGTCAGGCCGCGCTCAGTGGGACGACCTCGAACTCTGGCGCATGCCGATTCGTCGAGCACTCGCCATCAGGCGCAAGATCAGTTCCGACACCGCCGCTCGTTCGCAGTCCGCAAAGGCTGCGATGGAGTCCATCGTGGCGGACACCAAGGACCGCAGCAAGGGGAAGGTTGTTCCATTCCTCGGTGACGGCGGTGCCAAACAAGACCTCGTTGAAAAGCGACAGGTCGCCGAAGTAACAGCCACCAAGTAAGGAGGCCCCTACATGAGCACTCAGTATATCGGCTTTTCATACGTGCCCGACAAGCAGGGCGATGAGGGGCTGGTTCTCCACTTCAAGGAGGGTGCCGCGCAGACCTTCAAGAAGGGTGAGCCCCTCCAGCTTTCCTCGGGAAAGGTCGTGATCGCTGCGGCCTCTCCGATGGGAGCCAACGCGCTGCTCGGATTCGCGGAGAAGGACGCGAGCGGCGTGACCGACACCGTTGTGCCGGTTCGCATCTGCCGCCCGGGTGACGTGTTCAACGCGCACTACGAGTCGGACGACACCTTCGCCGATGCCGACATCAACACGACCGGTTTCGACATCAAGCGCAAGGCGTCCGGCACCGTGTGGTGCATCGATCAGGATACCGTCACCAACCCGAAGTTTCTCGTCCTCGGTACTGCCGAGCTTGACGCACGCGGACTCTTCCTGCCGACCGCTGGTGGGCCGGTCTACGTGAAGGTCAAGCAGAGCACCGCGACGATCTTCTTCGCGAACTAAGGAGGCCCCCAAATGGCCGTTTCAACTGGTACAGTCACCCCGCTGCTGGTGGAGGGTATCCGAAAGCTCGTCGGGGATCGGTTCCGCCGATACCCGCTGGAGTTCAAGGACTACCTGAACATGAACACCAGCAAGAAGAACTACGAGTTCGACCGTGAGGTGGCGGGCATCGGCTCGCTCTCCATCAAGGCCGAGAACGCGCCGATCACGATGTTCGATCCGCGCGTTGGTCGTCAGAAGACCTACACGCACGTCGCCTTCGCGGGCGGAATTCGCGTGTCGTGGGAGGCAGAGGACGACGAACTCTACGGTTTCATCAAGCACGCCATGTCTTCGCTCGGAGACGCTGCGAACGAGACGCTGAACATCGAGGGCGCGGGGCTGTTCAACCGCTGCGACTCGGGTGATAGCTCCCCGTTCACTGGCTTCGACACGCTGGCGCTGCTGCACGATACCCACACCAACCTCGACGGCGCTGACACGCTGACGTACAAGGACAACCGGCTGCTGGCTGACATCAGTGAGTCTGTGCTCCAGACCGCACTGATCCAGTTCCGCACCGTGAAGGACGCGTCCGACAACCGCGTGTTCATGGGTCGCCCGCAGAAGCTCGTGCTTCACTCGGACAACATGTTTCTCATCAAGGAGATTCTGGAGACCGAGGGCAAGCCGTTCACTGCGGACAACACCAAGAACGTGCTCAAGGGGATCATCACTCCGGTCGTGCTGACGTACGCAACGGACTCGGATCGCTGGCTCATCCTCGCGGAGAACCACGACCTGAACTTCTTCATGCGTACGCCCCCGGTCATGGACTCGTACGACGACAAGGCCACGAAGTCAATGGTCAACACCGTCGCACTCAGGTTCACGCTCGGCTTCGGCGACTGGAGGGGTGCGATTGGTTCACCGGGCGTCTAATCGACCAGACGCATAGAGGGGGACTCTATGTCTCGAACGAAACAGACTGGCCCGGTCTTCAATAACTACGTGACGTTTCGTCTGCTCGCTCGCCGCGCAACCGGGAGCGGGCAGACGGCGTTCGTGGTCGATGAATTCCCCATGCCAGCGAAGTTCTGCGTGTCCGGGATCAGCTTCTTCGGTCTCGGGGTTACGGCTACTACAACCCACGCGGTGTATGATCACAGCACGTCTTCGCTCACGGTGGGCTCTGGCGTGCATCCAACGATTCAGGCTCTCACCAATGGAACGGTGAACCGTCTCAGTACGGGGAGTTTGAAGGCCAAGAATCAGGTTGGTGGTGGGCGCATCATCCAGAAGGGTTCCTTCCTCCAGTACGCGATCACGACTGATGGTACAGGAACGGTACCTGCGGGTGGTTCGGGCGCATGGGTGACAGGCTACTTCATGGAGCCCATCAGCCGTGGTAAGTTCGCTGAGAGCGGCACGAGTTCTGGCGAGCGCCCGGTTGCGGGCTACCTCGACTTCCTCTCGCTCATCAATCTTCGAGCGAATGCGAATCAGGGTGCGATGCGAGAAGAGTGTGGGATTGGTGTGCCTTATGACTGCCGCGTGCAGGCGATCTACTTTGACGCACGCAACATCACCTCGACTACGGGCTCCTCGTTCGGCGACGTGAGGAAGAACGACTCCTCGCTCCTGACCGCGAACCTTGACATCGACGCGGGGCAGAACCAGCAGTTCAGGATCGACTTCGACTCGACGCCGACGTTCGTGTCGAGCGCGCTCCGAGACTTCGTGCGCGGGGACAAGCTCTCACTCTACCTCAGCACGGGCGTGTCAGACGTGATTCCTATCGCGTCTGTTGATGCGCATGTTCTCGTGTGGGTCAAGAGCCACGTTCGCGACGTCAACGTCGCCGCCGACATCGCTGTCGGAGTGGAGGATTAAATGGGCGTCACTCGACAGGGCTCTTCGCGGGGCGGGATTCAGACTCAGGACACCATTCTCGCTTCACCCAATGTGGAAGGTCCGGCACTCGGTGGGCTGCTCCTCGTCCCGCTCGTGCAGAAGATCGCGGGTACGGGTGGTACGGTGACGATGGCGCAGTGTGGTGTCCTCACCGCATCGCGTCTGATTGCTGTCGTCGTGCATCAGGCCGTGGGCGGAACTCCGGGCGGGATGCAGACCGTCATCGGTGGTACTGCGATCTACACCAACATCACGGGCGGAAACCGCATCGCGCACAAGGAGGCTTCGGGTGTCACGCTTACCGACATCCCGTGGCAGGTTGGTCTCACGCCTGACGAGGAGTCGCTTCGCAGCATGAACCGCAACGCGCTGCTCTCGTTTCAGGAGGTTGGAGCGGGAGCGGTGCAACTCAGTTGTGCGGTGAGTGCCATCGTCTGCACTCGTGGCCCCGTGTACGACCCGACGAACGCGCCGGGTGGCGCGGGTGGGCCGTACGTCTCGGCGAAAGACTAACATGGCGGTCTCGACGGGTAGCGTCGAGCCGCTTCTGAAAGGCAGGCGCAAGATGCCGAAGGTCGGAAAGAAAGAGTTCCCGTACACGAAGAAGGGCAAGGCCGACGCGAAGAAGGCTGCGAAGGCTGAGAAGAAGGACGGCAAGAAGGCTGGCAGGTTCGGACAGGAGATTTAAGCCATGGCCCTCGCAATCGTAGGAGATTCGGGTACTCGTGAGATTGTGGTAGACCTGAGCGGAGCGGGCTCTATCACGCTTCGTGCGGCCAACCTCACCACCAAGATCATGGGGATCAAGCTGACTGGCGAGACGACCATCGCGAACTGTACGATCACACTCCGGCGCACTTCGTCTGGTGGGCCGGTGATCTGGGTCCAAGAGGCTAATACTGCCGCCGTGACGAAGTTCACGGTCTTCGACGCCTTCAGTGCTCCAGTACCAATCGTGGACGGGATGTTCCTCGCAGTGGCCGGGGCGTGGAGCGCCGACTCTCGGCTGATCATTTACACCGCGTAACTCCTGCCCGCGTGCTATAATAGAGTAGGAGGCGCGCATGGCAGGGAATCCAAGCATCGGCACTCGGGAGTACGGCAAGCGGGCCATCCGCGAGCGATGGTACACGTGTGCTATCCTCGGGGAGGTCGTGCCCATGTCGCAGACCGTCGTCCCGAGTCACCCGCACCCGCACGCCGGGCAGCGGGTCTGCATGAACTGCTACGACGAGAAGGACTACAACATGAATCGTGTCCTCGCGCCTCCGCGCGTGTCTGACACGGAGGGCCTGCCGTAATGTCCACCCGCCTCCAGATTCGCAACGCGCTGAAGCGACGCGTGCCGCGCGCCGACCTCACCGACACCGACTACGACAAGTGGATCGATGACGGCATGCTAGACCTCTGCACCGCACGCGTCCACCTCCGCTCGCTCGAAGCGGTCGGCACGAACGTCGTGACCACCATCGGTATCACGTCCTACGTCATCCAGACGGACTTCTTCTCGATCATGTTCATCGAGGACAGCACGAACCACCGCGTCCTCACCCGCTTCAACGGGGGGTTTCGCGAATTCCTCGACAGCAAGCAGGTCGCGCCTTCCGGGCAGCCGACGCGCTTCGTCGAGTTCGGCCCGAACTTCTACGTGCTCGACGTGCCTGCGGGGCTGTACACCCTCGTGCCCTACGGCTACAAGCGCCCGTCCTTCTCCGTCGCGGGCGACTCCGGCGTGCCCAACATCGAGCCCGAGTGGCACTACCCTATCGAACTGATCGCCGCGCAGCACGCGTGGCGCGACCTTGGTGACGAGGAGCGCGCTGCCTCTGCGGAGAGCGAATTTCAGGCGTGGGTCGCCAAGCGCGACACACCCACCCGAGCGTCGGCTCGTTACAACATTCCGCAGGTGCGCACGCGTCCCCACCCGAGCCTGCACAACCCGAGAACAGGAGTCTAAATGAGCACGAACGTATGGAACAGTGGAGACGCCGACCCGGCAGGAACGATCAACGCGTCTACACTCGACGACGCCATCCGCACGCTGAGGAAGGACGTGAGGGAGCGCCTGCTTCAGGCGGGCATGAAGTTTGCCACAGACACGTCGCGCTCCTCGGCGAATGAGAACAACGACGGGAAGCATGTCGTCGGGATCGAAGACACGGTACTGACCGACGCGGGCATCTACACGATTGCGTGGGACTTCGGCGGGACGAATGCGCGCATCCGGCACTACGGCGGCTCGCACGCCTCGAAGCCCAACAAGACGGAGTTCATCGGCGACATCGGGCCACTCTCTCCGACGACCCTGATCAAGTTCATCGGCACGTCGCACGCGGCGTTCACGATGGTAGCGTGCGGAGACGCGCTCCCGGTCGTGGGCTATCTCAAGCGCGTGCTGTGGAAGGTACCGAACTCCAGCAGCTACCCTCAGCGTACGGTGAAGGCGCTCCGCGTCACCGTGGGCACGCGCCCGGTTGGAGCGGACCTCGTGGTGAACCTGCGCTTCAGGGACGCGAGTGCCGGGATGGCGGACGACGGCGACGACCCCTTCGTGGACGGGAACTCGACTTCCATCGCGACTGCGACGCTCACCGCCGGGGGCAACTACTCCGTGCTCGTGAGCGGGCTCTCGCAGGCGCTCGACCCGGATGACGAGCTTGTGATCAAGTACACGAGCGTGGGTACGACCACGAATGCTGCCGACGCGACGACCCTCGTTCTGGTGGAGTAACTATGGGCCTCCTGCGCGTCTCTCCTTCCGCCACGATTGTCAGCCCCGACACGAACTACGGGGATAGTGTCAATCTGTGGACGAATACGAGCAACGCGCGGGATGGAAGCAGCGCCACCTTCGCTCAGGTGCTCAACACGTCCGACTACTCCGCCGCACGCTGGCAGACGCCGGGCACCGTAACGGGGCAGTTCGTGCTCCTTGGCATGGACATTGACTGGGAGATTTCATTCTCCGGCTCGGACTCCACTAACTCCAACGTCGCGGTGTTCTGGCAGAAGACGGCAGGGGTGACGTTGGAGAGTGCTGTACTCGGGAACAACTTTGGTGCCGGGCCAGTGAGGACACTCACGCCGGTCTATCTGTCCCCTGCGCTCCGGCAGACTACCGGGCTCACGTACCTCACAGTACGTAGCGGAGGGGCTTTCTCCGGCTTCACGACGCTGAAGGTGTACGAGATTCGCTTCATCTACGCCGACCGTGGCGTAGCATCCATCACCAGCGGGTAAGGAGGCAGCATGGCGACCAAATTGCCGTCGATTCCGACACTGCCCAACCCGCCGCGCTCGGTGGAGGAATGCAAGGCGTGGGCGGACAGGCTTACCGTGCATCTCCAGTCGCTCTATCGCACGCTCGTGAAGGGCATCAATGACGCTGCGGCGGCGGGTGGGGGCGGAGGCGCGCCTACGGGGGCGGAGTATGTTGTCGCTGTGGCGGACGCTACGCTCACGGCGGAGAGGGTAGCGACCGATACTGCGACAGTGGACGTTGACACAGGCACCCCCGGGCAGATGAAGTGGAACGTCATCCCGGGCGGGCTCGCGGGCACTCCGGCGATTCTCTACGGTACGACGTACGGCGCAGGCGTGGCGACGACCTTCGTGCGCACGGACGCGACGCTGAAGTACCCGGCCTCGCTCATGTCGCCGACGAACTCGTTCCTGCTGACGATCAGCGACGATGGGACGGACACGTTTCTGACCGCGCCCTCCGGCATTCTGACGTTCAGCCCGACGAGTGAGATGGTAGCCTTCCCGTTCTGGGCCGGTGCTGGCGGCTTCAACCCGATTGTAGGAACGATCCTCAATTTCAGCGCGCGAACCGCTACCGTTGGCGACGTCCTCCTAAACGGGATCAACGCGATCCTGACCTACGACAGCGCGACGGCGGTCTACTCCGGGGCCTCGCACCGTGTAGGAGAATTTCAACTCGCTCAGGGCTCCAGCGCGACAAGCTACACAAACGAGACAGCACAGACGTTGCGACTCCGGTACTCAGGGGGAACGAGCCTCGGAGTGGGTCCGAATACCTTTACCGAAGTCGGGGCGCTCAACCTCATCTGTCTGCCCCCATTCGGGTCAGGTACGACGGTGACGGATAGCTACGGCATCCGGCAGCTTGGCTGGCCGACGTTCGGCGCGTCCGGTACGCACACCAACTGCTACGACGCCCGCTTCATGTTCCCAACCATCGGGACCGTGATCCGCCGTGGCGTGTGGGTTGACCCGAGCAGCACGATCAATCAGGGGACCGAGGCAGATGATACTGAGGCATTCTACTCTGGTGCGCTGCCGCGTGGGTTGATCAACCGCCGCAACTACGCCGCGCTCGGTGCGACGACTGGCACACCTACGACGGCTGTCATCCTTGAGCAACTCACCGCACACGCGGTCGGCACGAATCGACGCTTCCTCAAGGGGCTCAATGCTTCCGTACTGTCCAACCCGAGTGGTGTTGGCGACACAGTTCTCAGCCTGAGTCAGTTGAACACGGGTGCGACGGCTGGAGCCCACATCAATTATGACAGCAAGGCGGGCGATCCACCGAGTCCGGTGAGCGGCGACTTCTGGCGCAACGCGCGGAACCTCCGCTTCTATGAGGGCACGCTCACGCACAACCTGACGCCAATGACCACGCGCGGCGACATCGTTCGCATGGGCGCGGCGACTGAGGAGCGGCTGGCCGCTGGAGCGGACACCTCATTCCTCATGATCGACCCCTTTGGCACGCCGAATCCCGACCCGGAATGGGCAACCATCAACGACCTCGTTGCGGATGGCACCCCCGACGCTGCTGCCGACTACGTGATGACGTGGGACGCAAGCCTCGGGACGCACAGAAAGGTGCTCCTCAACCTCATCGCAGCCGGGGCGGGTGGTGACAACATCACCGTCAATGGCTCAGGCGTTGTGAACGCGGACTTCGATGATGCTACCCCCGCCGCCTCGGTATGGTATGTGAATGGTGTGTGGCAGAAGGATGGCGGCTCACCCGCGAACATCAGCGTCGCCGTGCCGGAAGGCGGGATCTGGCACACCTTCACTCAGAGCTTCGGAACTTCGCGTCGCTCTGGCTTCTTCGACGTGACGACCTCAACTGGGCTCCTCGTCGGAGACACCATCGACATGCTCGTGTCCACTGTGCCCATTGCGACGAAGGGGCAGTGTACCGACGAATTTGAAATGGACCCGATCTTCTTCGTGTGCCGGGTTCTCGACGCGACGCACTTTCGGGCATACTGGTGGTCCCCGAGCGTTATCGTCGGCGACTACAATCTCTCGTACCAGCGAGGTCTATAAGGAGGAACAATGGCTGTAATCAATGATCCAGACACCGCTGCGAATATCATGCGGGTCGAGGCTACCCACAAGGCGGCGCGCATCTCTGGCCGTCCGATGGGACTCGGTGCGCGCGGAGCGTATGCACTCGCGCAGAACACCGGCATCATCGCCGCCGCGACGACGGGCGAAATCTTCCAGTTCCGATGGACGCATGCGACGTTGAAGTGCCTCCTGCGCTCCGTTTCGGTCTCGTGGGCGGTCTCGACGACTGCGTACGTCGCTGGCGTCCCTCCGACACTGGGCATGAAGATCGCACGCTCGTGGTCAGCGGACGGGTCTGGTGGCACGCCAATCGTCTTCAGCACCGCGAACACGAACAAGAAGCGCACGGACTTCGCGCTCTCGGCGCTCTCGGACACGGGCGTGCGCATCGCGACGACTGCCGCGCTCGGTGCGGGCACCAAGACGCTCGACACGAACTACTGCGCGATGGCGCTCGGTGCGGCTGCGGCGGCGACGGGTTCGACCGTCGTCCTCCCCTACACCGTGCTCTGGCAGCGTAACACGCACGACGAGTACCCCTTCCTCTTTGAGACCAATGAAGGCTTCATCCTTCAGATCGTCGAACAGGCGGGTACCGGCACGAGCAAGATCGCAGTGCAGGTGGAGTGGGCCGAAATCGACGCGACTGAAATCGACGGGTGGGCATAAGGAGGCGGAACAATGGCGGTAAAGGCACTATTCGCAGTGACGGGCTATGAGCCCGAGACAGACGGGACTTGGCGGGCGTATCTCCACATCTGGTCCGGTGCGAACAGCGTTGTGAACCAGATCAATGACTCGTACTTCTCTGGTACGACTCTGGCATCGACGGTGAACGCCGCGCTTCACGGCTTCGTTGAGGGGTACATTCAGGCCGAGTGGAGTGTCGAGTTCAACCCCCTGACCGACAGCGTGAAGATGCTTAACCCTGTGAGCCTCGTCTAATGTCCATCACTCCTCCCTCACCGATTCCGCGCTCCGCTATCGCGCGGTGGGAACTGGATGGCTTCAGTGCGCGTGTCGGTGCGCGCACGGTCGTCCTCGTCTTCATCGGCTACGACGTGCAGGACAAGCCGGTTGCTACGCGCCGCTTCGACGTCACGGACGACACCGCCATCACCTTCGCGAACCTCAACGCTGCCTGCCCGGCGGGCGGCACGTTCAAGCGGCAGATCGAGGAGTTCGCTCCGACTCTGGCCGCAGAACTTTCCGGCAATGTGACATAGGAGGCAACCATGGACCCACTGGCAGCACTCGTAGTCGAACTGGGAGCACGGGCGAAGGCGGCGGAGTCCGGCTGCATGGCTCGCGACAAGCACATCGAAGCGCAGGACAAGGAAATCGCCGACCTCAAGGAGAAGCTGGCGAAGTTCGAGCCCAAGCCGAAGGAAGAGAAAGAGAAAGGCAAGACAGCAGAGACGAAGTAAGTGCTTGACTTTCCGCCAGATGTATGCTAGACTGGCAGTGGAGGCTCTGACATGAGAGTGCATCCGGGAGTCATCCCGTATCGAGGTACCCGAGGCTTGGACGCGTACGGCTTCGGAGGCTTCGGCGCGCCTCGTGAGCATCGTGGGCGCGAGGTCAAGCATCAGGGGATCGACTTCATCACCATTCCGGGTGACAGGTGTGTAGCGCCGATCACCGGCATCTACTCGCACACCGGGCCGGTGTACACGTTCGACCCTTCACTTCGCTCTCTGCACATTCGCGGCACGGGGGACTTCTACCCGTATCAAGTGGTGCTCTACTACGTCAAGCCGAGCCCGGACCTCGTGATCGGAGCGGCTGTCACGCAGATGGACGACATCGGTGGGGCACAGGACGTGGCGGGGATGTGGGACGCACGAGTGAAGAGGCTCGACGAAGAGTGGGCACGACGCATCGTGAAGTCCGGTCGCAAGATGACCAACCACATCCACTTCGAGCTACGTATGCCGGATGGGCAGCGGCTCAACCCGACCGCCTACCTCATTCCGATGGGGAGTTGCTAATGGCTACGAGCGATCTGCCCGCATGGGCGAAGTGGGTCGGAGGGCTGATCTTCGCGGTCGGTCTCGTTGTGGGGGGAACCTTCAGCACGTTCGAGACACAGACGGCACACAAGAATGACATGGACCGGATGGAGAACAAGCTCGACATCATCCTCCGGTACATGATCACGAAGTCTACGGTTACGATCCCGCCCGTGCTGCCGGATGCTCTTATCCTGCCGCCTCTGCCGCCTAGGAAAGCGAGGGAAGATGAACTTCTGCAATATCGACATCGAGACAACTTCGTTGAAGTCCGACCGAGGGTATATGCTCGGGTGCGCGTTCAAGCCACTCGGTAAGGCACCATACTGGATCGGCCTTGACGATCACCTCCTCTACTCCGGCCCGATTCAGCCGGACGACGTGGAGCGCATCGACCGCTATCTCGCGCTGCGCGTGCGCGAGGAGATGGAGAAGTACGACGGCTGGATCACGTGGAATGGGATCATGTTCGACGTGCCGTTCATTGATGACCGGTGCCTGCTCTCCGGGAGGAAGGGCGAGGACCGAGACCCACATGAGAAGAGATGGCACATCGACGTGATGTATTACACGAGGCAGGGCAAGTCGTGCATGACATCCTCGCGCCTGAAGTGGGTCGAGGACGTGCTCGGCGTCAAGTACCGCAAGACCGACCTTGAGTTCTCGAAGTGGAAGAAGGCCGGGCAGGAGATGGCGCTCGGGAAGCCGGGTGTCAACTACAGCTACATCAAGAAGCATGGTGTCCGCGACGTGCGCGTGCTCGAAGAGGTGTACGAGCTACTCAAGAACCGCGTGCAGCAGATCGCGAAGAGGTAAGCATGTCATGGATCGGCAAGTCTGAGGGCTACGTCGTCGCCGCACTCACTCTCTCGGGTACGGCGACGGCGTTGCTCGTCTTCAAGTTCATCGATCAGATCGTGTGGAGCAGCTTCGTGCAGTGGGTGTGGAGCGCGCTCGTGCTCGGCGGAGTCGGAAAGGTTGGTGCAGACGCGTGGAAAAGTTCAAAGAATGGGTCGGGCGTATCTGGGCAGGCATCCTCGCCTTCCTCAGCCTCGCCATTGGCATCGGCTGGATTGGCTACAGGGCTCGTCGGGCTGCTGAAGTAGACGCAGCGAACGAGGCGAAGGAGAAAGCGGACAAGGACCGCATCGAGGGCCTTCATGGGAACGAAGAGCACAGGAAGGAGCTACTTAGATGAACTCACGAATCTCGCTCTTGACGATCACGCTTTCGCTCATCATGGCCGGTTGGGCGACCGACTCGACTGCATCGAGTCCCGACCCCGTGAAGGACTGTCCTGCGGGCTTGGTGTGCCTGACGGAGCCGGAGGCGAAACAGGTCGCGCTCACGAGGGCGACCCTCGAAGCACAGGTCCGCGAGGCACGCGCGAAGCGGCCAAAGTTAGTCGCGCCCTTCTACAACATCGGCTTCTCTTGGCTGCCGAACGACGCAAGCCACGCTTTCGGCGCGTACGCCGATGGTGGGCTGCGCATCGGCCCCGTTT
>Ga0065705_10003194_pt1 | contig 16875 bp, 17 predicted proteins | sample SwibulcommuniRL2_FD_59092 | JGI IMG/M metagenome (GOLD analysis project Ga0065705, IMG submission 59092) | Bulk soil microbial communities from switchgrass field near Rose Lake, East Lansing, Michigan, USA - RL2 Bulk Soil v2 (version 2) | ecosystem: Environmental > Terrestrial > Soil >...
CGCGCGTCTCACCGCGATGTAGCGTTCGCCATCTTCGTCGCGGACGTCGACGCGCCACGGGTTGCAGCACACCGCACAGTCCTGGATAAAGCTGCCCCTTACGTCGGCCTCAACGTAGACGTCCACCTGCTCGCCGCAATATGGGCACTCGACGACGAACTCTTCGTGCATGGCTGATGGTACGCCGGACGAGACGTCGGGTCCGCTTTCGGTGTTAGATTGCCCTGTGACACCAAGGCGTCTGGTCACGCCAGCGGCGGCCGTATTTGCGGTGTTCTCACTTGCAGCGGCGGCACGCGCCCAGGCCTATCTTCCCGAGGACAACCTTGCCTATCCCGTGCAGGTGCTTGTCGAGGGTGGCGGCGGGACTGGATTCTTCGTTCGGCGCGATCGCGATCTCTTCCTCGTCACCGCCAGACACGTCCTGGTCAATCCGCAGACAGGACAGCTCTGGTCCCGCGACGCGACGCTGCGCGCGTTGAGTAAGGACGTCAAGGAAACAACCGTCACTGTTATTCATCTCAACACGGCGCAGTTGCAGGACGAGCGGCAGCTTCGCACCGATGCCATTCGTGATGTTGCGGTGATGCGCCTGGGCACCCTCAAAGTTGACGGCGTGGACACGACCCCCGGGGTTGTCATCACAGACAAGTCGAAAGCCGGCATCATCGTGGCGCCGTTCGCCTACTTGACGCGCTATGCCGACGTGGATATCTCGAGCCAGATTTTCATGCTCGGGTATCCATCGATTGGTGTTACCGGTGCGGCGCAGATTGACCGCACACGGCCGCTGGTGCGCGGCGGTATTGTGGCGGGTGTCAATGCGGCGCTGAAGACGATCATCATCGACGCGCCGGTCAATCACGGCAACAGCGGCGGTCCTGTGGTGCAGCTGTCGCGGACCAACAGACTCCGCATTATCGGCATTGCCACGCAGTTCGTTCCTGTACCGGAAGATGTACCTCCGTTGAGCCCGGCCAACGCATCAGATCCGCCGGATTCCTCGTCGCGCACGTTGCTGGCACTCGGCAACTCGGGCTACGGGGTCGTCGCGTCCGCGGACGCCATCATTGATCTGATCGCAAGCTTCTGATTAGGAAAGCGTATCTACGAGCTCGCGCCAGGCGGGCTGGTGCTCTTCGTTCACCGCGACGCCGTACTGCCACATGTCACCGCTCCTGCGGTTCCACACGACGTTCACGGGAACCGAGAGGTGACCCGAGAGGGTGAGGCGGAACGAGGCGGGCAACGTGACGTTCCGGTTCGATTCAACTTCCAGGCGAACGCCACCGTAGCCGACGTCGACGATCCGCGCAGGCGAATCGCCCACGAGCGCAGGAACGATGCTGCTGATTTGCTTGCGCGGCCATCGCCTGGCGGTGCCGACCGGCGACGGTTTTGGGGTCTGGGCGAGCTTTACTTCGATCCGTTCGAGCAACGCTTTCGGCGAAAGCGGTTTGACCATGAAGTCGGCACCGAGCTGGCGCGCTTCCGCTTCGAGGATGGGATCGGCAAAGGCGGTGGTCACGATGGCGGGAACCGGTTTGGTCGCCATCGCCACAAGCTGCAGGCCGTTGTCGCCTCCCAGCCTGACGTCCGCAATCATGAGATCCGGATCCTGCTGCGCGAGCAGTTCGGTCGCCTGTTTCAGCGTGCCCGCACCGATGGAGCGGTAGCCAGCCTCCGCGAGAAGGACAAGCAGTCCAACCCGTGTGGCTTCGTCATCTTCGACGACCAGAATGGTCCGCGCCATGGATTTTTCCCGTTGTAGCAAGCGATAGTCCACTATGCAGCGGCCGCCTCCCGATCTGTTTTTCGGGAAAACCGTGGATTCGCTACAGGCCCAATACAAAAGCTCGTCAACAGAACGGAAATTATAGAGAAGCAATCGTCGTTGAAAGCAGATTTCTTGTGTTTGGGCCGTTCTACACGTGTTCACACGTGTGATCACTCGAACCGCGACTTCGCCCTTCGGGAGGACTAGAGTCGCAGGCGCATCGGAATCCTCAGGGGAGAGTGGCCGCGGCGGTGGATGCTCCACCGCCGCGCATGCTCAGCCGGCGAAGCGACTTCCGAGTTCTGGCGACGAGTGCACCGTCGTGGGAGCGCCGCTCGGCGAGCGAGGCACCCGCCGGCGATAGGAGGCGACGGGCAGATTGCAGCGCTGCTGGTACAAGAAGGCGTGGAAGCGCTTGTAGTCACTCGAGGGCAGGTGAAACACCTTCAGCAGCGCCCGATAGCTTCCTCGGGTCTCCTGCAGACCACGGTCGATCAGCGAGGCAAGATCCTGACGCGCCAGCTCACGGGCTTTATACGCTTTGTGGACAACCGTCCAGAAGTCTTCCCCGTTCGCCATCCGGTGCCACAGTTCATCGGCGGCGCGGGAGATTGGCGNATGCACTGGCGACGGTGAATCCTGNGATTTGCTGACCGGCGCCGGCGCTACCGCAGTCGTGATCTTTGGCGCGCTCGTGCCCCGCAGTTCGATCGGCAGATCGTCGGCCATCAATGGCCGGCGGGCATCACGCAACGCGAGGCGCTCGGCGACGTTCCGCAGTTCGCGGATGTTTCCNGGCCAACCGTACGCGACAAGCAATTGNNAAGCGTCGGAGGTCAGCTCCGGAACGGCAACGTNGAAGGTCGCCGCCGCACGCTCGAGGTAGTGCTGCATGAGCAGCGGGACGTCGTCGCGCCGGTCGCGGAGCGGCGGGACATGGAGCTGAATGACGTTCAGTCGGTAGTAGAGGTCCTCGCGGAAGCTGCCCGCTACGATCTGTTCGCGAAGATCCCGGTTGGTAGCGGTGATCAGACGAACCTTGACGTGCTGTGTCGGCGTGTCTGCGCCAACAGGCTGGACTTCGCCGGTTTCCGTGAATCGCAGCAGTACGCCCTGCATCCGGAGACTCATCTCGCCAAGTTCGTCGAGGAACAACGTGCCGCCACTCGCCTGACGGATGAACCCGGGCTTGTCGCGGTAGGCGCCCGTGAAACTGCCACGGGTATGGCCGAAGAGTTCCGATTCGAGTAATGTCTCCGGTACGCCGCTGCAGTTGACGGCGACAAACGGCTTCATGCGGTAGATGCTTTGGTCGTGAATCTGACGGGCGGCGATTTCCTTGCCGACACCCGTCTCTCCGAGAATCAGCACCTTCGCGCTCGTACGGGCCGCGGCAGCTATCTGGGCGCGTAAAGTCGCCATCGCGGCGCTTTCGCCGATCATTTGGGGAGCATTAAAGTCGGAGAAACTGAGTTTGGACATAGCTCGTCGGTGCCCCTATGGCAAATCGAAGCCAAGCTGATTTGTTACTTACCGTCATATCTTGTCATATTATGTCGGCACCGCGCAACTCAGCATTACATTCCGGAAAAAAGTCTGCCTGGACAAGGCGACTAAAGTCAGCCGAATCAAGCAGGTACGGGCATTGCCACCGACGCCTCGGACACGTGCTGTGAAGAGACCGATGCCGAACCTTCTTCGCCGTCCTACCCCGATCGAGACCGCCCGGACCCTCCGGACGCCGTCGCCGGTCAGCGACGTTTCGCTCTGCCGGGAAACCTTCCGAAACGTGAACTGGAAACTGATCGTCTTCTGCGTTGCGCTGTGGTGGTTCATCTACTCAGCGCCGACCGAAGGGATCCTCTCGCCTCACTTCTGGGCCACGTCGACGGCGACCAACTCCGACGACTTCTAACCCCAACGCGTCGGAANACGACCGTTACCGGATAACGGAATATCGTGATTGNGGGACGACGACCGGCTCNGAATGCGAAGGCGGATAGATGTTNTTAGCGCCCTGACGGTCGAACAGCACGGTTCGCCCGCCCGCAGCGTTTCCAAACGCTGGATACTTCTGAAGCGTCGCACAACCTGAAAGGAACAGCACCGCGGTCAGTGAAATCGATGCCATCAGTATGCGCATGGCAGCCTCCTTCGCCATCCGTACGGTGCATTGGGGGTGCCGCCCGCCGCGGACGGGGCGGACGCACCATTACTTCCGTTTGGCTGCAGGCCTCACTCCGCCATGATCCCTGCAGGCGTTTGTCTTGAGCGTCGCCTGATCCGTCGTGCCGTCAGCGCAGACGTAGGTTGTCTGGACCGCGTCCTTGGTTCCTTCAGCAACTTTCTTGGTGCCTTTCCCGGTTGCCTTGGCGGCATCCTTGGTCGTCTCGGCCGTGGCCTTGCCGGCGTCCTTCGTCGTCTCGACGGTTGCCTTGCCAGCTTTCTTGGCGCCGTCCTTCACGGCCCCGAACTGCGCGAGCGCAGCACTACCCGTCACGCAGAACGAGGCAACTATCAGTGATGAGATGAGTCGTCGCATGATGGAATTCTCCCGCCGAGAAGTGCTTCAAGTGGTGTTCCAACGCTGCAATCAAACGGCGGGCTGAACGTTACGCGAGTGCGCGACTCGGCTGCGCACCTCTCGTCGCTATCACTCCTGAGTCATTGGACGATGAACTGCGCATTCCGATAACGGATATCTGTTGCGTTCTTGATGAGACCCAGGCGCAGGAAATCTCGAACTTCGCGGATACCGTCTTCGACGCTGATCCGTGGCTCGAATGCGAGCTCGCGCTTGATCTTGGCGAAGGACACCTTGATATCGCGCATGTCGCCCCCGAAGCTGAGATCCTTGTGCGTCACCTTCAAGCCCTCGACATGCTTCTGTACGAGCGCCACGATTTCATCCTTTGTGAAGTTGCCCGCGTCAGAACCCAGATTGAAAACCTGCCCTCGAATCTTTTCCGTCGGCGCCGCTAACCCGCGGACAATGCCTTCGACCACATCGCGGACGTGCACGAAGGAACGAGAATATCCGCGCTGGTAGATGATCAGTTCGCGATGCGTCATTGCTTCGAGCACGAACTGATTGACGATCAGATCGAAACGCGTGCGCGGCGAGATTCCGAACAGCGTCGCGAATCGAAAGACGAGTGGCGCGCAGCGAGAGGTCTTCGCCGAGTCCAGCAGAAACTGCTCGGCCGCTATCTTGGTTTCCGCATATAACGACTGCGGGTAGAGGGGAGAGTCTTCGGTGACGGCCTTGCCGTCCGCGGTGAGGCCGTAATTGCTGTACGTCGACGAGAAAATGAACCTCGCCGCGCCGACGCTTTCGGCCCACTCGAATGCACGCATCGCCGAATCGACGTTGTATTGCCAGGCGACCTGTTTGCCGACGGCCTGGCACGCCGGAAACCCGACGATCGCCGCAAGGTGGACGACGGCGTCGTAGCGCGTGGCAGGAAAAGTCTGCTCACGACCGTGCCATGCATCGGAGACGTGGCTCAGGCCGAGGCGGATCTGATCGAGCACACCGCGGTCGCAGACGTCGCCCTTCAGGAACCGGAAGTTCGGGTGTGAAAAATACGGCAGAAGCGATTCACCCCCGAAGAGGAGGTCATCCACGACGGTGACGTGATTTCCGCGCTGCAGTAGAACACCAGTGAGCAGCGAACCGATGTAACCCGCGCCGCCCGTAACCAAAATGCGCTGTGCGTCCTGAGTCATTGCTCCACCCGTTTGCCAAGGCATTCCCGTCCAATTATTTTCGGCCGGCGCGCCCCGGGGCGATATCTGTGGCGTCAGATTCCCCGTGTCGAGTTTCGCCGCGATGGAGGGTATACTGCCGGCCTCGGCTTGCACCTCTGGGAGGCAGGTTTATGACCGGAGTGAAACAGCTCGTATTCACGGGTCTCCTCGCGACTGCTCTCGCGCTCACCACCTCAGCGCGCGCGTGGTCGCACCACTCCCACGCGATGTTCGATCATGACAAGGAAGTGACTATCACCGGAACGGTATCGCAGTGGATCTTCCGGAATCCTCACGTCTTCCTGTATGTCGAAGCGAAGGCGGAGTCGGGCGAGACGGTCACCTACACCGTCGAGATGTCGAACATCACAAACATGCTGAAGGTCGGCTTCAGCGCGACGACCTTCAAGGCGGGCGACAAGGTCACCGTCACCGTGCATCCGCTCATTGACGGCCGTCCTGGCGGCAACTACATCGTCGCCACCTCCGCCGACGGCAAACAGTTCGGCAGGATCTGACGGCCGTGCGCGCGACTCTTTCGATCGCCGCATCGGCTGGTGCACTGCTCGCGGGACTTGTTTTCGTCTTGTCGATTCCGGCGGCTGCGCAAACCCAGAAACCGACCATCTTCACGACGACGGATTTTCATCAGGATCGCGACCTCTGGACCGACCCTGCGTACTACCGCAACAACACGCCCGGGCAGCTTAGAGGCATGGCGATCAATGTCGAGGGGCGACGCACGGGCCAGGAACTCTCCGCGCGGCCATATGGATCACAAGGGACTGGAAGGGCTGATGCCGCAACCCTCAAGAGTCCGTATCCGTACACGAACGCTTGGGACCATTACCAGGCGCTGCTGAAGCAGGCCAACGGCGGAACCAAACACACCAGGCAAACGCTTCCCGACTGGAGCGGTCACTGGGGCGGCGGCGCGCAGTTCGGCGGCGGGGCTCCGGCAAGCTCGATTGCGGCAATGCTGACGCCGAAGTACCGCGAGACGTTCGTGCAGGAAATGAAGGCGGCGACGGAAGGACGAATCTGGTCCGCCAACTCGATTTGTCTGCCCGGCGGTTACTTCGACGCCGTGAGCGCCGAAGAATTCGTCGTCACCCCAGGGCGCGTCTACTCGATGGGATCCGGGAACGGTTCCTTCACGGCCCGCTGGATATACACCGACGGGACGCCGCACAGCCCGAAGGAGAAGGAATTCGCGAAATGGCACGGCGAATCGATCGGCTTCTGGAACGGCGATGAACTGATTGTTCACACCAACCAGATTCACGGGTGGAAGGGTGGGCTCTCCGAATTCAGCGATCAGCTCGAGACCGTCGAGCGGTATCGCCTCGTCGGCGACCGCCTCGAAGGGGAAATCACGCTCTACGATCCCGAGGTGTACGTCAGCCCGATCAATGCGCGGTTGAGGTTTCAGCGCGACAAAGAGACTGCCGTCGAAGATCGGATGCAGTTCAACACCTGCACCGACACCAATGGTCCTTCACCGAACGTCTATATGGATGCGAAGGGGCTATTGAATGAACGCGTCGCTGGCGATCCGCTGTATTGGGAACCGGCAGACCCTCGGCCGTGGGCGACGTACCTGAATGAAAGCGACAAGCGGTACAAGGCGTCAGGACTCAAGCCGACGCCCCGTACCGGCACTCCGATCAAGTAGGGGCCGCCTTCAGGCGGCCCGTCTTCAGAAGCCTAAACGGAACGCCCCTTCGACGAGCCGTCCCGGCGGGATGCTCGTCACAAATCCGAACTGCGGGCCGGACCGGCCCTGAACGCCGAGCGGGCTGTTGGTGTTGAGCAGGTTGTACACGTTCAACGTCACGCTGAGCCGCCGCGTGCCTCCGAGTTCGAAGCGCTTCTCCGCGCGGATGTCGAGCATCTTCAGCGCATCGGCTTGACGGCTTCCACGCGGTTCAACGCGAAGCACCTGCGTCGGGATGCGGCTCCCCGCAGGCCCTCTGAACTGCACGCTGCGCTCCCAGTACTCGCCGCTGCGGATGTCGTAGTTTGCGGACGTGAGGATTCCGTAACGGAACAGATACGAGGCCGCGGCGCGGTACTCCCACTCCATCAGGTTCTCGTAACCGGTATTGATCTCGCTGTTCGGATCGAGCCCCACAATCACCGTGTTGTCAGAGGTCCCGAACGGCTCCGTCTTCCAGGTCGCGCTGTAGGACGTCCGGAACTGCCAGTTGTTGCCGTACCGGCGATTCACTTCTACTTCGAACGACTTGTAGGAACGATCCGCCGACTCGTCGTTGATGTATTCGGAATCCTGATTCGCGAGGCCCGCGAATTGAGCTGGATAGTCGTAGTAGGTAAACGTACGGCCCGCCGGATCGTCAGCGTTGCCGAGAATGCCGTCGTTGCCGGGATCAGCATTCGTGATCGGAATGCTGTACGCGGAGTAGGGGCGAAGCACATTCTTCACGCGCCACTGATTCTTCGCCCACGACTGAATGCCACTGACGCGCGCGGCCCACGTGGACGCCAGCTGACGCTCGAACGACAGCATCACCTCGTCGTGGTACCGCTGTTTGAGATCCGGATTGAAGTGCCCAAAGCCGTACAACGGATCGCCGCCGCGAAGGTTGATCGACAGGAAGTCGGTATGGTTCGGATCGAGATCGACCTCGCCTGGATCGTAGTCGCGGTTCGCATTTAGATCTCTCCAGCGATAAGTCGCATCGGAGATCGTGTAATGGTTCGCGATGTGCAGGTCGTCTTCGAGCAGCGGCGTGTAATAGCGCGCGTAGCCGCCTTTGATGACCGTCGTTGAACGCCCCGTGAAATCGTACGAGAGGTGCGCGCGCGGTGAAATCGCCATGAACACAGGCGGCGCGTCCTCCGGATAGCATTGCGCCGGGAAGATGATCGCGGCGGGCCCGTCCGCGGCTTTCCGGCAGAATCCGTCCGGGTTGATCGTTGCCGTCTGACGATGGATGTTGGCGCCGAGATTCAGCGTCACTCTCGACCCCATCGCCCAGCTGTCCTGTCCGTACCAGTAGAGGAACATCATCGGCTGCTTTGGCGTGACGGGGTTCGAAAAGACCGTAATCCGATCGGCGGCTGTGTTGAGGAACGTCAACGTGTAGTTGCCAAGGTCGCCGCGCGACACGGAGCCGCGCTCCGCGCGCATCTTGAAAAAGTCGGTGCCGACCTTCAGCTTATGTGTCCCGCCAAAGTCGGGCTTGTACCATTCGGCCGAGGCGCGTACCTGATACCGATCCTGCGGGTTGCGCCCGCCAATCGCCGTGCTCGATCCGAAGGAGGTCCCAAGGAAGCTGTCACTGCCCGCCGGCGCCCTCGTGATGCCCGGGTCTTCGTCACCTGAACGAAGCCACCACCCGCCGCCGAGCACCGAGAGCACGAGCCGGCTGGTCGGAACGTACTGCCATTCACCTTTCCAGGTCCCTTCGAATCCGACGCGCGCGGTTGCGGTCGACCAGTCAGCGGTCGCGCTGCCGCCACCAGTACGGTTGCGATAGTGCGGCTGCACGAAACCGATGATGCGGTTTTTGGCGTTGAGCTGATTGGTCACCTTGATTGTGAAAAACCGGTCGTGATTGTTCTGATCGCACTGTGAGCCATCCGGTTTCTTGCAGACCGCCACGATCTCGTCGATCTGCCGACGCTGCCGGAACGACCCAAAGAACCACAGCTTGTTCGGGAAAATCCGTCCGCCCAGTTCGAAATTGGCATCGTCGCGGTACTGCAGCCGTTCGGGCGCAATGATGTTCGTGTAGCGGCCGATGTTGTCCGACTGGAGGCTGCGACCCGTGTACGCGTAGTAGGCAGAGCCGCTGAAAACGTTGCCTCCCGTCTTGACGATGGCGTTCAACTGCAGGCCCATGTTCGGCGTGTCCGCGGAATGACCGCCGATGCTGACGACGGTCTCGTCCATCGCGGAGTAGTCGATGTAGTTGCCGCTCGGATTGTCCGCAGGCGACATCGCGATGATGTTTTCGATCGAATGCCACGAGTCGCCGAGCTGGCCGAGTGCATAGAAGCGCGGAGAGTTGGCGAACTGCGAGCCGCCGACGTCAACACGGTTGGCCGGCATGCGGGCGCTCGGCGTCTGCATGAGGATCGCGTTGTAGCTGCTGCGGCTCGTGGGCAGCAGCTCGAGCGTCTCTCGCGTCAGCTGCGTGGAATTCGCCGTCGATGCGGTATCGACCAGCGGCGACGCGCCGGAAACGGTGATCGTCTCGGCAAGAGCGCCGACGCTCATAGCGGCATCGACCCGCGCCGTGAACCCGACCGTCAGTCGGATCTCTTCGCGCCGGACGGTCTTGAATCCAGCCAGCTCGAACGTGACGCTGTAGGTGCCGATCGGCAGCGGCGTGAGCCTGTAGCGTCCCTCCTGATCCGTGGCCGAAATGACCTGCGGTACCTGCAGTGCCGGACTCATTGCGGTGACGGTGACGCCGGGCAGTACGGCGCCGCTTTCGTCCGTCACTTGTCCGTTGATTGTCGCGGTTCCGGTCTGCGCGGACGCCGCGCGATCGAACGCGAGGAACAGGAGGGCCACGACCACCGGCCGAATGAGCCGACTCGACACGCTCGCTCTGCACATAGGTGCGAACTCCCTGAGGTGACTGCAGTTGTGACCGGGTAAAGCNGTGAGGATCGNGTGGCGCGGAGTATGGACTAGCGGCGCCAAGAATTCAATTAACAGCTCCGACACCGCNGACGACGCCGCTTTCGATTTGAGATTTCGTGAACAAAAGTCCCCTCAGACGATGACTTGCGAGCGTCCGGCGCTNGCGGCGGCGCTAGGCAGAGTGATGCTAGCTATGATGGCGCTGAATAAGCGGACGCTGAATCCGTCTACGAGGTTTGAACCCGTTCTTGCATCGTTCGTATCCCTCACCCATGATGCTCACCAGACGACTCTTACTCCTGAAGCCCCAGTTGCTCGCGGTCGTCGCGTATCTGACCTTGGCAGCCACTGCGATCTCCCCGAGCGCGACAGCACAAACAGCCGGCGTACCACGCATTCGGAAAGCCGCATTCACGCTGCGAGAGAACGGCACCTATGATTTCGGAGCGCGTGTCGTCAGGTGTCAGCCTGGCCAGCAAGTCGGCATTGCCGCGGAAGGCTCCGGAAATCTCGCGGTGACCAATGTGGTGATTGAAGGATGCGAGATCGGGATTGCCAGTAGCGGTCACGCCGTCAGAGTTTCCGACGCCGACATTCGGGACACCATCGTCTGCATGTTCATCATGGGTAACGACATGACCATTTCTAACAACAGGGCCACCCAGTGCATGTATGGGATCGTCGTATTCGGCAACGAAAACACGATCCGCGACAATGAAGTCACCGACAATGGCGCCGATGGAATCCTTGTCACCGGTGATGCCAATGTGGTGGGCGGCAATCAGGTACTACGCAATCGCGGCACCGGTATTCATGTCGTGAGAATGGTGCCGATGATCGCGGAAGGTTCGTTCTTGCCGCTGATACAGGATCTCGCGACCGGCAACGTCGTGCAGGGGAACAACGCCGCAAATAACAACGTGGATTTGGAAGAGTTCGGCGACTGCGACAAAGGATTGCGTAATTCTTGGATAGACAATCAATTCGGAACAAAGAACCCCGATTGCATCCGCTAACTACTGCCGGAAACGACTGAACGCAAACAGCGCGAGGTCGTCCTGATTACCCTGGTTCAGGAACGCGTCGAGAAGCAGCCTGGCGGCCAAGAGTCCGAAGGTCATTCCATTGCCGCCGTATCCCAGTGCGAACAGATGGCGAGGATAGCGCTTGTACTCCGTGAATAGGTCCTCAACTCATTCGTGTCTGGTCGTGAAATGAACGGCTTCGCACTCCGTCAGGTCGCATCGAATGCCGAGTCATTGAGGCGGGCGATCGTCTGCGCATCTCGCGATAATCCCTCGTTAGTGCCAGAACGCAATACCCCTAAGAGCAATTGCAGCCCCCCGACACCGAGAGTAAAGATACGGCCGATCTAGGGCGAGTGGTCGAACCGCACTGGTTGGCTGAATACCCGACGCGACTGTTCGGTTGGAAACACTTCGACGTTACCTCTCATAGATAGCTCTGCAATTTATCCATCGACCGCGCGGTGGTTGACCCGGCACAAAGGAGGACTCCCCAATGGCAGTACCTGTACGCATCAACAGGGAGGGTCGGATCGTCGATGCCGATCGAGTTGTGAAGATCAGGTTCAGCAGGCACGAGGACGTGCTGTGGATCGCGCAAGACAATGGCGGACCGTGGACGATCACATTCGAGAACGGCAGCCCTTTCTCTCAGAACACGTACTCAGTTCCGATGGGAGGGAGTGGCGGGAGTACGGGCGGCCCGTCTCCGGGCTCAAAGGGTAAAGCCTATCGGTATACGGTCAAGGGCGCAAACGGCAATACGGACGAAGGCGAAGTGGACGTCATCGACGATTCGCCGAAGACACACAACGTCACACGTTTCAATGGAACCACAACCTCTCGGTAACCCCACGCAAAGGAGAATCCGATGTCTGTGCCAGTCAGGATCTCAAGGGATGGTTTTGTCGTTGGCGCCGACCGAGTGGTGAAAGTCGGGAGAGGCCGGCACGATGATGTGGAGTGGATTGCTCAAGACAACGGTGGACCGTGGACAATCACATTCGGCAAAGCGACCAACGAACAAGGTACCTATCCACGTGCGGCCGGTAGCCCGTTTAACCAGAACGTGTTCGTCGTACCGCAGGGAGGGAGAAGGCCCAGCGTGGGCGGACCCTACCCGGGCACCGAGCGCCACACCTATCGATACACAGTCTCGAACGCCAACACGGGAGAGGTAATCGACGATCCTGACGTGGACGTCGATCCCTAGGGCAGGCTTCTTCACAGTATGGCAGCTCGTCTGCGACACCGTCGCAGACTCACTCGTGGCTTAGAAGGAGAACCCATGAAGACCGTACTGATTAACGCGGCCGGTGTGGTGGTGGACCCCGCGGACCGAGTCGTGCACGTGAGCAAGAACGGTAACGAGGAACTGCGGTGGGTTGCTACAGGCGGAGGGGGACCATGGAGAATCACATTCGACAAAACCAATAGCGGCAGCCCTTTCACTGACACTTCGTACGACGTTCCAGCGGGAGGGAGCAAAACTACCTCGGGCGGCCCCGTCGCCGGCGTAGTGGGTAGGAGCTATCAATACAACGTCCGAAATCCGGCAGCGCTGAACCCCCCGACGGACGATCCCGATGTGGACGTCGATCCGTAGCCGACGATGCGCTAACCGTGACAGCGTTTACCCACGCTTGCTCCCCGGCTTCGACCCCCACGAACCGGCGGAGCGAGCGGACCGGCGGGCGCATTCGAGCGCTCTCTTCCGTGGCGTACCGAAATCTTCGAGTGCGCCATGCTCGCCGTCGTTTGATGCAGCCACGCTTCCGACAACGCCCGGTTTACACGGCCAGACGACCCGGTGGGAAACGAAATCGCTCAAGCGAATCCCTCGCGAAGATGCCCGTTCGAGCCAGAACGCAATATCCATAAGACGATTGCACTCCTCGCACACAGGGTAAGATACGGCCGAGCTGGACGGCCGAAGGCGGTTCGAGTATCCCGACATTGACGGCCTACGCCGATCCAACTGTTGGGTTGGGAACGCTTCGACGTTTACCTCCCAGGAGTTCTCTGCACGACTCTTCCGTCTAGTTCCCCTGGCCGGGCGTAACCGGCAGAGAAGGAGATTTCCTATGCAGGTCGTAACGATTGATGCGAGAGGTCGGGCGCTTCAGCGGGTCGCGCATGTGAGTAAGTCGGCGAACGAGGAATTGATGTGGGTGGCTATAGTCAACGGGGGGCCGTGGAAGGTTACGTTCGACAAAGGCACTCCCAGCCCTTTCAGCCAAGCCACCTACATAGTCCCGCCGGGGGGACCGGTGCAGACCAACGGCGGACCCCTCAACGGTGATGTTAACGGGACCTACAAGTACAACGTCCGCGACGCGAATACCGATGTCATCACGGACGATCCTGACGTGGACATCGATCCTTAGCCTACGCGGATCCTGACTAGGGATATACCCGCGGTTTTTCACATTGGGGTCCTCTCACTTACGGTATCCCGCCGGTTCAACCGGCAGACAGGGAGAATCCTATGCAGGTTATAAAGATCGACCGACAGGGTAGAGCGCTCGACGGTGTTGTGAAGGTAAAGAGAGGTCGTGACAACTTGATGTGGGTTGCGATCGACGATTCGGGACCGTGGAGGATTACGTTCGACAAGCCCGCCAATCCCGCTCACCCGTTTAACCCCGGCAGCCCGTTCCCCGGTACGCCCGCAAATGGGTTTCTGGTACCGCAGGGATTCTTCGTAACTACCATGGGCGCAGTCGCCGCAGCTACCGCTCTTGGAACCTACAAGTACCGGATCAGGGACGCGAATAACTCGAACAACGCGACGAACATTACCGACGATCCCGATGTAGACGTCGATCCCTAGAGCGCGATACGCTACGTGACAGCGCGCGGGCGACGCTCGCTCCAGAGACGTCGACGTGAGCGAATCGGTTGGCGCGTCCGAGCACTCGCTTCGTGTAGCGTATCGAGGTTTTCGAGCACCATCATGGGGGACCCAGAGGAGCTCTCGCCCGATACGAAGGTTTCTCACTACCGACGCCTTCATCGTCTCGGCGCCGGCGGGATGGGCGAGGTTTATGTCGGCGTAGACGAAACACTCAAGCGTCGAGTCGCGCTGAAGGCGGTCCATCCCGGTCAGCGTCTGCAGGCGGAATCAAAGACCCGCTTCCTTCGCGAGGCGCAAATCCTCTCCCAGCTCGATCACCCGAACATCTGCCGCGTCTACGACTACATCGAGGACGACCACCGTGACTGGCTCGTCCTGGAACTCATCGAAGGCAAGAATCTGCGCGTCGCCCTGCAGAGCGGCCTTGACTGGTCCGCCAAGCTTCGCATCGCGGAACAGATCGCCGACGTTCTCGTGGTCACCCACGCCGCGGGGATCGTTCACCGGGATCTCAAACCGGGGAACGTGATGGTTACAGAGAGCGGCGTAGTGAAAGTACTGGATTTCGGTCTCGCGCGCTCGGTGCCCGTCGCAGAGGAGGAGACGGGGCCGGTTTCAATGGCGTTGATCGATTCGGTTGGAACCGAGTCGCGAGAGGGCACGACGGAGCCCGCCAGTCGTGTGCAGGTGGCCTCGGGATTTCACACGACGTACGGCCTGGTCACGGGCACTGTCGGCTATATGAGTCCCGAACAGGCGTCCGGCGACGCCACCACGTCGGCCAGCGACATGTATTCGTTCGGCCTGCTACTCCAGGAACTGTTCACCGGACAGCCCCCATTCGATCCAACCCTCGACTACTCGACATTGCTGGCTAAGGCGCAAGTCGGCGTGACGGCACCAATTGCGGGGCTGGACGCCGATCTCGCGGCGCTGATTCAACGTCTGAAATCTACCGCTCCTGCGCAGCGCCCCACCGCTGTCGAAACAGCAGAGCGTTTCAGGTGGATCCGTGGAAAACCGAAGCGGCGCCTGGTCAGACTTGGAATAGCGGCGGCGATTCTCCTGTCTGTGCTCGGTGTGACGAAATACACGGTTGATTTAGCACGAGAGCGGACCGTTGCTGTTGCGGCACGCGAGGAGGCCGATCGCCGCCGTGGGCAAGCGGAGTCGCTCATTGGTTTCATGCTGGGCGACTTGCGAACCAGGCTTCAGCAGGTCGGACGGCTCGAATTGCTCGAAGAAGTTGGCCGCCAGGCGACGGCCTACTTCAACGCGGTGCCGCCCGAAGCGCTCAGCGGCGATGAGTTGTTCCGACGGTCCCAGTCGATGTACCAGATTGGCCAGATCCGGCAGTTGGAAGGCGACCTGAAGGGCGCGTCCGACGCTTATCGGGATTCGATTGCCTTTGCGCAACAAGCCGTCGCGCGCGATCCTGGCAACGGTGAATGGCAGCTAGGCCTTGCGACAGCACGGTTCTATGCGGGCGAGGCACTTCGCGTCCAGGGTGATCTGAAGGGGGCGATGAGCGAATACCAGGCGTACCGCGATATCGCGCAGCGCCTGGTGGACCGCGAGCCCCAGAACGAACGCTGGCTTCTCGAGTTGTCGTACGGGCTAGGTGGGGTCGCGATGATCCACGAGTTAGAAGGCGATCTTGAGAGCGCCCGACAAGAGCTGGAATCGGCGCTGCGCCTCAAGATGGATCTCGCAGGCCGTAATCCAGCCGACCTTGAACGGCAGCAGGCAGTGGCCACCGGGCACAACCGATTGGGCGTGGTGCTCGACAAGCTGGGCGAAAGCGACGCCGCCCTGAAGCACTACCTCGCTGACGTCGAAACCAGACGAGAGCTCGCCGCGCGTCACCCCGATAACTTCGCCCTCAGGCGCACCTACGAGCTTGCGCTGAAGTCCGCAGGCGCAGCCTACGAGGATCGTGGTGATCTCGGTACCGCGGCCAAGTACTACCAGCTGCAGCGTGAAGTGGCATCAGGCTCCGCAGCCGCGGATCCACGCAACGCAGATTGGCGCCGCGATGAAGCCATGGCCGAATCGATCCTCGCCGGTGCGCTTCGTCTGACAGGCAGGTTGCAGGAGGCCGAGCACGGGTACAAGCGCGCCATCGCGATCATCCAACCGATTTCCGAGGCCTCACCCACTCAGGCGACCCGGCGACGCGATCACGCGGATGCAGAGCTGGGCCTGGGGCTCACCTATTTCGAACTCGGTGAGCTGGATGCGGCGGCCGCGCAAGCCGACCAGGTGGAACGACTGCTCGAGCCGCTTCTAAAGCGCGGAACCGACCTGGAGGCGACGCGAATGGCAGCAGAGGGACGACTGCTTGCAGCGGATGTCGCCGCTCTCCGCGGCAACGCGCGAGCGGCGCAGCAGCTGCGCGAGGCCGCGTTGTCATTGGTCGTGGCGGGCGCGTCCACCAACCCAGAAAAGGGCTTACTGGCGCTGAAGGCGCGAGCACTGCTGGCGTTGAATCGCGCGGCCGAAGCCCGCCCGATCGTCGAACGGCTCACGAGCCTTGGCTATCGGCATCCAACACTGATGAAGGCTGTCGCAGCGTCACATAACTTCACTCAGCGGCCTCCGCCGACCAAGTAACCGCGACCCGAATCTCAGTCGGCAGTCTTATTTCCGAAATGGCATAGTAGAGCGCGGATGCCTACTCTTCAGCCCACGCCGCCGCGGTTCGCCGCGCTCCGCGTTCCCGCCTACCGTCGCTATTTCACCTTCAGCCTGATGTCGATGATGGCGGACAACATCGAGCACGTCATCAGCTACTGGGTGATGTTCCAGGCGTTCCATTCGGCGGCGCTTGGCGGATTCGCAGTCATCA
>Ga0065705_10104401_pt1 | contig 16808 bp, 18 predicted proteins | sample SwibulcommuniRL2_FD_59092 | JGI IMG/M metagenome (GOLD analysis project Ga0065705, IMG submission 59092) | Bulk soil microbial communities from switchgrass field near Rose Lake, East Lansing, Michigan, USA - RL2 Bulk Soil v2 (version 2) | ecosystem: Environmental > Terrestrial > Soil >...
CGGCGACCTGGGCAGCGCTCTCCCCCAGGTTGTCGCGGGCGACGATGTAGGCCCCGCCCCCGCCCGGATAGGCATGAATCGTCTGCTGGTAGGAGATCGTCAGCACCACCAGCAGGAGGACGATGGCCCCGGATATGGGAAACGCGAGCGCGAAAGCGGCGACGCCCGCCGTGCTCAGCACGAGCAGGATCTCCTGCGTCGCGTAAGCCGTGGAGGATAGGGCGTCCGAGGCGAAGACAGCGAGGCCGACCGACTTCCCTACGGTGTGTTGCGGTGCGTCGGCGGTCGCCAGAGGGCGACCGATCAGCCACGTGCGCCACGAGCGCGGGGGCTGGTAGTCGATCGTCCGTCGGAAGCGGCGAGGCCCGTCTTCCCCGTCTCGGCCAGAGGCTTCGTTCAAGATCGTCCAAGCGCCGGCGGGGTCAAAGACACCGCGGGGTACCGGTCAGGATCACGATTGCTCTGGGTGCGTCAGGGCGGTATCAAGATCCGCCCGGAACGCATCAAGAAAGTGTAAGGAAACGGCAGGTAGGAAGCCGGAGCCTTCCGCCGTCCCCCGACGGCCCCGTCGCTCTCTCTGGCGCTCTCTCTGCCCACCGTGTTCTAGCATCGTAAACTTTCCTCGAAGGCAAAAGCGTTGCCCCGTCGCTGTGATCAATGACTTCCGGCAGAAACAAGTCCGCAAGGCTGCGGACCTGGTGGAGACCTGTGGCCCTGGCCGTCGTCGTGCTGGGCCTGTTCGTGACGACCCTGGTGATCGATTTCGGTCCCTACCTAGGTCGCGCGGGGCAATGGATCGAGGGCCTGGGACATTGGGCGCCGCCGGTGTTCATCGCGTTCTACATCGTGGCGAGTGTGCTGATGGTCCCTGCGACGGCGTTGATTGTCCTGGCCGGCGCGCTGTTCGGCGGCGTGTGGGGCGGGCTGTACGTTTGCATCGGCATTGTGGGCAGCGCGGCGTCGGCTTTTCTGATCTCCCGCTACGTGGCGCGCCGACCCATCGAACGCTGGGTAACCCACCGCGCGAAATACAAGCGGTTCGACCGACTCACCCGCAAGCACGGCGCGGTGTTCGTCGGCATCATGCACGTCACGCCGTTCATGCCCTTCAATGTCCTCAACTACGCATTCGGGCTCACAAACGTTCGGCTGTGGACCTACCTGCTGTGGGCATTTCTGGGCACGATGCCCGGCACGATCGCACTCCTAGCGGGGACCGATGCGATCGTGCGCTGGCTCCGCGGCGGCCCCCCACCGTGGTTCGCGACCCTGGCGGCACTGGTTGCCCTGACCAGCGCCGCTGCCATCTCCTGGTTCGCCGCGCGGAAGCTGCGGGCTTGGTCTGACAAGTAGGGGCGGCGTGGGCCGCCCGGGAGGTCTACTCCGAAGCTTTCTGAGCAACGAGATGCTTGGGAGGGTGATGCCGTGGTACACGGGACCTGCTGGGGTGGAATGGGTAAGGATCGTTGTCGCAGCTGAAGACTTGGCTGCTCTCGCGCTCTCTCAACCCGTTCTGAAGCATCAGGGCAAGCTGTCGAAGTCGCACTTCGCTTCGCGAGGACCGACGACCGCGCAGCGCGTCCGCTTGGCCGCCTGGCAAGCGTCGGAGCTCCCGGCGGAGCCGGGTGGGTCGAAGTCGAGGCCGAGATCCTCGTTGACGAGTATGCGCTGTTGGCAGTTGTTCGGACCGCCGGGGCCGCAGAGGCCGTTCTGGAACGAGCCGCCCTTGTTGAGACAGTCGAGCTGGGAGATGCAGGCGGTGACTTCCGCCTTGCTCGACGTGACATCGGCACAGGTCGCATTGCAGTCGCCGAAGACCTCGGTGTAGATCCCGGTCCCAGCGCAGTCGGCGCCGCCGCCGCTGATGAGGCAGTTGAGCGCGGCCGCCGTCAACTGCCGCGCCAGCTGCAACCGTGAATCGCCGCGAACGTCGACGCACATCGCCTCGGTCGAGGACGCGGCGTCGTCGCTGTCTGTCGTGCCGTCAGCGGGATCGGTGTCCGGACTATCGATCCGCTCCCCACAGATGAGCAGGAAGTCGCTGGCGGTGTGATTGGCACAGTTGCCGTCGGCGCAGTCGATGACCGCTCCGGTGATGTTGACCGCGGGTTGTCCGTTGCCCGGCGACTTCTCGCTGCCGGCGTGGGTCGCCCAGAAGCCGGGCGCCCGGCAGATTGCCTCGGCGCACTCGGGCGCCGGCGGGTCGGCCGGTGTGTGAACACAGCCGTCCTGTGGGTCGCAGACGTCCTCTGTGCAGGGGTCACCATCATCGCAGAAACCCGGCGGCTTGGCCGTGTTCGAGCAGTTGCCCGTGGCCGGGACGCATGCATCGTCCGTGCAGACGTTGTCATCGTCGCAGAGGGAAGGGTCCTGGGGAGGCCCATTCACGCAAGCGTTGAGGTCTTCGTCGCAGGACCCCGGCGTGCAGAGATCGTTGTCTGGATTCGAGCAATCCGGGGGGGGCTGTGCGTCGCACGCAAGAGTCGTTGGATTGCAAACCTCCGGAGCACAGAAATTCGTGCTGCAGGACGGGCAGGTCAGAAAGAGCTGGGATGAGGCAGCCCCTGGCGAATTGAGTTCCGGGTCGCACAGACACACGCCATTGGCCGAATACGTCTGGGCGATCGTGTTCTGAGTCGTCGCATTCCCGCGCTCCCGCACATGGAGGGTGACATCGACACTGCAGGATGTATCAGGCGGGAAGATGAGCGCGTTTGTGAAGTTGAGAGCGACGACGAAAGGATCGCTGGTATCGAGGGTGATGTTCGCCAAACCCCCCGTGCACGATGTCGCATCTAGCGACAAGAACTCAACCGCCGGAGTGGTCGCATCGGCGTCATCTCCCCCTGGATCATTGATGCACGCCCCACCCGACAAATTGCATGAAGGACGAATGATCACCTGGGTCACGGACCGGGAAGCGCCAGAGGAGTCGCCGCAGTCGCTCGATTGAGGGCTCCCGAACGTGTACCGGACCGCCGCCACCGCCTGAGGTCCTGCGCCAGGGACCCTGTCCTGCAGCGAGGACAGGGCGGTCACCTCCACTATCGTTGGATTGCAAACCTCCAGAGCACAGAAACTCGTGCTGCCGGGCGGGCACGTCAGCTGGGACGAGACAACCCCCGCCGAATTGAGCTCTGGATCGCATAGGCATACGCCATTGGTCAGATACGTCTGGGCGACCGTGTTCGGAGTCGTCGCATTCCCGCGCTCCCGCACATGGAGGGTGACATCGACACTGCAGGACGTATCAGGCGGGAAGATGAGCGCGTTCGTGAAGTTGAGCGTGACGGCGAAAGGATCGCTGGTATCGAGGGTGATGTTCGCCAACCCCCCCGTGCACGATGTCGCATCCAGCGACAAGAACTCAACCGCTGGAGTGGTCGCATCCGCGTCATCTCCCCCTGGATCATTGATGCACGCCCCACCCGATAAATTGCATGAAGGACGAATGATCACCTGGGTCACGGACTGCTCAATGCCCCCGTTGCCGGAGTCGGCGTCGCAATCGCTCGACGGGGGGTTCCCGAACGTGTACCGGACCGCCGCCAACGTCTGAGCTCCTGCGCCAGGCACCGTGTTCTGCAACGAGGACGGGGCGGTCACGACGTTGGTCCCGGTGCACACTTGCGCCATCGCCGACGGTGCCAGCGCCGCGACAACGGCGACAACCGCGAAGCGACCAACAGAACAACAGACGGGAATGCGGTACTGCCTCTGATGACCTTGCACATTGTCCCCCTGCCGGCTCCGTCTATACTCCGGAACAGTCTCTTGCTACAAGCGAAATCCTGGACGTTTGTAGGAAGCTGTAGTGTCCATCGAGAGTTCAGGCCAGAACCCAACGGGTCTAGCCGCCGCTCAACGACTCCTGGGCATCGATTCTCTGGCTGCGTCGTTGCACCGTTGTCGATCAGGAGCGTTCGTGCACGCCTCAATGTGTAGAGCAGTTACGCGACGCCGCGGCTCTCAATGGAGCGTCGGTTGACGATGCCAAGGGTAGCGGCCGAGAGCGTCACGACTGGCAGGTGCTTGTCGGCCGCCACGACGCCCGACCACGATCCCAATCCCGACTGCGCCAGGGCCTCCCGCGCTAGTGCGTTGGGTCGCGCACAGGGTGATCGCCAGGCACTCGCGGCTGAAGTCGTCGATGACATTGAAGACCCGAAAGCGCCGGCCATCGCCGAACGCGTCGCTCATGAATGGACCAGCGGCTGTTGATCACAGCAGCCTGCGCCATGGGCTGCCGCCGGATGCTCCGCAGGTCGGCGTAGCAAAAGCTGGACGCCTGCCCCACATGTCATGGTTGAGTCAGAAGACGACAGGCAGTGTAAAATCGCCTATCCTTCGCACGGGATCATCACAAATGGAGCCGTTTCCCGTCACGCGACACACCGCTTGCGCTATCTGGCTCCCCTGGTTGCGCCGGCGGACGGGAGCACGATAACGGCGATGCGACCGTCGCCGACGACGCTAGCCTGGGCTCGACGCTTGACGGCTGTCGAGGCCGCACGCAAGGCGCCCTCGGACGTGCAGGTGCACGAGTCGGTGCGGGTGTTCGACAAGCTGCGCATCTCCCAATCGCAGTTCATCGGTGCCGTGGGCTTCGAAACCCTCCTGCGGCGCGCCATCGGCCGGGCCGCCGTGGAGTTTCCTTTCCTTCATGAGGTCACGCTGACGGGAGACGGCCGGGTGGAAGGCCTCGACACACTCACCGCCAAGGAAGAGGGTGTGGAGGCGACGATCGCGATCGTCGCACACTTCCTGGATCTGTTGGTCTCCTTCATCGGCGAGGCCCTCACGATCCGGCTGGTAGCCAATGCCTGGCCCGATGCGTCGTTGGACGACGACACGAGGTTCGCATGAGCAGCGACAACGCGAATGGGCGAGTTTCTATTCGTCGGCTTCGCACCGGAGTGCCTGGCTTCGATGAGATTCTTGGGGGTGGCCTTCCCGAGTACTCCTTCAACATCATTGCCGGAGCTCCCGGATGCGGTAAGACCACGCTGGCGCATCAGGTCGTGTTCGCCAACGCTGGACGCGACTGCCCGGCGCTCTACTTCACCGTGCTGGGCGAGCCAACCCTCAAGATGCTCCGCTATCAGCAACAGTTCACGTTCTTCGATCACGCCAAGTTGGACGGCGCCATTCGCTTCATCAATCTCAGCGGGACTGTTCTGGAGAAGGATCTCAGTAGCGTTCTGGAGGAGATCGTCCGGCACGTGGAAACTTCGGCGGCCCGCATCGTCGTGGTGGACTCGTTCCGGACCGTGGTGCGTAGAGCCCAGGCTGAGTCCATGGAATTGGAGCTCCAGGCTTTCGTGCAACGGTTGGCTCTGCACCTGGCCAGCTGGCAGGCCACGTCATTCCTGGTCGGTGAATACTCGGCGGGGGAGATCCGGGACAATCCTGTGTTCACCGTGGCCGATGGGCTATTCTGGCTCTATCAGATTGCAGAGCGGAGTTCCGTCGTGCGGAAGCTACAGATCATGAAGTTGCGTGGCCAGGATTCCGTCCCCGGTCTGCACACGTTTCGCATCACTGCGGCCGGCCTGCAGACCTTCCCGCGCAATTTCGGTCTTACTCCGGACCCGGGTCGAATCAAAGGCGAACGGCGCGTGTCCACCGGCGTTCCTGGACTCGATGCGCTGATGGGCGGCGGCATCAACAGCGGCAGCAGTGTGCTGGTGGCCGGTCCCGCCGGCTCAGGCAAGTCGACCGTCGCCTCGCAGTTCGTCGCCGCGTCCGTGCACCGGGGTGAGCCCGCCGTCGTGGCTGTTTTCGAGGAACTGCCGGACGAATTCATGCGGCGTGCCGCGGCCCGCGGCCTCGACTGCCAAGCAGCCCTGAAGGCAGACCTGCTCAGGATCATCTACATCCGTCCGCTCGACCTGTCGGTGGACGAGACAGTGTACGAGATCGTCAAAGAGGCCCAACAGATCGGGGCCAAGCAGGTCGTGCTCGACTCTCTGGTCGGTTTCGAAATGGCGCTGGCCCCCGACTTTCGCCAGGAGTTTCGCGAGTCACTCTATCGGCTGGTCAGCGCACTGACGAGGCTGGGCGTGACAGTGATGAGCACCGTGGAGGTTCAAGAGAGCTCTACGTCGATGGGGCTGAGCAACTTCGCCGTCTCTTTCCTGGCCGACGAGATCATTCGCCTGCGGTACGTCGCACTCGACGGGCAGCTGCGAAAGATGCTTCTCGTGGTCAAGATGCGCGGCTCCGCTCACAGCATCGACATGTGGGAGTACACGATCACCGACAAGGGAATGGTCCTGGGCGAGCGGCTGCGTGGTGATCGAGCGCCTACCGCTGGCGTGCCTGGGCCTGCGCCAGACCCCGCCAACCACGGACTCAATGAGTGACGCGATGAAGGACCAGGCGGTCTCGCTGGAGTCTCTTTTGATCACGGACGAGCTGGGCAAGAGGCCCTCCCGGTCGCCCGACTTGGAGGCGGAAGGTCGCGCCCTGGTCGCCATTGCTCAGCACATGGCGGAGTCGCCGAGGACGGCACTTGAGAAGTTGGTAGAAGTGGCGCGGGACGTACTTCGGGCGGGGTCCGTGGGGGTGAGCTTTGTTTCCAAGGATAAAAGTGGTTTCTTTTGCCCCGCGATCGCCGGGGCATGGAAGGCGCACATTGACTGCGTGAGGCAAACCTGGGGCCCCTGCAGGCTCGTCCTCGCGTCCAACGAGGTGCTGCTGTTCCAGCGGCCAGAACGGTACTACACGCACCTCATGCCGATCTCACCGCCGATAGAAGAGTTGCTTCTGGCGCCTTTCCACGTGGAGGGGCGGGCTATGGGTACGATCTGGGCGATGGCTCACGACCCAGTGCGCACGTTCGATGCCGAGGACGCCCGCCTCCTCCAGGACCTCGGGCGGTTCACCGCGGTCGCTCATGCGGCCTGGCTGCAATCGGATGCCCGGGAACGACATTCTCGATTACTACGCGACTCCAACGAGGCCTTGCTTCTGGCCTCGGTCCACCAGCGCGGGCTGGCGCAGCAAGCCCGGAAAGCCGAGGCGGCAAGTGAACGCCGCTACCGTATCCTCGTCGAGCAAGTCAAGGACTACGCCATCTTCATGACCGACGCACAGGGACGGGCGACGAGTTGGAACGAGGGTGTCCAGCGCATCTTGGGCTTCGATGAGGCCGACTTTATCGGCCGGGACATCGTTCCACTCACTTTCACTCCGGAGGACCTTCGGGCAGGGGTTCCTCAACGAGAACTCGAAGAAGCGAGAGCGACTGGCACGGCGAGCAGCGAACGTTGGATGAAAAGGAAAGATGGCACGTCATTCTTCGGGTCGGGTGTCACCACGACCCTGTACGACGGCGGCACCATCCTCGGTTTCGTCAGGGTCTTGCGGGATCATACCGAGCGCAAGCAGGCCGAGCAGCGAGGAGTGCTGCTCTTGGCTGACCTGGTTCGGTCCAATGACGAGCTGCAGCAGTTCGCGTATCTCGCCTCTCACGACCTCAGGGAGCCACTACGCACGATCGCGAGCTTCCTTGCTCTCTTGGCACGCCGCTTCGAAGGAAAGCTCGGCGCGGAAGCCGACGAGTACATCGCTTTTGCCGTTGATGCCGCCCGGCGCATGGATGAGTTGATCATCAGCATGCTCGCTTACACGCAGGTGGCTGGCGAGGTCCACGAGGTGGTGGCCATGGATCTCGATGAACTCTTGAAGAGAGTGCTCAAGAATCTTCAAGGTGTCATCACTGACGCGAAAGCCGAGATCACGCACGATCCACTTCCCATCGTGCAGGGCGATTCCCGCCTCGAGCAGGTGGTGCAGAACCTCATCAGCAACGCCATCAAGTTTCGTGGCCCCGAAGCGCCGCGTGTTCATGTCTCCGCCGTGAGGGAAGGCCACCAATGGCGCTTCGCCGTGAAGGACAACGGCATCGGGATTTCTCCGGAAGCAGTGAGTCGGCTGTTCCGGATCGTTCACCGGCTGCACGGGGACAAGGAGTACCCGGGGACGGGCATCGGCCTGGCGATATGCAAGAAGATCATCGAATCCCACGGCGGGCAGATCTGGGTAGAGTCTCGGCCCGGCCAAGGGTCTACGTTCTATTTCACGATCCCTGAGGTTTCGGCAGCGGCTGTCCGGGGGCGCCAAGCGCGCAAATGAGTGGGCGAGGAGACGGTCGGCCCCCCCGGGTCGGCCGCGTCCACAGCACGGGCCCAATACGCGAGCATTTTGGCGGTTCCCGCTTGGGTCAGTCCTGCAGCCTTGCATTCGTCGTCCACGAGCGCGAGCAAACGGGAACGAGAGCCGCCTTCCGTGAGATAGGCGAGGACCAGGCTTCGCATTGGACTCCGGGCTGTGGGGGCGGATCGCACCCGCTCGGCTTCTGCCGGCGTAGCAACGCCGAATCGGGAAGAGTAGTCTCTTGTCCTCGGGCACGTCGCGGCGCGGCGTTGCGCAAGATTGCGGCGCGGGGGCACTAGCGGACCCCTTCGATTCTGACCGGAGAGTCGTCGTAGATCGGATGCGGAGCCCGTCGCTGCACCGTCGTGAACCGGCGAAAGCAAGAACGGCACGCGTGACGACGACGCACCATGCCGTCACTCCCGCGAGGCAAATGGCTCATCACCCAGGATTCCCCCCCGCAGGTCGGACATGGCGCCATTACGCGCCGACGCGAGAACGCCACGCCGGGCAGGCGGACAGGAGTCCCGGGGACAAGAGAACCCGCGGGGGGGACTGGCAGCACCGCGCGAATGAGCCTAACCGCTTCGATTGCCTGTCTCTGCGCGGACTGGGCATCCTCAAGCGCTTGCTGCTGCGCAGCCTCGAACACCCGTTGCTGCACGTCCAAGGCCGTCTCAGCAAGCTCGGTCGTATTGTGCCTGGCGCCGCAGGCGAGACATTCTCTGCGACGCCGGATTGACCTGTCGGAGCGCTCCCGACTGTCAATTACGCGTGTTGGACCATCACAAACAAGGCATTGCGTCATAGCGCCTCCCTCCTCCGCGGGCGCCTACTGGCGACAGCCTAGGGGTTGGTGGTGGGGGCGGGGAGCCCGCAGGACCCTTGCGACTGTCGACCGTGACTCCCAGCATCACGATCAAACATAGTCCCCAAGAACTTGGGGTCAAGGATGAATTGACCCCAACATAAAGGGGTTGGTGAGGCGGCAGCCGCCGACAGACCTAGGCGGAAGGGGCGCAGAGCCAGTCCGACTCTATCGCCGCGCTGCCTTGACCACGGAGACACCGCCCACGTGGTGGGCAACCATGAAGACGCGGACGAGGAGGCCGACGGCGACCAGTCCGGGAAGGACCGCGAGCCCCCCGTGAACGCGCAGCGCTGCGTAGGAGAGACAGGCGACGGCGAGAGCGAACAGCGTCGTGACGAGCTCGAAGAAGAAGGCGTTGAGGTAGTCGGGGACCTCGCAGGCACGTGTCGTGGCTCTCAACGGTCACTCCCGGTTTCCTGCGGAACCAAGCCATCCCTGATGAGTCCGGCCAGCCGCCGACCATGCGCGGTCAGTTCAAAGGCGTGCTCGCTGAGGCGCAGCAGCAGGCCCAGGTGAACCATGGCCTGTAGGTCGGCCACGCTCACGCCGTGGATCGTTTCCGATCCGCAAGTCACGGTCCCGACGTCGTAGGAGACCACTGCGGCCATGGTGAGCCGGGTCAGAAGTCTGGATTGCTCCGGAGTGATGGCGGTCTCGTTTTGAGGTTTCGTCACGTTACGGTCCTCTCGAGGAGGATAGGTCGGCGCGCCCCCGGACAGGCCGGGAGCTGAAAAGCCAGCGACTCGTCGCGATGCCCTACTGGCAACCGTCCACCGCATGTGGTGGCTTCTGGCAGAAGAGGGCAGATGCCGGGCTTCTTGGATCATGCGACCCTGATTTCCACCTGTTTGCTCGTCGCCGTCTCGGCCTTCGGCATGCTCACCTCGAGGATGCCGTCCTTGTAGGTCGCAGCGACCTTCGCGGCGTCGACCGTCGTGGGAAGGGTAAAGCTTCGCGTGAAGGTCCCATAGACCCTTTCCATCCGGTGCGCGGTGTCTTCCCTGATCTCGTCGTCCTGCTTGCGCTCCCCACGCAGGGTCAGCACACCGTTTTCAATCCGGACGTCCATGTCTTCCTTCTGCAGGCCTGGGATCTCGGCCCGAATCACGAGGTGATCGTGTTTCTCAAAAATGTCGACGGGCGGCGCCCACGTCCCGAAGGCATCCTCAGCGCGCGCTGTGTACGGCTCATTGAATGGGCAGTTGAGCCGGTTGTTCATCGCGACCAGTTCCTGCAATGGGCCCCACCGAATGAGCTTCATGGAGTCCTTCTTCCTTTGTCGCCGAGTCGCGACCGCTGGCCGAAGAGACAAAACAGCTCGCTCCTGGCGGTCCAGAAGCGGGCCGCCACGCCAGAGGTCAGGCGTGGACGAGTTTGGGCGTCGTGGTGATGACGGTGTCGTAGGTGTCGACGCGGGGTGTTCCCTCGAGAACGGGGTTGAGCTTCTGGAGGACCTCGGGGTAGGTCTTCGTGTTGTAGGTCTCGGCGCAGGTGCGATCGTCCCACACGGAGGTGCTCATCCCGATGTTCCCGTTGAGGAGCGTCAGGTCCTGACAGAATCCCTTCTCCTTCTTCACGAGCGGCAAGATCTCGCTGTTCATCAGTCGATTGAATTCGTCGACCTTGCCGTTCCTGACGGTGAAGCAAACGTTGCGGGCGAAACTCATGGCGCGCTTCCTTTCTTCCCTGTAGATGGATCTCCGAGGCGCGCCCGCACAAGGTTTACGGAAGCGATGCTGCCAAGAACTGCGCGAGATCCGAGGTCGGCGGCCTTCTGCCGACTCTGAAGCCAAATGACTGAGAAGCCCATTCAGCCCTCGCCGTTGCGAGTACACATACTCATAAGATCGCCGCGCAGGTTGTCAAGGGTTCAAGGTCGAAACCCACTCGGCTGATGGTTCATGACCTGTCACCTCCCACTTGTCGTTGTTGCGGCCAGAGTGTGGGAGGTTCGGGTGTCGCCCCGCCATGACGACGACCTCTCGGCTTTGTTGTCTTTCTATTAGCTCCCAATCCAATCAGGCCAAAGGACTTGGGTGATCACACTGCTTCCTGGGCGGGGGCCCCCTGGGCGTGGTTTCTGTCGTCTTGTCCTATTCGGGTCCGAAGCGTTGACTGCCCGCGAGGTGGATCTTATGAATGGTAGTGCTCGCGACCGGCGAGTCTCGGATCTCGCGCAGTTCCAGCATCGCTTCCGTAAACCTTGTGCGGGCGCGGTTCGGAGATCTACCCCCAAGGAAGAAAGGAAGCGCATCATGAGTTTCGCTCGCAACGTCCACTTCACCGTCAAGACCGGCAAGGTCGACGAGTTCAACCGACTGGTCAACACCGAGATTCTGCCTCTCCTGAAGAACGAGAAGGGTTTCTGCCAGGACCTGACGCTCTTCGACAGGAACAGCGGTAGGAACACCGGGATGAGCGTCTCCATGTGGGACGACCGCGCCTGTGCGGAGACCTACAACACGAAGACCTATCCTGAGGTCCTCAAGAAGCTCAGCCCCGTTCTCGAGGGGACGCCCCGCGTCGACACCTACGACACCGTTCTCACCACCATCCCCGTCCACGTCCACGCCTGACCTCTGGCGTGGCGGCTCGCTTCTGGAACGGCCAGGAGCGAGCTGCTTCTCTTTCAGGCCATCGGCCGCGACAACAGACTTCGCAACAAAAGAAAGAAGGCTCTATGACACTCGTTCGGTGGGACCCATTGCAGCAGCTGGTGGCGATGAGCAACCGGCTCAACCGCACGCTCAACGACCCTTACATGCCGCGCACCGAGGACACCTTCGGGTCGTGGACTCCTCCTGTGGACATCTTCGAGAAGCAGGATAACCTCGTCATCCGGGCCGAGATCCCCGGCGTCCAGAAGGAAGACATGGACCTCCGGATCGAAAACGGCGTGCTGACCCTGCACGGCGAGCGCAAGCCGGACCCCGAGATCAGGGAAGACACCGCGCACCGGGTCGAAAGGGTCTACGGAATGTTCACGCGGAGCTTCACCCTTTCCACGACGGTCGACGCCGCGAAGGTGACGGCGACCTACAAGGACGGCATCCTCGAGGTGAGCGTTCCGAAGGCCGAGACGGCGAAGCCCAAGCAGGTCGAAATCAAAGCCGCGTAGTCCATGAGCCCCGGCATGGGCTCCAACGGGGCACGTGGCTTCTGCTGGAGCCACGACATGGACGTTGCCAGGTAGTCAGCTGCCGGCCTGTCCTGCGGCGCTCCGTCCCTTGGTCATCGCATCCGTGGACGGATCGAAGAGTGGAGCAGGAAAGCCGACACTCTGCCGCAACCGTCTTTCAGTCAGAAGACGACCTGCGGTGTACTCGGCTCATGTCGTCGGCGGACCGACACCACCATCGAGTGAAACGTGCGCTTCGGATAACTCACAACAAGTCGCTTACAACAGCCGTTGCGTATCCCCGCTCGCTGCCCAGACGATCGACCTGCTGAGTGAGAACAAGCCGAGGACCGGCCGACGTCGTTGGTTCGAGGCCAACCCGACCCAACAATCATGGTGCTGCTCAGCGCCGGCGGCAGACGAGCAGCGACGAGCAGATGCCGAGCGTGCCGGATACTTTCTCGATGCGCAGGCCCGCGGCTTCGACCATCGCCGCAACGTCGGAGTACTTGTACATCCGGCTGCTGCCGGTCGCCAGGCAGGTGAAGTACAGCGAGATCGCCTGCAGGGAAAACGCCGCAATCTCGTGCTCCTGCCGGTCCCAGAAGTTATCGAGGACGTACAGAGCGCTATCCGGGCCCATGGCGGCCGCCGCCCGCTCCAGCAGCCTGAGAGCGTCCGCCTCGGAGAAGCACACCAGGAACTGGCTCATCCAGAGGGCGTCGAAGCCCTGCGGAAAGGGCTGCGCGTGATCGAGCAGGTCGATGGCCTGCGCGCTGATGCGGGCCTGCAGTCCGAGGGCCTCGATGTTCCGCGTCGCCGCAGCGGCCTGTCCGGGGAGGTCGAGAAGCGTGATGGAGACATCCGGCGAGTGCTGTGCGCATCGGATCGCCCACTTCCCGGTATTGCCGCCCACGTCGAGGAGCTTGCGCGGCGAGCGCTCGAAAACAATCGCCAGGGCCTGCGTGAAAGCCGCGTCGGAGTAGTAGTGGTCCCAGCGCAGCCAGCTCTCGCGCACGGACTGGGGAAGTTCCGGCAGAGCCTGGTAGATCGTTTCCCACTCGCCGAAGATCTCCCTTAGTCCGGCGGGCTCGCCACTGCGGATCGAATCCTCCAGGTAGAACATGGCCTGGAAGCAGCCGTGGTGCACGAAATCCATGTTGACGCGGGTAAGGCTGTCTTTCAGGATGAACGCGCCGGTGGTGGTCAGCAGGTAGCGTTCGCCGTCCACGCGCACCAGGCCGGCGCCGAGGCCGGCCTCGAGCAGCACCAGCACGCCATAGCGGGATGCACCAACTTTCTCGACGACCTCTTCGAGGGTGAGGCCGGAACGAGCCGCCGCGAGGGCACCCAGGATGCCGAGCTCGCGTAGCAGCCTAGCGGCTTGGAAGATCAGCGGCGCAAAGGCGATCTTCTGCGCTTCGAACCTCGCCTCGATCAGCGACCTCGGATCGGCTAACTCGGTTTTCATGGCAGGGATTGTAGTCCTGCCACTACGCAATCGTGCTCGCCGAGAGAACGGCCGGCAGCTCTGCAGCTTCTCGCTGTCCAGCGGCCCGGAAAGAGCCGGAGGCGACTGGAGAGCTGTTGCGCGCCTGGCGAACTCCGCCGGCGGCATTCGGGGGCTGGATGGAGCCGGGTATACTCGCCCCCGGTGTCCTCTTCATCGACAGGGTCGCCCGTGACCCGAGGTCGCTTCGCAGTCGCGATCCCGGCCTACCAGGCCGAGCCGGCGATTCAGCGGGTCGTGCGGCGCACGCTCGCACTGCACACCGACGTTCCGGTCGTCGACGCTGGCTCGGAAGACGGGACCGGCGAAGCCGCGCGGGCCTGCGGGGTACGCGTGCTGGCCCACGGCATGAATCAGGGCAAGGGGCGGGCCTTGAGAACCGCCTTCGACGAGCTGTTCGGTGCCGGGTACGACGCCGTCGTCACGATCGACGCCGACGGTCAACATCCGCCCGAGGAGATTCCGAAGCTGCTCGGGCCGTGGCGTGAGGGGGCCGATCTGGTGCTGGGCACGCGCTCGCATCTGTTCGCGGCCATGAGCGCGGTGCGACGGGCCTCCAACGGAACCTCGTCGTGGCTCATCTCGCACGTCGCCGGAGCGGACATCCCCGATTGCCAGACCGGGTTTCGCCTGTACACGCGCCGCCTCATCGAGGCGACCGGGTTTCCGGAGCCGCGCTTCGAGGCGGAGAGCGCGGTCATCGTCCGCGCAGCGCGGTCTGGATTTCGCCTCGCGGGAGTACCCATCCGCCTGGACCAGGCCGACGGCCGCGCCACGAGCCATTACCGGCCTGTCGTCGATTCGCTGCGCATCGCGGGAGCTTTGGCCCGGGCCCGCATCGAGTCGTTCGCGTGAGCGCCGTGGTGCTGGTCATCGGGGGAAGCCGCGGCATCGGACGCGCGGTGGTGCGGCTGCTCGCCTCGTCGGGCCGTCGGGTGGCCTTCACCTACCGGTCGGACGAAGCGGCGGCCCGAGGTCTGGAGGCTGAGTTTCCCGGCGCCGTCAAGTCGTGGCGCTTCGACCTGGCCGACCGCCCCGCACCGGGCACGCTCGTTCGGGAGGTCGAGGCTGCGCTCGGCCCCATCGCCGGCCTCGTGAACAACGCCGCCATCCGGCGCGACGCCTTGCTCGCAGCCACGCCCGACGCCGACTGGGACGCCGTGATCGACGCCAACCTGGGAGGGCCGTTCCGGTGCTGCCGCGCGGTGCTTCCCTTGATGATCTCGCGGCGCCAGGGGAGCATCGTCAATGTCTCCTCGCTGACCGCGGTGCGGGGCGTCGCGGGCCAAGCCGTCTACGGGGCGGCCAAGGCTGGCCTCATCGGACTGACGAAGTCACTGGCGCGCGAGGTCGGTCGCCGCAACGTGCGTGTGAACGCGGTCGTGCCCGGGCTGGTGCTGACGGAGATGGTGGCGGACATTCCCACCGAGAAGATCCAGGCGCTGCGAGCCATCGAGGCGCTTCCGTCCGGTACGCTCCCCGAGGACATTGCGGGGATGATCACTTACCTCCTCTCGGACGGCGCACGGGCGATCACGGGGCAGGCATTCCTCGTGGACGCCGGCAGCACAGCCTGAACAGAGAAGCCAGGGAAGCGCTGGGCCTGCTAGACTCGCCGCATGCTCGTGTCCTCCCACGGGGACGAAGGCAACTCGAGGATTCCGCGCCTTCCGCCCGACATCCTCCCCCTCTTCGACGACGCGTTCGTCCGCTCGTGCGAGCTCTTCGAGGAGTACGTCTTCCGATGCGCGATCGGAGTCTTCCGTGAGGTCGGGTTGGCGGACGCGTGTGGGCACGCTGCGACGACGATGCAGGCGATCGAAAGGGCACGACTGGATCCGGGCGCGGCGGCCGTGCCGGTGGACTGGATCCTCCGCGAGCTCGCGGCGCACGGCGTGCTCACCGTGGCTGCCAGCGATGAGAACGGGACGCGCTACCTCCTTGCGAACGCCCTTCCCCATCTCGAGGCCGACTCCATCCTCGAGGAGCAGTCCCGGCTCGATCCCGGCACCCTTCCCTCCTATGCCATCGCACGCCTCGCTGCAGAACACTACCCAGCAGTTCTTCGCGGCGAGACGACCGGGGAGCGCGTGCTCTTCGCCCCCGACCGAATCGGAGCCTGGTTCGACTACTTCGCTGCCGGAAACTCCATCTACTCAATCAGCAACATCATCGGAGCGATCGCCACCGAGCGCGCCTTCCCGACGGGCGGCGGGGCCATCCTCGAGCTCGGGGGCGGACTGGGGAGCGGTGCCGCGGCATTGCTGGACCGTCTCGATACGTCCGGCAGGGCGGGCGAGCTGTCGCACTACCGCTTCACCGAGCTGTCGACTCCTTTCCTGAGACGGGCGCAACGGACCCTGGCAGCGCGATTCGCCGGCCGCCCGCTCGCGTTCGCGCGGATGGACATGAACGAGCCGTTTGCCGCCGCGGGCGCGGCGGAAGGCGCGTACGTTCTCGTCTACGGCGTGAATACCCTGCACGTCGCTCACGATCTCGCCTTCACGCTCGCGGAGATCCGTCGTACGCTTCAGCCTGGAGGCAAGCTCGTGCTCTCCGAGTGCGTGCGGCCGTTCCCCGGCGTGCCGGTCTACGTGGAGTTCGTCTTCAACCTTCTCGAGGCGTTCCGTTCGCCTATCATCGTGCCCTCGTGGCGCCCCAACGGTGGGTTCCTCACGCCCGAGCAGTGGACCGGAGCGCTCGAGGCTGGTGGCTTTGCCGACGTACGCCTCTTCCCCGACATCGTAGCGTTGCGCGATGCCTGCCCGTCCCTCGTCATCGCCGCCATCGTGGCGACCCGGCTGTGAACGTCCGCATCGTCGTACCGACGGCAGGCCCGCTCTTCGACGGCCACTTCCCAGGACTGCCGATCCTTCCGGGGGTGGCCGAGCTGATCATGGTTGCGGGCGCCCTGGCGCCGGGCGGGTCCTCGTCCCTCACCGGCGTGCGACACGTGAGGTTCCGCGGGCTCGTACGGCCCGGAGACGAACTGGATCTCGTCGCTCCTGAGGACTCCACGCGATTCGAGCTCCGCCGCGGCGCGGAGCCCATCGCCGGGGGCGAGCTCCACTTCGGTGGCCAGGCAACTCTCGCGGACGGGGGGATGACGGTAGCCGGGCGCCCGGTGCACGACGCGCCGCCGATGGACG
>Ga0065705_10104402_pt1 | contig 16803 bp, 10 predicted proteins | sample SwibulcommuniRL2_FD_59092 | JGI IMG/M metagenome (GOLD analysis project Ga0065705, IMG submission 59092) | Bulk soil microbial communities from switchgrass field near Rose Lake, East Lansing, Michigan, USA - RL2 Bulk Soil v2 (version 2) | ecosystem: Environmental > Terrestrial > Soil >...
GGGGCCGCGTAGCCAGTCATGCCAGGCGGGCACAGCGATGTGGCGGGTTGCTCGCCGGCCCGCGAGACGTTGTCGCAGATCGACTGCTTGTCGATGGCCATCGCCAAGGCCCGTCGAACCCGCTTGTCGCGCAGCTCAGGCCGCGTGACGTTGATCCGGTAGAAATACGTCGTCAGCTCGGGGCCATAGCGGAACTGATCGGCGAATTTCTCCTTCAGCTTGGGGATGGTGCTCACCGGCATCTGCGTGGACCAATCGATCTGGCCGTTCAAATACATGTTGAGGCTGGTCGTTTCACCCTTCACCGCCAGGGCATCGATGGCGTTGAGCTTGACATTCGCCGCATCCCAATAGTGCTCGTTCTTGACCATCCGGATGCGGTCGCGGATGCGGCGAAACTGCAGCTTGAACGGTCCATTGCTGACGATGTTCTCCGGCCGCGTCCAGTTCGGCGAGCCGAATTTCTCGATCGTGGGCGGGTGGACCGGATAAAGCGGATAAAAAGCCACGAGGTCCGTAAAAAACGGCGTGCGGCTGACGAGTGTGACGACGAGCTGGTTGCCTTCGGCCTTTACGCCGACCGTCTGCTCGAAGTCGGGCAGAACGTGCAAGCATTTCTCGAGCTGATCGAGCGCCGGGAGCGGCGGCGTCATCGATGTGGCTCCATTGCGAGCCGTCGCGGGGTTCTTCGCAAACAGCCGCGACTTTCCGGCCTCGTCCACGACATAAACCCACTGCGCCTTCCAAGCGGAGTTGAGCCGCGATTTCTGATCGTCGTCGGCATTGGCGGGAATGGCCGGCTCGGGGGGCTTGTGGACCGACTTGAGCGTGCCGCGAACGATCGTTCCGCGCGGGAAAGGCTGAAGCGGATCGGGCCGGTCAGGCAGTTCCACTTCGACCATGTCCCCTTCCTTGACGATCGCCAGGTTGTATTCCTTCGCACCGACGATGTAGTGGAGCTGATAGGCGTATTTGCTGCCTGTCTCGGGATGGAGCGTTCGCCGCCACGACCACCAGAAGTCGTGGGCTGTGACCGGGTCGCCATTGGACCATTTCGCCGCCGGCCGCATTTGGAACGTATAGATTCGGCCGTCATCAGAGAGCGTAAAGCTCTCAGCGATCGCCGGCTGGGGGGTCATCGGCACCGTTTCGTTCAGACCGTACTTTCCTTCCCAGCCTTCGACGGGCATGTTACGCAAGAGCCCCTCGAACAGGCCGTTGATCACGCGATTCTCAGGTTGGCCCGTGGACATCGACGGATCGACAGTCTCCACTTCCGTGCCGTTGTCGAACGTGAAGTCGGCCAGCGGCAGCGTGCCGAACGACACAGCCCATGCGAGCGCCGCGGCCAGAACGCCCAAGGCCAGAGCGGGAAATGCGCGGCGGAGGAAGATTGGCATGAAATCTCACGCTCCTTCCAGGTGCGCCAGCACTAGCGCCATATCCGCCGGCGTGATGCCGCTGATGCGGCTGGCCTGAGCCAACGTCACGGGACGGACGCGGGCGAGCTTCTCGCGGGCTTCGGTTCGCAGGTGGCGAATGTGGGCAAAGTCGAAATTCTCGGGGATTCGCTTGTCGGACAGCCGCTTCTGACGGGCAACTTGCTGTTCCTGGCGATTGACGTAGCCCTCGTACTTGAGGTCGTATGCAATCTGCATTGCCGATTCACGGCTGAATGTCGTAAGCGCGGGCTCGTGTGCGACGACATCGGCCCATTCAACCTCTGGGCGACGAAGCAGCTGTTCCAGAGTCACCCCTTCATGCCGCGTGCCGCGCAGCAGTTCCAGCCCGCGAGCAATCTCCGCCTCCTTAGCCACGAGCCGCTGCCAGCGCCCGTCGTCCACCAGGCCCGCCTCACGGCCAATCGCCGTGAGCCGGCGATCCGCATTGTCGTGCCGCAGCAGAAGGCGAAACTCAGCCCGACTGGTAAACATGCGATAGGGCTCATCGACGCCGCAGGTCACCAGGTCGTCGATCAGCACGCCGACGTAGGCGTCTTCGCGGCCGAGCACCAGCGGCTCGCTGCTTTGCAGGGCAAGAGCAGCATTGGTGCCCGCAATGAGCCCCTGTGCAGCTGCTTCCTCATAGCCGGTCGTGCCGTTGATTTGGCCAGCAAAATACAGGCCGCTGATCGACTTGGTTTCCAGCCACGGCCAAAGCTGATCGGGCGGGCAATAGTCGTATTCGACTGCGTAACCGTAGCGCATAATCTGCGCCGTTGCCAGCCCCGGAATCAGCCGCAGCATCGCGTCTTGCACATCGCGGGGCAGGCTGGTCGAGATGCCATTAACGTAAAACTCGTGCGTGTGCCGGCCTTCGGGCTCCAGAAAAAGCTGGTGACTCTCCTTATCGGCGAAGCGGACGACCTTGTCCTCGATCGATGGGCAATACCGTGGCCCGCGCGACTGGATCTGGCCGCTGTACATCGGGGCGCGGTGCAGGTTGGCCCGAATCAACTCGTGTACCTGCTCGTTCGTGTGCGTGATCCAGCAGGGAATCTGATTCTGGGCAATGCGGTGGCGGCCCGCGTCGTCGGTCAGGAACGAAAACGGCTCGGGGTCGTCGTCTCCGGGCTGAAGCTCGCACTGGTTGAAATCGATCGTCCGTCCATTGAGTCGACAGGGCGTTCCTGTCTTGAACCGCTCGACGCGGAATCCCAGCCGGCCGAGCGCCCCGCTGATGCCTGTCGTCGTCCCTTCGCCGGCACGGCCACCGGGCGTTTTCACTTCGCCCGTGTGCATGATGGCCGAGAGAAACGTCCCCGTCGTCAGCACGACGGCCGGAGCTCGGTATTCAACGCCACCGCGAACTCGAACGCCGAGGATCCGCCGTCGGGAGAGTGAAGCTCCTGCTGAGCCGCGCGGCTCGGCGGGAGCCTCGCCCTCCCAAAGCAAATCCTCCACTACCTCTTGCCGCAGCGCCAGCCCCGGCTGTTCCTCCACCAGCCGCTTGACCTCGAACTGATACGCTTTCTTATCGGCCTGGGCCCGGGGGCTATGCATCGCCGGCCCTTTGCGGCGGTTGAGCAGCCGGAACTGAATGCCGGTGGCATCGATGGCCCGACCCATCACGCCGCCGAGGGCGTCGATTTCGCGAACGATCTGCCCCTTGGCGACGCCGCCAATCGCCGGGTTGCAGCTCATTTGGGCGATCGTGTCGCAATTTGTCGTGAGCAGGGCGGTCCGGGCCCCCATCCGGGCCGCGGCCATCGCCGCTTCGACCCCGGCATGCCCCGCGCCGACCACCAGCACGTCGTAGTTGTAGTAATCGCCGCTCATCAACCGTATCGTATTTCCAAGTGCATAGCCGCGACCAGTGGTCGCGGTCTGGATGCCGGACATGACGCGGTCGCAATGCATGGTTCACGTCAAACAATTCACGCCTATCGTGTGAGGCTACACGGTGGCTGAAACCCTGGGTTATCACGTTGTAAAGACGACGTTTGGTACTTGGCTGCCTGGTACTGCTCGCGGCTACTGGTTCGAAGCCTGGTCGTCCGATCGGGGATTCCACGACGCGCACCGGTTCCACGACGAGGGAGATCCCACGCGTGAGAAGCAGGCTCGCAGGCGGATGAAATGCCCTGTTACAACGCTCACGAAGGGGATGGCCGAGATTGTTGCCGTCACAATCGGGCAGTGCATACTGAATTCAAGCGGCGGGCTGAAGGTCATGGCCGCCGCGATCGAGCCAACGCATATGCACTTGCTGATCCCGTACAGCGGCCGAGACATCGAAATTACCGCCAAGTGGCTGGCTGACCAGACCACGAAAGCAATCCACCGCCAGACGACACATGACGGACCCGTTTGGAGCAAGAACAACTGGATTAGGCACATTTTCACGAGCGAGTATTGGGAGAACGCCTTGCGGTATATTGATGACCACAATATCGAGGCCGGGCGCGGCTCACGGCCCTATCCATTCCTTTGTGACATCGAGTTGTGACGCGGCGTCAGTTGCAACTCGACGGACCGCGACCACTGGTCGCGGCTATGCAGGTGATGACCCGTCTTGCGGCCCTCCCCCTTGACCACGATGTCCGCATGGCCCGCGTGCGGCTCGCGCTGGATGGCCTCTCGCTGGGGGACAGCTTCGGGCAGCACTTTTTTGCTCCCGAGCTGTGGCGAACGCAATTCAACTCCCGCGAGCTGCCGCCATCGCCTTGGACTTACACCGACGACACTGAAATGGCGCTAGCCATCGCCGACGTACTGGCCAGGCATGGCGAAATCGTCCAGGACCAATTGGCGGGCGGCTTTGCGCGCCGATTCGGCGTGAATCCTTACCGGGGTTATGGTTCCGGCGCGATCGAGGTGCTCCAGGCCATCGAGGCGGGTCGGTCCTGGCGGGAGGCCGCTGCCGGTCTATTTGATGGGAGGGGGTCGCTTGGCAATGGCGCGGCAATGCGGGCGGCGCCTGTCGGCGCTTATTTTGCCGGAGATTTTGAAGCGGTTATCGAGCAGGCGCGCAAATCGGCTGAAGTGACCCACACGCATCCCGACGGAATTGCTGGCGCGATCGCTGTCGCGGCCGCCGCCGCTTGGGCGGCAAATCGGCGAGCGACGGAGGATGCGAACCGCGCAGAGTCCTTATTTGAATGTGTGCTGGAGCACACACCGGAAAGCGCGACTCGCCAGGGAATCGAAGCGGCGGCGCGACTACCACTGGAAGTCTGGGAATTCCATGCGGCGGGAAAACTCGGCAACGGCGCCGACATTCGCTCCGCCGACACGGTACCATTCTGCCTGTGGGTAGTTGCCCGTCACCTGGATGACTTTACCGAAGCGCTCTGGACCTCCTCCCGCGTCGGCGGAGATGCGGACACGACCGGAGCGATCATCGGCGGCATCCTCGCGCTGGCAGTTGGACCAGAAGGACTGCCCATCAACTGGCTCGCAAAACGTGAAGAACTATTGATAAGCTTTGATGCTTGAGAAAGTTTCAATATGAATTTCCCGCGATTGCTTTGTTGCCTTGCACTTATTCTCGTCCAACATCTCTTGGTCACCGCGACCAATGGTCGCGGCTATGCGCGAGCCGCCGAGCCGGCAAAGAAGGTCCTCTACGTTGGCATCGACGGCACGCGGTTTGACGCCATCGAGAAGGCGGACACCCCCAACCTCGACGCCCTGATCGCCAACGGCATTCACTCGCCGACGTGCCTGATCCTCGGCGATCGCTACCGGAAGAACGATACGATTAGCGGCCCCGGATGGTCGAGCATTCTCACCGGCGTTTGGGCCGACAAGCACGGCGTGCACGACAACAGCTTCAGTGGCCGGAAGTATGAGGACTTTCCACATTTCTTCGCCCGGCTCAAGGAAGTACGGCCGGACGCGAAAACGGCATCGTTTGTGACTTGGAAGCCAATTGCCGACTACATCACGTCGGCCGCGGACGTGAACGAAAACTTCGAGCAGAAAGAGCATGCGGTCGCCGACTACGACCGGTACGACACGCAAGCAACTGATGCCGCAGTCAAGCACCTGTCGGAAGCCAATCCCGACGTCCTGTTCCTCTACATCGGCCAGGTCGATGTGGCCGGCCACGCGCACGGCTTTCATCCGTCGGTGCCGGAGTATGTCGCGGCCATTGAACGGGCCGACAAGCTCGTGGGCCGGGCGTTTGCCGCAGTAAAAGGCCGCAAGACATTCGCCCAGGAGGACTGGCTGGTTGTCGTCACTAGCGATCACGGCGGCCAAGGGAAAGGTCACAGCGGCGGTCACAAGACCCCCGAGATCTTCAACAGTTTTCTGATCGTCACTGGCCAGGCCGCCAAGCGCGGTACGTTCGACGAGCAGGTGTATCTCGTTGATGCTCCCGTCACGGTGCTCGCTCACTTGGGAGTGAAACCAAAGGACGAGTGGAAGCTGGATGGCCGGGCGGTGGGCCTGAAGTGAGCAGTTAGAAGTCAGTGGCAAGAGGTCAGAAGCTCGACATAAGTGCTCCGGAGATCCTCGTCATGCGATTGCTGCCTTCGTGTGTCCTTGTGTTCTTTGTGGTTATCTTCCCAGGCGGGGCAATGGCCCAGCAGCCAGTGTTCGCGCCGGTCGATATCAACCCGGCTGCGGAATTCCCCGCTTGCGGCGTGATCGACGTCAACAAGGACGGGAAGCTCGACATCGTCAGCGGCGGTTTCTGGTACGAGGCGCCTGCCTGGAAGAAGCACTTCCTCCGAGAAGTCGAGGTGATCCGGGGCCGGTTCGACGACTATTCGAACCTGGAACTCGATGTAAACGCCGACGGCTGGACCGACATCATCAGCGTCAACTATCGCAGCAAGTCGCTGTTTTGGCTGGAGCACCCGGGCGAAAAGATCAAAACCGATCCGGAAACGCCGTGGACGAAACACGTGATCGACACGCCCGGTCCAATGGAGACAGGCCGCCTGCACGATATCGACGGCGACGGCAAACTCGACATCCTGCCCAACGGCACCGATTTCGCCGCCTGGTATGAAGTCGTGACTGGCCGCGAGCCGCAGTTCATCAAGCACGATCTGCCGATCCAGGTCGCTGGCCACGGGGTCGGTTTTGGCGACATCAACGGCGACGGCCGGGGAGACATCGTTGGTCCCAAAGGCTGGCTCGAGGCGCCCGAGGATCGCCGCACCGGCCGCTGGATCTGGCATCCCGACTGGGAGCTACACCGCGACGCGAGCATTCCCATTCTGGTTCATGACGTGGACGGCGACGGCGACAATGACCTCATCTATGGCCGCGGGCACAACTATGGGCTGTATTGGGTCGAGCAAACGAAGGACAAGGACAGCCATCGAATTTGGTTTCGGAAGGCGATCGATACGAGTTGGGCCCAGGCGCACAGCCTGCTATTGGTTGATCTGGATGGCGACAAGCAGCCGGAGATCGTGACGGGCAAGCGGTATATGGGGCATGAAGGCCGCGATCCCGGCGAGTACGAGCGGATCGAGGTTTTCTCGTATCGATTCCAGGAAAAGTCCAAGTCGTTCAATCGACACCGGATTGCCTGGGAATGTGCTGGATTCGGTCTTGATCCGCGTGCCGTCGATGTCAACGGCGACGGCGTGATCGACATGGTCGCCGCGGACCGCAATGGATTGACGCTGCTGGAAGGGATTCGTAGGACGAGAAACGACCTCGACATTGCCTACCAGTCCGACAAAGTGCGCGTCCCCGACCAACGGATCTTGGTCGAGTGGCGGGGCGAGATTCCCAAGGATGCGTTCTTGTGGAACCATCGAAAGCGGTCGCTTGTAGAAGGCATGACGACGGTCATGGGTCCGTTGCCCGATCTCTCTCGCCGCGTTCCACTCGACGTGCAACTCGAAAGCCGCGAGGAAACGCCCGACTATGTGCGGATCAAACTGACGTATGTACCGGAGTCGGGCGATCGGGTGCCAGCTCTGCTGCTCGTGCCGAATTCCGTGAAGCTGTCCGCCGAGGCTGGCGTTGGAATCGCGACCACTGGTCGCGGCTATGCACGGTTGCCCGCCATGCTGTGCCTGCATCCGACGAATCCCGACGGCAAGGCCCAGACGGCTGGCCTGGTCGGCGAGCCAACTCGCCGTTACGGGCACCAGCTCGCCCAGCAAGGATTTGTGTGCTTGATTCCCGACTATCCCAGCTTCGGCGACTATAAGAGCTACGACTTCAAGCAGAAGCGGCCGGGCAGCGACGAGCCGCTCTATGTCAGCGGCACGATGAAGGCGATTTGGAACAACATCCGGGCGGTTGATCTTTTGGAATCGCTCCCCTACGTCGATACCGAGAACATCGGCGCGATCGGCCATTCGCTGGGCGGGCACAACGCTCTTTATACGGCCGTCTTTGAGCCGCGACTCAAGGCGGTGGTCACGAGCTGCGGCTTCAACGCGTTTCACGACTATTACAAGGGGGACCTGAAAGGCTGGACGAGTGACCGCTATATGCCGCGAATTCGGGATGTTTATGGCAACGATCCCAACAAGATGCCGTTCGACTTCCCCGAGGTGCTGGCAGCGATTGCCCCGCGGGCTGTCTATGTTGCGGCTCCCTTGCACGACGCCAACTTCGAGGTAAGCGGCGTGCGGAAGTGCATCACGGCCGCCCAGCCGGTGTTTGACCTGCTCGGGGGCAAGGACAAGCTGGTCGTCGAGTATCCCGATTGCGGCCACGACTTCCCCGACGATGTGCGCCAGCGGGTTTACGAGTGGCTGAAGAGCGAACTCAAGTGAATGGCCGAAAACTGCATCGTGGACTAAAGGCGACGCTACCAGGCCAGCCGCAGTTGTTACATTGACGCCATGTCCGCGACGTCCGATGACTCAGCTATTCCGTCCGGTGTGCCCCGCCAGCAGCTATCGCTGCTGGATTCCACGTCGATCATCGTGGGGATCATCATCGGATCGGCGATCTATTCCGCCTCGCCCGATATCGCTGCGGGTGCCGCGCAGTTTGCCGATTGGGTCACACAAGGCCGCACGGGTGTAAGCACATCGTGGGCTACGCAGTTGTCACTGGTATCGCTCCTGGGCGTGTGGCTCCTGGGCGGATTGATCGCACTAGTGGGTGCGATGTGCTATGCAGAGCTGGCGACCGCATTTCCTCAGGCCGGAGGGACATACGTCTTCCTCTCAGAGGCGTTTGGACGATACGTCGGATTCGCATTTGCCTGGGCTGAGTTCTGGATTGTGCGGCCGGGAAACGTCGGAGCAATTGCGTTTGTAATGGCCCGCTACGCGCGCGAACTAGTCATGCCAGGAATGAAGGACGGCACCTGGCTGGAGTTGCTCCTGGCAGTCACGGCAATTGCCGCAATTACGCTGCTCAACGCCGTGGGCCTGAGGGCGGGAACGTGGACCCAAAATGTGCTCACGGCGGCAAAGGTCGCGGGGCTCGCTGCGATCGTCGTGACCGCGGTGACGCTGGCGCCGGCAGGCCAGTCGCAGGCCATGCCGGCCAAGCCCTATGCCACGCTGTCCCTTTCCTTGATTCTCGTCATGTTCGCGTATGGCGGTTGGGCCGATATGTCGTTCGTCGCCGCGGAAGTCCGCGATCCGGCCCGTAACATCTCGCGGGCCCTGATCCTCGGCACCACGGCGGTCATGATGATCTACTTGCTCGTCACGCTGGCTTTCGTCCGCTTACTTGGGGTGCGTGGACTGGCTGTATCGGATGCCGTCGCGGCTGAGGTCATGTCGCTACGGCTTGGAGCATGGGGCTCGACGGCGATCAGCTTGCTGGTGATTGTTTCGTGTCTGGGAGCGATCAACGGCACCATATTCACTGGCGCACGCGTCTATTATGCCCTGGGCACCCATCACCCGAGTTTCCGCTGGCTGGGAACGTGGGACGAAACTAAGGGAGTTCCCCTGCGGTCACTCCTCGCTCAAGCCGCCGCGACCATCGGCCTGGTCGTCTCGTTCGGCCTGTACCCCGGCGGATTCGATCGCCTGGTCGTCTTTACGACGCCGTTCTATTGGGGATTCATCGCCCTGGTGGCGATCGCTCTGATCGTGCTGCGCCAGCGCGGCGCGGTGGGATTGCCGGGCTATCGCGTGCCATTCTATCCGGTGGCGCCGGTCGTGTTTTTTCTGTCCAGCTCGTGGATGGTGTACGCGGCGATCGATTACGCCGCGAGGAATCGCTCGTGGGAAGCTCTCTGGGCCGTTGCCGTGATCGCGAGCGGCACTATCGCGGCTGCCTTCGATGCGCGAGCACGCGCTTCCCTCGCTTCGAACGCAGCCCGCTAGCAGCGGCGGTGCGAATCTTTTCCGATTGTGCCGAGTGGGGCAACAGAAGCGACTTTGCGGCGGCCGATTTAGGGAGGTGATGCGCCGCGTTGGCGGCGCGCTTTCGCGCCACGCAAACCAGGCCAATGAGCACCGCCCTTCCCGTATCGCGATCTTCTCACCCCGCGCATGGCGGCACCTTCATTGCCAGCATGAGCGGAGCTAGCGAGTCGGCGCCGGGCGGTTCGACACTTGCGGGAGGGCCGCCAGATCCGAGCGTCGTGGCGGAAATGAAGCACGAGATTCGGGTGCTCGTTCAGGAGATCGCACAGCTTGCCCAAACGAATGTCCAGCTGGACGAATTCTATGCGGCCTTTCTGCCGCGAGTCGTTTCGGCGATGGGGGCGGTGGGCGGCGTAGCCTGGGCGATCGGCGAAAGCGGCCGGCTGCGGAGTGCATTCCAGGTCAACCTTTCCCAGACGGGCCTCGACACGCCCGAGCACCGGCCGCAGCACGGCGGGCTACTCAAGAAGGCAATCGGCGGCAATCAGGCCATCATGGTGCCGCCCAAGTCAGGAGGGGGCGGTGCCGACGAAGCCGGTAATCCGAGCGAACTATTGCTGGTCCTCGCGCCCCTGATCGTCGAGAACCAGCCGCAAGGGATTATCGAGGTCTTTCAGCGACCGGGAGGAGGGCCGACGACGCAGCGGGGTTATTTGCGGTTTCTAATCCAGATGTGCGATCTGGCGTGCGACTATCTGAAGAATCGCCGCCTGCGCCAATTGGAGGAGAACCAGTCGCTATGGCAACAACTCGAACAGTTCGTTCAGGCAATCCACGCGTCGCTGGATGTGCGAACCACCGGTTTTGCCCTCGTTAATGAAGGGCGGCGGCTCGTCGGCTGCGATCGGGTGTCGCTGGCGTTGGCTTACGGCAGCCAATGCTGCATCGAGGCCGTGAGCGGCCTGGATACGATCGACCGGCGGGCGGCCGAGGTAAAGCGACTGGCTCAACTAGCCAGCGCGGTGCTACGCACGGGCGAACCGCTTTGGCACGGGGGCGAGGGAGCGGAATTGCCGCCGCAAATCGACGCTCCGCTCCAGGAGTATGTCGATCGATCACACGCCAGGATGGTCGCCGTGCTGCCACTCGTGCCGGCGATTGCTGTCGATTCGGATGGCACGACCACTCGTGCTCGGCCGCTGGGGGCGATCATCATCGAGCAGCTTCGCGATGCGCGGGCCACGGAGTCCCTTCGCATTCGAAGTCAACTCGTCGCCCAGCACGGTGCGCAGGCCCTTTCACGGGCGATCGACCACAGCAGCCTGTTCCTATTGCCGCTCTGGCAAGCGCTGGGTAAGGCCACGTGGATGTTGCGGGGGCAGTCGCTTCCCAAGACTCTGCTCGCAGCGGGGGCATTGGCCGGCGCGATCGTTGCCCTGGCGATCGTTTCGACCGACTTTGAAGTTGCCGCCCGCGGGAAATTGCAGCCGGCGATTCGCCGCGAGATTTTTGCCCAGGTGGACGGCATCGTGACCAAGGTCCCCGTGCGGCACGGGCAGAGCGTGGCACGCGGCGCCGTGCTGGTCGAAATGTCGAATACGAACCAGGAGCTCGAGCTGGCCGCGCTGATCGGCCAGCAAACCACAAATCAGGAGCAGATCGCGGCGCATCAGCGGGCGTTACTCGACAATTCATCGGCTGCTGGAGTGCGACTTTCACCGGCAGAAGAGAGCCGGCTGTCAGGCGAGCTGATGCAGCTTCGCCAGGAGGCGCAGAACATCGAACGCGAGTTGACTCTGTTTCACGAAAAGCAGAAGCAGCTCGTCGTCACGGCGGCGGAAGCCGGCCAGGTCGTCACCTGGAAGGTCGAGGACGCGCTAGAAGGCCGGCCCGTGATCCGCGGACAGGCCCTCATGACGCTGGCCAATCCCGCGGGAACGTGGGAGATCGAGCTGTACGTCCCCGAACGGCGACTCGCGCACATCCAAGCAGCTCAGGCCGCTTTGGCCCAGAGCGGCGGCGAGGATTCAGGCAGTGCCGAGCGGGCGCCGCTTGACGTGGTCTTTACGCTCTCCAGCCATCCCGGCGCGCGGTTCCACGGGCGCGTCGTCGAAATCGAGCAGTCCGCCGAAGTCCGCGGCGATGAAGGGAACACGGTCCTCGTCCGCGTAGCCATTGACAAGGAAAAGCTGCCGCCGCTCCACGATCAGACGACCGTGACCGCCAAATTGTATTGCGGCCGGACCAGCGTGGGCTATGCGTGGTTTTGCGACCTGATCGAAACGGTGCAGAGCAAAGTGTTGTTCTGGCTGCCGTCCTGACGCTCCGCGAAGCTCCAAATCTCAAGCATCACATCACAAACGAATTCCAATGGCTGAATTGCAGAATGCACGAAACCGCGCGGTTGGCGCCGGGGGCGACCGGACAGCGTTTTGGACGTTGGTCATCTTGGGCTTGGGATTCGTTGGTCCTTTGGTGCTTGGTGCTTGGAGCTTGCAAGCGGCTGCTCCCACGACAGCCATCTCCACTCCCGCACCGCCGGTCCAGGCCGTGGACTCGTCGCAGCAGGCGCAGATCAAGCTCTGCCTGGTGTCGCTGATCGAAGACATTCAAGTGCCGGCTCGTGAGACCGGTGCGCTGGTTTCGGTCGAGGTCGTGGAGGGGCAATTCGTCACGGCCGGGCAGCTTTTGGCCCAGATCGACGACCGCCAGCCCAAACTCGACAAGCTCGCGGCGGAGCTGGAACGCGATGCCGCGCTGGCCAAGGCGGAGGACGACGTCGAGGTCCGTTATTCCGAAGCCGCGCTCGCCGTAGCGGCGGCCGAACTCGCACGGGCCCAAGCGATCGAAGCCAAAAGCCCGGGGGGCGTCACGCAGCAGGAAATTCAGAAACTGCGGCTGGCCAAGCATCGCGACGAGCTGCAAATCGACCGGAGCAAGCTGGAGATGCGGGTCGCGAAAATGAATGCCGAAGTGCATCAGGCGACCGTGCAGGCAGCCGACGACGCTCTGGCTCGGCGGCAGATCGTGTCGCCAATCGACGGCGTTGTCGTCACGAATTTTCACGAGCGCGGCGAATGGGTGAGCGCCGGCCAGCCGGTGTTTCAGGTGATCCGGATCGATCGGCTGCGGGTCGAGGGTTTTCTAAATGCGAGCGAATACAGCCCGGAAGACGTGGCCGGCAGGCCGGTGATCGTCGATGTGCCGGTCGCCGGAGGGCGGAGCACCCGGTTTCAAGGGCAAGTCGTGTTCATCAGCCCGATCGTGCAGGCGGGCAACAAATACCGTGTGCGGGCCGAGGTTGCCAATCGCAGTGAGAACGGGCACCCCATGCTACGGCCGGGCATGTCGGCAACGATGAATGTGGTGCTGAAGAGTCAGGTGAGGTAGTCGATTGTCATTGGTCAATTGTCATTTGTCACTTGGGAGTGAGTTGTGAGTAGGTGCGTGGGTGAGTGGTGAGAAACGTGATCGCCAACCCCTGACTCCTGTCCATGTCCCCATCCTCGCTCATCTCCAGTTCCCGCCGGCCGCTGGCGCTGCGAATGCGCCCGGATCTGGCGGTGCAGCGGCAGACATGGCAAGGGCGCGAGTATTGGCTAATTAAGGACCCGCTGACGCTCAAGTACTTCCGCTTCGAGGATGAGGAATTTTCCCTGCTGGAAATGCTTGACGGCCGAGCAAGCATCGAGGAGATTTGCGAGCGCTTCGAAGAGCGGTTTTCCCCGCAGCGAATTCGGCCAGCAGAGCTCCAGCAGCTTCTGGCGAATTTCCATCGCAGCAATCTGGTGATTGCCGATGCCGCCGGGCAAGGCGACCAGCTTCTGGCCCGGCGGCAGGAGCAGCAACGCAAAGCGATCCTCAGCACGTTGGGGAACTTCCTGGCCATTCGCTTCAAGGGAATCGATCCCGATTGGTTTCTCACGTGGCTTAATGGGCGGTGCGGTTGGATTTTCACGATTCCGGCAGCGGTCTGCTCGGCCGGACTCATCCTTTCCGCCGTGGCGCTATTGGCCGCGGAATTCGACGTTCTTCGCTCGCGGCTGCCGGAGTTTCAGGCATTCTTTGCGGCCCAGAATTGGCTCCTCTTGGCGCTGGCGCTGGCCGTGACCAAGGTGCTACACGAAATTGGCCACGGGCTGGCGTGCAAGCGATTCGGCGGAGAGTGCCACGAGACGGGACTGATGCTGCTCGTGGGGACGCCGTGCCTGTACTGCAACGTCACCGACGCGTGGATGATCCCCAGCAAATGGCGGCGAGCGGTCGTCGGGGCGGCCGGGATATACGTCGAGCTGAATCTGGCGGCGATCGCGACGTTCGTCTGGTGGTTCAGCCAGCCGGGCCTTGTGAATCACCTCTGCCTCAACGTGATGTTCGTGTCGTCGGTCAGCACGCTGCTGTTCAACGGCAATCCACTGTTGCGATATGACGGCTACTACATCCTGTCGGATCTCCTTGAGATTCCAAATCTGCGGCAAAAGTCGGCGGCTGTCGTTCAGCGGACCTTGGGGCAATGGCTGCTGGGGATCACGCCGCGCCGCGATCCGTTCCTGCCGGTGCGGCGTCAGTGGGCGTTCGCCCTGTATGCGGTGGCTTCGAGCGTTTATGGCTGGCTCGTGTCGCTGTCAATCTTCTGGTTCTTGTATCGAGTTTTACAGCCGTACGGATTGGCAGTCATTGGCCAAATGCTCGGCGCGGCCATGATTGTCAGCCTGTTCGTCGTGCCTGGGGTCCGTCTGGCATATTTTCTCTTCCAGCCTGCGAGGGCCGATTCGATGAACAAAATGCGTGCAGCTACGGGGCTGGGGATTGTTGCGGCAATTGTCGTCGGCGTGCTCGCCGTGCCGCTGCCCTACTACGTCACGTGCAGCGTGGAACTAGCGCCGCGCGGGGCGACGAGTGTCTATGTCGATGTGCCGGGGCAGATCCGCGCAGTCCACGTCCGCTCCGGCCCCGTTCAGCCAGGTCAGCCGATTGTGGAACTAGTTGACGTCGATGCCCGGCTTGTGGAGCAGCGACTGGCTGGACAGCGGGATCAGTTGGCGACGCGCGTCGAGAGCATTCGCCAGCGGGCGCATACCGACGACCAGGCGCTGCTTGAGCTGTCACAGGTCGAAGAGTCGCTCAATGCCTTGGAGATTCAACTTGCCCGGCGTCGCGATGAGCTGGCCCGACTGACGGTGCAGGCATCCGTTGCGGGCGTGTTCGTTCCGCCACCCAGCCGTCCGTCTCCGGCCGGCGACAAGACGCGGCTCGTGGCCTGGTCGGGGCGGCCCCTCGATGTGCGCAATGTCGGGGCGCATCTGGAGGCGAGCACGCTTCTGGGGCGGATCGTCCAGCCGGGCAAGGTGGAGGCGATCCTGGCGGTGCCACAGGGAGAGATGGACTTCGTGCGCGAAGGCCAGCCGGTTGAATTGCTATTACACCAATTGCCGGGTGAGAAATGGGCTGGCCAGATCGACCGGATCGCCGCCGAGGAGCTAAAAGTGGCCTCCGATCGGCTATCGACGCGTGGCGGGGGCAAACTGGCGACGCGCACCACGGCCGAAGGCTACCAGAAGCCGGTTGACGTCGTGTATCAGGCCAGTGTGCCGCTGGATGACGAAGCGGGGCGGCTGTTGCTCGGCGGCACGGGCGTCGCCAAGATTCACGCGGGCTGGCAGCCGTTGGCAGTGCGGCTATGGCGGAGCGCCTGCCGGACGTTCCGGTTCCAGATGTGACCGGGACCGGACGTAGCCCCGCTGATCGTTTTTCGCGCAGCTCTTGCAGTTGGCCCGGCGGCGAAAAATAATCGCTCGTCGCTTCGTGGCCCCCAAGCGCGCTTGCCATGATCCTTTTCTTTCCCTACGAAACCGACGCCCCGATCTACCATTGGCCGTTCACCACGGTCGGACTCATCATCGTCAACACGGTGATTTTCTTCTTCACGCTCGCTTTGCCTGAAGAACCACGGATCGAGTTCTTCACGACGTTTTGGCTCCAGTTCGGCGTTTGGTACCCGTGGCAGTGGCTGACCGCCAACTACGAGCACTTCGACTTTTTCCACCTGATCGGCAACATGTTCGTGCTCTGGGGCGTCGGCATCATCGTCGAAGGGAAGCTCGGGTGGTGGAAATATCTGTTGGTTTACAACCTGATTGGCATCGTCTCGTGTGCAATTTTGCAGACGCTGTTGATTTTCGGGCCGGAGACGGGCGCCGCCGGAGCGTCGATTTGCATATTCGGCTTACTAGCCATTGCCATGATCTGGGCGCCGGCCAACGAGATGACCGTATTCGTGCTCTTCTTTTATCGGTTTTTCACGATGGAAGTCACGGTCTATAGCTTTGTGACTTTCTGCATATTCCTCGAGCTCGTGTTTGGCATTCTGGACGTGATGTTTTCCGCGTCCGAGTTCGAGGAACACGGAATCATCGTATTCATCTCCAGCGCCACGCTGCACTTGCTCGGCGCGTCGGCCGGCCTGGCTGTCGGCCTTGCGATGCTCAAGTGGCGCTGGGTCGATTGCGAGAATTGGGACGTCTTCAGCGTCTGGCAAGGCCGCCACAGGTTGTCGCGCGAGCAGCTCGCCGAGGAGGCCCTCAATACCGAGGAAGGCAAGCGGAAGCTCGCGGCGGCGCGAGAAACGATGCATACGCAGTTTCTCAACTTTCTCAAAACCGACGAGCCCGCGGCCGCTCTCGCGGTGCATCGCCGCGGCAAGCTACAGTTCGCCGACTGGCGGCTGACCGAACCGGAACATGTGCAAATGATCCAGGTACTCCGCAAATGGCAGCTCTGGGACGACACGGTGCTCTCGATGGTCGAGTATCTGCACCTGTTTACGGAACGGGCCTCGCTGGTGCGGCTCGCGCTCGCGCAGCTCCTTGTGGAACAGCTCAACCGGCCGATGCAAGGGATCAAAGTGCTGGCCCGGATTGACCCCAAGCAGCTTCCCGCGCCTCAGCAGCAGAAGCTGGCCGCGCTGCGAAAGCGGGCGCAAAACGCGGCGGAGGAGAATCCCTTCGAGGCGACGGTGGATGATTGGTAGGCAATGTAGGTCCCGCGGGCCCTGAAACCCGCGCGTGGCAGAAGCGGCGGGGGGGGCCCGTCTGGCGGGCGGGAAC
>Ga0065705_10002299_pt1 | contig 16802 bp, 22 predicted proteins | sample SwibulcommuniRL2_FD_59092 | JGI IMG/M metagenome (GOLD analysis project Ga0065705, IMG submission 59092) | Bulk soil microbial communities from switchgrass field near Rose Lake, East Lansing, Michigan, USA - RL2 Bulk Soil v2 (version 2) | ecosystem: Environmental > Terrestrial > Soil >...
GGGTCAGCATCGTGCCGTCGGAGGGGAGCGCGAGCGAGGCGATCGAGCGCAGGCAGAGCGAGCGCTCGCACGCTTCACGGTAGGCCCGCTGGAACTCGGCGAGTAGCTTCTCGTCACCGAAGAAGTCCTGGTCGACGATGCAAAGGCGCAGACGGTCGCGGTACTTGGCGAAGGGTGCGGCAGGCGTTAGAGCCACGGGTCAACTCCCACGACCAGCATCCTCGAGGGGAGCCCGGAGCGGCCGCGGTTGACGCGCTTCGTCCGTGCCATGTCGATCTCGACGCGGGAGATCTCGGAGACGCCGACTTCCGGCTGGCCGCCGTCGAGGTAGGCGTAGGACTGCGCCAGATCCTCCACGAGACGCGCCTCCTGGCCGGTGAGCTCGAGCGTATCGACGTCGACCAGATCCGCCGTGCGGGCCCAATACGAGATCGTCAGGACCGTGTCCGCCGGCGCGGTCGGGAGGACGTGCAGGAAGCGGCCGACAACGAGGTAGCCCTGCGGCCCCAGGTAGGACGTCGACGAGCCCGAAATTGTGCCCAGGAGCTCGGCCGTGGTCAGCTCCTCGAGTGGCGTCGTGCCGTTGAAGATCCCGCGCAAGTGGACGAGGTCGTCGGGCAAGAGGTAGCCCTGCGACCAGCCGAGGTCGGCGGCCGCCTGGTCGCCCGTGTAGCTGCCGTTCGGGACGAGCGGGAAGGAGATCTCTTTCTCGATCGCCAGGGTTTCGGCAGAAACCCGCTTCTGCGCGTCGTCGATGTAGTCGTACTCCATTTGGCTCGACGAGGAGACGCTCGAGCTCGAGGCCGGCGGGAGGATGATCGGCATTAGATGTCAGCCGCCGAGCGCCATTGCTCGTTCCAGTTGGTCCCGTCCCAGCGGAAGCTCACGAGGATCTTCTTTCCGTTCGCGGGATTGGTCGGTTTCGTGTTGCCGACGTTCGACCACTTGTAGATCGCGTTCCACGTCGCTACGCCGAGAGCTCCACCCGATGAATTCTTCAGCTCGAGAATGAGCTCCATTGTGAAACCGGAGTCGGGAGGGTTCGTCGGAGCGTTGATCGTGAAAGCCGTCCCGTTGTTCGCGTCGATAGTTCTGTAGCCGCCACTTCGGCAATCCGGCGTCATCGACGCGGAATAAGTCAGCGCGGTAATTGCCTGTGCGATACCACGCGATGATGCAAATGCCCAGCACCCAGCAAGCATCGACGTAGCGAGACGAATGTTGCCGGATCCGTCCTCGTTATATTCCTGTTTGCCGTCGGCGTAGATGCGATGGCGGAAGTTTGAGTCTCCCTGCACCCTGTAGCGCTGAATAACCGAAGTCGTCGCAAGCCCCGCCTTCGTGTCCTGAATCATCCCCCACACCCACGTCCACGGGTTGTTCTCGCCCGTGACCATCAGGTTCGTCGGGCTCGTCGATTGCTCGTCGTACATCGCCGTAACGACGCGGGCGGCGGTTCTGTCCTTTACGTTTGCGATGTTGCCGAGGGCGTCGTTGATGAAGCGGACGCCGTAGTGCGTCTTTTGCGTGTGCCCGGTGATGCGGTTACAGATGCCCCCGTCGACGAGGAACCCGGTCGTGTTCGCATCGACCAGCGCGCCCGGATGGTATGTCCCGCAGGCGAGGAAGTCGTTGAATTCGCATGTGAAGAGGCGAAAACCCGTCTCAAAGCCCTCCGCGTGGCAGGCATTGAAGACCGACTGCTTGAGCTGGAAACCGACGTCGTATCCGATCGTGCCCGTGGACGAGGGAGAGATGACCGCCTTGCAGTTGTTGAAGGTCATGCCGTTCATCAGGTTCGTGCCGCCGAACTGGAAGCCGATCTTGGAGTTCTGCGCGACGCAGCCCTCGACGACCGCGTTGCCCGAGTTGGGAGCGGTATCGACGTTGGCCGTCACCTCGACGGCAAAGCGGAAGCCGATCGAGCCCGCCTGGTTGAAGTCGCGTACTGACACCGCCGCGAGGCGACCTTGGCCGTGGGCAAAGTTGCGCACCTGCACGCCCTTGCCCGTCTTCGAGTTGCCCCAGATGTAGAGGCGCTCTATGACAAAGCCCGACCAGACGTAGTCGAAGTCGATCGAGTAGTTGGAGCCGATGTTCTGCAGGTGCTTGATCTGGAAGTCGTACAGGCGCAGGTTGTCGATCTGAAGGTTGGTCGCGCCGGCCAGCGTCCCGTATGCCTTGATCGTTACGCCGGTGTGATCCGAGGTAATGAGTGTCGGCGGCTGGTTCCCGAACGGATCGCCGCGCCCCTCGCCCTGCAGACACACGGCCGTCCCACCGCCCTTCATGGCAGAGAAGTCGAGGGGTGCGGTCGTGCGGTAGGTGCCCTTGGGGAGAAAGACCGTGCCGCCGCCGGACGTGATACAAGCGGTGATCGCAGCTTGAATCGCAGCCGTGTCGTCGGCGACGCCGTCTCCGACTGCACCGAAGCGGGGATCGCGCACGTTGAGGACAGCGATACGCCCTCCCCCCGGCGCGGCATCGAACGCCTGGGTATAGCTCGAGCCGTTCGCAGAAACGGCGAGCTCGTAGGCACCCTCCTCGAGCCAGCCGTCTACCCGCCCGAACGCGTCAGTAGTGAGCGGGTTCGCAAGTATGGCCGTGCCGGCCTCCGAGGCGTAGACCGACGCCGCGCTCCCGCCGCGGGCATTGACTTGCACGGTTGCACCGGCGATGGCGTCTCCGGTCGGAGTCTGGACGACTTCGTCGATCTCGACTCTAGCCACGGAGCTCCCTCACGATCGCATGGACTTCGGCCTTGTGGTCGCGCTTGCGCTTGCGCTTCTTCTTGCCGTACCCCGCCTCGTGCATTACCCGCTTGGCCGCGGCCGTGCCCTTTCTCCGCTGGACCGAGAGGAAGATCGCACGTCGCTGTTTCTCCGGCCAGGGCATCTCTCTCTATTCTGCCTCTCTTAGTACGTGATGGCCGCGAATTCGACCGGGCCGAGGGTGGAAAGATCTGTTGCCGCTGCGACTTCCGAGGCCGCGCCGTCGTACGCCTTCACCTTGTCGCTCTCGAGCGAGAAGGCGTAGCCGGAGTGATGCTGGAAGAGGACGACGATGGCGTTCTGGGCGAGCGGGGGAAGCTGGAACGTCTCGCCCCCGGTCGTGTAGCTCCCCGAGAAGGTGTACGTGCCGAGCACGAGCTTGACAGGCCCGGACATGCTCTTGATCCCGCGGTCGTAGATCGACGGCGTCGTGATGACGAGCGTGGCCGGCGAGGATCCTGCCGGCGCCGTGGGAGAGAAGCCGCCCGCAATCGCACCGCCTGGCGCAAGGGGGACGCGGATCGTCGGCGAGGCCGCGCCGGCGATCGCGCCACCCGCGGCAATCGTAACTCGCACCGTCGGCCCGACGCCGCCGGCGAGCGCTCCCCCTGGTGTCGGCGTCTCCGAGACCGCCGAGCTGTCCGAAGGCGCGAACCCGCCCGCGATCGCTCCCCCGGGTGACATCGGAACGCGGGCCGTGGGCCCGACGCCGCCGGCGAGCGCACCGCCAGCGGAGACCGTCGCCCGTACCGTCGGAGCCTGGCCGCCTGCGGTCGCGCCTCCCTGCGGCGCCGGCACGCGGGCAGTAGGAGCCACCCCGCCGGCCAGAGCTCCACCCTGCGGTGCCGGAACCCGCACGGTCGGGGCAACCCCGCCGGCGGTAGCCCCGCCCTGGGGAGCCGGGACCCGCGCCGTCGGGGAAACGCCCTGGGCGAGAGCTCCTCCCTGCGGAGCCGGGACGGAGACCGTGGGCCCGAATCCTCCGGCGATCGCGCCGCCCGGAATCGGAGTCTCGGATACTCCTCCCGCGACTGCACCCGCAACGAACGTCTTGCGGCGCTGAAAGTACCAGAGCGACCGCCGCGGTCGAAAGATTCCCCTGAAGCCTGGCCGGTGATACGTCCGTGAGACGAGTCTTGCCACGGACTAGAGCCATTCGGCGAAGTCGATCGTCCCCTTGATGTCGATTGCATCGGTCGGAGCATTTGGCAGGCGAATGTCGCAGCCACCGTTGCCCTGCGTGCAACCGAGTACCGTCTCCGGCGTGAAGTGCCATTCGCCGCCGGCGCGGACGTTGAAGGCATCGCGCCAGGGAGTCGTCCCCGATGTGTAGGTAGGAAGCGTCGTCCCGCCCGTCTCCACAGTCGTCGAGGCGGCGGGGAGTTTGGGGGTGTCCGGGGACGGAGTCGCGGCGGATCCGTTCCCGGTCGTCATGGCCGTACCGCCGCGCTGGAATTCGACCTCGAGCCATTCCTCCTGCGCCTCCTGGACCTCCGACGTCACCTTGATCGAGATGTCGGTGACGATCATGGGAATATCGTCGGCAGGCGTGAACTCGGCGATGCAGATGGCGGTCGTCGCGCCGGCGAACTCAAAGGCCACTTTGTACGGGATCCACACGGCGGTCTCCTTAGATGGTCGCTTCTTCGGGAAGCCAGATTTTGGGGTCTGGGATCAGCATACGACCGCTATCCACGAATCGGCGAATGAGATGGTCGTACCTATTGCCTCGAGGGAAGGCCGGCCCGGGCGCAGCGGCCGCGGCCGGGTGAATGGCGATCGTCTGGGAGACAACTTCCTCCGTAGAGCCGCCCGTCGTCGTGAACGCGCCGGGATCGTCCGAGCTCGCCGTCAACTGCCGGGTCGCAACCCCGACGCCAGCGTGGGTCGTCGTGCCCGAGTTTGAGCCGTTCGTCTGCGAGCTGTGCGAGTAGTTCGTCGGGTCCGCCGACGTGATGCGTCCTGCGCTCGAGCAAAAAGCGGCCACGAAGAGGAAGTCCTTGGAGACGGCCGGGTTGCAGTTGGGCGGGTTGGGGGCATTCGTGTTGGTCGCCGCAACCCCCGCTTGTGTAGTCGGTGCGGTGACAGTCGGATCGGCCGCACCCGTGATCCTGAGCGAGCAATGCGCCTGCCTCGTCGTATTCGTGGTCGTTACGGTGATGGACGCGCCCTCCGTCCCGGCAGCCTTTTTCCACGCTGGACACAGGCAAGCGAGCGACCCTCCCGCCTGTTCGATCTCCCCGAGTACCGTCCAGCCGGCCGGAAAGCCGGGAGTGGCGCCGGCCGCGTCCTTGTGCCCGAAGAACACGAGCAACGTGTCTCCCGCCGCTATCGAAGCGGGCAGGTTGACCGTGTGCGATGACTGGAGCGTGTCGTTGTTTCCGCCCGTCTTCGTTGCCACCGCGGGCGAGGCCATTTAGAGACCGGCGAAGTTTGCGTCCGTGACCTGGCCGCAGTTCTTGCCGACAGGGCTGAGGCACTTGGAGACGAGCTGCTCGAGGAACGGCTGCTGCCAGGTGTTCCAGAAGTCGAAATGGAGCTTGAGCGTACCGTCGGAGAGATGCCAGCCAGGGCCGCCGGCGGGAGGCGCCCAGCGCACGAAGAAGTTGCCCATCGGGAGCTTGACCGGATGGTCGGCAGGGCAGGCGTTGTTCGTGAACTTGACGACGTGCGAGATGTGGTCGTTGGGATAGACCCGGCCGGTGAATGGGTTAGTGGCCGCCTCGCCGTTCGGCCGAACGGTGTCGAGGTTTCCGCCGTCCCAGCAGTTCGGAGCCTTGAGCCTCACCTGGAGATCGTCGGTCGTGCAGCGTGGGATCGAGGTCGTGAACTGTCCGGGCGGGTTGTTGTCGAAGCAATCCCAGAAGCCCGTGTTGGCGTTGCCGTCGTGGATGACCATGCGCAGATCGGGCGGGAATGGGGTCGTCGTCCGGTAGCCGACCGGCATGTTCTTGTAGTAGAAGAACGTGAAGCGCGGGTTGACGACGTTGCCGTTCGGGTCGATCAGGCTGTTGAACCAATAGCCCGCCGTGTCCTTCGTGAAGCGACAGGACGAGCCGCCCGCCTGCATCGACTCATAGGTCGAGTCCGAGCGCGTCGTCGTGTTGCCCGAGAAGGTATGCGTGTGCGCCGAGAGCGTCCCCAGCGGGCCCGGCATCACGATCGGGTCTTCCTGAAAGTTCGCAGTCGGGTTGCAACGCATAACGAAGGTGCCGTCTCCGGTGTCCGCCTGAGCCACGCCCGCGAAGACGAAAGCGAGGAGGACAACGAGAGCAAGCGTCAGGCGTTTCATGGCAACCCCCTACGTTGCGTCGAGGAAGAGGAGACCGTTCGGGTCGATCGTGATGGTGTACGACGTCGACACGGTCTGATCGGAGCCCCAATTCAATAGGGCAAAGAGCTGGCGCGTGGCATCCGTTCCGCTCGTGCGTTCGTAGAGGATGCCGTAGCGCCACGTCTTCCCGGCCGTGAAGAGCCAATTCGGGTCGCCGATGTCGAGGCGCACCTGATCGGAGGCCGAGTCGTAGGAGAGGACGGCGCCGGTGACGTCGAAGCCGTTGGTCGTGTAGCCGTTGCCCGTGGCGAGCTCGTTGGCGACGACGTCGTTCCAGAAGTCGTGCGCGTCGAGGTCCGGCGTGTAGGAGGACGTGACGAGCGCGAGGAAGAGGTCGGCGACTTCGACATCCGTGTTCGTCTGCTGCTGTTGAATCCTGAGAAGCCCCTGCCCGTAGTAGTTGACGACGATCGCCACTACTTACGCTCCTTGCACTCGACGAGCTCGTAGGGCTCCTCGAGGCGGTGCGCGGCGATCTGTGAGCGGACGCTGCCCGGGAGCCCGTGCCAGAGAAGGTTCCCCTTCTCGTCGACCTTGACCTTGTCGTCCGGGTTGCCGGTGCGCGGCGGCATCTGAGGGAAGTCGTCGATCGACGCGAGACCGTACTGCTCGAGAAGCGCCGCCTCGAATTCGGGCTCCATCTCGTGCGCGGCCAGCTTGAGCTCGCGCCGGCGGATGATCCGCTCGGCGTCCTTCTTCGTGTCGGCGCGGACGCTCCCGTTACGGAAGTGGCCGGAGCCGTCCTTTGCCTCCGTGCGCCAGTCGAAGACCGGCATCAGACCGTCACCGCGAGGAAGGGCACGGGCCCGAGGACGGAGAGGTCGTCGGTCGTCTCGACGCCGGGCGACGTGAAGACCTGCAGCTTCTTCGTGACCGCGTTCCAGAAGGAAACCCGTCCCCCGAGCGGCGGCATGAACAGCGACCGGACGATCTGAGCAAGTCCGGGGTGCGAGGTCGCCAGGTCGAGGTTCACGCCGCCGGCGGGGTAGCTGGACGGGAAGAGCAACGTCCCGAGCACGAAGCGAAGGTCGCCCGAATAGCTCTTTACCTTCGAGGCGTCCGGGCTATGTATCGCAATCGTGCCCATGTCTAGGACGGGATGATCGCCAGGAACGGGACGGCGCCGATGTTGGTCGCGTTGGCGACTTCGGTGCCGGCCGCTACGAAGGCCGAGACCTTCTTCGTCGCCGGGTCGTAGTAGAACACCCTGCCCGACGTGGGCTGGAAGAGGATGATCGACTGCGTCCGCGGCGCGAGGTTCGGAAAGACGGTCGTGATGTCAAACGCCTCCCCGCCTGGGTTGACGTACGACGAGATGGTGAGGATACCGGGGAGGACTCGAAAGTCCCCGAACGAGAGGAGGCCACGTCCGGCCGGTTGCCTTTTCACCATCGTTCCTACTTGGGTCATGCTGCCTCCTTAGAGCTTTGCGGCCAGCTCGGCTTCGGGCCGTGTCCGCCTNGCGGTCCCGGTCGAGCGCGGGCCNTCNGTGANCCCGACCTGTGCCATCGGCATCGCGGTCGGGTCCTCGAAGAAGTCCGTGCCCAGGTCGGGATGGTTTCGCAGGTACTCGATCGACGCCTCATCGGAGACGTCGGCGATCCCGTTCGTGAACTCGACGTACTTCGTCGGGTAGACGACGGGCTTGTTGTCGATGACGATGGTGGAGCCGCGGTCGACGAAGATCCGGTACTCCTTGAACGGAGACCAAAAGCGGACGGTCCCTTCGGGAAGGCCCGGGTGGAGCTCGGACGGGTCGAGGGTCTCCACGGTTTCCCCGGAAACCGCCTGAGCCTGTGCCTGCCCGACGGCGCTGAGAGCCTGCACCACTTCGTGCGCGAGGTTCTCGAGCGCTCCGGTCATGCGGCCTTCCATGTCCTCCATCGCCTTCGCCTGCACGCCTGCGAACGCCTCGAGCTTCTCGTCGACGAGTGCGTTCACGTCGACGTCGGGCGGGACGTCCTTTGCTCCTGCTGGCCTTGGCTGTGTCTTCGGTGCCATCTGATCCTTTCGTCGGTGCGGTGATGTGGGAGCCCGTCCACCGCGACGAGCTCCCACTACCGATTCTAGGGCTACGAGACGCCCTTCAGCACTCCATGTGCCGACTCGAGCGTGACGTGCAGACCGACTTCGGACAGGTACTCGTCGATCCACCCGTCTGCGGAGGGATCTTCGATGTTCGTCCGAAGCTGCGAGTCACGGTCGCGCCCTTCGCTGTCCTTCATGTATCGCTTGGCGACGTTCTCCAAGTCGATTGCGATGGCGTAGCCGGCGTAGTCGTTGATGAGGAAGTCGGAGATGGCGACCATGAGCTCGCCGTGGCCGGTGACGTAGCGCTTCATGGCGACCCCGTAGGTGTCGGCACGAGGCACGGTCTGGAGCCGGCCAGCCGCGATCATGTCCATCTGCGACATGACGCGCCGGGAGGCGAGCAGGAGCTTGGTGGACGAGCCATAGCGGAAGAGCGTCTCCGCGAAGGTCTCGAAGACCGAGTCCGTCAGCGCCCCGCCGACGTTGGTGACGTTCGTAGTGATCCACGAGAGCAACCCGCCGGTCGCCCGCTCGCGGTGTCCGTTCGGCCCCGTCGTCTCGCGCTTCTTCCCGAAGAGGAAGGTGCGCTCGATCTCGAAGGCGTGCTGGACCGCGGCCTTGCGGCGATCGTAGTCGCGCTCGGAGCCCCCGTAGAGCAAGGTGCCCGAGAGCGTCTCGGATGCGCCGACCGGCGTGCGGATGATCTGCGTGTAGTTCTCGGCCGCGACTTCCGTGGTCGACTTGATCTGTCGAACCGTCGCGTTCTCCTCGTTCACGTTGCCGATGATCGCGCAGAAGGCGCCGGAGGCGGCGGTGCCGCCGTTGACACCGTCGTTTGCGTATCCGCGGACGACGACGAAGCCGGCGCCGGCGGCGACCGCCGTGACCTTGAGGTACTCGCCGCCCGTCTGTGAAGACGAGGGGATCAAGACGATGTCACCGGGCCGGAAGAAGGAGATGTTGGTCGGCAGGAAGCCCGTCGCGGCGCCCGTCGTCTGAGTCGCGGACGAGAGGATCTGCGAGAGGGTGTCCCACCACGGAAGGGGCTGGTCCTCGAGATGCTTGAAGTTCGGCGAGCGTGTGAGGACCGACGGCGCTCGCATTGAGAGCGGAGTCAGGAAAGGCGTCTTGTCAGGGTCGTAGGCGAAGATCTTGTCCCGCATCTCGACGACGCGGCGATCCGCAACGATCCCGACCGCAGACGACCTGATTCCGGTCGCAACGGTAGGTGCTGGCGGCATAACGAATTCTCCTGCACTCGATTTTCAGGACCTATCGGTGCGGAAGGAAGTCGTTTTGCGGGTGATGCGTGTCCGGGTTACTCGACGACGCGAGCGACACCGGGGCGATCCCCGAACAAGTCCTTCTGCGGCCTTACTCGTTCCATCCCCGCGAGGATCTCGTCCTCCGGGGTAAGCGCTCGCGGGGGTTGTGGCGCCGCCGTGGAGCCGCCCTCCATGTGAGCCGTTCTCTGCACTTCGCCGGCGGACGCGAACTGTCCGTTGTCGGCGCGTTCTCCGTGGCGGTTGCCGTTCATCCGCTCGAACTCGGCGGCCTGCACGGTCATCCGCAGGCGAGCGAAGCGAGTGTCCGGATCCGTGAAGAAGTCCGGGTCGCCTTCGATCATGGCGGCGATCGCCTCCTTGTTTCGGAGGACGACTTCGTCGCCGAACTGTTCCTTGAGCTGCGCCACGGTGCCCGCGGCTGCAGACTTGTTGACGGTCTTGTAGACGGGCTCGAGCTGCCCTGTGAGCTCCTGGCGAAGCTGCTGAATCGCCGACTGAGTCATCAGGGCCGACACGTAGGCGACGGCCTCGAGGGGCTTCTCGAACATCATCTGCTCGAGCTCTTCCTGCTCGATAACGGGCAGGCCCTCCGGCCAATCGTCCCCTCCCTGCTGCTGCGGCTGGGGCTGGCCCGCCGGCGGCTGGTAGGTCTGCTGATACGTGTCGAGCTGTTGGCGCGTCGTGCCGAGCTCGTTGCGGAGCCGGCCGATCTCCGACTCCAAATTCGTGTACCCGCGCTCGAGCTCGTTCTCGTTTTGGAACTTGCCGGCCCAGAGGCGCTCGGCGGTCTCCTGCGGCGTCTCCTGCGCTGGGGGTGCTTCCTCCGCGGGAGCCTGGCCGGTGTCCGTTCCTGCGCGGGCGGCCTCCTCCTCGCGGGCGAGTGCGACGAGCGGGTCCTCGTCGGCCTCTGGCTCGACGACCTCGGCGGGTGCTTCTGTCTCCTGAGTGCTCATGTTCTTCGGGGCTCCTGTTCCGGGGCTTTACCGATGAGGCGGTCTGGCTCGTCGATTGCGAACCGAACGCCCTTCAATTCCCCACAATACTTCAGGTATTCGTCGTTGGAGAGGTCGCCGCTCAGGATCTTCTTCTCGATGTCGTCGAGGCGATCGAGGAGCGAGCGAAGGTAGACGCGGTAGCCGGCGTTGTCGACCATGCCGAGCACGTGCTCGGTGCGAGCGGCCAGTTGCTCTTCCGTCATGCCCTGGTCGACGAGTCTCATTGCTCCGACATCCCGGCCGGGCCCGATCCGCCGGCGACTCCCGGGGCTCCGACGGCGCCACCCTGGGGCAAGTTGTCACCCGACGGGCCCGACCCGTTCTCCGTCGGTGCCTGCGACATCACTTGCTGGATCGTCTGCAGGATGTCGGGATTTTGCTCGAGCATCTGCAGCATCTCCGGCGGCAGGCTCGCGCCCGGCGGCTGGCCCGACATGATCCGGTCGCGGTCGGCCTTCTGGACGCCGAACTGCTCGAGGACGTAGTCGCAGAGCTGCTGCAGGTTGAGCCCGGCCGCCTGTGGGTTGGCGGCGAAAGGAGCGAGCGCGGTCGTCACCTGGGTCGCGTCCGAGCGGCGTTGGATGTCGTTGACCTGCTTGTCGGCACCGATCTCCGGGAGCGGCTGCAGGCGCCCCTTCGTCTTCACCATGTCGGCCGTGACGTTGACGAGCTTCCCGTCCGGCGTCTGCTTGACGTTGTTGACCTTCGCGTAGGCGTCCCAGACGGCCTTCGCGTTCGGGTCGCGGGAGAAGTCGACGGCGACGTCCGACTCGAGGAACTGCGCATTCATGGCCGCGAGCAGATGCCCGAACCGAATGAGCCCGCGCTCGTTCAGCCCCTTTATCATCTCGGCCACGCGCTTGTTGCCCTCGTTCGTGATCGTGGCAACGCCGGTCGCGGTCTGATTCGAGCTGTCCCCCGTGCCGCCGGCGAGGTACTCGAAGGCGCCCGACGTGCGCTGCATGTCCGACTTGATCTCCTGCTCCATGCGCCAGGCGCCGTTCCAGTCGACCGTCGGGGAGACGAGGGCCTCGAGGTCGTTGAGGTCGTCGACTTCGATCAGCTTGCCGGGGAAGAGGGAGAGCTGCTCCTGGCCGAGCCCCTCCGTCGTCTTGAAGGCCGGCTGGATCTGGAAGGTGAGCGCGTCGTGCATCTGGCGCCGGAGCGTGTCGAGCGACTCGTTTTGGTCGTACAGGACCTGAATGATCCCCAGCCCGTGCAGTTGCCACGGGTGCGGGATCGGAGACCAGTCGATGTACGGCTTCTTCTGGTGCTGGAGCGGGTTCGCGTCGTCGCGGACGAGCAGGCGGTCGAACTTGGGCGAGATGATGACCTTCAGGCCCGTGTCCGTCCAGCGCTCCCAGATCTCGACGATCTTGTCCTCGTCGCGGGTGTAGTCCTCGGACGCCTGCTGGCTCAGGCCCTGCGACTCGAACTGGTGCCGGCGAGCGTCGCGCATCCGCCCGTAGTCCTGTCCCGTGATCTCCTTCGAGAGCGACTTGCCGCCGACCTGATCCTTGTAGATCCCGGCCTCTTCGAGCTCGAGAATGTAGCTCTTGGGCACGAAGCGCCGCTGCCAGAGCGCCGGCGCCTGGTCGAGATTGCGGGCCCAGATCGGCCAGACGAAGTCGTTGACGTTGACCGTCTCGAAGAAGGGGTCGTTGCGCGTCGTGACGTGCTCGGTTACTTCGTGCTCGACCTTGAAGGTCGAATCGAGGAGCGGCTCGAAGTGCTCGCCCTGCTCGAGATAGACGACGTCGCGCTCCTCCTTCACCCAGCCGACCTTGCCGACCGTGTAGCCGGTGACGAGCGCCTGGCGTGCGAAGTTGCGGATCTCATACTCGAAACCCATCCGCTCCATTTGCCAGGTCGTGACGCCGGAGAGGATCGCCGCGACCGGCGCGTCCTCGTTCATGTCGACGGCCTTGTAGGACATGCGCGGCTCCTGGCCGACGACGCGGGGGAGGATCGTCTCGACAGCGTGAAATTCGTACGGGATGCGCGTCTTGGAGAGGAAGTCGTCCTGCGGCGCGGTGCGAACCGTCGAGGAGGCGAGCTCGGACGACTCAGGCGCCTGCGGTGTCCATCGGGCCCAGAGCTCGCGCCAGAGCTGGCGAAGCGGCTCGAGCTCGTTCTCCCAAGCCTCGAGCTCCTGAATCAGCCGATCGACTTCCTCCTGCTTGGGCACTTAGAAGCCCGCGCCGTCGCCGCCAATGCCCGGTGCCGGCTCTGCCATAGCCATCGACTGGTCCGGGGCCATCAGTTCGGCGACGATCGCGTGAAGCTGCTCCTGGTGCATCGCATCGAGCTTGGCCGAGTCCTGCGCAAAGAGCTGAGTCAGCGGCTCCATGATCTGCGCCATCGCGTCCGGGCCCATGCCCTTCGCCGGTTCGATGAACTGCTGCAGGACCTGGGGATCCGTGCCCGGGAACATGTCCCAGACGGCCTGCTCGGCGCCGGGATCCTGATAGCCGCCCTGCCCGCCGGCCATCATCTGTTGCATGTCGCCGCCGCCCATGCCGCCTGCCATCCCCGGCTGCGGCGGCACCATCGGGCTATCGCGCATCGGGATCGGAGGCATCAGTAGAGGAAGAGGATCGAGGTTGCCGACGTGCCCGTCGAGCGGACGCGGCTCACCTGAAGCGGAAGGAAGGCCCCGGCGGGGACGGCCGCGATGTTGAGGGTCGTGCCGTCGGCCATGACGACGGAGAGTGTGCCCGCGCCGCCTACCCAAAGCCCGCCGGAGATCTTGCCCGAGACGACGTCGGCGCCGTCGGCCGGCGTGACGGCGACTCCCTTCTGGTACGGGCCCTGCGCCTCGAGCGTCGATTGTGAACCTGCAGGTCGGTTAGGCATCGCTCCTCCTCAGTCTAATCGCTCAGTAGCCCGTTCTCAGAGATCGCACCTTGCGCGGGCCGGAGGTCTCTTGCTTGTGGCGGATCGGCTCGGTCTGCCACAGGTAGACGAGCCCGGCCGCGGTGATGACGCGATCGTCGTAGGCGCCCTCCTCGGCGACGGGCTTTCCGACGTCGTCGTAGATAAACGTGAAGCATTCGTTCAGGAGCTCGATGTCGGAGCACTCGAGCGCGTCCGTGCGAAGCGCCTGGTTGAGCGCGTCGAGCATCAGAGCCCGCGTCTCCGGCGTCGTCTTCCAACCCTGCTGCGGGCGCCGCCGGCGCGAGCGCTGGTCGTAGACGAAGCGCTGGAAGATGCGCGAGTAACCGCGCCGCTTCAGGATCGCCTGCGGCGTCAGGCCCCATCCGCCGGTGAGCTCGATCGCCACGAGCGCCTCGCCGGAGTGGCCGCCGTAGAGCTTGCCCAGCTTGAAGATCTCGTCGCCGAGCGCGTCGCGGTCGATGCGCCCGTGCCACGAGGCCACGATCTTCATGCGGCTCCTCGAGGAGACGTAGACGCATTGGAAGTCGGAGCGCTCGCGCCCTTCGGAGGAGTCGCAGAAGATGATGTAGTCCTCCTCGAGATCGGGCCGTTCCCAGATGCGGACGAATCCGCGCTCGTCGGCACGAAACTCCGTCCACGCCTCACCCTCGAATTCGATCTCGACGAGGTTCCCGCGCATGATCGGCGGCGACTTCATCGCCCGGTCCCAATGCGACTTGACCACTTTGCGATTGAAGTAGGGCCGGCCGGTAGCGAGGAAGGCTTCCTCCGGCGTGAGCGGGTACTCCTGATGGAAGGTGTCGATGTCGCCGCCGCATTCGTTGGCGATCGTGTGCCGGCGCCAGAAGAGCTGCGCGTCGTCGAGCGAATGCTCCTCGGCGAGCGCCTCCTCCTCCGGCGTGCGCCGGAAGTCGACCGGCGGCGAGATCCGGTTCGTCGGCTCGTCGCACCACGGGACGAAGAAGGCGACGTATTCGGAGACCCCCTGCTCGGCGAGTCGCCAGCGGCGGTAGAACTCGTTGCCGACGCCGCGGGCGGTCGACTCGAGGACGACGATCGTGTCGGCGGCGAGCGGGACGGTCTGCAGAGCGGTGTCCAGCGTCTTCTTCGCCTGGTCGCGGGGGTAGAGCCCGACCTCGGAGAGATGGAGCTTGGTCGCACCCTGGCCGGCGGCCGCGTTCTTCCACGAGACGGTGCGGAGGGAGCCCTCGAGCCCGGGGTTCTTGCGGACGACGTCGGGGTTCTTCGAGGGGTTTGCGAACTCGAGCACCTGCCCCGCCTTCGACGTCTTTCGCTGCGGGCGGAAGGGAGGCGGCATCTTCTCGAAGAAGGTCTCCGACATACCGTGCAGGTACTTCGTCGTCTCGTCGTCTTGGGCAATCGTCACGCACTTCTGATGCGTGCGCGTGCACGTGAGCCAGAAGAAGATCGCCTGCACGACCGTCGAGACACCTTCGCGCCGCGCCTTCAGGACGATGATGCGGACGGGCATCCCCAGATAGAGCATCCAGATAATGAGCGCGGCGAGCCGGCGCTGTACCGGCTTGAGGCGAAAGGGAACCGGCTGCTGGGTTTGCTTGTCTTCGACGAGCAGGCACGTCTCGGCGAAGATCCTGAAGTGGCGAACGAGGCGACGGACGACCTCTCGCCCCTCGAGCTCCCCTCCGTCGCGCTGTCTAGGCGGCGCTTCGAGCACGTTCGGAGTCTACGCCGAGCGTGTAGGCACGAAGCTGCGATTCCCAATTCTCGACCGGCGGCGCGGCGTCGTAGCGCTTGCCCCAGCGATCGGGGAAGCGGCGCTCGAGATAGGTCATGTGACCCGTCCAGTTCTTGTTGGCGTCGATCCGTTCGCGGATCGTGCTCACCATGCCCGTCTCGAACTGCGCCTCGGCCGTCTCGACCTCGAGGTAGAGCTCGAGCTGCAGCCCTTCGGGGTCGACGTTCGAGGGCTCGCCGCGCTCGAAGTCGCGCTCACCATGAGAGAGCCATGCCTGGAAGGTCTTTTCGTTGACGCCGAGTGACCTCGCGGCGACGACCGGGTAGTTGCCGTCGCGGACGAGCTGAATGATCGAGGCGGCGATCTCCGGCGTCAGCGTAAAGTTCTTGCGCTGTCGCAGGCGCTCCCTCGTCTCTTCGACGATTATGGCCCGCGCCGGCGCGTCGAGCTCGTGCTGGCGACGATAAGAAAGCGTCTTACCTTCGGCCACGACGGGACCTCCGCTTCAGCGATGTCGCCATCTTCCGCCCGGCCGATCCGCCGACCGTGACCCGCTCACGCGGGGCCGACTGCATCATTTCGCGCACCATGCCCTGATGCGCGGAGGCGTGATGACGAAGGAGCTCACCCTCGCGGGCCTTCTCGGTCAGGAGCTCGATCGACGTCCAGCCGCACCCGGGGATCCCGCAAGCGGCGTGCATCTACGGGCGCCGTGCGAGCAGGTCGCCCGGGAGGTATGCGAGTACGAAGCCAGCGGAGAGGGCCACGAAGCCCCAATCGGCGTCGATGTCCCCGCCCAGCGCCCGCACGACGAAGATGATGAGCGCGACGAGAAACGCGATGAATGCGAACATGCCTTCACTCTAGCGCCTCGACGTGCAGATCGAGCACGGGCAATTCGCGGCGTGCTTGTGAGTCAGGAGCGAGCTGCGGAGCGGCCCGAACGCTTCTTCGGAGGCACGCTGCATCGCGTCACGCGCCCGCTCGGTCTTGTCCTTGCCCGCGCTCTCGGACGGGGGCGGGGTGACCGCCCCATCCACCGCTTTAGCCTGCGGCGTTCCCCCGTCCGACAACGCGGTTTCCTCGGAAACCCCGATCTTGTCGAGGATAAACGCGGAGCGATCCTTGTACCCCTCGCTCCGCGCCCGCACGTCCAGGTCCTTCTTCGTGCCGGCCGGGGCCCGAAACGTGACCATCTCGGTCTGGACCTTCGGCTTGCTCACGCCGCTCCGTCTTCCTGAGCCAGCAACCGAGCAACGAGGCAGGCGCGGTTATCCGACCGATGCCACGGAGACTTGCAGAGCGCGCAACGCTTCCCGGTCTCTCGGTTGGGCGCGACGGCTGCAAGTAGTTCGTCGTACTTCTCCTGCAACGTGACAAGACTCCGCAGGGTCGCGCTCGCTGGGTGGCGTGGGTCGTCCATGATTTGAAGGTCGAGGTCGGAGATTCGCCTAGTCATTCGCCGCCCCGTCTTCCTGGTCGAATTCCGGCGTCCGAAGCGCGACCTGGACGGCGAGCAATGCCTCAGTTCGGTCACGCAGCAGTTGCCGAACATCCGGGGTCACTCGCCCTCCCTCTGAGCCGCCTCATAGTCATCGCGCTTTGTCTGTGGCGTCCAGCATTCCCATTCAGACCAGTAATCGTTTGTCCCGCTTGGCCCCGTCCAGACAAACTTCTCAGCCGTGATCGGGTCCTGCCAGACTTGGCCGACATGGGTGGCCTTCGGTGGTTGAAGACTCATGCCGCTCCGTCTTCCTGAGTTGCTTGGAG
>Ga0065705_10104403_pt1 | contig 16795 bp, 14 predicted proteins | sample SwibulcommuniRL2_FD_59092 | JGI IMG/M metagenome (GOLD analysis project Ga0065705, IMG submission 59092) | Bulk soil microbial communities from switchgrass field near Rose Lake, East Lansing, Michigan, USA - RL2 Bulk Soil v2 (version 2) | ecosystem: Environmental > Terrestrial > Soil >...
GTATCCGCCAAGCTCCATTGCAGCTAGATAAAATGCTCGATTTGGAATTCCTGAATTGATATGCACGCCTCCATTATCACTAGTTGTCTTTACATAATTTTTCATGTGACCAGGTTGTGGATCCTTACCAATTATAGGATCGTTATATGCACTTCCAGGTTCCTTCATAGAGCGCAGCGCGATGCCTTTAATTTTGTTTGTAAAGAGGCCAACGCCAATTAACCAATCTGCCCTGTCAGCTTTCTGTTTGAGAGCGTATTGTTTTACCAAGGAACCGAATACATCTGAAAAACTTTCATTTAACGCTCCGGCTTGACCTTCATATTCAAGCGCTGCTTCATATTGTGTTACACCATGGGTAAGTTCGTGTCCAATTACATCGATGCTTTTTGTAAACCGCTCAAAGATTTCTCCGTCTCCGTCACCGTACACCATTTGCGTACCGTTCCAAAAGGCGTTATTGTAATCCTCCCCGTAATGTACGGTAGAATCTAGCCTCATTCCTCTCGTATCAATTGAATTTCGATCAAATATTTCCTTGTAGAATTTGTATGTTGAACCTGAGTAATCATATGCTTCAGTAACAGTCTTACCGCCTTTCGCTGGCCCGCCTTCCTGTCTTACCAATTTTCCAGGTAAATTCTCCGTATTCTCCGCATCGTAGATAGTGCGATCAAGTTTGTCTGAGACGGAGAACATCGATGACATCAATCCGGTTACCAATCTTCTTCCTCTCAACTGTTCTGTTAAAACAAGATTCTTCCATGCTTGTTCTTTCTGTTTTTTACTCCCTTTTTCTGCAATATTTTTGTTCATGTATTCTGGAATAATAAAGCACATCAGACTGGCTGGACCTAACAAATGATTTTTAATAGTTTTAATAAATTCATGGCTTTGCAAGAACAAGATCAAGTTTATTGGTTTTATGATTTATGTATTACTGTACCCTATGGTGTTTTAGAACTGGCATAATGAATTCATACATCAAGAATTCCATTCAACTAATTCCTTTGAGTGAAACTAGTTTTTTGGAGGATAGCTACCTTAAACAAATTGTGAAATAATCCTCTTTATTTCTAAAATTATGCACTCATTGTTAATTTTATTTGATCTAATTCATTCAATACTTTTACGCTATTTGGGGTTCTATTTTTTAGGACTGTTTTTTTACGATTTTTACCTCTATGTTTACTTTCAATAATCCATCCTAATGTAGCAAGAGACGAATTATGGTCTCTTCTATTTGCAGATATGACATAATGATCAGCGGACACCGGGTTAAATTGCATACTTACATTTCTATCGATACCATGGTATGGTACTTTTAGAACATCTAGTAATTCGCCTTGTTTATCTACTAACATTCCATTTTTTGACAGTGCATCTATAACATCTTTGCCCAAACCACCTCCAGTGAATAGAATTTTCTTAGTATTACAATTGACAAGGAACATGATGCTGCTTAAACTAGGAATACTTTTATTGAAAATTTGGAGCAGCTGAAGTTCAACATCCTGAATTAATTTTTTCTAATTTAGCCAATCTCTCCACTCGTCCCTCAACTTATCACAGTTCTTCTTTGTAGGACCTAAAATGTAAAAAGTAATATCCTTGAATTTAATAGATTTTGGAACATCCTCCATTAGAACTAGTTTCTCAAGTCCCGGATTAATTGGCATTTCTACTAGTTTAGCCAATAGATACTATAACAGGTCTTCCAACAATAATTGATAAATTATTCCCTTGGATTACTAGATATGGTAACGTAAATTAATTGTATATCTTAAATAGAAGCACAATAAATTATTATATAGTTCATGTACATAAGGTTAATCCAATATAGATCCAACATACTAGACATTAGTAACATCACACATAACATGTCATAAGGAGCCAGTAGAAGATCAAGTAAGGATTAAGTTATGATAATAAGAACCAATTTTTAAGTTAAAATATCAGATATGATGCGATTATGAGTATCATTTCTTATTTGCTATTTAACTTTCAAGGAATAGGTAATATCCGCATTATTCGTATTTGCTGCTCCGCTTAAGGTTGTTGGTCTCACGTCATTAACGTAACGCACTGTATGCTCACCTGGAGGTAGCGGTTTTAAGAAGATGTACCAGCCATGGACAGCACCTGGGTAGGTGCCAGGATAATCCACTTGTAGTTGAGAGTTTGCTGGAGTAGTAATATTAAATGCCTTTGTGAACAGTTCAGTCGCATTGATGAGATTAATTGTCTTATAATCTTCTGCTACTACCTGTGCGACTGGCTTGTTGTCGACCCAAACATTGGCCTTTATTTTTCCCAAGTCCTGGTCTCTAGCACATTGTGATAATTCCTTAAATGACTTGTTTTCGTTTCCCCTGCTGCTACTATCACACTCGGCACCCCATCCTGAAATAAGGATTCCTTGATTAGACGATATCTCACATCTCTGATGATGTTCGCCTCCTACCGCTGGATCCAATAGCATAGCAACAGGCCCTGTCTTATTAATAAAACATCCATTTTCCTTTAGGCCAGCATAAGTTGTTTCGGGATCACCGGGAATGGCAGCAGACCATCTCCACCAATCATGAACCCAATCCTCGTAAGGCTTGCCAAATGGCAGTTCATCTTTCTGAAACACACCTACAGCATTAGCAATTGGAATGGTTACCACAGCTAAAAATAGCAAAATAGACAGCGTAACTAATAGGTTCTTTGATTTCATTTCCTTTGTTCCATAATTTAGGATAAATTGGTTACATAAGTATTTTTGCTAATGATATTATAATTTATATATGCTGTTCAAAGCAGAAATAAAAATAAATGGATTAACTTTTACTTATCTTGAATGGTGCTCAGTCATTTGTCGTTCAAACTTACCAATAAACGGGCATTGTTATTCATTTTGGCAATAAGTGTCATAATTGCGATAGATTCTAATGTTATCAACTTTTATGCATATACTAACAAAGAGTTACCCGTACCTTCAAAGGTCGGGATTTTCACAATATTTTCGATAACTTTTTCTATAATTGCCATTTTATTGTTGAAGGTTATTGAAAGTTATCACTTTACGTCCAATTACAAGCGGAGAAAGGCCCAAAATCTTGTGCGAATTACTGCAATAGCGAGTCAATTAATAGTCCTCACCTTTTTAGCCATAGAGATATTTCAAATGGTTTTCGTAAACATGTACAATAGCAATTTAACACTTTTGATTCTTTTCACTTCCTTTGTCCCATCGATACTGTTCCTTCTTTTACTTGTTTTGCCGCTAGTACGGTGGTTCAGATCAACTAAGAATTTCATGATTATAGCATATGCCATTTCCTTTTCGATTGTATGTATCTATTTGGTCTTATCTACGGTATACGTTAATATTCAGTTTATAAATAACTCTGAGTGGGTTAAAGCAAAGTCTCTTCATAAAACTTTAGTTAATACCACTGTTTCAGATTTGGGTCTCTCCTTTGGTATCCCACTTGATGCATTGTCCTTATTCTCATTCATCTCAGTATGGATAGCAACTGTTGCTTTATTAAGACAATATCGCAACAAAATTGGTAGAACTAGATTTTGGGTTGTTATGACTGCGCCCTTGATATATTTTTTGTTCCCTTTTGAAACATACTTTGCTAACTTTTCTGGAGGAATGTTGTCCGGGGCTCCAGTAATCTTTACTGTATTATACCTAATGCTTTTTAGTGCCACGAAGCAGGTTGGTGGTATTTTATTCTCTATTGTTTTCCTAACAGCAGCAACAAAAATTAAACAACCAAATCTTCAGAATTCGCTAAGAGTAGCGGCAATAGGCATAGCGGTTGTTTTTTCGTCCATAGAAATAACTTCATTATTATACGCGGCTTACCCGCCCTATGGTGTTCTGACAATAATGCTAATGCCTCTCGGATCCTATTCCTTATTTATCGGTCTATTTGCGTCTGCAAGACTCGTATCCCAGGATAAGAAATTGAGAAAGGAATTTTTTCAAAGCGCCGAGAAACAATTGGCTTTCTTACAAACGATAGGAAAAGTACAGATGGAAAAAGAGCTGGAAAAAAGTTTGAAGTCAATATTAAACCGTTCCTCTGTAATTGAGGCGAGCAGGGAGGATTATCGAGGTGAGGAGAATGTGAGAGAACTGGTCCAGGAAGTACTTGATGAGTTGCGTTATAAGCAAAGTACGTCAAAGAAAACCGAAAAATAGATTCAACGAAAATTTATTTTGGGTAAAAACAAAAAATACGCCTTGTTTTGAAGAACAGGATTGACCGAATTCTAAATTTTTAGCAAATGGGACTTGTAGTGTAACCTATTATTTTCTCAGTATCTCAATGGGAATTCTACTAAAATATATTTTTTTTGTTCATCCCGGTTTTATAATGATATCATCTCTTATTCAAAGCGGGTAAGCAATCACATTAATAAAGAGTTTAACTTTTATCCATACAGATTTGTTAGATGAAGTTTAATCTAAGATTAATAGTTCAACCCCACGAAAACTATAATGGACTTTCTTATGGATGTTGGACTTCAATCTGGTGGAATTGGCTATTCTCGGACCAAATGCAATATGGTTCTGTCTATTTTCTCAGGGGAAATACTGACAAGGAAGGTCCCATAATAATGACTGGAAAAAATGGACCAATAATATATTCAGACACTGCAATTTTCTTTCCTATAATCTGTACTATAACTAGCCAGCAATTATTTGAACATGCCTCAACTGAAGTGATACGTAGGAGAGATTCAGTGAAAAGACAGAAAAATCCTCTGTCGCTTGGAGTCGAGATTAACGGTGTCAGAATACCGAATCTGAAAAAATATTACGCTGAATCACCAGAATTTGTCTTGGATATTCCCAAATCCTCAAAGGTACTGCGTTCTTTCGATCCTCTTCCTCGCATCGGTAAAAAGCCCGCAGTTTCAGCAGGATATTGGATCATGTTAAGGCCTTTGCCTCCTGGGACTTATAAAATTATTTTCAAAGGAAAACATGCAGACGGATTCGTGTCATATGGAAATTACACAATTAGAGTATTGAGTCCTTCAAATGATAAAGCATGCTAACATCATTTTCTTGGAGCAGTTCCATCTTTTCGGAAAATTATTAATATAGTTGATGAACTTGACTCTTCAAACCAAAAGAATAAGAATAATGATTTTCTATAGCCTTTAAAAAAGATATGTTCATTAAAAAATTAAAGCTTTATTCGATGTGCATCTTGTAAATGGAATGTGTGGCGAAATTATTTGCATTTCCTCCAAAGTCCAAAATATAGTCACCTTTTTGAAAATTTTTTAAAAGAATGTAAGTTCCACGCGCCACGCCTTTATGAACGCCCGGGTTCAAGTGAAAATTAGGCTCTCTATTCAACCTGTTGAGACCCACTTTTACGATAAATGGCATTAGAGTAACAGTGTGATCATTAAGATTTTCTGTTAATTCTACTGGTTCATCCTTGTCTACTTTAATTCTTGCCCATATTTCTGGCTTCCCCTCCTTCACTCTAATTTGGTTTAAGTCATAATACGCAGCTTGTAAGCATTTATTGGTGGTATCACAACGGCCTCCTCCATATTCCTCCGGAAAGGGATCCCCTTTGCAAATATGAACATGATAAACAGGGAAAAAAATATTCGTTCCCACAGGCCTAGTAATTTCATCCTCTTGTTTGTGGCCATCATTCCATTTCCTTGGATCTCCGATGCAATCATCTCTCAGAAAGGTCACGTGTCCCCTATCGGACTTTGCATCACAATCTGGTTCATGTACCCAATACCAATACTCTTCTGAAATTATTCGATAAGCCTCCGGATCTTGAGACACAGTAACAACTTCATAACGATCTTCATAACGATTACTAGTACTGCTCATATAACTCATTTAGATAAACATGTTTATAAGCTCATCGAAGTTGCGCATTTTGAATCTCCTAAAGTTATGAATCAATTTACTGGTTAAGAACATATCTCAATAAGTTATTGGTATTCCTACCTTTGCCACTAGTAGTATTGATTGGGTTACTAGTGGTTATGGCTATTTTTGAATTGGCTATGGAATCAACTTAATTCGAGGAAGGCTCTTGTCCGAGTCATAATATAGTTTTCACAACCTCGAGCCCTAATATTCAGGGAGCATGAGATCATTTAACGTCCAATATAGTCAAAATGATGAAATATACAAAACAAAATGGCAATTTATGCCTACCACGCCAGACTTCGCAAAAAGGTAGTAAGAGAACAATTATGTTCTAATAAATTAAGTCTTATGCAATGGATAATATCTGAGATGATATCAAATTTATTCCCAGTCGTCTCAAAAAGATTGGTTTGAAAAGGATAATTGTTCTAGGTTCAACACAAATGAAAATAGATACGCGTAGTAAGCATAAAAGTCTCTAGATGAGAAACAGCGGAGGTTGCAAGATTATAAACATACAGTGAATTAGTTATGGTTACACAACAAAACCTCATTTTAAAAACCTATTAGCATCCTAGAGTAACAAGTAGAGCACCCAGATTCTATGATATCTGGACTACGCAGAGCTGCGAGATCTTATTGTTTACTTATCGATCAACATGATGTTAATAAATTTTGTCGCCTAGTAATTATTCACGCCTAACACCATGCTAAGAATCTGTCACTAAAAAACCAGCTTAGTAATCTTAGAGTCTTGTGACAAATTTAGTTTAAACAGGTCAATTGATCCATTACGTTAAGAAGAGTCTTGTTCGATGGGAAACATCTGGAATACGACATGCCGCTGAATATGGTCGAATCCATTTGTTTACAACCTCGATTCATGTTAATTTGATAAGTTTGAACTGCATTCAGTAGTGTCAAAAGCAAGTAATGGGTCCTAAATAGACGTAACTATTTAAGGGATTAATACAAGTTTTTAAATTTTTTAGATTCGATTGATATCCGAGCTTGTCTATGTATAATGATGAATGATTGACTGCTTTTTGTAGAAATCAAGATCAAGAATCCTAGATTCCAAATTTTACAAATAATAAAAATATCACAATCCCCTAATTTTCCAAGAGCTTAAAGAAACATACACGCTCCGGGAAATGGTTCTTCTTTGGGGGGTACAAGAAAAACGCCAGCACCTGTAACAGTTAATAACTTCATAACACCTGGTCCTCCAAAGTTTGCCTTTCCTAGCCAATGGGGACTAGTGAGAATAGAAAAGATTCTAACAGGATCGTTCTGAAAACTTACGAAATTCTGTCCTACACTCAATGGATATTTTGAGTCTAAAGAGGATTCAATAAATTCAAACCCTTGCCTAAATATCCTGTTAGAGGAAGGATCGCCCGGATCAATTTGTTCTATGTGTCTGGTTCTGCCTATATGACTCTGATTTAGTATTCTCAGAGAAGTCTCAGGATCCGCTGGATTATATGTTTTTGAAATACCGGGCCTTTTAAAGAAATCAGGGTGGTCATGAAATTCTTTAGTAAAATTAGTAATCTCGGTCAAAGAAGGACAATTTTCATCTAGGATCGGATTCCCTTTTGAATCTACACCTATTATAGGTCTACCAGATTCCTTATCTCTCCCAACGATAAGCTCTTGTTCCTGTGTATTCAAAGTATTCCAAAGTTCTAGATCGATACGGGTCCTCAAGAAAGTAAGGTAGGTTCCATTTTCAGTCCAATAGTCATCGTACCTCAAATGATTGAAATTCTTATTGATGGCTATTACAACTTTGGCCTCTTTTGAGCTACTAAGATTAGACATTTCATCGTGAAATCCCAGCCAACTTCTTCTGTCATCTCGCTGGAATCCTGTGTAAAACTTGACGGTGAAAAATTGTTCTTCAAAACTATATAAATAATTAATTGTCTCTACAATTGAACGATACACCGCTAGTTGAGATGCACCGATCAGTTGAATTATTACATGTTCACTAAGGCCCAGGTTTTCGTGTTTATCTTTTGCAAATTCGATCCCAGCATCAGCCAAAATAGGTTCTCCGCCCAGCTCAGATGGCATGAATTGCATACCATTCATATCCCGTGGAATTTTCTTTTTTATTCCTCTCAACTCAAAAATTTTAGGCCCATACCCAATTAAGACAGTTAACGATCCGCCGGGGAATTTACAACCAGGAATATCTTCAGAATAGCCTTCCTTTAGAGAATTGTATCTTTTCCAGAGCGCTTTCAGTATACCTCCCACTTTTTTCGCAGTACATGATTCAAACCGGATGAACAATGCAGCAAATGTCTTGTTTCTCTTTTCGCTAAGTTCCAAACCGTATCCTCGAAAGTCTTCATCCCTGTTATAGAAAATGCCTTCTTGAAGTCTATCCAGCTATACCACCATTCGTGCTTGATATCTTGTAATCGTCAAAGTTATATCTTTTTTGCAGTATATAGTAAAAGTCTTCGGATAACACCATACTTACAGATCCGAAAAAAACTTTATTGGTATCTAGGCTAGAAATACCAATAATATGTGTCAAGACCAATTACAAAGGAGAGTGACCAGATGAACATAGATGTTGTGAAACCTCAAGAAAATTTTAGAGGATTACCATATGGCCATTGGTTCGCTAGGTGGAACAATTGGTTGGTATCACCAGATCCTGATTATTATGATGGTGGAGAAATATTTTACTTGCGAGGCAATTTAGATTATAGACCTGCAACTAATGGTATAGAATATCCACGCTTTATTGATCCGGAGGGTATATACGAAAGAATGGGAGAAAATGGTTACAGAATATACGAGGACACGTCGCTTTTTATACCCATCATAACTTCTAGCTACAATTTAGGTATCGTTTTGGACGGAGTACGGAAAGAAACAGAAGAAGAAATACGCCGATATATAAACAAGGATATTGATCGTGGACATGATATGTGGGCAATGATTAAGAGATCTAATGCTCCAAAATCGTCGAAGATTGTGAATAATTTGAAAGATTATAGAGTCGAATCTCCAGTATTTAAGTTAGTGGTACCACCTAACAGTAAGCTTAATAAGCATCAGTATTTGCAAGACGAACCAGGAATATATGATGCTGTCGTTGGTGGATATTGTTTGATAATAAGATCCTTACCAAAAGGATCATTTCGAATAAATTTTGGTGCAAGAGGAAGTGGGGACTATGGTACTAATGCCGTATATGATGTAATAGTTGAAGGTAGGAGACCTGTAACTGTAAGAGATTCATCTGGATCCAAAATGTTTTTGAAAAAAAAGTCATTGAGAATTCCTGTATAATATTATGAACAGGGAGCTTTGTTTCTGATTGAATCTAAAGAGTAATTAAGAACGATAAGATGAGAATAGGTGCACAAAATATTCTTGTGCCTTATTCTAGCGTAGTATGATGTTAGATAATAAATTGAGTTATATCGTTACCAGGCTTATCTTTACATAAAATGTTGTACAACTAAAAACTCTAATACGGAACATTATCTTACTTTAGACCGCCTTATTTTTAATGATGCCTATTATAGACCAAGTGATTCCAATTATAGTATTTGGAGTATTTGGATTTGCATTATCCCTTTACATCTATCTGAATAGCATAAAAAACTTGCGTCGTGATGTACTTCTTGATGAGATCATTTGGAGCTGTGATCGGACTTAAAACATCTTGTTATGTTAAAAGATAGGTATGTCAGGTAGCTCCAATGGCTATGATGTAGTTGGAATCTATTTCATGTATACAAAAAGCGAATGGGACATACACTAGATCTTTAATATGTAGTATGAAAGATAATATTCAATTTGGATCTTTACCAAGTTAGTTTATTAGAAGCGTTATTCAGTTAATTACATTGTATTCGCATCTGAAAGATTCATTCAAATAATTTCTAACTTAAAGTCCACTCCAGTATTTAATCTACTTAACTTATAGACTCCTTGAAAGCTAATGTCATAAATTCCTTATGGCAAGGCTCTAGAAGGACTCAGTAACCATCTGCAGCAGTATCGGTTGAACCCGTCTTTATTCTGAATGCATTAATTTCCTGGATCATCAATCTAAACGTGGTGATATCAGAATAAGCCTAGTATTTCTATAGCAGAAGAGGAAGCACCTATTCGCCATGTGGCGGTTCACATATTGTTATCCCACCTATTTGGATCTAGAAGTGGACTAAGAGAAGCAGGCGCTAAATTAGGGATATGGGCATACAAAAATTTAGCCTCTTAAAGTGCCCAAGAATTTCTTTGCACAATATGAATTCAATACTGAATGATAAAATGTACAGGGGATAATGGCAATTTATCCGTTCTACCAGATTAACACACAAAGACGATGACAAACTTGTCACGTTTTCTGAAATTAGTATATGTGTAAACGAGGGTAACTTGGATGATATCAAATTTAATTTGAGTTATCTCAAAAAGTTGGTTTGAAAAGGTAAATATTGTAGATTTAACACAATTCAATCTAGAAATACATGTGGTAAGAGCAATAGTCCTTGGATAGAAACAATGGCAGTTGGAAGAGTATATACGATGAGTGAGTTATTCACTGGTACAAGAGCAAATTTCTCATTTTAAAAACCTGCTAGGATGCTAGACAAATGAGAAATGAGTATGCATTTATATCACATAATATCCTGACTGCCCAGAGCTGCGAGGAATAGAGACACAATGATCCTGGGTAATCTGTCGTATTGAACATGCCTTTGTTTATTCACCATGTGTCCTTGTCCTTGAAATACCAGTTCTTTCTACCGGTTCAACTGAAGCGGCATCGTTAACAAATGCCAATATCGTTGCGAATAAATACACATAAAGATTGTTGATATACCAAAATAGTGACGTAAAATGAGTTCTCAAATATTGAAATAAATATCGCGGTATATTAATCTGATCTACGAGAGGAAGTTCAACACAAATAAATCATTGATGGCCCGAAAGAGTTTTTCCTACTGATTTTATTGATGCATCGCCTACAGCCAATGCGATAATTGTTGCAAATAATTTGCGCATAAAAATAATCTATATTTCAAATTATTAAGGTTTTCGCCGGAGGTTGATGTTTTTTCAAACAATATGTTATTTTTTAACATTTTTCAATCATTTTCCTATTAGTGTAATCAAATCTAAAATACACCATTTGAAGTCTTACGACGGATTTAAGTCAGTTAGAATTTGGTAGCAAATCTGGTCCTTTTACAGGAAAATCGAGTCTATTTCCCCATTCTCCCCAAGACCCAAGATACATTTTTACTTTCTTGTAACCCAAAATCTTTAACGCTAAAAATGCATTGGCAGCCCTATATCCACCTTGACAATATGTTATTACCTGTAAGTTCTTTGGAATTTTTGCATAGATTTTTGATAATTTCTGCTTACTTTTAAAAACCTCTTTTTCAATATTTCTATTCCAATCGATATTTATCGCCGATGGGATATGCCCTCTTCTTGCAGCTCTAACATCATAACCAAAGTATTCTTCTCGCGAGCGAGCATCAACTATTTTTACGTTTTTATTGCTTGTTGATTTTTTAACTTCATTCGCATCTGCAATAACATTACAATTTGGTTTGCCTTTAAATCGTACATATCTTAACTGATTACTCTTTACCTCTACTGGGAATTTTTCCCTTTTCCATTTTTCAAATCCTCCATCTAGCATGCATACTTTTTGATGAGAGAAATAAAGAACCAACCAAACTCCTCTAGCTGCAGAAATACCAGAAACATTATCATAAAATATTACGCGGCTTTCTTTTCCTATGCCAATATTTGATAGCAATATTCTGGTCTGCCTGTTGAAGTCTTTGATACCTCTTTTTGTAGTATCGAACCAGTGTAGCTGGAATAGATCAATGTTTACTGCTCCGGGTACATGACCATTCTTATACTCTGAAAAAGGTCTTGAATCGATCACAATTGTGTTAGCACGCTTTTTGATTAACCTGTAAAGGTCTTGAGACGAAATTAATAGATCCAAAAGTAGACGCATATGTACAAGCTTGATATATAATGTTACTACTAGTAATAGTTCATTAACATTTATGTGGCTACAATTTTATTCAAGGCTAGTCCTTATCTAAATTTGTTGTATGACATCAATAACTTGCTTATCGGATAGCTGAACAAAACTCTGATAATATTGCTCAATAGAAACAAAGTTTCTGTTTTGGGGACTGGTTATAACTTCGATTCGATCAATAATACCTTCATTTTTTAAAGCATTAATGGTACCTTTAGGAGATATAGGTATAGCAATTATAACTTTTCTTGGGTTTTTATTTGCCTTCAAGTACCTAGAAGTAACAATGATGGTGGCCCCTGTGGCAGCTCCGTCATCTGCCAAAATTACAGTTTTCCAGCTCAAATCATTTTGATTCCATTTGAACGTATTACCAGAGTATAACTGTTTCCTACGTCTTATTTCTTCAAATTGGACTAATTTTTCATTTTCAATGTATTCATGTGATATATGAAGCTCATTAACTAGTGTTTCATTTAGATAAGTTGTTCCGTCTTCCATTAGTGCTCCTATTGCAAGTTCTTGGTTATTGGGTGCATGAAGCTTTCTAGGGACGATTATACCAAAATCACAAGCCAACTTATTTGCAATTGTCCCGCCTATTATCACTCCGCCTCTAGGAATTCCCAAGACAAGGGTATTTTTCCTTTCTTCCTTCTCGATTGAGTTCTTAAGTGACTCACCTAGGATGTTCCCTGCAGCTTCCCTATCCTTAAATTTCAGCTGAAATCTATCAGTTATGCGACTGAATATCATGATTTCGGTACACAGTATTTTAAATTGCATCGAATATTAAAAGACATTTATCATGGGCAGGAAACTGTCGCAGATATAACAACACCATGCCAATAATTGATAAACTTCTACCATTATCAAAAGAATAGTGCAAGCTATTCAATTTTTGGAGTATTATGGGAGTAGAATTGTAATAGACAATAATAATAATCAAGTTTATCTTGAGTTAAACTGATAAGATTTTGTTAAAAGCAAATGACGACAAAATACAATTTGGATTAACTATCCCTCAAGGGTGGCGAAGAGGTGATCTACCTTTGGAACAAGAAAGCAATCCTGCAAAGCAGTTTGCGTTTTCAAAAGAAATAGCGATAACAGCTGATAAGCTTAATTTTGATTCGATATATGCATATGATCATCTTATTCCATTCTTTAGAGATGATACAGAAAAGAACATTTTCGAATGTTTTACTTTATTATCTGCTATAGCTGCTCTAACAAATAAAATAAGGATAGGTCAGATAGTAACATGTAACTCTTATCGTAATCCTGCATTTTTGGCAAAGATGCTCTCAACACTGGATGTAATTAGTAACGGGAGGAGTGAATTGGGAATAGGAGCAGGATGGTATGAAAAGGAATATGTTGCATACGGTTATGATTTTCCTTCGAATGTTACTAGAATCAGACAATTAGAAGAGTCTATAAGCGTAATCAAAGAATTATGGACCAGAAGAAAAGCTACTTTTTCTGGCCGCTATTATAGAATTAAAGAGGCTATATGCAATCCCAAACCAATTCAGAAGCCTCACCCGATCATAATGGTTGGAGGGTCGGGAGAAAGGTATCTTCTCAAGGTAGTTGCAAAGCATGCTGATAGATATAACAACTTCTTTGGCAGCCCTTGGGATTTGAAAAAAAAGATTGCTGTACTAAAGGAGCACTGTAACACTATGAAGAGAGACTACAAACAAATTCGACATTCTGTAGTGTTACCATGCATAATTACAGAATCGGAGGCAGATGTGAATAAAATCCTGTCAACATATAAAAGAAGCGACAAGACCATAAAGGAATACCTGGACTATCTCGTTGGCGGTATTACGATAGGAGACCCTGAAAAGATAACAAAAGGACTAAATGAATATATCGCGCTTGGAGTAACTCATTTTATACTACACTTCATAGGCTTAAATAATTCTGCTCTAAAATTGTTTAAATCAAAAGTAGTCAATAAGATATAGTACTAGCTTAAGGTAACAACATCACTGTGGTTATGTATGATGTCTTAGTGGAATCTTTAGTTACTTTTTTAAGACAACCCAGTCAATCATTTAATATTAGAAGTAATTTGGTGTCTATAAGAACTTTAAGAACCAGTTTCCAGCAATATCAGCTACCTGTTCTATTTTTCCTTCTTCTTCAAATAAATGTGATGCCCCATCTATAATCTCCATTTTGCTTTTTGTAGCAGGATTAAACTCGCTCATTGTTTTTTTGTTTATTTTCATAATCTGCTCATCTTTGCTTCCAACTATGAATAGGCAGGGAATGTTCATATGTTTCAATACATTGGTATCATTGATAAGATCCGTTCTTCCTCCTCTGGAAACAACAGCTTTTATATTATAATGGTATATTCCATCGTCATCAGTCATTTTTGATAATTTTGATGCAGCTACAAACGTTGCTGCAGCTCCGGTACTTGATCCAAAATATCCTATGCTTTTTACGGATAACGACTTATTATTTCTTAACCATTTAGTAATTGTTACTAACCTCTCTGTAAGGAGTCGAATGTTAAATTTATTCAATACAAGACCCGGAATTTTGTCGTTAATTTTTTGAGTTCTCAAATCCATCTCGGCCTCTTCATTGGTTAGGAGATCAACAAGTAAAGTGGATAAACTCATTCTATTAAGAGTCGAAGCAATTTTACTATTTCTGGGACTTTCCTTACCACTTCCACTTCCATGAGCAAAGATAACCATGCCTATCGCGTCATCGGGTATCACGATATTGCCTTCGACAAATAATTCAGGGAGGGATTCGTTAAGCAAAAATTTGACGACTTCTCTAACCAATATATTATTTTATCTTGCCTTATACCTGTTAAAAACATGTCTTCATAAACACAGAAGATATACCGATGGCAATGATAGATATAATTTAGGAGTTTGAATTAATTATTTCCCTGGTTCTCATCTACTGAGAATTTAATATCAAGACCGTGATTTGGTTTGAATTGGTATTCATACTTTTCCTTCAAGTTTAATGGGATCAAAGCAACATTTCTAGAGTGGCAAACAGGACATTCATAACATTCTATTTTAGTAAAAATAGTTGCTGTCCAATAACACGATTCGCAAAGAGCAAATAGCCTATTGTTATAATCAAATTTCCTTTTTAGAATTACTTCAGACATGTGTAACTTGAAGATAGAGTGCATGTTAATCGTTGCCCTGTGTATTTGCATAGATCATATAGTATTACTTACACGTATGGGTTTTTTATGAATACCCATTGTAAAATTTGACTACCCATTGTAAAATTTGACTACCCATTGATTACCCATTGTAAAATTTGACTACCCATTGATTACCCATTGTAAAATTTGACTACCCATTGTAAAATTTGACTACCCATTGACTACCCAGATTTTTTAGTAGTTACACGATAATATTGATAATTTTTATAAGACATAAATAATACTTGCAAAGAATATCAACATTTGGCGAAAAAAGGAAAAAAAATAGGTCCGCCGATGAGTCCAACCTTATATCGAGCTCTGGTAATTTACTTTTCCATAATAATCATAGTGTGTATAATTGTCCTAATTAAAGCGTCGACGCCATTAACACCAGATAATAGTTATAGATTACAGAACGAAACCATAGAAAACACTCAAAATAAGAGCATAAAAATTTCAACTAAGAATAGCACATACACGACGGTTCACGAATTTAATACTAGTAATTTATCAGATGAGAGTAAGAGAACAAGTGACACCTTGACTGTTACACGTTTACTTCCGAACGAGCGTTTTCAAATGGATAATTCAGAAGTTAGGCTTGTAATTTTATCGATTCTCTTTGGAGTATTGGGATCTTCAGTCCAGGGCATTACTTCTCTTGCTAGGTGGCGGTCTAGCAATAAATTAGAAGGCTCATATGCCACGTGGTATCTTATCCGTCCACTATTAGGAGCGTCGCTTGCTTTTATAATGTATGTAGTATTGCGTGCGGGATTAATCACGGGAGCACCAGCAGAAACTAACGAAATTGGAGTCGCAGCTATAAGTGCACTCGTGGGATTAATGAATACACAAGTCACAAAGAAACTGCGTGATGTATTTGACACTATATTTGGTATCGAAAAAGAAGATGAGGAGAGGGGAGATATTCAAAGTTCGGGAATTGTTGTAAAGCTGAAAATAGATAAGAATGAATTACATCTTGATGACAAGGCCGAGGTTACTGTTACTATAAATGAGAGTGACGGGACGCCAGTCAACAATGCACATGTCCTGCTTGAAATTAAACACCCAAAAATAATAGAAGCTGATGATGGGGAGAAAGAAACAGACTCAGCGGGGGTCGCAATATTTAACATCATAGGAAAAGGAGTAGGTGAGACATCTCTCAATGTAAAGGTAACCGCAAAGGATAAGCAGGGAAAAACCATGGAAGCTAACGCGGAAGATGATATCTTGCTGAAAGTAAATAAATCCAAGTAATAATTCCGTAGTATTAATCCACGTCGAACTCTATCAATAATAAAGAATGTTTATATGATTAATGCAGATTATTTTAAATAATCTGAAACATGTTTGTCATTGTATGCCTCGTTAACTCGCAGGGATTATTAACTTCAAGATAAAACGTAATTGGAGAAAACTATTGATTTAGCTAGAGAAGTTATCTCATTCAAGACTTAAACTCAAAAAATCTAATTTCCTTTAATATGAATTTACATATAGATGACGTTGATGAATATAGATGCATATTGACTACAGTAAAAACATGGTAAATAATTATGAACTAACTTTATTCAAGGTGATCTATGCTAAAAAGCAAAATACTCAT
>Ga0065705_10104404_pt1 | contig 16794 bp, 12 predicted proteins | sample SwibulcommuniRL2_FD_59092 | JGI IMG/M metagenome (GOLD analysis project Ga0065705, IMG submission 59092) | Bulk soil microbial communities from switchgrass field near Rose Lake, East Lansing, Michigan, USA - RL2 Bulk Soil v2 (version 2) | ecosystem: Environmental > Terrestrial > Soil >...
GTCGCCGAGAACGGGATCATCCCATTTGCACAGAAATGTATCGTAGTGCCAATGCTCCAGCGTTCCGCACATGGATGTATGTGCCTGTAATTGGATGTGGAGCCCGTTGCCCTCCAGGCCGACCGTGGCTCCCCCTAAAATGAGGCTGTCATACTCTCCTGCATAGTTCTCCAGGCTCAGCGATGGATGCGTGTCCTTTGCGCGCATCTCATCCCTATGTTGCCTGGCTTGTTCCTCTTTTTCCCTGCCTTCCTTTTCAAGGTCTGTACAGATTTGAATCCAATCCTGGCCAGGGACATCCAGCAATCGTTCGACGAGATAGGCGGGCAGAGATGTAAAAGCAGAATTAGGAAGTTTATTACTGAAGACCGCGATGCCAAGTTTTTCCTCAGGGACCAGGACAACACTGGACAGCATCCCATCCACGCCGCCGGTGTGACGGACAAAAAACCGCCCATGAAGATCGCTTAGGAACCAGCCGAGTCCGTAGGCAGCAAAATGCCGTGAGGGGAACAACTTTCTGTCAATCGCTGTTAGCCTGATTGGGGTTTGAGGCGTGTGTGTCTCATCGATGATCGCCGGGTCCACAATTTGTTTTCCATCCAGGTTTCCCTGATTGAGCTGCAATCGCAGCCAGCGAGCAATATCTCCGACCGAGGCACAAATCGAACCCTCGGCGCCTTCATGTACATTGGGGCGTTGGATAACGGTTTGCAGTTTGCCTCTTATATCCTCATGCGGTGCCGCGATGTTGGCGAAATTCCGCAAATGCCGCGGGTCGGTCACACTGTCCGTCATGCCCAGAGGCTCGAAGATCCGTTGACGAATGAATTCATCCCAACTGATTCCGCTCACGGTTTTGATGACCAACCCGGCAGTGATAAACATGAGGTTGGCATAGCCATATCCCGCACGGAAATTGTATGCAGGGGGTATGTGTCGAAGCCGTCGAACGATCTCCTCCGTGGAATAGTCGCTCAGCAGCAACATATCGCCATTCCATGTACCGAGTCCGCTGCGGTGACATAACAGATCACGAATAGTCATGAGCTGTGTGGTCCTCGAGTCGTACATCTGGAAATCAGGAATATATTTGGTAACCGGGTCATCCCACGAAAGCTTGCCATCCTGCACGAGCAGACCGACCGCTGTGGCAGTGAAAGCTTTTGTATTTGAGCCAATGGCGAACAAGGTGTGTTCATCCACCGGTTCGGGCTTGCCCATTTCGCGTCTACCAAAGCCTTTTGCCAGTTGTATCTGGTCATCCTTGACGATCACCAGCGCCAGCCCAGGCACGTTCCATGCCTGCATCGCCTGGAGCGTGAAACTCTCGATGTCTTTTGCAAGATCTGTGGAAATCATCATTTTTCCTCTGTAGATTTGGGCTATTTTATTTTACCCCGCCGGTCTATTTAAACCCCTGGAATGAGCCTGCCCAATTGTATTGACACGCTACTCTGCTCATGTTATCCTTGGGGTGTAGGATACCAGTAGTTTGCTTTGGAAGTACCAGGTTGGCTCACGGATCGTCCGTGAGCCGCTTTGTTTTACGCCGTTGAGGCGCTCCGATGCAACACCCAATGAGTACCCTCCATATTTTCTTTATTTGCCATAAGGAGGCAAAAATGTCGGAACGTATCAACGGTACAGTCAAGTGGTTCAATGGAACGAAGGGCTATGGCTTTCTCGCTCGCGATGGCGGCGATGATGTCTTTGTCCACTTCTCAGCCATTCAAGGCGAAGGCTTCAAGAACCTGCAGGAAGGCCAGAAGGTCGAGTTCACTGTCGAACAGGGCCCCAAGGGTCTTCAGGCGAGCAACGTCGTCGTCGTCAAGTAATTGACTGTCAGATACAAGAAATCCCCGAGGCGAAAGCCTTGGGGATTTTTGATTTCATGTTATGTTACCCTGAGCGTACGCGAAGGGTCTCCTCACGATGCCTGAGATTCTTCGCTTCGCTCACACCGTCCCGAAGCGGTGTCCCTTCGGGAGAATGACATGTATGCTACCCATACCTACTCATGAATTTTTCCATGCGGTGCAGGGCTTCCTCAATCTTTTCATAGGCCGTCGCGTAGCACATCCTTGTAAACCCGGTACCGCCCGGACCGAAGGCATTGCCTGGCACCACGGCGACATGCTCTTCAATCAATAACTTTTCGGCGAAGGTCTCATCGTCCATGCCGGATGCCTGGATATTGGGAAACGTATAGAAGGCGCCGCGCGGCTCAAAGGTCCGCAAGCCGAGGCGATTGAGTCCCGCAACCAAAAGCCTGCGACGGCGGTCATATTCCTTAACCATTTCCTGCACGTACGGATTTCCATTTTGCAGGGCTTCGAGGGCGGCATCCTGGGCGGTCGTCGGTGCGGACATGATCGTATATTGGTGGATCCGCACAAGTCCCTGAATAATATCTGCCGGACCGCAGGCATATCCGATACGCCATCCGGTCATCGCGTAATCCTTGGAAAAACCACCGAGCAAAATCGTGCGATGCTTGAAGCTTTCATCCAGGGCGGGGAAGCAGACGTGTTCAAAATCGTAGACCAGCCGGTCGTAGATTTCATCCGAAACAACGAGCAAGTCATGTTCTTCGGCGATCTTTCCAATCTCGTACATCACTTCACGAGTTGCGACGGCGCCCGTTGGATTGGATGGGTACCCGATAAAGATGACCTTGGTGCGCGGCGTGATCGCCTTACGGATATCCTGCGGATCGACCATGAAGTTGTTTTCTTCGCGCGCCACTACTTCCACGGGAATGCCATTTGCCATGATGACTTCCGCCTGATAGGAAACAAAACAAGGCGTGGGGATGATGACTTCATCGCCGGGATCCAGGATTGCCGTGAACGTCAGATACAACGCTTCCGAAACGCCCACCGTCGCGATGATCTCAGAAGCTGGGTCATAACTTACCTTATATAAACGCATTAGATTGTCGGAGATTGCCTGACGCAGCTCCAGCTTTCCCCAGTTCGATGTGTAATGGGTCTCGCCATTTTGCAGGGAACGGATGCCTGCTTCGAGGATCGGTTTTGGTGTGGTGAAATCCGGTTCACCAATCCCGAGCGAGATCACATCCTTCATCGTCGCGGCGATATCGAAAAATTTTCGGATGCCCGAAGGTTTCAGACCGGCTACTCGTTTTGACAGACGTTGAACATTCGTCACTTCCTGCATTGCATCTCCTTCTTCTTCGCCGGGGACGGCGTCCGAGCACTAGATGGGTTGTATCAACCATTCGTCGGGAATTTCCCGATATGTTAGATCAAAGGCTTGTCCGTTCGTTGTCTTGACTCGAAATCCTTTTTCGCCCGGACCGCGCCAGCGCGACACAATTTCCGCAATCTCATAACGGGCTCCCTGCCACGTCAAGGAAAGTGGACGCTCCGCGTATTCGGTATCCGAGCGACACTCGACGGTGTTCATGACTCATCGAGTTCCGCAAAAGCGACGTCACTGTTATCGCCGACATTCAACTGGATGACGTGTCCATCGCCTCTGCCCTGGACCTTGGCGTATCGGCCGATCAACGAGCGACTCAGCGCCACGGACTGAATCTCGCAACCTACCTCCAGGATACTGTTGGTTATTTTGCTGTCCTGAATCTTGCACTCCGCACCGATGGAGGCATAAGGTCCAATGACAGAGTTGGAGATCTCGGCGCTGGGATGGACGAACGATGGCGCAATGATCTCCACACCATCCAGTGATTCATTTGAAGTTTTGTTGGCGCTGCCCTGGTCAAGTAATATCTGGTTTGTGTCGAGGGTGGCTTCAATCGTCCCCGTATCGAGCCAGCTTTCACCTGTGTGCGTGCGTACTTTTGCACCCTTCTCGATCATGACCGAGATGGTATCCGCCAAAAAGAATTCGCCTTTGAGAGTCAGGTCGCGTTCCATCTGTTCCTCGATGGCGTCTAGCAGTATCTGTGCGCTCTTGAAGTAATAGCAACCGATCAGAACGAGATTATTTTCGATCGTCTTCGGCTTTTCGATGAAGCGCTTCACCCATCCATCCGCGCCGACTTCCGCCACACCGAATCGTCGCGGGTCAGGGAAGGGCAGCACCCATGCCACACTATCCGCTTCTTCTTTACCCAGAAACGAAAAATCTGTTCCGATGATCGAATCGGAAAAAACAATAATGACGGGTCCATGCAAATATTCTCGCGCCAGCCAGATGGCATGCGATTGTCCCTTCATTTCATGCTGAACTACGTAGTTGGCTTTCAGGTTCGGGTAGTTTTCCTGCATGAATTGCGGGATCTGTGTTTCTCCCAGATGCGGACTGACAATAAAGACATACTCCACGTTGTCCGGGTCTGGGAGGGTTTTGAACATGTCGAGCAAATGCTCAAGCGTGGTCCTGCCTGCCACGCTGACGAGCGGCTTGGGCTTGCTGTAGGTGTGCGGGCGCATACGTGTTCCCCAGCCCGCCATGGGAATGACAACAGTCAGAGGTTGTTTATCCATAAAGGTATTTTACCGCGTGAAATTCCAATAAAGAATAAGTGGTATCCTGCAGATATGAACGAATCTGTAATCCCGTGCGATGCCCTTAGGAATGTCCCAGAATGGGGTGCGGTTTGTAGGCGCCCTCCAGCTTCTTGATTTCCTCGTCGGAAAGCTGAATGTCGAGGGCGGCGATCGCCTGGTCGAGGTGATCCATTTTAGTCGCGCCGATAATAGGACTGTGGACATATGGCTTGCTTAGAATCCACGCCAGAGCGATTTGTGAGCCCGTCACGCCGCGTTCTTTTGCAACCTCCGCGGCGCAATCCGCCACGACAAAATCCTCATCGCGGAAATATAAGCTATTGCCAAAGGGATCGCTGTTCGAACGGACAGTTTCGCCGCCTCCGCCGCGTTTGCGGTTGCCTGCAAAGAATCCGCGCGCCATTGGGCTCCAGGGGATAATGCCGATTCCCTGATCTACACACAGCGGAATCATCTCACGTTCTTCTTCGCGGTACGCCAGGTTATAGTGGTTCTGCATCGACACGAACTTCGTCCAGCCGTACTTCTCGGAGGTGTGCAACGCCTTTGCGAATTGCCACGCGTACATGGACGATGCACCGATATAGCGTGCCTTCCCTGCCCGGACGATATCGTTCAACGCTTCAAGCGTCTCATCGATCGGCACTTCATTGTCCCAGCGGTGAATTTGATACAGGTCGACATAATCCATCTGCAAACGCTGCAGAGATTTGTCAATCGAGTCCAGGATATGTTTACGTGAGAGTCCTTTGTCGTTGACATCGTCGCTCATCTGCCCGTTGACTTTGGTGGCAACGACGATGTTCTGGCGATTGACGCCCAGGCTCCTGAACAGGTTGCCAGTCACCCGCTCGCTTTCGCCAAGCGAATAGACATCTGCCGTGTCAAAGAAGTTGAACCCTGCATCGAGGGCGCGTTTGATAAAAGGTTTGGCATCTGCTTCCTCCAAAATCCAATCGCGCCATTGCTTCGATCCATAGCTCATCAGCCCCAAACATAAGCGCGAAACTTTCATTCCAGTTTTGCCGAGATTTACATACTGCATAATGACTCCTTGATTTAACTACCCTTTTCTATATGCTCCCTTCGCCGTCCTCGGCGAAGGCGATTGTGCTAACCGCGCAAAAAACTGCTACGCTCCTTTTGCCATCCTCGGCAAAGGCATTGAGAGAAATCCAATGCTTGAGGGTTATGCGCCGCCGGGGACGGCGGCTGGAGCAAAGTGGCAATGATCTCTACAGTTTTGCTTCCATTTCTTCGATAACTTCTTCTACAAGGTCTGCTGCTTCCTTCACAGTTTTCGCGTCAAATGCGAATTTTGCCCCAGCTGTGGAATACAATTCCGGTAAAGGTACGGTGGCGCCCAGTGCCAGTGCTTTGCGATAGTCAGCCACAGCTTTATGTTGGTCGCGACGTGCATTCGCCCATACCTGGATGGCGCCCAATTGAGCAAGTCCATATTCGATGTAGTAAAACGGAGAAGCAAAGATGTGTCCCTGTCGATGCCAATAGGTTTTCTTGGCGTCCTCCAGTCCTGAATAGTCAATGCCGATAATGAATCGATCCCATAGCTCAGCCCATTTCTCCTCACACCTGGATGCATCCACACTTAGGCTCGGATTTTCGTAAATCCAGTGCTGGAACGCATCTACCAGTGCCATGTAAGGCAGGAAGGTAATGATCCCTTCCAGGAGCTCTATCATGGTACGCGCCTGTTCATGATCCGTATAGAAGCCTCCAGATTCTTTTGTTTTATAAGGGGAAGCAAGCAGTTCCATGCTCATGGATGCCACTTCGCCAAATTCTTGAGGCAGGTAGATTTCGCCACGCTGGTAGAAATGGCAATGGGCGCGCTCGAACTCGTGAAACGCGTGACCACCCTCATGCAGCATCGTTTGTATATCCCACGGTGTATTGCTGTGACTCATAAAGACAAATGGGCGATGTGCCACATGCAAGCCCAGGCTATATCCGCCTGCGGCTTTATTCTTACGGCTCTCCAGATCCAGCAGATTCTCATCCATCATGATCTGGAAATAGTTCCCGAACGCCGGATCGACTTGCTCGAAAACGGTGCGTAGTTTTGTCTTAAACTCATCCATCGATTCGTAAGGCTTAATTGGAGAACCACCCAGTGGATCCACACTTAAATCCCATGGACGCAATGTATCGAGTCCGAGCCGTTGCCTACGCTTTTCGTAAACGCGCTGTGCCGCCGGGACAAAGACTTCTTCGATGGCAGTATGAAACGATTTGCAATCCTCGGGTGAATAATCAAAACGAAATTTTTGGTTCCATGTGTATGCGCGGTAATCGGGCAGCCCCACGTTTTCTGCGATCTTTGTACGCAATGGCAAGAATCGTTCCCATAACCGGCTGAAATGTTGTCGTTCTTTGAATATCTGGGTATGAACCATCTCCCAGGCGCGCTGACGGATGGAGCGCTCCTGCTCATAGAACAAGGGAAACATCTGGGCAAGCGTTCGCTCTTCGCCTTCCCAATTCACAGTCAGAGAACCGGTGATCTTGTTATATTCCGTCACAAGCTTTTGTTCTTCTGCCAGCAGTGGCAGATTTGTTTCTGAAAAAATCTCCGCCTCGGCTTGTATCCTGCGCAGCGCAGTTTCAAATCCCTTGGGAGAAAGCCCGCTCGCAAGTAATTTATCTTTCAGTTTCTGCTCCGCAGTTTTTACAGAGGGTTGCATTGCTTCAACATACTTGTTGAATCTTTCTTCGATTGCCGGATCGGCAGTGTTGACTGTCGTCGCAATATATAAACGCCAGTATTGTTCGTCGGCGGTTGCGGCAAGTGTCGACCAGTCGTTGAGCCAGGTATCGATGTTCTCACTCCTTAGCTCACGTGATTCAAGCTCTTGATAGTGAGGTTCATAATCGCTCCATGTGAGCGCAAGGATGGATGCCGCGTCAGTGGGAAGAGTTTGTAGTTTCATAGGTGTTTCCTCCATAACATACTTAGCTGAAGTTTTGCATTCGAAATCGATCCAGACTAAACGACGGTGAGATTGGCTAATGCAGCCGAGAGTCTCTTGATCCCTACCGATTCAAACACCACATCGACGATTTCGTCATCATCCTGGATGCGACTGTTGAGGACAATCCCTTCGCCCCAGATCTTGTGGCGGACATGAGTCCCGGCGCGATATTTGGTTTCGACCATGCGGGCAGGTTGAGGTCGGGATGGAAGCGACCATTGTGTTTCCGGAACGCGTCCGCGGATGGAGTGCCCGGTACGCGTCTTGCCGACGAGCAGGTCTGCCGGGATATCATCCAGAAAGCGCGAGGGATAAGTCTCCTCCGTCGCGCCGCGTCCCCCGCGCTGGATGGCGCGGATCAGGTAAAGCTTATCCTTGGCGCGTGTGATGCCCACATAAAAGAGACGACGTTCCTCCTCCATCGATTCAGGTTGATCGAAGGAACGGCTGTGAGGCAGAATGCCATCGTCGAGTCCAACGAGGAAGACCACACCAAATTCGAGCCCTTTGGCTGCGTGGAGGGTGAGCAGCGTGGGAACGTTACCCTCCTTGATCGTATCCTGATCGGAAACCAGGGCAACGTTTTCGAGGAACTCGTCGAGCGTACGCGTGGAATATTCCTCCGCAAGACGCTTTAACTCGACCACGTTCTCCCAGCGGTCCACGCCTTCCTCTGACTGGTCGTCGATGTATTCCTTGAAGTTAAGGTCTTTCAGCACGCGGTCAAAAAGCTCTGGGGTGTTTAGTGAAAACGCAGCGGTACGCCAGTTTGCCAGCATCCCGCCGAAATCTGCCAGAGAAATGGCCGCGCGACCCGCGAACGATTTCCAATATTGAGACTCCGCACCGCGCGCCATATCCATCAGTACAAAGCCGGGCTGGGTATTGTTCTGGCGTGCTATTAGATGGAGGGTCGTCAGCGTCTTGTCTCCGATGCCGCGCGGCGGGACGTTGATGACTCGGTCGAGACTCGCCTCATCAGCGGGGTTGTGCACAAGGCGAAGGAATGAGATCACATCCTTGACTTCGCGACGTCCATAGAATCGCTGTGCACCCACCAGGCGATACGGAAGCCGCGCCTGCAGGAATGCTTCTTCCAACAAACGCGACATGGCGTTCGTGCGATACATGACTGCGCATTCGCCCGGTTCAAATTGGCGTGACGCCACAAGCTGTGCGATGGCATCCACCACAAAGGAGGCTTCCGCGTAATCGTCAGGTGCTTCATAGAAGAATATCTTCTCGCCGGCGCCGCGATCGCTGAATAACTGTTTGCGCCTGCGGTTCGGCGCGCGATCGATGACGCCCATAGCTGCATCGAGAATGGTCTGGCGCGAACGATAATTCTGTTCGAGCAGAATCGTCTGCGACTTGGGAAAGTCCTGTTCGAAACGCTGAATGTTGCGCCAGTCTGCACCCCGCCATGAGTACACGCTCTGGTCCTGATCGCCCACGCAAAATACGTTCCTATTCAAAGAAGCGAGTTGTCGCACCAGCGCGTACTGTGCAAGGTTGGTGTCCTGGAACTCATCCACCAGCACATGGCGGAAGCGCTGGGCATATTTATCGCGCACGGAAGGGTTGTCTTCCAACAGGCGCGCGGTGTATAACAGAATATCGTCAAAATCCACGGCATTGCTGGCGACCAACCGTTTTTGATACTCAACATAGACTCGTTTCACAATCTCATCACGATACGTCTGGGTAGGAAAGTCGTCTGCACCGATCAATTCATTCTTGGCACGCGAGATCGAACCCAGTACACTGGCGGGACGATAGAGCTTTTCATTGATGTTCAGTTCGCGGACCACATTTTTCACGATCCGTTCCTGATCGTCAGCATCGAAGATCACAAAATTCGATCCGATGGGGAGGTTGTCGGCTTCACGTCGCAGGATACGGGCGCAGATCGAGTGGAATGTGCCGAGCATGATTCCCTCGATCGCCTGGTCGGGAAGCAGGCGTTTGACCCGCTCGGCCATTTCCTTCGCGGCTTTATTCGTGAACGTGACCGCCAGAATCTGCCAGGGGCGGACTCCTTCGACCGCGATCAGATATGCGATCCGCTGGGTGAGGACGCGTGTCTTACCGGAGCCCGGTCCTGCGACCACCAAAACAGGTCCGTCCCCGGATGTGACCGCTCTTTTTTGTTGAGGGTTAAGTTTTTCCAGAAAATCCATAGAGAAAATAAAGGCGGGTCATTGCGACCCGCCCGGCACCTGTTGGGCTGAATTAGAGTTCTGACGTACAGTTCGGGCAGCGCGTTGCTTTGATCGGAATGGCTGTAAAGCAATGCGGGCATTCCTTGGTGGTCGGCGCTGCGGCAGGAGCGGGTTTCTGCATCCGATTCATTGTCCTTACAATGAGGAAGATAACGAAAGCGACGATCAGAAAGTCGATCACCGTGTTCAAGAAAACACCGTAGTTGAGTGTTGGGGCGCCCGCCGTGATCGCGTCAGCGAGGGATGGATATGGCTGTCCATTCAGTGAAATAAAGAGATCGGCGAAGTTAACACCTCCAAGTATTAAACCAATGGGTGGCATCAGAATATCGTTTACAAAGGACGTGACGATCTTGCCAAACGCACCGCCAATGATCACGGCAACTGCCAGATCAAGAACATTGCCGCGCATGGCAAAATCCTTAAATTCTTTTAGCATGACGACCTCCTCCTGATCAAAAATTTATTTACAAAGTTATTCTACCGTTTGCAGATGGCGCTGTCAACAAAATGTATTCAGAGCGATTGGTTGTCAGACATCGGACAACTTCATCCTGCCTTCCTCCTTAAGAGTTGTATAAAACAGTTCTCCAGAACTGTCTTTTGGGATTCAAGCGCCCTACGATTGCCCTACGGAGGCATTACTGTTGACGCTCTTGCGGAATTAGGTATAATTCTGTCTGCTTGGTACTATAGAACCTCATGTTCTACTACTCCATTTAGTAAAGGAATACACGGATGCCCGACTTCATTCTTGATGTGCAAGGGCTTGAAACAACATTTAAAACCCCGGATGGAGTCGTGCACGCAGTAAATGGCGTATCATTCGGGTTAGGCGAAGGTGAGACGTTAGGGGTGGTGGGGGAAAGTGGGTGTGGAAAGAGTGTGACCATGCTTTCTGTGATGGGATTGATCCCATCGCCTCCTGGAAAAATCGAAGCGGGGAAAGCTTTTTTTGCCGGACAAGACCTCGTCAAAATGTCAAAAGAAGAATTGCGCCATGTACGCGGCGCGCAGATCGCGATGATCTTCCAGGATCCAATGACCTCCTTGAATCCTGTGCTTACCATTGGTAAACAATTGGAAGAGCCACTCGTGCTGCATATCGGCATGACCAAAAAGCAGGCGCGTGAACGCGCCGCAGAACTTCTTACGATGGTGGGCATTCCAAATGCGAAGGACCGTTTGAACGATTATCCCCATCAGTATTCCGGTGGTATGCGTCAGCGCGTGATGATCGCGATGGCGCTGTCGTGCAGCCCCCAGATCCTGATCGCCGACGAACCCACGACCGCCCTGGATGTGACCATCCAGGCGCAGATCACAGACCTGGTCAAGCGTTTGCGCGATGAACTGGGTATGGCGATCATATGGATCACCCATGATCTGGGAGTCGTTGCCGGCCTCGCTCAACGCGTGCTGGTCATGTATGGCGGTTACATCATTGAAGAATCGCCAGTCAGAGATCTGTATGCCAATCCTACTCATCCCTATACGATTGGCTTGCTTGGCAGCCTGCCGCGTGTGGATGAACAGCAGCCAACTAAACTTTATTCCATTGAAGGACAGCCACCGGTTCTGTATGAAAAGCCGAATGCCTGTCCTTTTGCTCCGCGCTGTAAATGGGCTTTGGAACATTGCTGGCAGGAGAATCCTCCATTGATGGGAGTTGGGCCTGAACATCGTGCCGCTTGCTGGGTGGACACCAAAACTGGGAGACATCGCTAATGAGCACCAACAACAATAACAATGAAGTTCTGCTCCACGTGGAAAATCTGATGATGCATTTCCCCATCCGGCGCGGTGTTTTTCAGCGCCAGGTCGGCGCGGTACGCGCAGTGGATGGTGTAAGTTTTGATGTGAAACGCGGTGAAACATTGGGTCTTGTGGGGGAATCGGGTTGCGGTAAATCAACAACAGGCAGAACCATTCTTCAACTGTATAAACCAACCGCCGGGGAAGTCGAGTTCGACGGCGTCAATCTGATCACTTTGAAGGGGGAACAGATGCGTCAGATGCGTCGAAAGATCCAAATGATCTTTCAGGATCCGTACGCGAGTCTGAATCCGCGTATGACGGTGGGGCAACTGGTCGGTGAGCCGCTCATGGTTCACAGTGTTGCCACGGGCGCGGAGATCAATGAACGCGTGACGCACCTTCTCGAAACAGTGAAGCTCAACCCGGCGTTTGCGAGCCGTTATCCGCATGAGTTCTCCGGTGGGCAGCGTCAACGCATCGGTGTTGCCCGTGCATTGGCATTGCAGCCATCCTTTGTCATTTGTGATGAGCCCATTTCGGCATTGGATGTTTCGATCCAGGCGCAGGTCGTCAATCTTCTCGAGGAATTGCAGCAGCAGTTCAACCTGACCTATTTGTTTATCGCTCACGATCTTTCGATGGTCAAACATATCAGCGACCGGATCGCAGTCATGTATCTCGGTGTGATCGTGGAGCTTGCCACACGTGATGAGCTTCATGCCAAACCTCTTCACCCATACACACAGGCATTGCTTTCTGCTGTCCCGATTCCCGATCCGATCGCGGATTCAAAACGTGAGCGTATCATCCTGAAAGGTGATGTCCCTTCTCCTGCGAACCCGCCCTCCGGCTGCCGCTTCCGCACTCGTTGTCCCATTGCGGAGGGAATTTGCGCAGAGTCTCGTCCGGATTTCCGTGAGATCAGGCCCGGTCACTTCGTTGCCTGTTTCTTCGCTGAGAGATATTTGTAACATGAAGAAAAAAATAGTGAAAGGAGGTGGTTGGCTCAACGTATACTGGTCCGAATAAATAACCAATGTTGTAAGTATCTGTTAAAACCTTCAATATTTTGTGAGGAGAAGAAAAATGCGTAAATTGTTTACTTTACTGAGCCTGCTGGTCCTTGCCAGCATGCTATTGGCAGCCTGTGGTGGCGCTGCTCCTGCAGTGGCAACTGAAGCCCCGGCGGCGGCGACTGAAGCCCCGGCGGCTGCGACCGAAGCTCCTGCAGCGGCAACTGAAGCCCCTGCCGCTTCCGGTCTGACATCCAAGGACCCGACAACCTTCGTCAGTGCCCAGATCGGTGAACCTGAAACACTGGATCCCGCTCTCGCCTACGAAACTGCCGGTGGTGAGATCATCCAGAACGTCTATGACACCCTCATCTTCTATGATGGGATTGCGACTGACAAGTTCGTCCCACAGCTGGCGGAATCCTGGGAAACTTCTGCAGATGGTATCACCTGGACCTTCAAGATGCGCTCCGGTGTGAAATTCCACGATGGCGCAGACATGACCGCCAGCGATGTCGCTTACTCGTTCCAGCGCGGCCTCCTCCAGGGTGGCACCGCCTCCCCGCAGTGGCTGTTGACCGAGCCGTTCTTTGGAATTGGCACGGATGACATCTCCCTGCTCGTCGATCCCGATGGCAACCTCTATGACGACCAGGCTGGTATGGCTGCTGCAGATCCTGCTGCTCTAAAGGCTGCCTGTGATAAGACCCAGGCCGCAATTGTAGGCGATGATGCTGCTGGCACCGTCACCTTTACCCTCGCTCAGGCTTGGGGACCCTTCCTGCCCACCATTGCCCAGAGCTGGGGCTCCGTCATGGACAAGGACTGGGTTGTTGCTAACGGTGGTTGGGATGGCTCCTGCGATACGTGGCAGAACTTCTATGCCATTCCGTCCGAGAGCGATCCGTTCACACCGATCGCCAACGGTACCGGACCCTTCAAGCTCGATCACTGGACCCAGGGCGAAGAGATCGTTCTCGCTCGCAACGATGATTACTGGAAAGAACCTGCCAAGCTCGAACGCGTTGTGATCAAGTCCATCGATGAGTGGGGCACCCGCTTCGCCATGCTGCAGGCTGGCGATGCCGATTCCGTCGACGTCCCCTCTGAAAACCGCAGCCAGGTGGATGAAATGGTCGGCGAGCGCTGTGAATTTGATCTCGCTGCCAACCAATACAAGCCCTGCGAAGTGACCGATGACAGCCTGCCCATGCGCCTGTACATTGGCCGCCCATCCCTCTCCAGCAACGACCTGTTCTTCACCTTCACCGTTGCAGAAGGTTCCAACTACATCGGTTCCGGTAAGCTGGATGGTAATGGCATCCCCGCTGACTTCTTCTCAGATGTTCACATCCGCAAGGGCTTTGCCTACAGCTTTGACTGGGACACCTATATCAGTGACGTCTTCGACGGCGAAGCTGTCCAGCAGCCCGTATTAGCCCGCGCCGGCATGCCCGGTTACCAGGCTGATGCCCCTGTTTACACACTGGATCTCGACAAGGCTGCCGAAGAATTCAAGCTTGCCGATGCTGATCACGACGGTATTCCTGCTGGTGATGACACCGAAGGCGATATCTGGACAACCGGCTTCCGCCTCCAGGCTCTTTACAACCAGGGCAACACTGCCCGCCAGATCGTGTCGGAAATCCTCGCCGCCAACCTGGCTACCGTCAACGAACTGTTCGCTGTCGAAACCGTTGGTCTGCCGTGGCCGACCTTCCTGCGCACCCTGCGCGCCTCCCAGGCTCCTTACTTCGTGAGCGGCTGGTTGGAAGATATTCATGACCCGCACAACTGGTACCAACCGTACATGGTCGGTACCTATGCCGGTCGCCAGAACCTGCCTGATGATCTAAAGGCTCAGTTCCAGGATATCCTCAACCGCGGCGTTGGTGAGACCGATCCTGCCAAGCGCCAGGCTATCTACGAAGAAGCCAATGCCCTGTACTATGAGACGCTCCCGACCCTGCTGTTGGCGACTGCCACCAGCCACGGCTTCGAGCAGCGTTGGGTGCATGGTAGCATCCTCAACCCGATCTTCCCCGGTGAGTATTACTACCCGATCTTCAAAGATTAGTCTTTCGGAAAATCAAGTAAATCCATTGAGGAGGTCCCATTTGGGACCTCCTCAAACTAGCAATTTTGTTCTGCGAAGTGGGCATATAGACAAAGATAGGCTTACTTCGCGGATTAAAATTACAAACACCATGTGAGGTAAGACATGCTTAACTATATTCTTCGCAGGTTACTGCTCGTTCCATTGCTGCTTTTCGGTGTGTCGGTTATGATCTTTTTCATGTTGCAGTTCCTGAAACCGGTCGAACGTGCAGCATTGTATACGCGTGATGTTCCCAAGAATGACAATGCCATTCCCGCCATCATCAAGAAGTATTGTCTCGATTGCCCCATTTATATCCAATACTGGAACTGGCTGGCAGGAAACAAGAATCCACTCACGGGCGAGCGCACCGGTGGTATTTTGCTCGGTGATTTTGGATGGTCGAGAACCAGTTCCCAGCCTGTCGCACAATTAATTGAACGTCGCTTCCCAAATACGCTCGATCTCACTCTCTGGGCGGTGGGACCCGTGATCCTGGTAGGGATCTGGATGGGTGTTCAGGCTGCCGTGCACCACAATGGTATTATCGATCAGGCGGCACGTGTCTTTAGCATTGTCGGGACCTCGGTACCCATCTTTGTGTTTGGTTTGATGGCTTTGATGTTCTTCTATGCCAAACTGCATTGGTTCCCGCCGGGCCGTCTCTCAGATGCGTTTACATCGGTAGTGCAAACTTCACAGTTCCATCATTACACGTCCCTGCTGACGATCGACGCACTGCTCAACGGACGCTTTGATATTTTCCTCGATGCATTGCGGCATATGATCCTGCCGATCCTTACACTTTCCTACATCAGTTGGGCTACCTTCCTGCGTGTTACGCGTGGATCCATGCTTGAAACACTGCGCCAGGAATACGTGGTAACGGCTCGCGCCAAGGGTTTACCCGAGCGCGATGTGGTCAACAAACATGCCCGTCCCAACGCCATGCTGCCCGTGGTAACCCTGGCGGGTTTCCAGATCGTTGCCCTGCTGGGAGGCGTGATCATCACCGAAACCGTGTTTGATTATCCCGGCATCGGTTCGGCTGCCGCACAGGCATCTGCACAACTGGATGTGATCACCGTGCTGGGATTTGCCATGTTCAACGGCTTCATTCTGATCGTCGCCAATTTGGTCGTCGATGTTCTGTACGCGGTGGTCGATCCTCGCGTTCGTTTGTCGTAAGGAGAAATAAAATGACAGTACAGACACCTACCGGTGATAACGAACTGCTCGCTGGCGCAGCTGGCATGCGCAAGATTGGGCGCGTCGAGAAATTTCTGGGACCTGATAATTACCGCGTTATGCAGGGGTTGTTGAAGACCCCGGCCTCCATTGCTGGAACCATATTGATCGTGTTTTTTGTGATCATTGCTCTGGCAGCTCCTGTATTGGCTCCGCCAGTAGGCAATGATCCCTATAAAATTCCAAGAGATGGTTTTAAAGCCCAACCCAAGCCACCCGGCACGGAATGGAAAGTGAGACCTCCTGACGTTCCCTTCTGGTGGAAAGCAGTCACGGGCCAGGAGAAATGGGTGCATCTTTTCGGGACTGCCCAGGGCCAGTATGATATTTACTATGGATTGATTTGGGGTACCCGTACCGCCTTCAAGACCGGCTTGATCGTTGTGATCTCGACGCTGATTCTCGGCGTTATCGTGGGCTCGGTATCCGCTTATTACGGTGGCTGGGTGGATAACGTCCTCATGCGTATCGTGGATATTCTGCTGGTGCTGCCGAGCCTGATGGCAACCCTGATCCTGGCGGCGGTGCTGATCCCTATAATTGGGCGTACGATCCTGCCAGCCATGATCGCGCTGATCGCGTTCGGCTGGCTGGGATATGCCCGCATCATTCGCGGCGACATCCTGTCGGTCAAGGAACGCGACTATATCATGGCTGCGCGTGTGATCGGTGTGAAAGACAGCCGCATCCTATTCCGCCATATCATCCCCAATGCCATCTTTCCCACACTGGTGCTGGCTTCGCTCGATGTCGGAACCGTGGTGATCTCATTTGCTGCGTTGTCGTTCCTGGGTATCGGTACCGAGGTTGGTTACGCTGACTGGGGACAGATTCTCGCCTTTGCCCGCAACTGGATCACCAGCCTGAATACCTACTGGTACATCATCGTCTGGCCCGCTGTCATCCTTGTGTTGTTTGTGATGAGCTGGAACCTGGTCGGTGATGCTCTCCGCGACGTGC